>Ga0066704_10001230_pt1 | contig 10843 bp, 5 predicted proteins | sample GraSoiAngelo_153_FD_66458 | JGI IMG/M metagenome (GOLD analysis project Ga0066704, IMG submission 66458) | Grasslands soil microbial communities from the Angelo Coastal Reserve, California, USA - 14_1009_12_40cm | ecosystem: Environmental > Terrestrial > Soil > Grasslands | place: USA... | reverse complement strand
GGGCGAGCGATCGGCTCGGCGCCGCCGCGCGCGACGACTCGCATGCCGTCGAGTTCGACGGTCGCGATCGTTTCGTTGCCCATCGGCTCGACGACGACGACGCGCGCTTCGCGCCAGCCGTCGCCGAGCGGCGTCCGCGAGAGCTCGACGTCTTCAGGACGAACGCCGAGATCGATCGACGGCGTCTCGGCCACGATATTCATCGCCGGGCTGCCGAGAAACGTCGCGACGAAGCGGTGACTGGGATTGCGATACAGCTCCAGTGGCGGGCCGGTCTGGACGATGCGTCCGCGCTGCATGATCGCGACGCGCGAGCCCAGCGTCATCGCCTCGGCCTGATCGTGCGTCACGTACACCATCGTGGTCTTCAATTCCTGCTGAAGGCTCTTCAGATCCGTTCGCATCTGCCGGCGCAGCTGCGCGTCGAGGTTCGACAGCGGCTCGTCCATCAGATAGACCGCGGGGCTGCGCACGAGCGCGCGCGCGAGCGCCACGCGCTGCTGCTGTCCGCCCGAAAGCTGGCCCGGCTTCCGCTCGAGCAGATCGTCGAGACCGAGGCGCCGCGCGGCAGCGATGACTCGCGATTCGATCTCGACGCGGCCGACCGATCGCGTGCGCAGTGGGAAGGCGATGTTGTCGAAGACCGAGAAGTGCGGATAGAGCGCGTAGTTCTGGAAGACCATCGCCACGTCGCGCTCGGCCGGGGGCACGTCGTTGACTACGCGATCGCCGATCCGGATCCGGCCGGCGTCGGCGGACTCGAGGCCGGCCAGCAGGCGCAGGACCGTCGTCTTTCCACATCCTGACGGTCCGACGAGCACGAGGCATTCGCCCGCGTCGATCTCCAGATCGATCGCGTCCGCAGCGACATGGCTGCCGAATCGTTTCGTCACCCGTTCGAATCGCACGCGCATCGGTGGCGGGATTGTATACTCCGCGCGTGATGCGAAGGATGGTCGCGGCGGCGGCGGTCGTAGCCGCACTTGTGGCGCGTCACTCTCAGGGCCGCGCGCGCGGGGCTGAGAGCCCCGCGCCACAAGCCACTTTCGTCGTCGAGAGATCTTCTGAAGCCATCGCAACTGTCCGCGCGGCGTGCGAGCGGTGCGACTGGGGCGCGACCGCCCGCGAGGCCGCGGCGCTGCGAGTGTCGGTGGACGGCCGCTATCGCACCCACGTGATGCTCACGCAAGGCGATCGCGAGGCGGACTATCAAGTCCTGCTTGGGCGATATGGTGGCGGATCGCATCGCGTCACCGTCGACGTCGATCCGTCGCAGTCGTCGCCGCAGGTCGGAGCGGTGCGCGTGGCGCGCGTGGACGTGACGGTCGTCGGATCGCGCAATCCAGGATTCGAAGCGCTCGCCCACGCGCCGATCCTGCACGCGCGCCCGAACACAATCGGCCATTTCACCGATGTGCCGCTGCTGATGTGGTACGAGGCGACGCCAACACCGCACGGCCGTTCGTACCGTTACTCGGTCGTGTTCTCGAACGAAGACGGCGGCACGGCGACCGATCGCCTGATGGCGACGTGGGGTCGCACGACCGACATCGAGTTCGTCTACGGGATCGAAATCGACGAAGCCGGCCGGCTCGTTTCGGAAGAGTTCCAAGGTCCGAACCACGTGATGACGCCGTTCCGCGGCCGGCACGAGGCGTCGCATCCGCTCGAGTGGACGGTCACCGACAACAACATGGTGAGCGATCACGGGACGACGACGATGCGGTACGCGCCGGCGCCGGAGCGGTTCGATCTCACCGATGTGTCGCGCGAAGTGGTGATGGACGCGCACCCGTGGACGTATCGCGTCAGCACACAGGAGATGATGCGCGAGGGAAAGATCGCCGTCGACCCGCCGCCGGGATCGGGAACGATTCCCGATCCGCACCGGTACGTGTTCGTCGAGGCGTGCAGCGAGCTGGCGGGTGTGCGCCTGTCGTTCGGCGTGCGCGCGACGACGGCGCAGGGCGCGCAATGGTTCGATTCCGATCGCGGCCGCGACGAATTCCGCATCGTCCGCAGCGGCTGTTTCCGCGGCGCGGTGCCGCTGCCGGCCGGCGCGTCGGCGCCCGATGCGATCCGCTTCCGCGCATGGCCGCAGCCGGATGGAAAAGAGCGCGATCCGGCCGTCCGAGTCACGCGCGTCAACCGCGTGTTCACGCTCGGCGACGATTTCCTGCCGAAGCCTTCGACGTTTCAGTGGATGGGATCCTTATCGCTGACGCTCGACGGATCGCCGCGCGAATTGTCGTTCTTGCGCTAACGCTCGCCTGAAAGGCTCGCGCTACGCTTCAGGTTCGCGCTACGCTTCGGTGGCTGTAGCGCGAGGCTTTCAGCCGAGCGGAACCAACTCGATGGTTCTTATCTGTGACGGCGCCACATCAAGGGTCGCCCCGCCGTCGACAACGGCCACCTCCTCCTGACGCCGTTCCAGCAGGTCGACAACGAACGCCGACGCCATGCCGTCCGTCAGCGCGACGGTGACGCGCGTCGCGTGAGGTTCCGGGTTGAACAGCCGCAGGATCACCGCATCGCGATCGTCGGCCCCGGTCAACGCGCTGAGAACGATCCCCGACGGCTCCGACGTCAGCGCGATGAACGATTGTGATCGTGAACCGGGACCGGCGTTCGACCCCGCGATCTGAGATCTGACCGGCAGCAGGAACGCGCGGCTCGCCGCGAACAACGCGACCGCGGCAGGCGGAATCGATCGGGGAGCGATGCCGATGCGGAATCGATGGACGCCGAGGCACTGCGCGCCGGGCGTGCTGACCGACGGTCCTGCATGGCCCGAGGGTCGCGTCACGAGGTCGTCGCGCGACAGATCGCCCACGGCGCGGATGAGCGTCAGCGCGATCGTATTGCGCGATCCCTCATTCGGCTCGGCCACGATCTCGTATTCGGCGAGGCCGCTGCTCATCACCGTCACACCGCCGCGTGCATCGCCGGCGTCGACGAACGATTGAAACGGCGCGGCGCTGACCGGCAGCTCCATCAGCTTTCCCGGCGGCGGCACGCGTTCGGCCGGTCGCTCGATGCACGCAAACGCGCTGTCGCTCCGCGCCGACGCGACGCGCGCCGCACCGCTCGGCACGAGGATGCGCAGCCGGTGATCGCGCGCGCGGTTGACGACGGTTGCGCGAACGGCGACGTGGCGCGACCCTGCGTCGAGCGAGACCTCGAGCGAGACCGACATCGAGACGGTCTCGAGCGATCGTGAGCGCCGATCGGCGGATGCGCTCGCCGGCACCTGCAGCTCGTAGCCGAAGTGGAACGCCGCCCGCAAAGGGCCGGCGACGATGCGAGAAATCTCCGCCGGACCGCTCGTCGTGATACGGACGTCGTTCGCGGGCGGCGAGTAGTTGTATTCGTCGCCGACGTCGCCGACGTCCTCCAGCGTCGCCGCTCGGCGTATGACCCGACCGGTCGCCTTCTCCTCCACGTCCAGCGTGCCATCGTCGTTGACCGTGACGCGAAGATGCTCGTTCTCGATAGTGCGATCGGCCGCAGTGACAGCCCTGAAGGGCTGCGCTACTGGAGAGACATCGGTACCTGCATTTGTCGCGCAGCCCTTCAGGGCTGCATTGTCGAAATGGACATCGAAAGTCGCATACCCGAACGATGGAATCTCGTCGGCCCGGAACAATAACCGCGCTCGCCGGGCGTGCAGCTGCCACGGCGTTTCGTAGCGGCTCATCACGGTCGCGATGACGTCGTGCTCGTCGAGCAGCTGGAACGGCATGGCGGCGCCATTCCCGTCGCTCACCCCCGCGATGTACGCGTCACGGGGCCAGAAGCGCACGGGACGATCGAGCGCTTCGGGATCGACGCGACGGTGCGGCTCGGCGCTCGCATATGGCAAATCGATCGTCGCTTCAACGACCCCGCTCCGGGCTTGTGCGTCGGTGTTGAAGACTACGAGCCGCAGGGCGCCCTCTGGCGCGGGCGCCACGAGGTCGCTCAGATGCGTCGCCGCGCGTTCGGCAAGCGCCTCCGCGACCTGTTCCGCGCGCGCGAAACGGCTCATGTTCTCCTCGTGGACCGCGTCGATGCTGCAGCCGCAGATGCTGTCGTGCGGCTGATTCTGAATCAGCGTCCGCCATGCATATCGCAGCTCGCCGCGCGGGTACGAGTGTCCCGCGAGCCACGCGAACGTCGAGAGCGGCTCGGCATCGCGCTCCAGTTCGGTTTGAATCCGCGCGTTCGCCTGCTTGAGGTATGCGCGCGCCGACAACACGCCCGGCAGCAGGTTCGCGTAGTCCTCGCCGCCGCGCAGCTCGCCTGCGACCGTTTCCAGCGGCGGCGCATCTTCGCGCGTCACGCGCCGGCGCACGCCGTCCACGTATGCGGCGAGCGTCGAATGCCTCGCCCGTATGCCGTCGTTCTGCGACAAGCGATCGACGAGCTGCGGAATCGCCGGGTGCGGCTCGACGTGATCGACGCCGTTCATCAGCAGCACCTGCCCCGAGACGGTTCGTTCGCGTTCGTAGTCGACGGCCCTCATCGCGCGCGCGACCATTTCGTCGCCGTTGAACGCAACCCGGGTCGCATTGCAGTACCCCTCGGGCGGAAGATGCATCAACAGCACGCTCGAGCCGTCCGGCGCTTCCCACCAGTACTCCGCCCGCCGTCCGCCGAACCCGCGCCACAGAATCGCGTTGTCGAGCCCCAGCTGCCGAAGGATCTGCGGCATCTGCGCGACGTGGCCGAACAGATCCGGCAGGTATCCGACGGGCATCGAGCCGCCGTACGACTCCGCGATGCGGTATCCGATCGCCAGATTTCGCACGAGCGCTTCACCGCTGACGAGGAACTCGTCGGGCATGACGTACCACGGGCCGACGAGCAGGCGGCCCGACGCGATGGCACGCCGCACGCGGCCGGTCTGCTCCGGCCGCATCTCGAGGTAATCCTCGAGCACGATCGTCTGGCCGTCGAGGTGGTAGTGCGCGAACGCCGAATCGCGTTCGAGCAGATCGAGCACGCGATCGATCAGATCGACGAGCCGGAGGCGGAATTGCTCGCGCGTGAGATACCACTCGCGATCCCAGTGCGTGTGCGACACGACGTGGACGTCGACCGTCATCCTCAGCCTTTGACCGCGCCCGCCGTCAGGCCGGCGACGAAGAAGCGCTGAAGCAGGACGAACGCGATCATCACCGGCACGAGGCCGATGAAGCTGGCCGCCGCGAGCAGCTGCCAGTCGGTTTCGTAGGCGCTTTGAAAACTGAACAGGCCGAGCGGCATCGTGAAGCGCTCCTGCGAGTCGAGCAGCACGAGCGCCAGCGAGAACTCGGACCAGTACGCGGCCAGATTGAAGATGGCCGCCGCGGCGAGGCCCGGCGACGCGACCGGCAGAGCGATGCTGAAGAGCGTACGCACCCGCGACGCGCCGTCGACGAGCGCCGCCTCGAACAGGGCACGCGGCACCGCGTCGAAGAAGTTCTTCAGCACCCAGGTGGAACGGCACCTGCATCGCCGCGTAGACGAGCACGAGGCCGGAGCGCGTGTCGACGAGCGACGCCCGCTCGACGAGTCGATAGATCGGCACGAGCAGGACGACCGGCGAGAGCATCTGCACCACGAGCATCGCCGCGAGCACGCGCGCGCGATCGCGGAACCGCTCGCGCGACAGCACGTACGCCGCCGGCGTGGCGATCGCCATCGTGGTCGCGGTCGCCACGAGCGCGACGACGACGCTGTTCCAGAGATACCAGGGCACCTGCGTCGAGGTGAGCGCGAACCAGTAGTTCGCCGCCGTGGGATGCGATGGAATCCATCGCGGTGGAAATTCGTAGACGGCCGCTTTGCTCTTCAGCGACAGCGAGAGAAGCCAGAGCTGCGGGGCGACGAATGCGGCGGCGACGGCGGCCAGCGCGGCCACGAATGGCCACCGCCGCCTGCCGGATCGCCGCCGGGTATAGAACGCAGAGCTCGCAAGAATCGCACGTTCTCGAATCACACGCTCTCCCGTCGCCACATCAACCGCACCGCCACCCACGCCAGCGACAGATTCACCGCGAGCATCACCACTCCAACCGCGGCCGCCTTGGACGGATCGAGGTCGAAGAACGCGAGCCGATACATGAACAGCGAGATGACTTCCGTGCTGCGCGCCGGACCGCCGCCGGTGAGCGGCATGATCAGATCGAACGTGTTGAACGTCGCGATCGTGATCAGCACCGCGTTCAGCGCGACGACCGGCGCAATCTCCGGCAGCATCACCCAGCGCAGCCGCTGCCACGCGCTCGCACCCTCGAGATCCGCGGCTTCGTGGCGCTCGCGCGGCACGCGCTGCAGGCCGGCGTACTGCAGAACCATGCTGAACGCGCAGCCGCGCCAGATGTTCGCGGCGACGACCGAGACGAGCGCGAGGCGCGCGGACGAGAGCAGGGGCAGCGGTCCCGCTCCAACGCGGCTCAAATAGTAATTAATGATGCCCGCGCGGTTCTCGATCAGCAGAATCTTCCAGATGACGCCCGCCAGCACTCCCGGCATCACCCACGCGCTGACGATGGCGACGCGCGCCGCGAGCGTCCCCGCGGCGCGGCGGCGGCGTGCGGCATCGATCAGCCACGCGAACCCGAGGCCGAGCCCGAGCTGCATCGTGACGGACGCCGCGACGAACACGAGCGTCACGGCGAGCATCGCGCGAAACTGCGGATCGAGCAGCAATGCGGCAATCGTGCGTCCGTCGGCGGCGATACGCACGAGCTCGAGCATCGGGTACAACAGCAGCGTGGCGACGAGCGCGACCGCCGGCATGAGCCAGACGGCGAGCTGTCGATCCTCGCGCGCCACGCGCCACAACACGAAGAGGGCGAGGATGGTCACTCCGATTGCCGGCGCCCGGGCGAGCGCACTCGGTCGGCGCGCGCGCGGAAGATTCGCGGCAGTCAGACGCGCGTGCTCGGCGCGCGCCGCGTCGAAGGCGCGATCGACCGCCGCGTCCGGCGCCTGCGCGCCCGAGATCACGTCGCCGATCGCAATCTGCAGCGCCTGCGAGATTGCGGGATACACCGCCACCAGCGGACGCGCCCGGCCGTACCGCAGCATCTCGCCGAAGCGCTGATACCAGCGATCGCGGCTGAAGAACGGATAGTCGCGGTACACGCTCCGGCGGGCGGGAAGATGACCCGTCGCCATGCTGATGCGTGCGGCATGATCGCGGCGCTCGACGTCGCGGATGAACTCGACGGCCGCACGGCGGCGTTCCCGGTCGCGGGTGAACACGACCCACACCCAGCCGCCGGTTCCCGTCGAGGGCGTTGCGCCGTTCGCCTGCGGAATCGGCGCGATTTCCCAGTTCGCGAAGTCCTCCGCGCGCAATCCCGCGCGCAGATCGTTCAGCTGCCAGTTGCCGCCGAGAAACATCGCCACGTCCCCCGCCGTCGCGGCGGCGGTCAGCTGCTGATAATCGTTGCTCGCGAGGACCGATGTCGGCGACGCGCCGCTGCGCACCGTCTCGCGGAGGAATTCGAACAGGCGAAGCATCCGCTCGCGATGCGGCGGCTCGCCGAAAATCGGACGCCCTTCGCCGTCGACGAGCTCTCCGCCCTGGCCCCAGAACATCGCCAGATGATCGAAGACCGTCGCCTCCCAGCGTCCGGCGTTGTAGAGATACCCGGCGATGTGGCGCTCGCGCGCGACGCGGCTGGCGACGTCAATCAGCTCGTCCCACGTGCGCGGCGGCGTCGGCACGAGATCCCGGCGATAGAACAGCACGCGGCAGTCGGTCTCGTGCCACAGCCCGAACACGCGCCCGCTCGCGTCCGACAGCGTCGAAATGGTGAAGGGCAGAAAATCGCGCCGATCCTCCTCGGGCCAGTCATCGTTCAGCGGCTGCAGATAGCCGCCGGCGAGAAACAACGGCATCCAGAAGCTGTCGATCGATGCGATGTCGGGCAGGCGGCCGGCCTGCGCCGCGAGCTGCAGCTTCGCCTTGTGGAGCTCGAGCGCCGGCATCACCGACAACCGGAGCTGGACGTCCGGACGGGTCCGCGCCCAGTCTTCGAAGATCGCGGTGAACGTGTCGGCGATCGCGGGCCGCGCGGCGAGGTGCGAGTAGTCCTGCTGCGCCCAGACGGTCAGCGTCGTGGGCGCATCGGGTCGGCCGATGCGGACCGGCGTGACGAGCGATTCGGCGGCGACGGCAATGAGAATCGCGGACACGAGATCGGGCATACTTTGTCGATGCTACCGCCTCCGCCGCCCGACACTCGACCCTTCGACGTCGTCGGCATCGGCGCCACGTCGGTCGATTTCGTCTACCAGCTCCCCGCGTATCCCGCGCCGACCGCGTCGCTGGCGAAGATGCGCATCAGCCACCATTTCATCTCCTGCGGCGGCCAGGTCGCGACGGCGCTGGCGACGTGCGCGCGGCTGGGACTTCGCGCGAAGTTCATCGGCGTCACCGGCACCGACGACAACGCCAAGCGCGTGCGCCGCGATCTCGAGGAGCGCGGCATCGATCTCGGAGACGTGGTGATCCGCGACGTGTCCAATCAGTACGCCGTCATCCTCGTCGACGAGCACAGCGGCGAGCGCATCGTCCTGTGGGATCGCGACGATCGGCTGAAGCTCCGCGAGCGCGAGCTGCCGCCCGACCTCGCGTCGACCGCTCGCGTGGTCCACGTCGACGACGTCGACGTGAACGCGGCGATCCGGGCGGCGGGGATCGCGCGTGCCGGCGGCGCGGTCGTGACGAGCGACATCGACCGCCTCGACGATCGGACGATGGAGCTGGTGCAGGCGGTGACGTTTCCGATGTTCGCCGAACACGTGCCGACCGCGCTGACCGGGGTCGCCGACCCTGCAGGCGCACTCCGCGCGCTGCGGCGCGTCCATCCCGGACTACTCGTCGTGACGCTCGGCGTCCGCGGCGCGATCGCGCTCGAAGGAGACCGGCTGCATCATATGCCGGCGTTTTCGGTCGACGCGGTGGATACGACGGGGGCCGGCGACGTCTTCCGTGGCAGCTTCATCTACGCGTATCTCAACGGCTGGCCGATCGAGCAGACGCTGCGATTCGCGAATGCCGCCGCCGCCGTGAGCTGCACGAGGCTCGGCGCGATCGCCAGCGTGCCGTCGCTCGACGAAGCGGAGCGCCTCATCTCCGCGGCAACAGCCGCGCGGTAGCGCGAGCCTTTCAGGTAACGGCGGTAGCGCGAGCCCTTCAGGCGAGCGTCGCCGCACCACGCTCGGCTGAAAGCCTCGCGCTACTGGTGCGGCACAATCGGCGCGATCGCTTCGCTCAGCACGCGCCCCGACGTCAACGGAAGCGTGACGCCGGCCAGGAACGCGAGCGTCGGCGCGACGTCGGTCGGCGACACGCGCATCAGGTACTCGCCCTTCGCGATGCCCGCCCCCATGAATATGACGGGCACGTGCGTGTCGTACTGATAGCCCGACCCATGCGTCGTCGTGTTCAACGACTCGATCCAGTACGGCTTGAACAGGATCATGATGTCGCCGCTGCGGCCCTCGAAGAAGCTGAGCGCCGACTGGCGTCCCGCGGCATCGCCCTCGAAATGGTTCGCCGCGAGCTCGTCGCGCGTGATCACGCGAAGCACACCGGGCACGGTCTTCAGATCGGCGACGAGCGTCCGCATCGCCGTCGGATTCGCCTGCAGCCCTTCGTAGACGCCGGGCTCCAGATATAGGTAGTCGTGCGCGAACTGGCTCACGTGCGTGCCGGCGCCGAGCGTTTTCGTCATCGACTCTTCGGCGCGGGCGATGAGCTGCTGCACCGAAATGCGGCCGGCATCGAATCCCTGCTGGATCGAACGCTCCGGCGGCGGGGCGACGCCGTGATCGGCCGTCAGCGCCACGGTGTAGGCGCCGGGTCCGACGATTCGATCGAGGCCGGCGAAGAGATCGCCGAGTGTGCGATCGAGGCGGATCAGCACGTCCTGCGCTTCGTGGCTGAACGGACTGTAATCGTGCGACAGCTTGTCGAACGTCGAGAAGCTGATGCCGATGAAATTCGGCCCCGTCGTGCTGTACCCGATCTTTTCCGCCACGTGGAGCGCCATCGACGCGAGATATTCGTCGGCGAACGGACTGCTCTGCCACTGGTCGTAGAACGATTGGTCCGGCAGGCCACTCGGGCTGGTGAGAACGTGCGGAAACGTCGGCGTCATCCCGTCCTTCGCCGGATGCAGACCGATCGCCGGACTCTCGTAGAGATAGCGGTTCAGCGGCAGCGCACGATCCCACGTCCTGCCGAAATCCTTGTCGACCGGATGCGCGTTGATGTACTCGGCGACGCTGGCGACGGGGCCGGCCGCGAATGCCGTAGACGTGGCCCACGCACCGGCATCGTCGAACCATGTGACCGCGTCGGGCCTGCGCCCACCGAGCGGAATCGCCGCGCGCGGCTTCAGCGAGAACGCAATCACGTGCGGCGGCGGGCTCAGCTGCGACCGGATTTCGTCGGCGAGCGTCGTCAGCTGCATGCGCGCGGCGCTTTCGCCCGTCGACGTCAGCGGCTTGCCGTAGCTGACGATGGTCGCGTGCGAGTCCTCGGTGCACGTCACCAGCTTTCGGAGATCGCGATCCCACCAGTTGTTGAGGACCATGCCGTGCTGCGACGGGACGGCGCCGGTCGCGATGCTCGCGTGTCCGGGACAGGTGACGGTGTTGAAGTACGGATAGTAGGCCTCGCGAAACCAGGCGCCGTCAGTAACGAGACGATGCAACCCCTTCGACCACTGCTGCTGATATCGATCGATGAGATCGGCGCGCAGCTGATCGACGACGAGCAGGACGATCGCCTTCGGCGCGCCAGCCGCGGCGTGCAAGACCGCGGCCGCGAGCACGCAGGCAGCGAGGCCACGCTGCC
>Ga0066704_10001228_pt1 | contig 10847 bp, 10 predicted proteins | sample GraSoiAngelo_153_FD_66458 | JGI IMG/M metagenome (GOLD analysis project Ga0066704, IMG submission 66458) | Grasslands soil microbial communities from the Angelo Coastal Reserve, California, USA - 14_1009_12_40cm | ecosystem: Environmental > Terrestrial > Soil > Grasslands | place: USA... | reverse complement strand
CCGCGAGGCGCAGCCGGCCGACAAGGGCGGCGCCGGCGGCGGCCTCGGCATCTACGACGTCTCCACGCCGTCCCGCCCCCGCGAGATCACGTTCTGGCGGTGCGGCGGCAGCGGCGTGCATCGCTTCACCTTCGACGGCCGCTACGCCTACCTCTCACCGGAGATGGACGGCTGGATCGGCAACATCGTCATGATCCTCGACCTGGCCGAGCCGAGCCGGCCGCAGGAGGTGGGGCGCTGGTGGATGCCCGGCCAGTGGATCGCCGGTGGCGAGACGCCGTCGTGGAAGGGACGGCAGCATCGCTGCCACCATCCGATCCGTCTCGGCAACCGGCTCTACGTCTCCTACTGGCACGGTGGCTTCGTCATCCTCGACATCGAGGACATGGCCAAGCCGAGGCACGTGTCCGGGCTGGACTGGAGCCCGCCGTTCATCACGCCGACCCACACCGCGCTGCCGGTGCCGTTTCCGCTGCAGGGCCGGCGCGTCATGCTGGTGGCCGACGAGGACGTCGCCAAGCTGCAGCCCGGCCCTCCGTCGTTCCTGTGGCTGGTCGACATCAGCGACGAGCGGCGCCCGGTGCCGTTCGCCTCGTTCCAGGTGGCCGGCGTCGACGGCTCGCCACAGCCCGAGTTCACGGGCTGTCACCAGCCGTGCGAGGACGTGCGCTCCACCGAGATTCCGGTCGCGTGGTTCGCCTCCGGCCTCCGTCTCGTCGACATCGCCGCGGCGCACGCCCCGCGCGAGGTCGGACACTTCCTGCCGGATCCGCCCGCCGGCCATCAGCGCGTGTGCGCCAACGACGTGTGTGTCGACGACCGCGGGCTGATCTACGTGATCGACCGCGGGCGCGGCCTTCACATCCTCGAGCGCGCGTGACGTGACGGTGGCTTAGCGAAATCGAAAGGCGAGATCGAGGAGTGCCACGGCTACGCCGGGGCGCTCCGAGCGCTGGGGGGTCTGGGGGCCATGTCGGAGCCCCCATATCGATCGGTTGGGCCTACGCTGTTCTTCCTGGCGATGGAGCAGGGCGCGGCGTTCTCGGCGCGCGCCGCCGCTCGCGTTCGTCGCCACGCTGGCCGCGTTTGCCGATCGCCTCGGGCGGAGCTTGAGCGGCGCTCTCGCGCCCTTCCCGGTCGCCCTCGGAGTTCTTCCGATGTTTGCCCACGCCCAGCAGGGCGCGGCGCCCGCGATCGGCTTGCTGCGCGGATTTTTCCCGGCGATGTGGGGCTTCGCGCTGTTCTGTCTGGTCATCGCGCTCGCGATGGTGCCGCTCGGGCCGGCGCTCGCGTTCCTGCTGGCGGTGGCGGCGCAAGGCGCCGTGCACGGAATCGTGTTGTGGCGCATGCTTCGCGTGCGGTCGGGCCAGTGGCCCGCCCGAATTTACACGGCATTTTGTGCACTTTACGCTGCCCCCTGCTGGCTCCACCCTTGCTCCTCATCAACGCATGGGCCGCAGCGAATATTCCGACTCCCTGCGAGGCGTCTACGTGCTGCTCGTGGATGACCACGTCACCCGCCGGCAGATCCTCCACGACGCGCTCGAATACTGTGGCGCGCTGGTGCGCGTGGGGACGGGCGGCTTCGCCGGCGCCCAGGACGTCTTGCGCGAAGTCACGCCGAGCGCGCTCGTCCTCGCCGTGCATCCACCTGGCGACGAGGCGTGGGCGCTGCTGCGCTCCGTGCGCTCGATGCGGCTCGAGCATGGCGCCAAGATGCCCGTCATCGCGGTCGGCCCGGAGGCGCTCGCGGCGGCCGGCCGCCTGAACGGCGTGGACGCCTACGTGATGGAGCCGGTCGACGTCTGGGCCGTCTGCCAGATCGTGGGGGACTTGACGAACTGACGGTCGGACCACGACGGCAGTTTTTTTGCAGCCTCCGGTTCGGCGATGGGCCGACGGGAGCCGGTGTTTCCGAGCGATTTGCTGGCCGGTCTCCATGTCCTCGTCGTCGAGGACAACTCCGAGGCGCGCGACCTCTTCAAGACCATTCTCGGGTACGGCGGCGCCCTCGTCACCGTCGCCGCCGACGCCAAGCAGGCCCTGGCCATGTGTCAGCACATCCTGCCGGACGTCCTGGTCGCCGACATCGTCATGCCGGACTACGACGGCTTCTGGCTGCTCGAGCAGCTGCGGGCGCAGGGGCCGCGTGCCGCCGCCATCCCCGCCGTCGCGGTCACGGGGCGGGCCGTGCGACCCGGCGACCGCTTCGCGCAGGCCGGCTTCGCCGCCCACCTGCAGAAGCCCGTCGATCCGTGGGAGCTGTGCCGGATGGTGGAGCACCTCGGCCGCAAGCGCTGAGGCTTTTCCCCGCCGGGCCTCTCCGGTACGATAGGCGGACATTCGTCGCCCGGGAGGCTCGGATGCCCGAATCGATTCCCGCGTCGCTCATCATCGACACGCTGAAAGACACGTTTCGCGAGGCGCGGGCCGCCCGCGCGGCCGAGGGCTGGGGGCCGTCGCCGCACGAGCACCTCGGCTGGATCCTGAGCGTGCCCGACACCCACCAGAAGACCGTGCTGGCGGCGCTCGACAAGGAGCAGGCGCTGCGGGTGCTCACGTGCGCCACCGAGGACGAGGCCGTCACGATCTCCGCAGGCCTGTACGCGGGCGGCGAGCCGGTCGCGCTGATGATCCAGCACGCCGGCCTCTACGCCTCGATCAACACCCTGCGCGGCGTGGCGATGGACGGCCGGATTCCGACCTTCTACATGATCGGCCTGCTGAGCCGCGAGAAGGACAAGGACCCGCGCGAGTCGCGGCACTCGATGGTGCGCTACTGCGAGCCGCTGCTCGACACCTTCAGCGTCCCCCACGCGCGGCTGGAGGGACCCAACGACGTTCACCGGATCCCCGAGTACTACCGGCTCAGCCGCCAGCGCCGCGGCCCGGCGGCGGTGCTGGTCGGACTGGAGACGAGCTGATGGCGATGAAGCCCGAAGACGTGCTGCGCGCCATCCTCACCGCCCGCGGCAACGCGATCTGCATTCCCACGATGACCACGGCGCCGGCGTGGCGGGACATCGCGCCCGACGATCTCTCGGCCGGCTGCGTCGGCTTCATGGGCGGCGCCTCCTCGCTGGGGCTCGGCCTGGCGCTGGCGCGCCCCGAGCGCCGGGTGTTCGTGTTCGACGGCGACGGCTCGCTGCTGATGCAGCTGGGCTCGCTGGCCACGATCGCCGGCGCGCGCCCGCGCAATCTCGTGCACCTGCTGTTCAAGAACGGCGTCTACCACACGTCCGGCGCCCAGGAGATCCCCGGCGGCCTCACGGTGGACTTCGTGACGATGGCCCGCGGCGCCGGCTATCGCGCGGCGTTCGCCATCGGCGAGCTGGACGAGCTGAAGCGCCGGCTGCCGTCGCTGCTGAAGGACGAGGGACCGATCTTCGTCGAGCTGCACACGACGCTGGCCGAGCAGACGCCGATGACCGCGGGCGGCGGCACGCCGTTCCACGAGCAGATGGAGCGCCTGCGCACCAGGCTCTTGGCCGCCGCCTCCTGAGCCGCGCGGCCGTCCTGCTGCTGCTCGTCTTCGCCGGGCAGGCGCTCGGCGCCAGCCTCGGCAAGACGCCGACCTACGACGAGCCGGCCCACATCGGCGCCGGGCTGTCCTATCTCGTCACCGGCGAGTTCAAGCTCAACCCCGAGCACCCGCCCCTGCTGAAGGAGCTCGCCGCCCTGCCGCTGGTGGCGATTGGCGTGCGGTGGCCGGTGAGCCCGGCGGCGTGGGCTGCGCTGTCGCCGGCCGCGGCGTTCGGCTTCCAGTGGCAGCTCGGCAACACCGTGCTCGTCGGCGACGCGCCCGGCCGCGTGCTGTTCTGGGCGCGGCTGCCGATGCTGCTGATCGCGCTGCTGCTCGGCTGCGTGCTGTGGGCGTGGGGCCGGCGCATGCTGGGCGACGCCGCCGCGGTCGGCGCGCTCGTCCTCTTCGCGCTCGACCCGGCGTTGATCGCCCACGGCCCGCTGGTGACGACCGACGTCGGCTGCGCGGCGTTCGTCACGCTCTTCGTCTTCGCGCTGTGGCGATATCTGCAGCGCCGCACGCCGGGGCGGCTGCTGCTCTGCGGGCTGGCGCTGGGCGCCGCGCTCGCCGCGAAGTTCTCGGCCGTGTTCCTGCTGCCGATCGCCGCGCTGGTGCTCCTGCTCGGCACGCCGCTGCCGCTCGGCCGCCGCCTCCTGTGGACCGCCGCCGCGCTGGTCGCCGTCGCCGCCGCCGCCGTCGTCGTCGTCGAGGCAGCCTACTTCTTCCCGCGCGATCCGTGGCTGTACGTGCGGGGGCTGCGACAGGTCTACACGGGCATCGACCCCGGCTACCTGCCGTACATGGCCGGCGAGTTCCGGCGCCATTTCTGGTCGTACGAGCTCGTCGCCTACCTGTTGAAGGAGCCGCTGCCGAGCGTGATCCTCGCCGGCGTGGGGCTGTGGACGATCGCGCGGCCGGGCCTGACGGTCGCCGACCGCGCGTGCCTGCTCGTACCGCCGGCGGTGCTGGCCGCCGCCTATGCGGCCTTCGCGGCCAACCTGGGCGTGCGCTACGCGATCCCGCTGCTGCCCTTCCTGCACCTGATCGGCGGCGCGGGGCTCGCCGCGCTCCTGGCCGGCGGCCGCGTGCGGCGCGTCTGCGCCTGGTTGCTCGTCGCGTGGCTCGGGACGGCGGCCATCGGCGTCTATCCTGATCACCTCTCGTACTTCAACGAGACGGCGTGCGCGCTGAGCGAGCCGCGGCAGCTCGGCCTCGACGGCGGCTCGCGCTGCGGCCCGCACTGGCTCGACGACAGCAACGTGGACTGGGGGCAGGGCGTGCGGCAGCTCGCGGCCTGGGTGCAGGCGCACCCGGGGCCCGAGCCGCTGCGGCTGGCGTACTTCGGCAGCTTTCCGCCCGAGGCCTCCGGGCTGCGCTACGAGCCCCTGGATGCGCGCATCCTGAAGGACCGCCCGCCGGTCGGGCGCTACGTGCTGAGCGCGCACATCGTCGCGCGCCTGCGCGGGGCGCTGCGCGCCCGCCCCGAGGGCGGCTGGCTGCTCGGCGCGCGCCCGACCGCCATCGTCGGCCACGCATACTATGTCTTCGACGTCATGGGGGGGCCCGACATGGCCCGCTAGGTTTACATGGGGGCCACGACATGGCCCCCATACCCCCCGACGTTCGGGGCGCCCCGGCGGAGCCGTGGCGCTCCTCTACTTCCCTCTATCTCCGTTAGCAGCAGCCGCCGGCGATGGCGGCTTTCTTGCGCTCGACGAGCTCGACGCGGACGTCGTCGGGCGCGCGGAGGAACGCGATGCGCGGGCCGTTGGGGTTCTGGATCGGCCCCTCGAGCAGCTTCGCGCCGAGACCCTCCAGCCGGCGGATGTCGGCCTCGATGTCCTCGGAGTCGAAGCCGAAGTGCTCGAGCCCGTGATGCGCCGAGGCGTCGCCGGGGCCGAGGCGCTCGTTGGTGCGCGCCCCGGAGATGTTCACCATCATTCCGCCGTCCTCGCTCTGGCAGCGGATGAAGCGGTCGCCGAACACGCGGGTCTCGTCGCTCACGATCTTGAAGGCGAAGGCCTTGCTGTACCATTCGGCGGTCTTGCGGGGATCGGGCGCCTTGAGGTGAATGTGGTTGATCCGGTAAGCCATCGGGCTCTCCTTTCGCTGGCGGTAGAATACCCGACGACCCCGGGAGGTTTCGCTCGATGATCCGGATCGCTTCGCTCCTGCTGACGCTCGGGCTCTGCCTCTCGCGCGCCGCCGCCGCCGAGACGCCGCTGCGCGTCGCGACCTGCGCGCGTACGATCACCACCGGCGTCGGCGCCGCCTTCGCGGTCGCCACGAAGCTGGGCTGGTTCAGGCAGGAGGGCCTGGCGGTCGAGATCGTGCCGCTCCCGGGCTCGACCGACTGCACCAAGTCGGTCGCCACGCGCGACGTGCCGATCGCGCTGCCGAGCGTGGAGCCGCTGGCCATCGTCCGGCCGCAAGGCGTCAAGGCCAAGGTCTTCTACACCGCCTATCAGACGAGCGGCTACGGCATCGCGGTCCCGGCCGACAGCCCGATCAAGCGCCACGCCGACCTCAAGGGCAAGACCATCGGGGTCACCAACATGGCGTCGGCCGGCGTCATCGTCGCCCGGGCCCAGGTGGCCGCGGCCGGCCTCGATCCCGACACCGACGTCAACATCGTCGTGGCGGGCGAGGGCGCCCAGCCGGCCGCCATGCTGCGCACCAAGCAGGTGGACGCGCTCAGCCAGTTCGACACGCAGTACGCGCTCATCGAGAACGCCGGCATCAAGATGCGCTACCTCGACCGCAAGGACGTCGAGAGGCAGCCGGCCAACGGCTTCCTGGCGCTGGAGGAGACGATCAAGAATCGTCGCCGCGAGCTGATCGGCATGGCGCGCGCGTACGCCAAGGGCACGATCTTCTCGATCACCAATCCCGAGGCGGCGGTGCGCATCGTGTACGAGGTCTTCCCGCAGACCAAGCCGACCGGCAAGGACGAGACCACCGCGGTGCGCGACGACGTCAAGGTCTTCGAGGCCCGGATGCCGCACCTGCTGCTGGAGCCGGCCGGCGTCAAGCGCTGGGGCGAGAACTCCGAGAAGAACTTCCGCGACTACGTCGACTTCATGGTCAAGTGGGGCGTCATCAAGCAGCGCGTCGAGACCAGCGACCTGATCACCAATGAGCTGATCGACGAGATCAACCGCTTCGACGCCGCCAAGATCGCCGCCGACGCCAAGACCTACACGTACGGCCGCTAGAAGACTAGTGGGCCCCCGGCGCCGCCCGCGCGCGGGTGCGGCGGAAGAGCAGCAGCAGGGGCAGGCACACGAGGGCGGCCAGCGTGATCAGGCGGAAGTTGTCGAGGAAGGCCAGCAGCGTCGCCTGGCGGACGACGGCGGCGTAGAGCAGGCCGAGCGCCTGCGAGGGCGCGGTGACGGGGTTGCCGTGGGCGCCGAGCGCCGACTGGGCGGCGCGCAGCCATTGCTGGTAGGCGGGATCGTACGGCGTCACGTGGGTGACCAGCGTCGCCTGGTGCGCCTGGGCGCCGCGGGCCAGGAAGGTGGTCATCAGCGAGATGCCGACGCCGGCGCCGATGTTGCGCATGAGGTTGTAGATGCCGGTGGCGTTGCCCATGCGCTCGCGCGGCACGAGGCCCAGCGTGGTCGTGGACAGTGGCACGAAGATGAGCCCGGTGGCGGCGCCATTGATGACGTTGGCGGCGACGACGCTCGCCATGCTGATGTTGAGCGTCAGGTGGCTGAACATCCAGCCCGAGAAGGCCAGCGCGCCGAAGCCGACGCCCAGCAGCAGGCGGCTGTCCACGACGCCGATCAACCGGCCCACCACGAACGCCGACAGCAGAGCGCCGAGGCCGCGCGGGCTCACCGCCATGCCGCTGTCGAGCGCGGAGTAGCCCATGAGCGTCTGCAAGAACAGCGGGAGCATGGCCGTCGTTCCGTACAGCACGACGCCGAGCATGGTGATCAGCACGGTGCCGACGGCGAAGTTGCGCTCGCGCAGGACCGAGAAGTTCACGATCGGCTCGTCGGTGACGATCTCCCGGACGATGAAGGACACCATCGCGATCACGGACACGATGGCCAGCGTGCGGATCCGCGGGGAGGAGAACCAGTCGTCCTCCTGGCCCTTGTCGAGCATGATCTGCATCGCGCCCAGCCACAGCGACATGAATCCGAAGCCGAGGTAGTCCATGCGCCGGAAGCGCGAGCGCTCGAGATAGGGCGGGTCTTCGATGAATGACAGCACCAGCAGCAGCGCCAGCAGGCCGATCGGCAGGTTGATGTAGAAGACCCACCGCCACGTGTACTGGTCGGTGATCCAGCCGCCCAGCGTCGGTCCCAGGATCGGCGCCACGATGATGCCCATCGAGAAGGTCGCCATGGCCACGCCGCGCTTGGCCGGCGGGAAGCTCTCGAGCAGGATCGCCTGGGCGATCGGCTGCAGCGCGCCGCCGCCGATGCCCTGGACCACGCGGGCGACGATCAGCATGCCGAGGCTGGTGGCGGCCCCGCAGATCGCCGAGGACACCGTGAAGATCGCGATGCAGGTCAGCAGGAGCCGCTTGCGCCCGAAGACCGAGGCGAGCCAGGCCGTGGTCGGCAGGATGATGGCGTTGGAGACGAGATAGCTCGTGAGGACCCAGGTCGCCTCCTCGGGGGTGGCCGACAGGCTGCCGCCGATGTGGGGCAGCGCGACGTTGGCGACCGAGGTGTCGAGCACCTCCATGAACGTGCCCAGCATGACCGCCAGCGCGATGAGCCACGGATTGTGGCTCGGCCGCCACTCCGCCGGCCGGCCGGCCGTCTCGACGCTGCCCTCCACCCGAAACCTCCCGCTTGAGTGATTCTGAAACGCCATTATAATACTTGAACGTGAGTACAAACGTACGGCGGGAGGCGCCGGTGGGCCGGCGCGAGCGCCAGCGCGCGCTGCGGCGGTCAGAGGTGCTGGCCACCACGCGGCGGCTGTTCGCCCGCAAGGGCTACCAGCGGACGACGATGGTCGAGGTGGCGGCCGCCTCCGAGGTCGCGCTCGGCACCCTCTATCAGATCTTCCCCTCCAAGGAAGCCATGCTGTGCAGCCTGCTCGAGGACTACATCGACCAGCTCATCGAGCGCGTGCGCGAGGCGGCCGCCGCCGCCGACGGCTCGCGCGACGTGCTGTCGCGGGTGGTGCGCACCCAGCTGGCGTTCTCGTTGCAGAACGCCGACGTGCTGCGCCTGTACCTGTCGGGGTGGACGGGCTACGAGTTCAGCGTGCGCCAGCGCTTCGGCGAGCGCCTCGACGACAAGTACGAACAGTACCTGCACGTCCTCGAGACGCTGTTCCGCCGGGGCGCGCGCGACGGAGCATTCGCGGCGGGGCCGCCGCGCCGCCTGGCCGTCACGCTGGCCGGCATGATCCACGCGCTCGTGCGCCGCTGGCTGCGGGAGAAGGACCTCGACCTGCTCGCCGAGGGCGACGCCGTCGCCGAGGTCCTGCTGCACGGCGTGGCGCGCGGAGCGAGCCGGCGATGAGCGAGCCGACCCTCGACCGCGAGCCGGCGGTCGCCGATGGCAACGGCTCGCACTGGGTCCACGAGCTGCAGGCCTGGCGCGGGCGCCAGCGCCAGCGGCTGCCGCGCCGCCGCCTCGTGGTCTTCGGCGCCGCCGCGGTGGTGCTGCTGGCCGCGGTGGCCTACGGCGTCCACTGGTGGCACTGGAGCGGGACGCACGTCTCCACGGACGACGCGTTCATCGCCGGCCACATCGCGCCGGTAAGCGCGCGGGTGCCCGGCACCGTGCTCGAGGTGCTGGTCAACGACAACCAGGACGTGAAGGCGGGCGACGTGCTCGTGCGGCTCGACAGCCGCGACTACGACGTGGCGCTGGTCCTGGCCCGGGCGGCCGCCGAGGCCGCGCGCGGCGACCTGCAGAACGCCACCGCCAACATCCCACTCACCGACGAGTCGACGCGCAGCCTGCTGCAGGAGGCGGACGCCTCGCTGGCCGCCATCGGCCACGCCCGGGAGGGCAGCGAGCACGACCTCGAGCAGAAGCGCGGCGACCTCGCCGCCAGGCAGTCGGCGGTGGAGGCGGCCCGGGCGGCCCAGCAGGCGGCCCAGTCCGACTTCGATCGCGCCAGGCTCGATCGCGAGCGGACCGTCGAGCTCTACCGGCGGGAGCTCGTCGCCCGCCAGGATCTCGACCACACGGAGGCTGCGTTCAAGAATGCCGCGGCGATGCTCGACATGGCCGGGCACCGGCTGCGCCAGGCGCAGGACGACGCGCGCCAGGCGGCGGCCGCCGTGCAGTCGCAGGCGGCGGCGGTCGCGCAGGCGGGCCAGCGCGTCGCCCAGTCGCGGGCGCAGGTGTCCAACGCGCGCACCCAGCGCCAGCAGGTGAAGCTGCGGGAGGCCGAGCTGGAGACGGCGCGCGGCAAGCTCGCGCTGGCGCTCGCCAACGTCAAGCAGGCCCAGCTCAACCTCGACTACACGACGATCCGGGCGCCGATCAGCGGCCGCGTCACCCGCAAGAACGTGGAGATCGGGCAAGTGGCGGCGCCCGGGCAGCCGCTGCTGGCGGTGGTCGATCTCGACGACGTGTGGGTGCTGGCGAACTTCAAGGAGACGCAGCTGACCGGCATCAAGCCGGGACAGCACGCGACCGTCGAGGTCGACACGCACCCGGGGCTCGTCTACAAGGCGCGCGTCGACTCCGTGCAGGGCGGCTCGGGCGCCATCTTCTCGCTCCTGCCGCCCGAGAACGCGACCGGCAACTACGTGAAGGTGGTGCAGCGCATCCCCGTCAAGCTGGTCCTCGAGCGCGGGGAAAACGCGCAGCACTTGCTGGTTCCCGGCATGTCGGTCGTGCCGACGATCACGATGCGCTGAGCGTCGTCCCCCCGCTGTCCGTCTACAAGGCCCCCGTGCGCCCGTCGGCCGGCCCCACACCCCCGCTTGACAGCGAGTTGTAACTAGTGTTACATGACGAAACATAAAGGCCGACACCAGCGATGAACACCGGACTCCTGCTCCTGATCGTGACGCTGCCTCCGACGCCGTCGAGCCTGAGGGTGCGCGTGTGGCGGCGGTTCCGCGCGCTCGGCGCCGTGCCGCTCAAGCGCACGGTCTACCTGCTGCCCGACACGCCGGACCACTACGAGCACTTCCAGTGGCTGGCCCAGGAGATCCAGCGCGCCGGCGCCGACGCCACGCTCGTGCGCGTCGAGCGGATCGAGAACATGACCTCGGCCGACGTGATCCGCCTCTTCCACGAGGCGAGGAATCCGGAGTACCGGGCGCTCGCGGCCCGCTACCGCCGGGCGCTGCAGGCGATCGAGAAGAAGAGCGCCGCCGCCGGCGATC
>Ga0066704_10001227_pt1 | contig 10847 bp, 13 predicted proteins | sample GraSoiAngelo_153_FD_66458 | JGI IMG/M metagenome (GOLD analysis project Ga0066704, IMG submission 66458) | Grasslands soil microbial communities from the Angelo Coastal Reserve, California, USA - 14_1009_12_40cm | ecosystem: Environmental > Terrestrial > Soil > Grasslands | place: USA... | reverse complement strand
CGACGTTGACTGCTCCGCCGCTAGCGGATTCCCTTGACCGCGTCGCCGCGAGTCATCGACATCGCGGCTCGCGCGAACGCGAGGTCTGGTAACGCTGCCATGGCGGCGATGGCCGAGATCGGGAGCTGGCCCGAGACGATCCGGCCGGCCTGCGCCGCCCGCTGAAGTCCGAGGGCCACCAGCTCAGCTCGCAAGTCGTCGACGTTGCTGGACGCGACGGCGTCGATGACGACACGACCGTCGACAACCCGTACCAGTGGATCGGGCGGAACCAACGGCGCGCCGGTTCCCTGTATCGCGAGATAGGCCCGGTAGAGCGCCTGCAGCTCGGGCGAGACCTTGACCATACGGTCGCCTTCGGCTGGCGCCGCGGACACGACGACGGTCGTAAGCGCTACCGGGCCCCGCACGCCGCTGATCTCTGCGATCGCGGGAAGCGCGAGGATGAGGAGCCCCGCGAGCAGCGCCCGGAGCGTCGAGGTCCGCATGACGGTCCTTTCGTGGCCTTCGAGTCGGTCGCCAAGAGGCGTGAGCGCTGTCCGGCCGAGCCCGGGCCGCCGGTCGCCTCGTGATCTTAGTAAAAAGGACAGACGGGCTTCAAGAGTAGATCTTACGCGGAGGGTAGGAAAACCCTTACCCAGGTCTAAGGGGACAGCTAAATCAGATGGATAAAGCCCCGCTCGGCCTCCGGGCACACGCTCGCCGCGGAGACCGGGCGCGCCGAGCAAATTGAGGTAGTGTAAGCGCCATGCCGACCGTCGAACCTGCAACGCTCGAGCGGCTCACGCAGGACATCTTCGTCGCGCACGGCGTGCCGTCGGAGGACGCGGCGTGGATCGCCACCATGCTGGTCCGCGCCAACCTGCGCGGCCACGACTCGCACGGCGTCATCCGCATCCCGCAGTACGTCGCCAATCTCAAGCGCGGCACCCTGAACCCGCGTCCCAAGCTGCACCTCGTCGTCGACACGCCGACCGTCGCCGTGCTCGAGGGCGACGGCGGCTTCGGCCAGATCGTCGCGCGGCGCGGGATCGCGCTGGCGATCGAGCGGGCGCGCGCCCAGGGGCTGGCCGCCGTCGCGCTGCGGGGCGCCAACCACGTCGGCCGCCTCGCCGACTACGCGGAGACGGCGGCGCGCGAGGGGCTGGTGGGCCTCGTGTGGGTCAACGCGCGCGGCGGGCTCAACGTGGCGCCGTGGGGCGGCGCCGCGCGGCGGCTCGGCACCAACCCGCACGCGATCGCGATTCCGGGGCCGAACGGCACGGTCGCGATGTCGCACGACTTCGCCACCAGCGTCTGGGCCGAGGGCAAGCTGCGCGTCAAGTTCAATCGCGGCGAGTCGGTGCCGTCCGGCATCATGCTCAACGGCCGCGGCGAGCCGTCGACCGATCCCCGCGAGTACTACGCTGATCCGGTCGGCTCGTTGCTGACGGCCGGCGCGCACAAGGGGTACGGGCTCTCGCTGGCCGTCGAGATCCTGGCCGGCATCCTGTCCGGCGCCGGCGCCGCCAGCGACGAGCCGTCGGTGTTCCGCAACGGCACGCTCATCGTGTGCCTCGATCCCGCGCGCTTCCTCCCGCCGGCGGAGTTCCACGCGCAGGTGACGGCGCTGCTCGGCTGGGTGCGCTCGGCGCCGCCGGCCGCCGGCGCGAAGGAGATCCTCGTCCCCGGCGAGCCGGAGGCGCGCACGGAGCGCCAGCGGCGCGCCGACGGCATCCCGGTCGACGACGAGACCTGGCGCCAGATCGGGGAATGCGCCGCCGAGGCGGGCGTGCATGCTTGAGGTCGTGACCATGAAGGAGATCGACGCGATCTTCGCGGTCACCGACGCGCTCGGCGTGCATCGCGAGATGCTGGTGATCCCGCTCGGGCCGGCCACGCCGGGCAAGGTGCGCCGCCTGCCGAGCGGCAAGCTCGAGATCACGGTGGACGCCGCGCGTCCCATCGAGGAGTGGGTGAAGGAGCTGCCCGCGCTGATCGCCGCCGCCCAGAAGTGATGTGACGCCGCGCGCCCTTCTCAGGCGGGAGCTGGGTCTCCTGCCGCTGGCCGCCATCGTCTTCTTCAACGTGAGCGGCGGCCCGTACGGCGTCGAGGACGTCATCCCGTCGTTCGGTCCTGGCCTCGCCTTGCTGCTGCTCGTGCTCACGCCCGTGCTCTGGAGCTTTCCCGTCGCGCTCGCGATGGCGGAGCTGGCGGGGGCGATGCCCGACGAGGGCGGCTACGTCACGTGGGTGCGGCGCGCGTTCGGCCCGTTCTGGTCGTTCCAGGTCGGCTGGTGGTCGTGGATCGACAGCTTCGTCGACGTCGCCGTCTACCCGGCGCTGTTCGTCGAGTACCTGAAGTTCTGGTACCCGGCGATGACGTCGCGCGAGCGGTGGCTGCTGGCGGTAGCCTTCATCGTCGCGCTCACGGTCCTCAACGTGCTCGGCGTGCGGCCGACGGGGCGGGTGGCCGTCGCGCTGTCGGTCGTGGCGCTGCTGCCGGTCGCCGCGCTCGTCGTCGTCGGTCTCACGACGCTCGCGCACGCGCCGTGGCAGCCGCTGACCGCCGGCCGCCGCTCGCTCGGCGCCGGGCTCGGCCTGGGCCTGGCGGTGGTGATGTGGAACTACTCCGGCTGGGACACGCCGTCGACGTGCCTCGGCGAAACGAAGTCGCCCGAGCACGGATTCCGCCGCGCCCTGTTCGTCGCGCTGCCCGTGATCGCGGCGGCGTACGTGCTGCCGGTCGGCGTGGTGCTGGCCAGCGGCGCCACCGACTGGACGCGCTGGGAGACCGGCGCGCTGCCGGCGCTGGCGCGCGCCGTCGGCGGCGGCTGGCTCGGCCACGCGGTCGGCGCCGGCGCCGTGCTGAGCACGGCCGGCCTCTTCATGACGCTGCTGCTGACCAACTCGCGGCTGCCCTACGTGCTGGCGCGCGACGGCCTGCTGCCGTCGGGACTGGCGACCGTCCATCCGCGGTTCGGCACGCCGTGGCCGGCGGTCGCGCTGTCGGCCGTGCTCTACACCGCCTTCGCGGTGTTCTCGTTCAAGGAGCTGATCGTCCTCAACGTGTGGCTCTACTCGCTGAGCCTGCTGGTGGAGCTGGCGGCGTTCGTGCGCCTGCGCGTGAGCGAGCCGGCGCTGGCGCGCCCCTGGCGGGTGCCGGGCGGGCTCGCGACGGCGTGCGTCGTGGCCGGCGTGCCGGCGCTGCTCGCGATGCTCGCGATGGCGACCGCCGGCTGGCTCAACACCGCGGCCGGCGTGATCGCCGCGCTCACCGGGCCCGCCGCCTACGCCTGGTTCGGCGCCGCGGCTCGTCGAGGTTCTCGTCGATGACGGTGGCCAGGCAGTCGAGCGCGGGCAGCGAGTAGACGTAGGTCTTCCACCCGATGGCGACGTGATCGGGCCGCTGGCCGGGCGGCGTGGCGGGATGGATGGTCACGTCGACGTTCGGTCCCGGGCCGCCGCAGCCGCCGGCGCACGCCTCGCGCAGCTCCACGCGCTGGCCGAGACCGCGGCGCGCGACGAGGGCGGCCAGCTCCGTCAGGATCGCGCGCGCGTCGAGCCGGCGCGCACGCCGGCGGCGTTCGACGGGCAGCACGACCTCGCCACACTCGCGCGGACAGACGGTGATGACCAGGCGCTTCATCTCGAAGGTCGGGGGGAGCGGCGCCGCTTGGCGGGACGCGCCTGCAGCGCGCGCAGCGCGAGACGCGCGGCGGCCAGGGCGGGATCGGCGGCGGGCGGTTGCCACCGACAGCGCACGCGGCGGGCGAGGGCGCGGCGGACGCCGGCGCGGTAGGTCGCGTCGGCGAGGAGCCCGCCGGCCCACGACACGAGCACCGGCGGCCGCAGGCGGAGGCGGCGGATCACGTCCGCCGCGAGTGCGGCGAGCTGCGCCTGACCGGCGGCGACGATCACGCGGGCACGACGATCGCCGCGCCGCGCCCGCGCGAGCACGGTCGGCGCCAGCGCGGCGACGCGCGCGATCGCGTCGGGACGCCGCGCGAGCTCGCGGGCCGTGCGCGCGCGCGCCGGCGTCGCGCGCAGCCACGCGCGGCCGAGCCAGAACGCCGAGCCCTCGTCGCCGAGCAGCGGGTCGAGCCCGCCGGCGCGCGCGAGGCGGCCGCGCGCGTCGCGGCCGAGCACGATCGAGCCCGTGCCGGCGAGCACGAGCACGCCCGGCCGCTCGCCGAGCGCGCCGAGCAGCGCGGCCTCGACGTCGGAGATCACCGCCACGCGCGCGGCGGCGCCGCGCAGCCGGCGTCGCGCCGCCCGGCGCTCACGGTCCGTCCATACGCCGCGCGCCGCCACCACGAGCGAGTCCGGCCGTGCCCGTCCCCCCAAATGGGTAGGCAAAAACTTGGAGAGTTGCGGCAGCCCGGTTGCCGCGCGGACCCGTCGCACGATGCGGCCGGCGCGGAGCCCGACGACACGCATCCAGGTGCCGCCCAGGTCGACGCCCACGGCGAGGGGAGAATGCGGCTGTCCGCTCTGGCACATGGCTGACGTGCCGTCCATTATGCGTGGACGGCCCCCGCCGGGCGAGGACCGGCAAATCACCGCCTTAGGTGTTCCGCCCGAATGGCACAGGAAGTGCTGTTCCTCAGGGCGGCGGGGAGGCCCGGGACACATGGGCAAGGCACTGGCCGCGTGGTTACTCGTGGCAGGAGCGATGGCGGCGCCGGTCGTCAGCCCGCGCGACGTCGTGCAATCGGCGGTCAGCCGCGTCATCATCGCGCTGCAGCGCGCCGACGTCGACGTCCCCGACGCGTCGCCGAACAAGCGGCTCACGCACGAGCAGCGCCGCGTCGAGATCCGGCGCGTGGCCACCGACCTCTTCGACTTCGACGAGATCTCCCGGCGCGCCCTCTCCCGGTACTGGGCCACCCGCAGCGCCGAGGAGCAGGCCGAGTTCGTGCGGCTCTTCACCGATCTGCTGGAGCGCAGCTACATCGGCCGCATCGAGGCCTACTCGGGCGAGAAGATCGTGTACGTCGGCGAGACCGTCGACGGCCAGTTCGCCACCGTGCGCTCGAAGGTGATCACCCGCCGCAACACCGAGACGCCGCTCGACTACCGCCTGCACCTCAAGGACGGCCGCTGGAAGGTCTACGACATCCTAATCGACCACGTGAGCTTCGTGTCGACCTACCGCAGCGAGTTCGCGCGCATCATGCAGCGCGAGTCCTACGCCGCGCTGCTCGACCGCCTGCGCAAGCAGAACATCGACGCCGCCGCCCTCGTCCGCACGCCGCGCAACTACTGAGTCGTCGCGCTCGCCGTGTAAGATGAGGCGTGCTCGGCACGCCCTCGTCGCTCACCTGGCCCGATTTCGCCGTCCTCGCCGTCGCCCTCGGAATCCTGCTGGCCATCGGCGTCGCCCTCGCCGGCGAGCAGCGTGACACCGCCGACTTCTTCCTGGCCGACCGGCGCCTGTCGTGGTGGGCGGTCGCCCTGTCGTTCCTGGCCACCGAGATCAACGCCGTCACGCTCCTCTCGGTGCCGGCCACCACCTATAGCGAGAACTGGCAGTACGCCCAGTTCTTCGTCGGCTCGAGCCTCGCCAAGCTGGTGGTGGCGTTCCTGTTCATTCCGGCCTTCTACCGCCACGGCGTCACGACGATCTACGAGTTCCTGGCCCAGCGCTTCGGCCGCGCCACCCAGGTCACCGCCTCGATCTTCTTCTTCGTCACCCGGCTGGCCGGCTCCGGCGTGCGCCTCATGGCCGCCGCGCTGGCGGTGGCGATCCTCATGGGCTGGCCGCTGGCGCCCACGCTGGCGATGTTCACGGTCGTGTCGATCCTCTACATCGGGGCCGGCGGCGTGAAGGCGGTGGTGTGGACCAACGTGGTCCAGGCCGTCGTCTTCCTGCTGGCCGGGGCCGTGACGCTCGGCTACCTGCTCTTCCACATCCACGGCGGCGCCGGCGCCGTGGTGCGGATTGCGGGCGAGGCCGGGCGGCTCACCGTGATCAACTGGGGCCCGGCGCCGGGGGCCCCGGACTTCTGGCGGCGCATCTTCACGGAGCCGAACATCATGTGGGTGGCGGTCCTCAACGGGCTCGTCGGCTCGACGGCGGCGTTCGGCACCGACCACGATCTCGTGCAGCGCCTGCTCACGGTCAAGACCCGGCGCGAGAGCCAGCGGGCGCTGGCGCTCACGCCGCTCGGCACGCTGCTGACGCTGGCGATCTACCTGAGCCTCGGCACCGCGCTCTACGCCTTCTACGCGCAGAATCCCGGGCTGCCGGTGCCGCGGCCGGACCAGATCCTGCCGCACTACGTGCAGCAGATGCTGCCGCCCGTGCTGCGCGGGCTCATGCTGAGCGCGCTGGTGCTGGCCTCGATCGACTCGCCGCTGGGCTCGATGGCCGCCTCGTTCGTGACCGACATCTACCGCCCGCTGCTCGTCCGCCACCGCGGCGAGTCGCACTACCTGCTGATCTCCCGCGTCAGCGTCGTCGTCTTCGGCCTCGCCCTGGCGGGCATCGCCTACGGCCTGTCGTTCTTCGACACCGTCCTGTGGCTGGCGTTCAAGATCGCCGGCGTCACGCTCGGCTCGCTGCTCGGCGTGTTCCTCCTCGGCCTGCTGACCCGCCGGCCCGTCTCGGACCGGGCGAACGTGGCGGCGATGATCGTGATGGCGGTGGTCGACCTGGTGCTGCTCGCGCTCTCGGAGGCGGGCTGGCTTCCCCTGGCCTGGTCGTGGCTGTTGATCGTGGGGACGGCAGGGACGATCGTGCTGGCGCTGGCCCTGGACGTCAGGCGTGGGTCAGGCGCGCTACCACCGCGTCCAGCTGGCATTTCCGGAATCCGTAGGCCGTGAGGCCGCGCACGTTCGGCGCCAGCAGCGTGGCGTCGTAGGGATCGCGCAGCAGCACCACCGCCAGCCGGCGCGCACGGCCCTGCAGCGCGTCCAGCAGCGCGCGGTTCGAGGCGTACAGGTGCGCGTCGAAGAGGAACAGCACAGTGGCGTCGGCCGCCGCCGCGCGCTCGGCCGCCGTCGCGATCTCCGCGGGCGTCGGCTCGATGCCGACCACGACCGCCTCGGGGGCGATCCCGGCGGTCGCGAACGCGCCGGCGATCCAGCCGCGCTCGTCGGCCACCTCCGGCTCGATCGTGATCCGCGGCGCCAGGTCGGAGAAGCGCGGGAACACGACGGCCACGCGCCCGTTCAGCGCGCGGGCCAGATCGGGCGCGCCGCGGCCGATCTCGGTCACCGCGCGCGTGGCGATCGCCTGGGCCAGCGGCCGGCCGTCGGGCTCGGGCGCCGGCGGACCGGACTCGCGGCGCGGGCCGCGCGCGATCCGTAGCCGGCGCACGCGCTCGGCCGCGGCCTCGCCCTCCGCCAGCGGGAGCCGTCCGCTGCGATAGGCCTCGACGAGCGCCTCGGTCGCCGCGCGCTGCGCGGGCTCGGTGTGGCAGACGAGCAGCAGGTCGTGGCCGGCGGCCGCCGCGCGCACCGTGGCCTCGCCGATCGGGCACGTCTCGCTCACCGCGCCCATCTCGAGGTCGTCGGACACGATCACGCCGCCGAAGCCCAGCTCGCCGCGCAGCCAGTCGCCGACGAGGCGACGCGAGAACGTGGCGGGCACGCCGCTGGGATCGAGCTTCGGATAGACCGGGTGCGAGGTCATCACCGCCTCGATCCCCGCCGCGATCGCCTCGACGAACGGCGGCAGGTGGGTGGCGCGCATCTCGTCCGGGGTCGAGTCGATCGTGGGCAGCTTCAGGTGCGCGTCGAGCGGCGAGTGACCCTTGCCGGGGAAATGCTTCGCGCACGCCGACAGCCCGGCGCTCGCCATGCCGCGGATGCGCGCGACGCCGTAGCGCGCCACGATCTTCGGATCCTTGCCGTACGAGCGGATGCCGATGTTGGGGCTGTAGCGCTCGGTCAGCACGTCGAGGCACGGGCCGAGGTTCAGATCGATCCCGAGCCGGCGCAGCTCGCGCGCCTCGATGCGGCCCTGCCGGAACGCGAACGCCTCCTCGCCGGCCGTGCCGAGCGCGAGGTTGTCGGGAAAGATCGTCACGCCGCGGCCGAGCATGACGATGCGACCGCCTTCGTGGTCGGTCGCCACCAGCAGTCGCCGGCCGAGGGCCGCCTCGAGCGTGTCGAGCAGCGTCGCGAGCCCGGCCGGGCTCTCGAAGTTGCGCCGATAGAGGATGAGGCCGGCCGCGCGCGTGTCATGAAAGAGGCGGACGTCGGCCTCGGACAGCTCCGGGCCGCGCAGTCCGATCATCATTCGCTCGCCCACGAGGTCTTCGATCGCCACGTTCCGATTCTACCCGGAGGCCTCGGCCGGGCCGTAACAAGTGGATAGAAATTGGCCTGCCGTGTCAGCCTGTCGTGCTAACTCGGTCTCAGCGTCGGCTTCTGGACACGACGCTGAGTCTTTTTCGCCACTCATCGCTCCGTAACTCACCGCCGTTGCGACGTTTTCCATATCCGATGGGGTCTGGCACGACCGGTGCTCTGTCGGCTCCCGGGAGGCCTCGCCATGATGATTCGATTCGGCGTCGTCGTCGTACTGATCGTGGCCGGACTGTCCCTGCAGGGCTGCGCCACCGCGGGCATTCCGCGCGGCGCCAGCGCGCCGGCCGGCCAGGAAATGGACTACACGCTCGGCGTCGCGCATCGCACGTTCAACGTGTCGCTCGATCAGATGCGGCGCGCCACGCTCGTGACGTTCAAGCGCATGAACATCGCCCTGAAGAGCGACGACGCCAGAGCCGACGGTCGCGGGCTCGTCGCCGCCTCCAGCGACCGCACGATTTACGTGGAACTCGAGCAAGTCACGGCGCGCACGACGCGCATGCGTATCACCGCGAAGCAGGGCTGGTTCTGGCGGGACCGGACGACGGCGGGCGAGATCATCGCCCGGACCGAGCGGACGCTCGCCAACATGCCGGCCGTGACCGAGCGGAACAAGTAACGGAGAACGGTCGATGGGCAACGCCTCAACACTCGCGGGATTCCTGCTGCTGCTGGGAGCGGTGTCGGCCACGCCGAGCCACGCCCAGCCCGCCTCGGTCGACGGCGCCTACGCGCGGCTGTCGCCGGGCAATGCGAAGGTTGCGCGGGCGCTGTTCGAGGCCCAGGTGACCAACACGGCGCCGGCGTCGGTCAAGCCGACCAGCGCGGCCGGCGGCACGGCCGTCGCGGCGCCCCGGTCGCTCACGCTCGATCAGATCGCGGCGATGAAGCAGAACGGTCAGAGCTGGGGCCACGTCTTCCAGACGCTGAAGGCCCAGGGCCTCGTGCAGGACAAGAGCCTCGGCCAGGTGGTCGGCCGCTACCAGCACCAGCAGCAGACGGCGGGCCGCGGCGTCGTGACGACGGCGGCGAGCGGCGTCGAGCCAGCGGCCTCCGCCAAGGCCAACGACAGCGACGGCGCCAAGAGCAAGTAACGGGCGGCAAGCACACGTCACTCGCGGCAAGGGCGAAGTAACCCGCGCGTTTCGCGCGAACAGGAGATGACAGATGAATACGTGGAACCCCTGGAAGGTCACCGCCATTGCCATGGCGCTCGTCATGGCGACCGCGCTCATCACCGGCCTCGTCGTCGCCAACTGGACGGGCAACGAGCGCGCGGCTGAGGCGACGAAGACCGAGACCTCCACCCCGCAGGCCACCAAGCCCGAAGCGTCCCGGGCCGCTGCACGGCCGGCGGCGCCACGCACGGTCACCGCGCAGGCGACGCCGATGGCGCCCACGCCGGCCGCCATCGACGCGTGCAATCAGTGGGCGGCCCAGCAGACCGGCTCGCGGGACAAGACCGTGGACACCGTGAAGGACGCCGGCATCGGCGCGCTCGTCGGCGCGGCGGTCGGCGCGGCCGGCGGGGCGATTGCGGACGGCGGCAAGGGCGCCGGCAAGGGCGCGGCGATCGGCGGCGTGCTCGGCGCCGGTGGCGGCACGCTGTACGGGCTCAACGAGAACAAGAAGCACGACGAGGCGTATCGCGCCGCGTATGCGCGGTGCATGCGCTCGCGCGGCTACACGAGCTAGGCGCCGCCCGCGCCCGAGCGCTGGCGATCCGGCTGGTACCATGAGACCAGGGCCCGGGCGGGCCGGGAGGGTCATCATGAAGCGCATCGCTCTCGCACTCAGCATCCTGGCGCTGCTCGCGCCGGCGTGGCCGGCGCGGGCCGCCGACGATACCAAGGTGAAGTCCGCGACCCAGGAGGTCGAGACCGGCGCCAAGAAGATCGGTCAGGGCAAGGTCGGTGACGGCGTCGAGGAGACGGCCAAGGGCATCGGCAAGACGGTCGTCGAGGGCGGCAAGTACACCGGCGAGAAGCTCAAGGAATCGGCCAAGGCCGCGGAGCCCCAGGCCAAGAGCACCTGGCAGAACCTGAAGGAGACCGCGAACTCCTTCGGCGGCAGCGTCAAGAACTTCTTCACCCGACTCTTCTCCAACTAGCTCACCGATACTCCAGCCACGCGGCCCGCCGGCGTTTCCAGCCGGCGAGGTCGCGTTGCCAGCTGCGCTCGACCGCCTTCAGGCCGGCGCCGCGCGTGAGCGCTCTCCGGACCTGATCGGTGCCGAGCAGGATGTCGATCGGCAGGCGCCGGCGCTCGAACTCGTAGGGCGGCCGCCGCCAGCGGAACGCGCGCGGCGCCAGGCGGCGGGCGACGGCGATGACGGCGAGGCCGGTGAGAAACGGCTGGAAGCGCGCGCGATCGGTCACGTGGATCTGCGCACCGCCGCACAGCCGTCCGGCCCACTTGTGAAAGGTCGGCCGGAACCGCGCCGGGCGGAAGGTCACGCCCGGCAACGCTTCCGCCGCGAGCGCCGCCGCGAAGGCGTGGGCGTCGAGCCAGGGCGCTCCCACCCACTCGAAGGGCCGCGTCGTGCCGCG
>Ga0066704_10001219_pt1 | contig 10857 bp, 8 predicted proteins | sample GraSoiAngelo_153_FD_66458 | JGI IMG/M metagenome (GOLD analysis project Ga0066704, IMG submission 66458) | Grasslands soil microbial communities from the Angelo Coastal Reserve, California, USA - 14_1009_12_40cm | ecosystem: Environmental > Terrestrial > Soil > Grasslands | place: USA... | reverse complement strand
CCTTGGCCTCAGGCCTCGGCTGTTTGGCATCGCGCGGTGCAAGAGTGTGGCGCGTTGAAATGGTGGACATTAAGGGTTGACTCGATCGGTCTCAGAGATCACAACTATCCCCGGGGCGTCGCGACGCGTACCTTGGCCTTGCTCATCTCTTCTATGGTCTTCTCCGCGTCCTGCATGAACTGACGAACGGTTTCGCGTGTATAGCGGTGGTCGACCATCTTAGGCAAGAATTGTGGCGGAATCGTGACAATGTGCGCACCGGCAAGCGCCGCGTTCTGGATGTCCATGACGGTGCGAATGCTTCCAACGATGATGCGCGCCGAAAGCGACCAGTCATCAAGCCATTGCCGGACGTTCTTTATGGTGGCTACGGGGTCATTACCTTCGTCTGCCAGGCGTCCAGCGAAGATGCTCACGTAAGTGGCCCCCGCCTTCGCCGCCAGAATGGCTTGGTTGAACGACAGGATCGCAGTGGCGTTCACGGCGATGCCCTCCTGCGACAGACGATGTATTACGCCCAAGCAGGACTCGCCGAATTCGTTGATGATGGGTATTTTGACGACGATGTTGCGGGCCCAGGTGGCGAATAAACGACCTTGCTCCAGCATGATTTCCTGGTCATTTGAGGTAACTTCCACGCTGAGCGGCCGGTCGCCGAGCAGTTTGCTGAGGCGCAATGCTCCCGCCTGAAGATCCGTCACGCCGTCCTTAAACATAATGGATGGATTCGTAGTCGCTCCATCCACAACGCCCTGTCCTAACCAACTTTCGATCTGGCTGGCGTCTGCTGAATCAATAAATATTTGCATTATCTCCCCCACTCTGAATTCGCGCCGATCGCCAAGCATAGAACTCTCATCAGACCTGGCACCGTAATTCCTTGCCAACACCTTGCGGCTCCATTCGCGGTGACAGTCAAAAATGATCCGTTGTCTCTCTCCTAGCAGTAGATGCCGATTCGCCCGGAGAGGGCTAGGCTCTACTACCAACTGCGATACTTACATCAACATATATCGAACAGCACCTTATTGCCAAAATAGTAGCGCCGAGCTACGCGAGGTCGTTACCTTCGGACCGATCGACCGTTCCCGCCCAGTCACGAACGAGAAGCCTGTTGGTATGCTGCCAGACAGCTCGTCAATGGTTCTCCGGACCACGAAAATTTCTCTTTTACTCTTCGCCGTGCTTGATGGCCGAGCCGGGCGCGAAGCTCCCGGTCCTGCAATACTCTTTCCAGTTCCTGCGCAAACCGATTCTCGTCGCCCGGAGGCGCCAGAATGCCACTTTCTCCGTCCACGAAATATTCTGCATTTTGTCCCACTGCCGTGGTCACAACCGCCTTTCCCATAGACATGTAGTCTATGATTCTGGCCGAGCATTTAGCCCGATGAATCTGGTCGTTTGGATACGGAAACGCGGCAACCTCCGAGGCTGCGAGCAGTCGAACAAATTGGTCATAGGGGAGGCGGGGGAAGAAACGCACGGCGACACCTTTCTGACGCGTGAAGAACTCTTTCATTTGTGGCAGACACGCACCTTGTCCCACGACGACAATGGTGGCTCCTAATCGCCCCGCGGCTCGCGACGCCGCACGGCAAAAGAACATGATCTCGTCGCCTGCCTCGAACTGACCGCTGTAAAAAATTATTGGCTCGTCGCCCAGCCCGAACGATTTCTTCGCATCGTCTGCGTTCATCGAAAGGGCCCGTGCCTGATGCTCGAGGTTTTCCCGTGAACCGCCACAGTTGGGGATGTAGAAGACACTTTTCGACGATTGACGAAGCTCGACCGCCCTTTCCTGAAGGGTCCGGCTGGCTGCCGTCACAACCGGAGCGCGACGCATGAGCCATTTTTCCTGGCGGTCAATATATTCTTTGACGATCCAGGGATAGTTCTTGATCTCGTTCCAGCCTCCCCAGCCTTCCCAGTCGTCGCAATCGAGCACAACGGAGCGAGAACCCTTAACTAACAGCCAGGTGCACACAGCACCCGCATATCCTTTCGGCTTGAAAACGTGCACGACGTCGGGCGAATGCTGACGAATTGCCGTACACAGGCGCTTCAAAAGCAATGGCACGTGCCGAAGCGAGGGTGACTCGCCAACGTCCACGTTCACGATTCGAACACCCTCGAGCTCGCGCTCCTGGCCTGATTCGGTTGGATTATCATAAGGCGTCAGAAAGATTGTGACTTCGTGTCCCTTCTTTACAAGCTCCGCCGCAAGAGGAAAAGCACGCGATCGAGCCGTCCCCTTTGGTTCCCACGCAAAGCCGCTCACACACGCCACGCGCATTCCGCTAGTTGCTCGCTCTCACAGCCCGCTCCGCCACAAAGGCGCGCGGTTCTTCCAAAATTCGAGTGAATAGCTCGGCCAGCGCCGGTCCCCAGGTTTGCAACGAGTAGTGCGCTTCAACCCTCTTGCGCCCCTCTTCGGAGAATCTCGTGCGAAGCCGCGGATCTAGCACCAACCGGTTCAACGCTTCAAACCATTCCTCCGCTGTTCGTGCCCAGTAACCGTTGACCTGGTGCTGAATGAGTTCAGTAGCCATGCCTACCGGTGAAGTTACCGTGGGAATGCCTAACGCCATATACTGAATCGCTTTGAAGGCGCACTTTCCGCGGGTCCAATCGTTGTCTGGTATCGGCATGATTCCAATATCGATCGTTCGAAGATCGTCGATCTCCGACGCCAGGGAAAAGGGCAGCGATTCGAAATTTGGCAGCTGCAGTCTTCTAGAGGGGTGACCGTAAATTCGGAACCGAATCCTGCCCAAATGGGCTTCGCTCAGTCGCCGCAACGCTGGCTCAATCTCCAATAAGTACTGACTAGTGGAGCGGCTGCCAATCCAACCAATAGTGAGCACTTCATTTGAGACACGCGGCGCTTGATAGGCGTATTTCTCCAGATCCACCACCGTCGGCACAATGCTCACTTGTGAATTGAATTGCAGCGCGTGTTCGGCGAGCGTTTTGTTACCGGCAATGATGTGCGAGTAATGGCGCAGGGTTCCATTGATGCCGGGACCATACTTCAACTTGTAGATCCACGGATATGTCGCCTCCGCCGTGTTTCTGTGGCCTATGTGGATGGCATCGTCGAAGTCGAAAATCACCTTCCCGTGCCGGCGGATGAACATTCTCTCCAGTGCCGGCCAAAGAAAAGGAAATGCACCTCGCTGGATTACGGTGACGTCATAGCCCGGAATCACAGCTAAGTCTAGCATTCTTCGCAGGCAACAGTAAGGCGTTAGAAGAAGCTTGGGACCGATACGTTCTGCTTGGATTGCTTTATATAGCTTTTCAGTGGCAAACGGACGGACCGTGCAGGCAAATCCCGCGAGCTCAAGATACGGCAAAAACTGGTAGGTTCTGTAGCGCTCACTGGCGCTCTCGATCGGATTTGGCGTGATGAATAGCAGCTTTTTAGTCTTTTTATTCATTTGATCGAATGTGGAGGCAAATCGTCTGTCGAACTCGAGGATTGGGTTTTTTCCAATCGTGTTGTATCCCGCAATCGCTCGGTGATTACCAAATTTACGCCTTCAGACGATGTACGCCTTACCGCAGCGACGTGTGCACCGTGCGCGGGATTTTATTGGCGCCCGGATGTGTTCCAGTTCATAAGTCCAAGGGTAATTTCGCCGTGCCCATAACTCTCTGCGACCGATCGTCCAACAGCGGGACCGTCGAGAAGTCACTGCGAGACAATGGCATAGACAAAAGCGCCAGGACCAATAGGACCGCCCCGACCAGGCTGTAACCGGCAGCAGCGTGCGTCCAGGAAAGAGAGAAGGCACCTAAGAGGGATGCCGTAAGCGCCAGCCGGCCAAAATCTTCGGGCCAACCAGCTGCGCCTATTTTTGAAACGAAATGGAGGTTCGCTCCCAATAGGACGAGTTCTGTGATCAGAGTGACAGCTGCGCAGGCCAGATAACCGAATTTCGGAATCAGCAGTAGGTTGAGGCCAACGTTCACGGCCAGTGCGACGCACGCCCCGTAAAAAATCGCCCGATCAAACGAATTGGCGACGAGCTGAGCATTCAAGACGAAATTCCAGAACATCGGAACAGTCGCCCAGATCAGAATCTGCAGCACCGGAATTGAGTCTCGATACTTCGCCCCAAAGAGCAAGAGAGTGACACGCGGCGCGGCGATCGTCACGATCGCCACCAGAGTGAGTGCGATCACCAGCAGGAATCGCATCGCCGTTCTCGGACCCGTAATTCCAGGGTTCGTGTCCCCGTTTCGGCAGAGACTCGGCAGAATCGTTGCCGTCAGGCTCGAGGGCACAATTTGAGCCAGGTCGAGAATCCTGTAAGGCACGCCGTAGACGGCGACGGCTTCCGCCGTGAGCAGCCGACGCAACAACAACACGTCGATGCGATTGTAGGCCGATGCGACAGACGCCCCGGCGTTGAGCCAATGACTCTCGTTGAGCAAGGAACGTGTCTCGTCGCAGATCGCCGCCGCGTTGGACTCCTGGCTCCGTGGGCCTTGAAAGTGCAAGAGGACAAAACCATACGCCGCGGAGACCAAACCTCCAAGTACATGGGCGCCGATCAGCAGCAGCACGTTCTTCGAGGTCAGGCAAATCGCCAAAGTTCCCAGCAACGTGACCGTAGATTGGATCACGCCTATTTTGGCAGAACTGATTTGATCTTCATTCCCCTGAAAAATGAATGTGACGTTCTCAGCCGCACCCCGCACCACCATCATCAGGACCAACACTCCGAGCGCCGAGAAATACTGGTCCGCGAGTCCCAGCAAACGCATCGCAACGTACATTAGAGCTGCGGTCGGAACGATATATACCAGGCGTGCGAGTACGCTTGCGAAACCGATGCGTATCCCGCTCTGTCGGCCGCGTGCGACGGCCCGCAGCAAATTGCTGGGTAACCCGGCTGCTCCGAGCACCGCGAAGATCTGGTAGAACGAGAGGAGGAAAATATAGTCGCCAAAGGACCGGGGCGATAAGAACCGCGCACACAGAAGGACGGTCGCCGCCAACAACGCTTTCCTGCTGAACTCCGCCCCGGCCAGCGTGAACGATCTTTTGAGCACGGTGGTGCTCATGACTTGACACCTGCGCGGGTCTGGGACACACGTAGCCACGAGCGTTGTAAGGCCCTCCCAAAGTTGCGTTCGAATGAGGCCTGAGCACTCACGGCAACAAACCTTTTCTGTTTCCGCTGAAAGCCGCAAATGACGCGGGCAGAAAACAAACCAATTCGGCCAATTTCTTTGCCCTCCTAATGCCGGCTTTTGCAAGTACTCAGCCCGGAACGTGAAGGAATCCGGGTTCCATCGCAAGGATATTCGATCTGGATAAGCTGGGCCTTCCGGCTAGACTAAAGCAAACTGCGGCAAAGGTACGATAAACCTGCCCGTAGATGACAGATAGTCCTTTTCGCGTGCCGTAAACTCCTCCAGGAAGTGCCAGGGCAAGACCAAGAAATAGTCAGGTTTCGCAGCACGGGCTTCGGCTTCCGACAAAATAGGAATTCGGCTAGCCACCATCACCTTTCCCCACTTGTCCGGGTTACGATCGGCTGCGGCCTCGATCAGTGAATTGTCTAGGCCGAAGTACTGCAACATGGTGTTCCCTTTGGTCGAAGCGCCGTAAACGTAGACTTTCTTGTCTTGCTCCACTTGATTTTTGACGAACTCAACCACGTCCCGCTTAATTCGTTGGACACGATCGGCAAATTCCAGATAGGGCTTGGCGTGACCCAATTCCATGCTGACTTCCGCTTCGCGAAGAACCCGCACTCGCTCCGCAGCCTGCTGCCGATAGGACTCGTCACCGAAAGCCTTCTCATCAGCCCCGCGATTGCGTACGTAAACTCGAAAGCTTCCTCCATTGACGTCGTTCAGCTCCACATCAGACACGACAAAATCATGAAGATTCAGAAGGTAATCCAAAGACTGCAACGAGTAGTATTCCAAGTGTTCGTGGCAAATGTTTCCGAAATCGTTCTGCTTGAGCATAAGCGGGAGATAGCTCATCTGCACAATCCATAGACCATCTGGGTGCATGATCCGTTTAATATCGGACACAAACTTGCGTGGTTCCTCAAGGTCGTAGAACATCGCTATTGAAGTCACAACTTTCGGCCGAAGGTCACCCACATCGCCGTCTGCAAGGAACCTGTCCGCGTCAAAAAGACCGATGAGTACTTTGTCCGCGACTTTTTGAGAAAACGGGGCCAAATTCTCGGCAGGATCAAAGCCAACCTTGTATATACCGCGGGTTCGGTACGAGTCGAGCAGAGTCCCGTCGTTGCACCCAATGTCGAGAACCGAGTCTCCGTCTTTAAGGTGAATCAAAGTCTCTGCCGTGTTTGAAATATTCGCCAAGGCAGTTCGCATGGTTTGGTTTGTTCCGGAGCGGTACCAATAATTCTTATACATGGCATCCGCAGGAACTGTGTGCTTCAACTGCAGCAACCAACACCGACAGCAGAGAACCAAGTCTAGCGGTGCTTTCAATCCATCCGGCTCTTCGGGAGCCAAAAAATTAGAGACGCATTGATCTCCCAACGAGAGAATGGGTTCCACTGGGCCACTACAAACACGGCATATCTGCCAGCTCTTCATAGATTTCCTAACTGGGGCGTGGAATTCTGCGTATGGTTAACTGGACCCTGCCCATCGATGGACGCCACCTCTCTTTGAGCATCCTGGAGTAGCTTCAGGTCGGCATCAACCATGGTCCGCACCAAATCTTGGAAACTTACCTTCGGTTGCCATCCTAAAACGCGCTTTGCCTTGGCAGAATTTCCGACCAGTACCGCTGTTTCAGACCGACGGAGATTTCCTTGACCCTGCACTACGTAGTCTTGGTAATTGAGGCTCAGATGTGAAAACGCCATTTGACAGAATTCGCGAACCGAATGGGTTTCTCCAGTTGCCACGACGTAGTCGTCTGCCTTCAACTGCTGCAAGATAAGCCACATGGCTTCTACGTAGTCGCCCGCAAAACCCCAGTCACGCTTGGCGTCAAGATTACCGAGGTGCAGGTCCTTTGCCAGTCCCAACTTGATCTTTGCCGCCGCGAAAGAGATTTTGCGGGTTACAAATTCCAGTGCTCGCCTGGGGCTTTCATGGTTGAACAGAATGCTCGAAGAAGCAAATAATCCGTACGCCTCTCGATAATTGGCGGTCATCCAATGGGCGTAGGTTTTCGCCGCCCCGTAGGGGTTGCGAGGGCGAAGTGGGGTGCTCTCGTCCTGGGGCGCATCAATTGCGTTCCCGAACACTTCGCTGCTGGACGCCTGGCAAAAGCGTATTTCGGTATTGAAATTTCGGATGGCCTCCAGCAGACGCGTCACGGATAGTGCATTAACTTCTCCGGTTATGACCGGCTCATTCCACAATTCAGATCCCGAGGCGCGCGCAGCAAGATTGTAAACTTCGTCCGGCCGAAACTTGTGGAGGACATTTTCTATTGCAGCTCGGTCGTTCAGGTCCAATGCAACAATTTCAATGCGTTGCTGCAGGTGAGCGACGCGGTCCAGGTTACTTGTTTTGTTACGAACCGTCCCGGCTACCCGGTAGCCCTTACTTAGGAGGAGTTCCGCTAGATACGAACCATCTTGTCCGTTTACTCCGGTTATCAAAGCGGTCGACATAATGTGGGTAATGAACTCCTCGTTCCTGACGACGCTCAAACTCGACGCGGTAGACCGCTTCCGACGGAATCGCGCTGGACTAATCCACGCCCGCTAGAGCTCGCTTGCGCGTGCACGCCGCTTGCGCCATCCCCAACAATAGAAAGGACTATTCATCATATCCAAAACCACCAGGGAACGAGCTGGGTCATTAGAAAAGATCGAGTAATAAACGAAGCCCAAAAAGTTTGCAATCCGGCCTGGAAAATACGCGACCGCCTTGCTGGCGGCGCGGGTCCAGAGAGATTCCAAACGCGGTTCCAACCATTCCATGTATGCATTTATCGTATAGGCGCCCTTGGCCCTATGGATCAAAAGCCTCGCGATGTTTCGCCACGGCTCTTTGGGGCAAACGCGCCTTTTGGCCGAATCCGGGTATTCGGTGAATGACCAGATCAGGTCGGGCCACTTGAACATCCAGATCTCAAAGTACTTACCGATCCACATCGCGTTACCGTATCGGATTGAGATTAAGGGTTCCGCAATAACTAGGACGTCCTGCGGAAGCGGACTCTGAAATATGACGCCTACATGCACGAAATAAGAACCGAAATATTTTTCCTTCTCTCTCGCGCTCCATACCTGGCTTCTGATAATCACGCAGCCAATAAAGCTCAGGTATCTACCACAATCGGCCAACAGACGGGCATGATCCTGCGGCGTGTAAACTTTATCGGCACTTAGTGCGAGTTTTTTGGGTTCCAGCAGTCTCGATAGGCTTGCATCACGTACCTCAGCATTCGCGATAATCAGGGCATACTGGCCCGGGATGGCTTCGAGCACAGTTTGTATCGCGCCCGGTTTGAGAAGGTCGTCATCGCTGAAAAGCCAGCAATATTCACCTTGCGCAAGTTGCACCGCCCTTGCGAAATCCTGATCAATTCCCATTTTTGTCTTCTGGCGAAAGTAACGAAGTCGTGGAAAGTCTCTTTGATACCGTTGGACAACCTCCTCGGTATTGTCTGTCGAACCGCCATCGAGCACGACGACCTCGACTTGTTCTGTCGCTTGAACAACGATGCTTTCCAGAGTTGCGCCGATGAATGCAGCCCGATTGTACGTGGCAATGCAAATTGAGAGCGCGAGCTTAATGGTTAACCACCTTTTTTGAACTCCGGAGCGAGCCCGTTGTCGTCCACAAATTGTCCGGCCGAAGTCTATCGAATCAAAGCGTTCGTCTCGTCAAGGCTTCATGAATGAGCCGGAGCACTCAATCAGCCACCGACACTTGTCGGGCTGGTCGACCGTGCAACTGGTCTTGCAGCGACTGCATGTCGGCGTCGACCATGATCCGAATCAACTGTTCGAATTTTACATTCGGCTCCCAACCTAGCACGCGACGAGCCTTGCTGGCATCGCCTAGCAGAGTGTCTACTTCGGTGGTACGAAAATATCTGGGGTCGATCTCGACCCATTTCCGCCAATCAAGACCCGCATAGTCGAAAGCGCCCTGCACAAATTCCCGCACCGTATGGGTTTCGCCCGTGGCCACAACAAAATCATCAGGTTCATCCAGTTGCATCATGCGCCACATTGCTTCCACATATTCAGGTGCATAGCCCCAGTCACGTTTTGCATCAAGATTCCCTAGATAGAGCTTGTCCTGCAAACCACGGTGAATGCGCGCCACCGCCCTGGTTATTTTACGACTCACGAAGGTTTCGCCGCGACGGGGCGATTCATGGTTAAAAAGAATGCCATTGCACGCAAAAAGGCCATAACTCTCTCGATGGTTTATGGTGATCCAATGTGCGTAGACCTTGGCACAGGCGTATGGACTGCGAGGTCTGAACGGAGTCGTTTCGCGCTGGGGCGTCTCCGCGACCTGGCCAAACATTTCGCTGCTGGAAGCTTGGTAGAATTTCGTCTTGATGCCCGTCGCGTGGACCGCCTCCAATATGCGGGTCGTACCGAGCGCCGTAATATCGGCTGTGTACTCGGGGATGTCAAAACTTGCTCTGACGTGGCTCTGAGCGCCCAGATGATAGATCTCATCGGGCCTGACCTGCGAAAGAAGCCTGATGAGACTGGAGGAGTCAGCGAGGTCAGCAAAGTACAGAAAGAGACGCGCATCGCGATCGTGCCAGTCCGGGAGGACCGCGTCGATGCGTGAAGTGTTGAAACTACTCGATCGGCGCTTGATGCCGTGCACCTCGTAGCCTTTACTGAGGAGAAGTTCGGCGAGGTAGGAACCGTCCTGACCCGTAATGCCTGTGATCATAGCCTTTTTCGTCATTGAGAAATCGCTCCTAATCCTTGGCTAATGAATGCTTCGCACCCGAGCGGCTGCACGCCCTCCCACTGCAAAATGACATGGGTCATCGAAGACCCTGGAGATGATATCCGTGGTAACCGCCGACCGTCACTGAAGCGGGAACTCACTGCTTGGGAACCTCAACCGTTGCAAGATGGCAAGCCGTACTCATACTACTGTCTAGGGCATAGGCATCAATCATCGACGCGTCGCGAGGGAGGCGGGCGAACCCCAGCCACTCACCGGAAACCTTCTTTCGTACGATTTCGCTGTGCTTTGCAGCGAAGGGTCCGGCGACAGAAGCGCCATAGCCAACGATCTTATCATCCGAGACAATCAGAAACTTTCGTGGCGTTCTGGAAAACCGATCTGTTGCCGAACCAGAGATTCGTAAGGCGTCGCTTATGTCTCTGTCTTCCAGTTCCCCAGGTAAGATTCGTTCCACTGTCGTTACTTGTCCGTGACACTGCTGTGAGGACGACGTCCGATAAGTGGACGAAAGCAGTCTTCCCATTTGGTCGTTCTTTACGTCGGAAAACATAAACAGGTGCTGCTGGCGAAAGTAATCGGCGTCCCGCAAAACGACGATCGATTCGTCGTACAGCACTCCGAGCGCGTCTTTGGCTGGCACACCAGTCAACAGAGCTGTCGCGGCAGCCTCGGCCTGCTGAGTTCTTGTGCTGGAAGCTTTTAATCCGAGCGGAAATACGGCGAATGCCAGCAGCATTACGGCACTCATGGCCGCTAGCACTAACGTCCTCAGAGGCGAGATAGTTCTATCCGCGATAAGCAATACCAAACTTACCGTTGAAAACCAGAAAAGTAGGTTAAATGTCTGGTAGCGCGAGGAGAAGGCTTGTTCTAATCCGAAACTGAGTCTGCCTAGAGCGGTGAGAAACGCGGTAGCCAACGCGAAAAACATCAAACCGAGAA
>Ga0066704_10001218_pt1 | contig 10860 bp, 8 predicted proteins | sample GraSoiAngelo_153_FD_66458 | JGI IMG/M metagenome (GOLD analysis project Ga0066704, IMG submission 66458) | Grasslands soil microbial communities from the Angelo Coastal Reserve, California, USA - 14_1009_12_40cm | ecosystem: Environmental > Terrestrial > Soil > Grasslands | place: USA... | reverse complement strand
GACCGCCGAAGCGGGCGGCCAGATCTTCCCACGCTTCCTGGCCGAGCAGCATCGCGAGCAGATCCGGCAGCCCGTCGAGCTGACGCGCGACGGCGTCGTCGTGACCGATGGCGGCCGCCAGCGCGGCGAGCATCGCCAGCGCGGTGGTATAGCTGACGGTATGCGTCCCCGACGCTTCCTGCTCGACCGTGCGGAGCGTGGGCTCGGCCCCGGCGGGGCCGTCGCCACCCTTGCCGGTGACGGCGACCGCGCTGCCGCCGGCCGCCGTCGCGCGCGCGACCGCCTCGGCGATGTCGCTATTGGCACCGCGATGGGTCACCGCCACCACGGCCGCCCCCCGGCCGAGATCGGGCCACGAATGCACGAGCTCGAAGCCGTGGACGGCGCGCGCCCGTGGTCCCAGGCCGCCGACGCGCGCGAACAGCAGCTCGCCGACGAGCGCGGCGTGCCAGGAGGAGCCGATGCCGGCGAGCCAGACGTGCGGCGCCTCGGCAAGGCGCGCGGCGGCGGCCGCCAGCGCGCCGTCCTGGCCGCGCGTGAGCAGCCGGAGCGCGCCGGGCTGCGCGTAGATCGCGTCGTGCATGTGGTAGGGATGACCGGACCGCAGCGTCTGTCCCGAGCTCAAGGTGCCATTGACCATACACTGGACGGAGGTTCCGAGGAATGTCAGCCGTGAACGAGCACGCCGCCATCGGTCGCTCCGTGCCGCGCGTCGATGGCGCCGGCAAGGTCACCGGCGTCACCCGCTTCGCCGGCGACGTGCAGCTGCCGGGCATGGTGCACGCACGGCTCGTCGTCAGTCCCCACGCCCACGCGCGCCTCGTGCGCATCGAGACGAGCGCTGCTCGGGCCGTGGCGGGCGTGATCGGCGTCTTCACCGGCAAGGATCTGCCGCTGCCGGCGCCGGACGCCGCCGATCGCCACCGAGCGCCGCTGGCGCTCGACCGCGTCGTCTTCAACGGTCACCCGGTGGTCGCCGTCGTCGCCGAGACCGAGGCGATCGCCGAGGACGCGGCGACGCTGGTCGAGGTCGAGTACGAGCCGCTGACGGTCGTGACCGATCCCCTCGAGGCGATGAAGCCGGAGTCCCCGCGCGTGCGCGAGCGGCTGGGCGCGGAGAGCGAGGAAGAGCTGGCCATGCACGGCGCCGATCCCGGCGCCGGCGCGCTCGCCGAGGCGCACGGTCCGAATGTCGCCAGCACGCTCCGGTTCACGCGCGGCGACGTCGAGGCCGGGCTGCGCGAGGCCGACGTCGTCGTCGAGCAGCGCTACCACACGTCGATGGTCCACCAGGGCTACCTCGAGCCGCGCGCCGCGGTGGCCAGCATCGATCCCGTCGGGCAGATCACCGTGTGGACCAGCACGCAGGCGCTGTTCTTCACGCGCTCGCAGGTGGCACGGGCGCTCGGCGTGCCCGAGCAGCGCGTGCGCGTCGTGGCGATGCCGATCGGCGGTGGCTTCGGCGGCAAGTTCGTCCTGCTGGAGCCGCTGGCGGCCGCCCTCACCGTGGCCGTGCACCGTCCGGTCTCGATCGTCATGTCACGAAGCGAGGAGTTCCTGGCGACGACCCCGGCGCCGCCGGCCATCGTGGAGCTGACGACCGGCGCCAGGCGCGATGGCACGCTGACGGCGCTCCGCGCCCGCGTGATCTTCGACGCCGGCGCGTTCCCCGGCGCGCCGACCAGCATCGCCTGCCTCCTGGTCGGCGCGTACTACCGGTTCCCGCACCTGGACATCCGCGGGTACGAGGTCGTGACGCACAAGCCCGGATCAGGCGCTTATCGCGCCCCCGGCGCCGTGCAGGCCACGTTCGCCATCGAGTCGCAGATGGACGCGCTGGCGGCCCGGCTCGGCATGGACCCGCTCGACCTGCGCCTGCGCAACGCCGTCGCGGAGGGCGATCCCATGCCGAATGGGCGCCCGTGGCCGCGGATGGGACTGCGGGCGGTCCTCGAGGAGCTGCGCCGCCGCCGCGACGCGCGCCGGCCGGCGCCGCCCGACGGCGGTCGCGTGCTCCGCGGCGTCGGCATCGCGGTCGGCGGCTGGCTGGGCGGCATCGAGCCGGCCAGCGCCGTGTGCCGCATCAACCACGATGGCAGCGTCAGCGTCGTGGTCGGCTCCGTCGATCTGTCCGGCACGAACACGGCGCTGACCCAGATCGCCGCCGAGGCCTTCGGCGTGCCGATCGAGCGCGTCGCGGTCGTCAACGCCGACACGGAGACGGCGCCGTACGCCGGCGCCAGCGGCGGCAGCAAGATCACCTACACCGTCGGCGCCGCGGTGCAGCGCGCCGCCGGCGATGCGCGGCGTCAGCTCCTGGCCATCGCCGCCGACCAGCTCGAGGCCGCCGCCGAGGACCTCGAGCTCGTCGACGGTCACGTGCGCGTGCGCGGCGTGCCCGATCGCGCCATCGCCGTCGCCAAGCTCGCCCAGGCCTCGATGGAGTTCGGCGGCAAGTACGAGCCGATCTTCGGCCGCGGCGCCAGCGCCACGACCCAGCGGGCGCCCGCCTTCGCCGGCCACCTCAGCGAGGTCGAGATCGAGGCCGACACCGGGGCCGTCCGGGTCGTCCATCACGTCGTGATCCAGGACGTGGGCCGCGCGCTCAACCCCGCCGCCGTCGAGGGCCAGATGCAGGGCGGCGTCGCGCAGGGCGTCGGCTGGGCGCTGCTCGAGCGGATGGACTACGACGAGCACGGCCAGCTCCGCTCCGGCACCCTGATGGACTACGCGCTCCCTCATCCCCTTCAGGTCCCGATGATCCAGCCCGTCATCCTCGAGCTGCCGTCCGAGGCCGGCCCCTTCGGCGCCAAGGGCGTCGGCGAGCCCCCCGTCGTCGCCGCCGGCGCCGCCATCGCCAACGCCGTCGCTGCGGCCACGAATCACCGCTTCACCGAGTTCCCGATTACGAGCGAGGCGGTTCGCCGGGCGCTGGAGGCGCGCCGCTGACAGGGAAGACGCGACAGCCGGTCGCCGAGACAGGTCAGCGACTAGCCGTCGGTCGGCCGCTTCGAGCGCGGGCTTTGCCCGCGCAATCCCGGGGGGGAAACGACGTAGATGGCCCTGTTTCGGCGACCTCGCCGTCAGGCGATCTTTCGTAGGCCGGTGCCGAAGCCCAGCTCGCGCTGGTAGTCCTGGCCCCGTTCCCAGCCGTGGCGGAAGGCGGGGGCATCGACCTCGTCCGGATGGCGGGCGCGCAGCTCCGGCAGCGCCTCGTCCCAGCGCTTGGCGCGGAACGCGGGGCTCAGCGCGGCCTCGAAGCCGCGGCGGAACAGGATCTCGTCGCCGTTGAACGCCGCGGCGCCATCCTCGTAGCGCTCCTGCTCGGCGCTGCGGAGACCGAGCCACCAGCGCTCGCGGGCGGCGTCGATCGTCTCGGCTCCGGCCGTCTCGAGCGCGTTGCGCGCGGCCCGCGCGCGGTGGTCGTCCTCGACGAGCGCGATGACGACGGAGCGGCCGCGGCGGAGCGCGTCCTCGTAGAGAAACAGCTCGTCACGGGGCAGGCCCGCCACCAGCGATTCCTCCAGGGTGGCGCCGATCGCCGCGCCGCCGGCGCCGAACAGCAACGCGCCGATGATCCCGGAGGCGATGATCGGTCCGATCCCGGGAATCATCATCGTGATCGCCGCGCCCAGCGGAAAGCCGACGGCCGCGCCGGTGGCGGCGCCCACGACGCCGCCGATCGCGGCGCCGGTGCCGGGGCGCTCGCCTTCGTCGGTCGGCACGCGGCGCGTATCGGTGCCAGGCGAGAGCAGGGTGATGCGGTCCCGGGGGATCCCCAGCGTGTCGAGGTGGGCGGCGGCCCGCTCGGCGTCGGCGCGTGTGGCGAAGGTCCCGGCAACGGTTTGCATACGACACCCTCCTGCGACAGAAGGCGAGCAAGCACGGTGCCAGGCAGCGATCGCCCCCGCTTGCACGACGCGCGCCCTCGTGCCACCATCGCCCCGCCCGCGCCCGTCGCGCCCACAGGAGGACACGATGACGCTCAGCCGCCGGACTTTGCTGACCGGAACGGCCGCCCTCGCCGCCACCACCGTCGCCGCGCCCTACGTGCACGCGCAGAAGCGCGGCGGCACGCTGCGCTTCGTGCCGCACGCGGACCTGAAGACCCTCGACCCGATCTGGACGACGGCCTACATCACGCGCAACCACGGCTACATGATCTTCGACACGCTCTTCGCGCTCGACGAGAACCTGAAGCTACAGCCGCAGATGGTGGACAAGCACATCGTAAGCAAGGACTCGATGAAGTACTCGTTCACGCTGCGGGACGGGCTCAAGTTCCACGACGGCGCCCCGGTGACCGCCGAGGACTGCGTGGCCTCGCTCAAGCGCTGGGGCGCCAAGGACGGCCTGGGGCGGCTCCTGATGGCGTCGCTGTCGAAGATGGCGCCGGTGGACCGGAAGACCTTCGTCATCGAGCTCGAGACCCCCTTCGGCCTGGTGCTCGACGCCATCGGCAAGCCGTCGGCGAGCCCGGCGTTCATCATGCCCGCTCGGGTGGCCGCGACCGATCCCAACGACCAGATCAAGGACGTCGTCGGCTCGGGGCCGTTCCGGTTCTCCAAGGACGAGTGGCAGCCCGGTAACCGCGTCGTGTACCTCCGCAACCCGGACTACCTCCCCCGCAAGGACAAGCCGAGCGGCGCCGCCGGCGGCAAGCTGGCGCTCGTCGATCGCGTGGAGTGGCGCTACATTCCCGACCCCGCCACCGCCGGCGCCGCGCTCGAGGCCGGCGAGGTCGACTACTGGGAGAACGTGCCGCTCGACTTCGCGCCGCGGCTGGAGAAGAACGCCAACGTCACGGTCTTCGTCCCCGACCCCAAGGGCAACCAGGGCATCCTGCGCCCAAACCACCTGCACCCCCCCTTCAACAACAAGAAGGCCCGCCAGGCGCTGCTGCTGGCAGTCGATCAGAAGAATTATCTGCAGGCGGTCATCGGCAACGAGAAGTACTACAAGACCTGCCCGTCCGTCTTCATGTGCGGCGGTCTGCCCTACGAGACCGCGGCCGGCGCCCCCAAGCCCGACCTCGAGCGGGCGCGGCAGCTGCTCAAGGAGTCGGGGTACGACGGGCGGCCGATCGTCCTGCTCGACCCGACCGATACCCCGTTCGCTCACGCCTCCGCGCTGGTGACGCTCGAGATGCTCAAGTCGCTCGGCGCCGCCGTCGACTTGCAAGCGATGGACTGGGCGACGATGGTCGCGCGCCGCGCGAAGAAGGAGCCGCCGGCCCAGGGGGGTTGGAACGTCTTCCACACGTGGTCGACGTCGTTCGACACGATGACCCCGGCCGTCTCCTCGGTCCTCGGCGGCGGCGGCGAGAAGGCGTGGTTCGGGTGGCCGACCAGCGAGGCGATGGAGAAGCTGCGTGCCGAGTTCGCGCGGGAGCCGGACGCGGGCAAGCGCAAGGCCATCGCCGAGAGGGTGCAGGTCCTGGCCTACGACGAGGTGCCGTACGTGCCGTGGGGGCAGTTCGTCGTGCCGGGCGCCTTCCGCAAGAACGTGAAGGGCGTCCTGCAATTCGGCGCCACCCTGCTCTGGAATATCACGGTGTGAGACCCATCACCGTCGGCGCCGCCCAGCTGGGTCCGATCGCCCGGGACGACAGCCGCAGCGCGGTGATCATGCGCCTGATCGTGCTGCTGCGCGAGGCCCGCGCCCGCGACTGCGACCTCGTCGTCTTCCCCGAGCTGGCCCTGACGACGTTCTTTCCGCGCTGGTACATGCGTGAGCCGCGCGCGATCGATGCGTTCTTCGAGTCCGAGATGCCGGGGCCAGAGACCAAGCCCTTGTTCGAAGAGGCGCGCCGCCTGGGCCTCGCGTTCTGCCTGGGCTACGCGGAGATAACCGAGGAGGCCGGCGCCACCCGCCGTTACAACACCGCGATCCTCGTGGACGCCGTCGGCCGCATCGTCGGAAAGTATCGCAAGATCCATCTGCCCGGCCACGCCGAGCACGAGCCGGCCCGACCGTTCCAGCATCTCGAGAAGCGCTACTTCGACGTCGGCAACCTCGGATTCGGCGTCTGGCGGCTGCTCGGCGGGCTGGTCGGGATGTGCATCTGCAACGACCGGCGCTGGCCCGAGACCTATCGAGTGATGGGTCTGCAGGGCGTCGAGCTCGTGCTCCTCGGCTACAACACGCCGGCGCACAACCCGCCGGCGCCCGAGCACGACCTGCTCGCGAACTTCCACAACCGGCTCGTGATGCAGGCCGGCGCCTACCAGAACGGCACCTGGGTGGTCGGCGTGGCCAAGTGCGGCCGCGAGGAGGGCGTGGACCAGATCGGCCAGAGCCAGATCATCGCGCCATCCGGCGAGACCGTCGCGATGGCGGCGACGCTCGGCGACGAGCTGATCGTCGCCCGCTGCGATCTGGATCTCTGCCGCTCGTACAAGACGACCGTCTTCGACTTCGCCCGTCATCGCCGCCCCGAGCACTACCGCCTCATCACCGAGCGCACCGGCGCAATTCCACCCGCCTGACATAGATGGGGGCCCCGATATGGCCCCCAAACCCCCGACGCTCGGGCCGCCCCGGCGGAGCCGGGGCGGCCCTCGACGACGCATTCATCGCAACTGCAGCCACTGGTCGGGGCGCGGCGTCCAGGTGAGACGGTCGCGCGTGGCGTAAATGTCGACCTGTTGCAGCAGGAACACCCACGCCGCGTCCTCGACCATCGCTCGCTGCAGGTCGGCATAGACGCGGCGCCGCGCGGCGGGATCGAGCGTGCTGCGGCCCAGATCGAAGAGCGCGTCGATCCTGTCGTTCTTGTAGTAGAGCCCGCGTCCCTTGGACGACACCAGGTTGTAGAGCTCGTCGCCGTCCTGCATCGGTCCGCCCAGGCCGAGCAGGTAGGCGTCCGGGAATTCTTTCCCGAGGTAGCGCTTGAAGTAGGCGCCCCACTCGGCGGTGCGCACTTTCGGCTGGAAGCCGGCCTTCTGCCATTGCCCCCCGAGCGCCTCGGCGATCTCCTTGTCGCCCTGATAGCGCCCGGCCGGCGCGTCGAGCGTGATCTCGAGGCCGTCGGGATAGCCGGCGTCGGCGAGGAGCGCCCGCGCCCGGGCGGGATCGCGGCGATAGCCCTTCACGCTTCCGTCGTAGCCGAACATGGCCGGCGTGAACGGGCCCTCCAGGCGCCGGCCGTTGCCGTCGAGCACCGTGCGCACGATCATGTCGACGTCGCTCGCGTAGTTGAGCGCCTGCCGCACGCGCACGTCGGACAGGGGTTTCTTCAACGCATTGAGCCCGAGGTAGATCAGCCACGTGCTCGGCACCCGCTGCACCTTGACGCCGGGCGCGCGCTCGAGCTCGCGGGCCAGCGTGGGCGGCACCGTGGTGATCAGATCCACCTCGCCGTTGCGCAGCGCGGCCGCGCGCGTGAACGGCTCCGGGATCGGCTTGAAGACGATGCGCTGGATCGCCGGCGCGCCGCGCCAGTGACGGTCGAACGCCTCGACGACGAGTTGCTCGTCCTTGACCAGCGAGACGAACCGGAACGGTCCGGTGCCCACCGGCCGCAGCGCGAACGCCTGGTTGCCCTTCTCGGCGGTGTACCTCGGCGGCAGGATCGGAAAGTCGATCAGCCGGTTGAGCAACGCCGCGTATGGCCGGGCGGTGACGAGGTTGACCCTGGCGTCATCGACGATCTCGACCCGCGCGATCTCGGCGATGTTGGCGCGGTTCGGCGATTTCTGGCCCGGGTCGAGCACGCGCTCGACGGTGAAGCGCACCGCCTCGGCGTTGAACGGCTCGCCGTCGTGGAAGACGACGCCGCGGCGCAGCTTGAACTGCCAGGTCGTGTCGTTGACGAGCCGCCACGACTCGGCCAGCTCGGGCACGATCTTGTTGTCGCGATCGCGTCCGACCAGCGAGTCGAACAGGCTCTGGCCGACGGCGGCCCGGATCGATGCGAGGTTCATCGTCGGATCGAGGTTCTCGGGCGTCCACGGGATCGCCACCCGCAACTCACCGCGCGGCTCGGCGGCCCGGAGCCGCCCCGCCGGCGGCGTCAGCAGCGCGACCAGGAGGCCGAGCGCGACCAGGAGGACCGGGAAGATGCCGGTGACGGCGCCGCGCTTCATCGCGGGGTGGCGCGCACCGCGTCGATGACGGCCTGCAGGTGCGCCTCCGGCACGTCCAGCGGCAGCACGCAACCCGGGCCGAGGATCAGGCCGACGCCCTCGGTCTGGCGGACGGCATCGCGCACCTCGGCGGCGATCGCCTCGATCGGGCCGCGACGGAGGGTCGTGCCCTCGGCGAGGCCGCCGACCAGCGCGCCGCTCGGGCGCCGGCGCCGCGCGGCGCCGAGCGCGGGTGCCGTCAGCCGGTCGTGCCAGTTGACGGCGTTGGCCGGCAACGCCCCGAGCTGGTCGAAGTAGATGTCCTTGCCGTGGAGGTGCAGCAGCGTCACCAGCGAGGTCTCGCGCACCGCGTCCAGCACGCGTCGCGCGTAGGGCGCGTCCCAGCGCGCGTTCTCTTCGACGGTGAGGAAGTCCGGCGTCCCGCACTGGGTCGCGAAGAACAACCCGTCGGCGCCCGCCTCGAGCGCCGCGCGCGCGTAACGGATCATCGTTCCGGTGATCGCCTCCAGCGCCGGCCGCACGGCCGCCTCGTCGGCGCGCAGGTCGTCGCGCACGCGATCGCCGGCCAGCTTGCGGGCGATCGTGAGCGGCGAGAAGAGCGTGTGCAGGATCGGGGCGTCGTCACCGCGGCCCTTGCGGATGCGCCGCACGGCGTCCAGCTCACGCCCGAGCGCGCCGGCACCGGGGTCGCGCGCGGTGATGCGTGCCCAGTCGCCGCGGGTCTTCACCGCGTGCTCCGTGCACTGCTTGGCGCCGTTGGGCGAGCCCGCGTAGGCGACCGTGCAGCCCCAGTCCTCGACGCAGTAGACACCGCTCGACATCACCTTGATCAGATCGAGGTCCCAGCGCCGGTGAAACGCCAGCATGGCCTCGGCCAGACCCTCGGCGGTGTGGTCGACGTCGGGCACATGGCGCCAGAACGCGACGGGCGGACGATCGACAGCACGGCGGGCCACCGCATTCAGCACGCGCTCACGCTTCGTCATGGCTCGATCGTACTCCTTGAGATGGGGACCCCGACATGACCCCCCAACCCCCCAATCGCTCGGGCGGGCCCGGCGCAGCCGTGGCGGCCCTCGGTCACGCTTGTGCCTAACGCCAGCGCTCCTCGGTCTTGCGGGCGGCGGCTTGACGGTGACGTTCACGCGCCCTAGTGCCGCCAGTCGAGACGCGCGGCGATCTGCACCAGCAGCGCCGCGGTCATGACCCCCAGGCCGAGGACGACCCAGCCGATCGTGCGCAGCCGGGGGCGGCGCAGCAGGTCTACGCCCAGGAGCAACAGCGCGCCGACGCCGACCACCTGAGCGGCGAGCAGGCGGCCCGGGTGGCTCGCCGGATCGCGAAGCGTCAGTGTCAGGGCGATCGAGACCAGCGCCAGCACGATCACGCCCACGCTCAATGGCCGCCAGCGAGCCATACGTCACCTCATCCCACGCGTGGGTCGAGGAAGTCGCGCACGGCGTCGCCGAGCAGATTGAGCGCCAGCACGACGACGAAGATGGCCAGGCCCGGCAGCAGCGCCACGTGCGGGCTCAGCACCACGAACTGGCGGCCCGTCGCCAGCATGCTGCCCCAGTCCGCCGTCGGCGGCTGGGTGCCGAGTCCGAGGAACGACAGCCCGGCCGTCGCCAGGATCTTCACGCCGACGTCGAGACTGAACGCGACGATCACCGGCGAGAGCAGGTGCGGCAGGATGTGGCGGCCCAGGATGATTGCGTCGCCGGCGCCGAGCGCGCGCGCCGCCTCCACGAACTCGTGCTCGCGCAGCGAGAGCACCACGCCGCGGACGAGCCGCGAGTAGATCGGGAAGCCGACGATCGCAATGGCGATCATGGCGTTACGCAGGCCGGGCCCCAGCCCGCCCACGATCGCGATGGCCAGCAGGATGTAGGGAAACGCCATCAAGATGTCGGTGAGCCGCATCACGATCGTCTCGATCCAGCCGGTGTAGAAGCCGCCGATCACGCCGAGCATCACGCCAACCACCATGGCGGCGGCCGCCGTCGCCACGCCGGCGAGCAGTGACACCCGCGCCCCCCACACCAGCCGCGCGAGCAGGTCGCGCCCGAACTCGTCGGTGCCGAGCGCGTGGCCGGGCGACAGCGGTGGGCGCAGGCGGTTCGGCGTATCGACGGTGTCCGGATCGGGCAGCGGCAGCCACGGCGCCAGCGCCGCCACCAGCACGGCAGCGACGAGCGCGACCGCGGCGGCGACCGCGAGCACGTTGCGCCCGCGCGGGGCCTGGGCAGGCGGCGCCGTCGCGCTCGCGCGCCTGTCACTCATACCGGATGCGCGGGTCGAGCCACGCGTAGAGCAGGTCGACGCCCAGGTTGATCAGCGCGAAAGCCAGGGCGACGACCAGCACGCAGCCCTGGACGAGCGGAAAGTCGCGGGCCAGGATCCCCTGCACCATGAGCGTGCCGACGCCGGGCCACGCGAAGACCGTCTCGGTGAGCACGGCGCCGCCCAGCAGGTAGCCGGCCTGGACGCCGACCACGGTCACGATCGGGATGAGCGCGTTCTTCAGCCCGTGACGCAGCACCACGCCGCCTTCGCCGACGCCCTTGGCGCGCGCGGTGCGCACGTAGTCCTGGCCGAGCGTCTCCAGCATCGTGCTGCGCGTGAGCCGCGCGATGATCGTGACCGAGGCGGCCGCCAGCGTCAGCGCCGGCAGCGCGAGGTGCAGGGCGAGGTCGAGCGGCCCGCCGCCGCCGTAGGGCGCGAACATGCCCGAGGCCGGTAGCCAGCCCAGCCGCAGCGCGAAGATCACCAT
>Ga0066704_10001211_pt1 | contig 10883 bp, 10 predicted proteins | sample GraSoiAngelo_153_FD_66458 | JGI IMG/M metagenome (GOLD analysis project Ga0066704, IMG submission 66458) | Grasslands soil microbial communities from the Angelo Coastal Reserve, California, USA - 14_1009_12_40cm | ecosystem: Environmental > Terrestrial > Soil > Grasslands | place: USA... | reverse complement strand
TGCGGTCGAATACACCGGCATCCTGCCCGACCTGTTCCGCGAGGGTCAGAGCATCATCGCGACCGGCAGACTCGACAACGGCCGCTTCATCGCGCGTGAAGTACTGGCCAAGCACGACGAGAACTACATGCCGCGCGAAGTGGCGGACGCGATTGCCAAGGCCAAAGCTGCACGCTTGCGCGAAGCGACTGCGCCGGCGCAATAGCCGGCGCGAACAGCCTAGCTGGCCCTCAGGGCGAGAGTCGGGACGACGCGAGTCACCGAAGCATCACGTGCGCGGACTTCACGGCCCGAAGCACGAGCGCAGGGGCGGTTCGCTTGGCGCAGCCGAGGATAGCGAGCCTGGCAGGCAGCAAAGGGTGCCATATCGCGCTGGGCGCTCAAAGCGCGCTCTCATCCCAACCCTCTCCCCGACGATGAAACGAGTCGGAGGAGAGGGAGGCAGGCGCTTCATCCCGTCTCGCGATGCGCGTAAACTTCGCGCATCGTCCGCCGCTGCAGGTGCCATCATGAAAAAAACCATCGACACGAGCCGTCGCCGTTTCTTCGCCGCCACGGGCACCGCCCTCGGCGCCGCCGCAATTGCCAGCGCCTTGCCGCGCATCGCGCGTGCAGACGATCTACCGCATCTCGCGCTGACCGATGCGACCGCGCAGGCGCTGAATTACACCGAAGACGCAAGCAAGGTCGACAAGGCCAAGTCGCCGACCTATATCGCCGGCTCGGCCTGCGCGAACTGCAATTTCTTCCAGGGCGCCGCTGCCGCGTGGGGACCGTGCTCGTTGTTCCCGGGCAAGGCGGTCAATGCGAAAGGCTGGTGCGCCGGCTACGCGAAGAAGGCCTAAAAGCTCCGCGTTCTCATCCTCGATGACTGCGGCGAGAGCTGCAGCCATCGCTTCGCCCTGCCAAGTCACGTAATCTAACGGCCCAGTCACCCGGGCCGTTGTCATTTCTGCATGCTCCCCGAACTCGGTCAATTCGCACTGATCCTCGCCCTGCTGCTCGCCGCTGTGCAATGCACGCTGCCGCTGCTCGGTGCGTGGAAAAATTCCGCTGCGCTGATCGCGGTCGCGCGCCCGGCGGTCGCGGGGCAGTTCGTATTCGTCGTACTCGCGTTCGGCGTGCTGACCTACGCCTTCGTCACGCAGGATTTTTCGGTCGCCTACGTCGCGCAGAATTCGAACCTCGCTCTGCCGTGGTACTACCGTTTTTCGGCGGTGTGGGGCGCGCACGAGGGCTCGTTGATGCTGTGGATCCTGATCCTCAACATCTGGACGCTTGCGGTTGCCGCACTGAGTCGTCGACTGCCCGACGTGTTGATCGCGCGCGTGCTCGGCGTCCTCGGGTTCATCGCGTTCGGCTTTCTGCTGTTCACGCTGCTGACCTCCAATCCGTTCGCGCGCCATCTGCCCGCGCTCGCTGACGGCAACGATCTGAATCCGATCCTGCAGGATCCGGGACTGATCATGCATCCGCCGATGCTCTATACCGGCTATGTCGGATTCTCGGTTGCGTTCGCGTTTGCGATCGCTGCGCTGCTCGGCGGCGAACTCGATGCTGCGGTCGTGCGCTGGGCGCGACCGTGGACCAATGTGGCGTGGGCGTTTCTGACCTTCGGCATCACGCTCGGCAGCTGGTGGGCCTACTACGTGCTCGGCTGGGGCGGCTGGTGGTTCTGGGACCCGGTCGAGAACGCATCGTTCATGCCGTGGCTCGTCGGCACCGCACTGATCCATTCGCAGGCGGTGACGGAGAAGCGTGGCTCGTTCCGCGCGTGGACGATACTTTTATCCATTTTCGCATTTTCCCTTTCTTTACTCGGCACGTTTCTCGTACGCTCGGGCGTGCTCACGAGCGTACATGCGTTCGCGAGCGATCCCAAGCGCGGGCTGTTCATACTCGCGTTTCTCACGGTCGTGGTCGGCGGCTCGCTGACGCTCTACGCGCTGCGTGCGCCGAAGGTCGCGGGCGGCAAGCCATTCCATCTGCTCTCGCGCGAAACGCTGCTGCTGATCAACAACCTGCTGTTCGCCTGCGCTGCCGCGATGGTGCTGCTCGGCACCTTATATCCGCTGATCGGCGATGCGCTCGGCGTCGGGCGCATTTCGGTCGGACCGCCCTACTTCGGTTTCATGTTCGCGCTGCTGATGCTGCCGGTCGTGCTGCTGATTCCATTCGGGCCGTTCTTCCGCTGGGCGGCCGGCGACTGGCGCGCGACGCTGCGCGCGCTGTTGCCCGCGCTCGCGCTGGGCCTGATCGCGGCTGTACTCGCAAAAATTCTGGCGCCCGCACTGCCGCTGCGCGGCCTCGCAGGCGTCGCTGCGAGCCTGTGGGTCGGCATCGGCATTGCGTTGTATGCGGTGAAACGCTGGCGCGAGGCCGCACCGGGACGCCGTTATACGCCGGAGATGCTCGGCATGATCGCCGCACACTTCGGCGTCGCGCTGTTTCTTGCCGGCGTGCTGATCACCGAGGCCGCGAGCGTCGAGAGCGATTTGCGCTTTACGCCGGGCGAAACCAAAACTATCGGCGGTCTTCAATTCCAGTTCAGGGGCGTCGCCCGCGCGCAGGGGCCGAACTATGTCGCCGACGAAGGCACGCTCGAAGTGCGCAGCGGCAGCATGTTGATTACGACCTTGCATCCGCAGAAGCGCGCCTATGCCGGCGGCGGCCAGGTGCAGAGCAAGTCCGACATCGATCCTGGGTTATTTCGCGACCTGTATGTTGCGTTAGGCGAATCCTTGGATGAAAAGACCGGCGCGTGGTCGATACGCGTCTACGTCAAACCGTTCGTGCGTTGGATCTGGCTCGGCGGCCTCATGATGATGCTCGGCGGCTTCGTCGCCGCGGCAGATCGGCGCTTCCGCGCGCTGCCGGAGCGCGCTGCGGAACCGCTGTCGGCGACGCCAGCCACAACCAAACCGATCGAGGCGCGCGTATGATCAAGCGTCTGTTGCCGCTCGCGGTGTTCTTCGCGCTGGTCGGTTTGCTGTTGTTCGGGATTGAATGGAACAAGCACCATGAGATGAGCGAGGTGCCGAGCCCGCTGATCGGCAAGCCCGCGCCCGAGTTTACTCTTCCACTTTTATACGACTCCGCCAAATCGCTCTCGCGCAAAGAGCTGCTCGGCGCGCCATATCTGCTCAATGTATTCGGCAGCTGGTGTCCGACCTGCCAGGACGAGCATCCGATCCTGACCAACCAGATCAAACCACTCGGCATCAAGCTCGTCGGTCTCGACTGGAAAGACGAACCCGACGACGCCAAGCGCTGGATCGCGCAGTTCGGCAATCCTTACGATGTACTGATCACCGATCGCGACGGCCGCGCCGGCATCGACTTCGGCGTGTACATGGCACCCGAAACCTTCCTAATCGATGCCCAAGGCATCGTGCGCTACAAGCGCATCGGCATGTTCACGCCGGAAAACATCCGCGACGAGCTGCTGCCGAAGATTGCCAAACTTCAGCAGAGCGCAAAATGAGCACACAAAGACGCCACATCGAGGCAGCTCCCTCTCCTCTGAGCTGGCTCGGGGGAGAGGGCTGCGATGAGGGGGCCGGCGCTCCGATGTGGGACACTGCTTCGAATATCGAAAAGCGCCCTCTCACCCTGCCCTCTCTCCCATCGAAAAGCCGATGGGGGAGAGGGTTCAAAACAGCAGCCCTCGCATCGCTGCTCGTGATCCTTGCCCTTACTTCGTTCGGCACGCACGCGATCGATCCGCTGCCGTTCAAGGACCGCGCCGAGGAAGTGCGCTTCCAGAATCTGACGCGCCAGTTGCGCTGCCTCGTCTGCCAGAATCAGGATCTCGCCGACTCCGACGCCGCACTTGCGGGCGATCTGCGCAAGCAGGTGTTCGAGATGATGCGCGGTGGCAAGAGCGACGATGAGATCAAGCAATATCTCGTCGCACGCTACAACGATTTTGTGCTGTACGATCCGCCGCTCAAGCCCGGCACGTGGTTGCTCTGGTTCGCGCCGCTCGCGTTCGTGCTCGCAGGCGCATTCGCGCTCGTGCGCATTGTGCGTGCGCGTGCACGCGCAGCGCTCGCCGCGGAACAACCCAAGCCACCGACGCAGGACGAAGACTGGTGATGCTCGCATTCATTTCTCTCGCCGCGCTGATGCTGCTCGCGGCGCTGGCCTTTGTCGTGCCGCCGCTGCTGCGCGGTGGCGCGCCGCGCAATGCTGCGGGTGAAGTGCGGCGCAAGCTGCGCGCACTCGAGCAGGCGCGCAGCGACGGAATTCTCGACGACACCGAATATGCCGCAAAACGCGCCGCGTTAGGCGAAGCGCTGCTCGCAGGCGTCGATCCGACGCCAAAACGCGCATCGTATTTTCGCGTCGCGCTCATGCTGGCGTTGTTGCTGCCGGCCGCGGCGATCGTGCTGTACCGCCTCGTCGGCGCACCGCATGCGCTCGATCCAGCGGCGCTCGTGCGCACCGATGCTGCGCCCGATCACGCACAGGATATGCAAGCGGCGATCGCCAAGCTCGTCGACAAACTCAAGCAGAATCCAAACGATGTCGAAGGCTGGGCCCTGCTCGGCCGTGCGCAGAAATCGTTGCAGCATTTTGCCGAAGCACGCGATGCGCTCAAGCGCGCACACGAGCTCGCCCCCGACGAGGCCGATATCACGGTCGAATACGCCGAGGCCCTCGCACTCGCGAGTGCCGATCATCGCCTCGCCGGCCAACCGCGTGCGCTGATCGATGCCGTGCTCAAGACACAGCCTGCGCATCAGCGCGCACTGTGGCTCACCGGTATCGCCGAATCGCAAGAGCGCAACTACGACGGTGCGATCGCAGTGTGGAACAAGCTGCTGCCGCTGCTGCCGGCCGATTCCGACGTGGCCGCTTCGATCAAGCGCCAGATCGCACAGGCGCAGGCCCTGCGCGACGGCAAGCCGCTGCCGGCCGACGACGAGACCGCAACCGCTGCGAATGCGAGCACGCCGCCCCCCGCGACCGCAGCATCAGCATCGACTGCCAACACCAAGGACTCGAACGCGACAGACGGACCGCACATCACTGTCGAGGTCGCACTCGATCCAAAACTCAAGGACAAGGTCGCGCCGGGCGATGTGTTGTTCGTTTATGCCAAAGCCGCGCAGGGTCCGCCGATGCCCGTGGCGATCGCGAAACTGACCGCGGCGCAGCTGCCGGCCAGCGTCACGCTGACCGACGGCATGGGCATGCTGCCAAGCATGAAATTGTCTACTTTCCCGCAAGTGATCATCGGCGCGCGTATTTCCAAATCCGGCAATGCGATCGCGCAGAGCGGCGACCTGCAGACGTTGTCAGCGCCGCTGCCGAATTCGCGCAGCGAAGCAGTACAGTTGACGATCGACCAGATCGTGCCCTGATGGCGATTGCCATCCAGCGCAATCGATACGGAATTTTGTACCCGACGGTATTGTAATCCTCAACCCAATCCCCACCTGCTGACGGATTCCGGCAACCGTGGGGCATGGGAACGTGCGTTCGATTCTGGTTACGATATTTGCCGCCGCCCTGCCGGCCATCGCCAGCAGCGCGGTCGCCGCCGATGCCAACTGGTTGCCGGTGCGCGATCAGAATCCATTAGTGCTCGGTTTGGGTTTGCCGCTGCTTCCACCCGCCTCGTCGCACGCCGGCGAGTGGCAGATCGAAGCACTCTTCGACGAATCCAACACCCAGCTGATCAGCAGCACGCCCGGCCGGCGCCCCGGCGATCCCGGCATCCATGTTCTATACGGCGCGGAAACGCGCGAAACCCGACTCGCCGTCGCTTATGCGCTGGACGAACATTGGATCGCGCGCGCCTCGCTCGGCGATGAATGGATCGGCGTGGGCTTTCTCGACAAGCCGATCCAGCATTTCCACAAATTCATCGGCGCGCCGCGCGGATTTCGCGGCGGCGGACTCGGTGCGCGTCCGCCAGTGATCCGCGTGACGCGCGATGGCGAAACCTTGTATTCGCTCGATCGATCCGGCCAGGCGTTGGCGCCGCTGCTGCTCGACGTGACGCGCAGCTGGGATATGTCCGATGCGCGCTATGGCCTCAGCTTCGGCGCCAAGCTGCCGACCGGCGACACGAAGCGCCTCTCAGACACGGGCGACACCGGCGTGTCGGTCGCGGGTTTCGGCGAATGGACCGTGCACGAAACGATCCGCGTCGGCGCACGCCTCGGCTACTTGTATGCGCACGGCACTGACGTGCTGCCGACGCTCGCGCGCGCATCGGTGCCGTTTGCCGACATGTATGTGCGGACGCCGCTGATCGGCCGCTGGGATGCGGAAATCCAGTACGACGCGCACGGCGCGCCATATCGTCACGGACCGATCTTTCTCGGCCATGCCGGCGTGTTCACGGTCGGATTGGCGCATCCGGTCACGGCCCGCAGCGAGCTGCTGCTCGGCGTCAGCGAAGACGTGCCGATCGGGCATACGCAGGATGTTTCGTTTCTTATCGCGCTGCGCTACCGGCCGGGCGACTGAGCGATGCAGCGCCACAGCGCGTGACCTGATGCGGCATATTTGCGCTCGAACGGCGTCAGCGGCTGAGTGAGCGGCATTTGCTCAAGCGGCGCTTTCCTTCCGACCCAAGCCATGGTCTGCGCAAACTCTTCGGCGTAGATGCGCCAGTTCGTGCGCAGTTCGATTGCACCGCCAAGCGCGAGAACCGCCGGCAATACCGGATGCGCATGCCAGCGACGCATCATATGTTCGGGTTTCGGCCAGGGGTTGGGATAGAGCAGAAACTGATACGTGCATCGTAGCTTTGCTTCAGCCGCCAGCTGCCAAAAATCCACAAGTTCACAATGCAGCAAATGCATATTGTCCGGCGCCGCACCGGCGCGCGCGCGATGTTCGAACGCGCGCTGGCTGACGCCTAGACGCGTGATGGACTTGTCGACGCCGAGCACAAGACTGTCGGGAAATTCGCGCGCGAGCGCGAGCGTGCTCGCACCCGTGCCGCAACCGGCATCGAGCACGAACGGCGCTGCGGCGAGGCGCGCGGCTATGCTGTCGAATGCATGCCGCCCCGCCGCGCTCGGTGCGCGCCGATAGGGTTCGCGCAAATGGCGCGCGACGATTTCTTTGAGACGCGGATGCGGCCCCACCTGGCGGGTTGCGATGCTGCGCGAGTTGGCGAACATGAAGATATTGTGCCGCGTTGTTGGCGCATTCTTGCCGGAGCCGCTAAAGTTTCGCGCCGTATCTGTGGAAGAGCGAGAGCGCCCCCTCACCCCACCCTCTCCCCCGACGATGAAGCTGTCGGAGGAGAGGGAGCCTACTTCAGAGCGCAATCGCGAATTTTCAGAACCTAGTCCCGAATTTCAAGTACGTAATCCCGAGTTTCAGTGCGCAATCCCGAGTTTCAGTGCGTAATCCCGAATTTCAGTGCGCAATCCTACTTTCAGAACGCAGTCCCGAGTTTCAGAACGCAGTCCAGTTTCAGAGCGCAATCCCTAGTTTCAGAGCGCAATCCCGAGTTTCAGAGCGCAATCCCGAATCTCAGTACGCAATCCCGAGTTTCAGAACGCAATCCCAAATCCCGAGCTCCAATTGGAATCCATGCCCGACGCTACCCAATATTTCCTGCTTTCCTCGCCGTTCGCGATGCGCCGCGGTGGCGCGCTCATCGATGCGCGCGTTGCCTACGAAACCTGGGGCACGTTGAGCGAGATGCGCGACAACGCGGTGCTGATCCTGACCGGCCTCTCGCCCGGCGCGCACGCCGCGTCGAACGCCGCCGATCCGGCGCCGGGCTGGTGGGAAGAGATGCTCGGGTCCGGCAAGGCGATCGACACCGATCGCTGGTTTGTTATCTGCGTCAATTCGCTCGGCAGCTGCAAGGGTTCGACCGGTCCCGCCTCGATCGATCCGCATACGGGGCAAGAATATCGACTCGACTTTCCCGACCTGACGCTCGAAGACGTCGCCAATGCCGCGCATGAACTCGTGCGCGGACTCGGCATCGCCAAGCTCGCCTGCCTGATCGGCAATTCGATGGGCGGCATGAGCGCGCTCGGCTATCTGCTGCAGCACCCCGGCAGCGTGCGTGCGCACATCAGCATTTCGACCGCGCCGCAGGCACAGCCGTTCGCCATCGCGATCCGCTCGCTGCAGCGCGAGGCGATCCGCCTTGATCCGGAATGGCGCGACGGCAACTACGATGAGGCGCACTATCCCGAGGCGGGCATGTCGATCGCGCGCAAGCTCGGCGTGATCACCTATCGCTCGGCGATGGAATGGGTCGGGCGCTTCGCCCGCATACGTCTCGTTCACGAACAAGGCGAGGAAGCCGATCCGTTCGGCGCGGAGTTCGCGGTCGAATCCTACCTCGTCGGCCACGCCAGGAAATTCGTGCGCAGCTTCGATCCGAACTGCTATCTCTACCTTTCGCGCGCGAGCGACTGGTTCGACGTCGCCGAGTACGCACCGCCCGGGCCCGCTGCGCACGCGACCAGTGCGGGCAAAATCTCGGCTGCGCTCGGCCGTATCGACGTCGAGCGCGCGCTGGTGATCGGCGTGTCGACCGATATCCTGTTCCCGCTGTCGCAGCAGGAGGAAATCGCTGATGGCCTCAGCGCCGCCGGCGTGCATGTCGATTTCGTCGCACTCGACTCGCCGCAGGGCCACGACGCCTTTTTGGTCGACATCACACGCTTTGGCGCGGCAATCGCGGGATTTCTGCGACAGCTCTGAGCGTTTTCGCCACGCCGTTCGCGGCAACCCCGCCGCAGCTGCGGTAAACTGGGTTATATCGATATAACCTGACCTTGTATACTGATGCGGCCGTCCTGATCGCGACGATCACAACGCGGGCGCCCGAGCCCACAATCTCAATAAAAAAGCCTACTTATGCTCGCACTCGACTTTCCCGGCTCGCGCCATCTCGTCAACCGGCTCGACACGGCCGTGCACCACGACCGCACCGACGAGATCGCCAACGCGCTGCGGCATACGCTGTGCGAGCTGATCCGCGATCCGGCAGTGAAGCTGCCCGATTGCGTGTTCGAATCTGCTTGCGATCACTACTGTCGGCGCGAGCTGTATCGCAGCGAGGACCTCGGCTACAGCGTGATCGCAATGACCTGGGGCCCGGGCCAAGGCACCCCGATCCACGACCATGCCGGCATGTGGTGCGTCGAGGGCGTATGGCATGGTTCGCTCGAAATCACGCCGTACGAACTGGTCGAACACCAGGGCGAACGCTACCGCTTCGAGTCGCGCGGCACCATGAACGTCGGACCCGGCTCCGCCGGCAGCCTGATCCCGCCGCACGAGTACCACACGATCCGCAACCCGAGCGCCGACTCGATCGCGGTGACCCTGCACATCTACCGCGGCCCGATGACGCAGTGCTCGGTGTTCCGTCCGACCAAGGCGGGCGCGACGGAATCGGACTGGTATCAGCGCGACCAGCGCAGCCTGTCGCTCGATTCGACGCACTGAGATCCGCGATCAAACGACGCTCGGCTCGTTATTCCTGTAATTCCGGCATTCCCGGGATTCCCGGCACTCGTCATTCCGGCATTCCCGGTTCCCGTCGTTCCTATAATTTCCGTCATTCCCGCATGCTCCTAGCGGGACTGCGGAGGCAGGATGCCGGAGCGAACATTCGCGTAGCGAATGGCCCGAAGGGCACGCGACAGGAGTCGCGTGTAATCCAGTGCCTTTGTGCCTTTTGCTTGTCGGTAGGGAACGCGAAAGGATGGCTACCCGCCTGACTCGCGCCCTTTGCGCTCGCCCTACCGCTCAGCTTCGCTCCGCTCGCGCCTGCGCGCGCGCATCGCAGGAATAACAACACAGAGCTTCGCCCCCCCGTCCTCGATGTTTTATACTGCGCATCCCTCATACCTGCCGGTGTGGCGGAATTGGTAGACGCGACGGACTCAAAATCCGTTTCTGGCAACAGAGTGTGGGTTCGATTCCCTCCACCGGCACCATTAACATAAACAGCTAGGTCTACGGACCCGATTTACAGCATTCGGGGCAGAAATAGCGCTACAACGCCGTTTCTGCCCCTTTTTATTGCACAGCGATCTACAGCAGCAGACACCCTCCAGCCAAGGCATCTTGTGGTAAGGCCGTGGTATGAACCGCGATACCGATGCGGTAAAAATGCATTTGCCATTGCCATCGTAGCCGTCGGTGTAGGTGATGCCAGAGGGCGGTGCATCGGCGGGGTTCTGGAACGTCTGCACTGCCGTGTTCGCGGCGTTGAGCGTCCGGGTCAGGCGATTGAGCTGATTGTATTGTCGCGCCAGGCTGCGCTTGAGCATGCCGGATAAGTCCTTGGTGGGTTCATTCGTGCGATTGGCAGCGGCATCGAGCGTGTAGTGGATCGTGTCGCCGAGGTTGCCTGATGCCCCGTTCGCAACCGGGTTGGAGACTGCGCCGCACGCAGACATCAGGGATCAGCCTAAGGTCAAACCCAACCTTATTTCCCGGGGCCAGGAAACGCCCGCAGCATGCGCCCTTGGCCACATTCCCTTGCCAACGCACCACGGATAACCGATATTCCATATTCCGGAATATGGAATGCGCATGGAACTCAAGGCCCAAGACCTCCTCGTGCTGTTCAAGCAGGCGGCACATCCGGCGCAGGCGCTTACTTACGCCGCGCTGGGCGAAGCCGTGCTGCTGAGCGCCTCGCAGGTGCATCGCAGCGTAAGGCGTTGTCTCGCCGCGGGGCTCGCCACTTCCACGAGCCGCGGTGAATGGCAGACAGTGCGCGGCGCCCTGCTGGAGTTCGCGGTGCACGGCGTACGCTATGCCTTTCCCGCCACGCTGGGGCCAGTGAAGCGTGGCGTCCCCACTTCGTTCGGCGTACCGCCGCTGGCATCGAGGATCAGCAGCGCACCGGGCGAGGTGCCGGTGTGGGCGCA
>Ga0066704_10001209_pt1 | contig 10891 bp, 13 predicted proteins | sample GraSoiAngelo_153_FD_66458 | JGI IMG/M metagenome (GOLD analysis project Ga0066704, IMG submission 66458) | Grasslands soil microbial communities from the Angelo Coastal Reserve, California, USA - 14_1009_12_40cm | ecosystem: Environmental > Terrestrial > Soil > Grasslands | place: USA... | reverse complement strand
CTCTTCGCCGAGTTGTAGACGAACTCCGAGGAGAAGATCGTCTTGCCAGTCCCGAGGTCACCGATGAGGAGGACAAAGTCTCCGCTCTGAAGCCCGCCCTGAATCAAGGGGTCTAGCCCCGGTATGCCCGTCGGCGAGCGAGTGGTCGTCTCCTGGCCCATCCAGTCTCGCGATGACCCCCACCGACCATCGTAAAATAGTTTGTTGGCCGTTCTGCAGGATTCCGGGGGTCCTTTTCCTTGAATTCGGCAATATCACGACGCCCCCGACCATGGCAGATGGAGCCAGAATTCATCTTCCTTTTTACCTTCAACCCCGTCTCTTTCTCGCCGAGAATGTCGGAGTTCGAGAGGCTCCAGAGGCGGAACCAAGACTATGTCCTACTCGAAACCATAAAGCAGGTCGGCGCCTCTAACTACTCCCTCATCGCCAGACTTACGGGACTCAACCCCGAAACCGTGAGGTACAAGGTGAGCAAGCAACTCGCGAAGTTCGGCCTCGACCTCTCCATCAATGTCAACTACAGCGAGCTAGGCTTCTCGATGGGGCTCTTGACAATCACAGCGGGCGGCTCCTCGAACGGAGGAGCGGTACTGGGAGCGGGAGGATGGCTCGACAAGGTCCAGTACCTCCTGATCATGGGGAAGTACGTGAGTACGGACAAGTATCTCTGCCTCTACGGCATCCCCTACAGGTTCAAGAAGAAATACCTGGAGACGATTTCTGCCTTAAAGCAGAAGGGGCTGATAGAGGATTTCGAATCTACCGAACTCTACTGGATAAGGTACCCGCCGTTCCGGTCCGAACTATACGACTTCGACGCGAAGAGCTGGGCCGTCGACTGGCGTAAGATAGACGGAACCGCGCAGGAAGCCGGAGTGACTTCGTTCTCCGTGAACCGAGACTCCAAGGTCGACGAGGTGGACCTGAAGATACTCAGGTACCTCGGGGAGGACCCCACCTCGGGGCTGGCAAAGATAGGCAAGGAGATTAACGCCAATCCGAGGACCGTCAGGTACCACCACACTGAGCACGTGGTGAAGGGGAACCTGATGCTAGGGAACAGGATCCGGTGGGTCGTCCCCTTCAGGGAGGGTGCGACGAGTCAGATCATGCAGCTCGTCTTCTCTTTCAAGAGTCTGGGGCAGGACGAGATTGCGACCCCTCGCAAGCTCTTCAACAAGCTTCCCTTCACCTGGCTGGAGGCAGGAACTGAGGACAGAAGGTACTACGCATTCCTCGACATCCCGATCGCACACTTTCACGAGACGATGAAGTACATCGAAGCGAACAGCGAGAGCCTCCGGAACAAGTACGAGATGACGATGCTCGACCCCTCGCGCACCAAGTACCTTAGCCTCCCGGACCACATGTTCGACAAGAATCTGGGCTGGAGACTCTTCGGTCTCACCGACGATGTCAAGGAAATACCGCGAAATCAACCATGAGCCTCATCGCCGGCGTCTACAGAGAGCTGGTGATGGGCGGGCACATCCTGGCACTCGGAACGGCGAGCATTGCGGCGGCCTCCGCGATCATGCTCGGAGGGAAGCCGACCGCGGTGCTCCTGGTAATGGCATACCTCTTCTCCTACGGGGCCTACATGATGAACAGAAACGCCGAGATGGAGGAGGACGCGGTCTCAAACCCGGTGCGGACGGGTTACCTCTCCCGCAGGGGGAAGTACCTCCCCCTAATCACACTCTCGTGCTTCGCGACCGGTTACCTTCTCGCCGCCCTCACCAACCTTTTCTTCTTCCTCGCTCTTCTCCTCCCTCTGTTCCTAAGCCTCCTCTACAGCGTGGGTTCGGGGAGGTTGGTGCGCCTCCTCGGCGCGCGGAAGCTCAAGGAGAAGCTCCTGTTCAAGAATATCACCATTTCGTTCGGCTGGTCGCTCATCCCGCTGCTCGTCGCGCTCTACTATCAGCGGGTGAGTCTTGAGCTCCTCCTCATCGCCCCTTTCATCTTCCTGCGCCTCATGCTGAACACGATATTCTTCGACGTCCGGGACCTCGAGGGTGACAAGGCAAACGGGATAAGGACGCTCCCCGTCGCCTTCGGGAGGGAGCGGTCGTTCCGTGCCATGGCCGTCCTGGACCTTCTCTCGTCGCTCTACCTGGTCAGCCTGGTCGGGCTCGCCCTCCTCCCGCCCTACTCTCTCATCCTGGTCCTCCTGCCCGTCTACTCCGCCCTCTACCGATGGCTCGCCTCGAGCGAGAGAGCGATGATCGGCTTCCTGTGCGACTTTGTCGCAGACGGAGAGTACGTCCTCTGGGGGCCACTGATCTACCTTGGCAAGATACTCTTCTGATCTGGAGCGGGAGCGGGAGAGGGAGAAGACGCACGCGGGCGACCTCAACTCAGTCCTGGACCGTTACAAGGCGATAATCGAGAAGGGGCTTTCGGAGACATACCGAAAAGACTCCTGGCTCTCGAAAGCCGCGATGCAGGCCCTCCAGGCGGGGGGGAAGAGGCTCCGTCCCCTCATCACACTGCTCGTCTGCGAGGCGATCTCGAAGAGTTATGAAGAGGCTCTCCCCGTGGCACTCTGTTACGAACTCGCCCATTCGGCCTCCCTGATACAGGACGATATCATAGACGAGTCTTCACTGAGACACTCGACCCCGACGGCGCAGAAGAGATACGGGCTGTCGCGGGCGATTCTTCTCTCGGACAGCCTCATCTTTGAGATCTTCGCGCAGCTCGCCAGGTACAAGGATTCGAAGATCACGATGGAGAGGTTCGCCCAGCTCGTCGGCTACGTGGCCCAGGCCGCGAAGCTGGCGGCGGACGGCGAGTTCATGGAGCTCGCCCTCTCCGCCGAGAGGAACATGTCGGAGGCTGATTATCTTAAGACGGTGGCCCTCAAGACCGGTTCCCTCTTCGCCGCCGCGGCGGCCTCCGGCGCCGTCGTGGCCGGAGCAGGCGAGGAGATCACGATGCGCATGTACGAGTTCGGGGAGACCTTCGGTGTCGCCTTCCAGATCGGTGACGACATCCTCGACATCCTCGGCGATACCCGCACAACGGGGAAGCCGGCCCTCAAGGACGTGCAGAACAACTCCAGCAACATCGTCCTAACACACGCGCTCTCGAAGGCCGACCCGATGCAGAGAAACGTCATAAGCACCCTCCTCTTCAAGAAGTGGTTCAGTGCACCCGAGGCGGAGAGGCTCCGCAAGACCCTGCGGGAGCTTGGATCTTTCGAGTACGCCAGCACCCTCTTGAGCAGGCAGGTCGCGGGGAGCAGGGACATCCTGCAGCAGCTCCCCGAATCGGAGGCGAGACAGACGCTCTTAGATCTGACCCATACCCTCGAGGTGAGAATGGAATGAAGCGTGTAGTTGAAATAGTAAAGAAGGCGGACGAGAATCGTTGAAACCCGAGAGGATCGCGACCGGGGTGCCGGGGCTGGACGATCTGATAGAGGGAGGTCTGATAAAGGGGGACATACACATCCTAGCAGGCGCACCCGGGGTCGGAAAGACAAACCTGGCTTCGAGCTTTGTACACAACGCCGTCTCCAAGTCAAAGCAGAAGGCCGTCTACGCGACCTTCGAGGAGTCCTCCGAGTACCTGAAGCAGAACCTGTCAAAACTGGGGATCAGATTCGGACAGCTCGAAGCCAACGGCGGCCTGAAGCTGCTCGACCTCGACGCCCTCAGGGGGAAGGAACTCGAATCGAACATTCAGCTTCTGCTCAGCGCGGTTAAAGAAACTGGAAGCACGCTCCTCGTAATCGACTCACTCACGGCTCTCCTCCTCGCGAGTGATTCCCCCTTCGAGCTGAGGACCTTCATGAAGACGATGTACAGGACGCTGAAGGAGGAGAAGATAACCGCCTTCATGACCCTCAACCACTCTATCTCCGCGGGCTTCGGAATAGAGGGCTTTGTGGCCGATTCTGTTATGCTCCTCGAGAACTGGTTGAGCTCAGACCAGTACAAGACGCGCTTCATCATCCTCAAGATGAGAGGGACAGAGCACAGCAGGAGGTACCACTCAGTGATCTTCTCGCCAGCGATCGCCATCTCCAAGTACTAGGAAGTCGTCTTGGCAGCGACAGTAGCCCCAATCGCGTTCGTACTCTACCCACTCGTTCACATCTTCACGCTCGAGATCACGGGACTCTCGGCCTACTATGTGTACAGGCAGAAGATGTCAGCCTACAGCTTCGGGAGGGGCCCGCTGATCGGGGTCCACTTACTGTTCATGGGGCTCGTCGTCTTCGAGCTTCTGAGGACAAGCCTCCTCTCCACGAATTTCATAGACGTATACACGATAGGGGGGACTATCTTCGTCCTCGCTGACGTCGTCCTTCTCACTCTTATCGCGGTGACCGTCTACCTCGTCCCGAAGGGGGTGGGCTACCGGGGGATCGTCGCTGAACTCCTCTCGAAGAAGAGGCAGGTCTTGCCTTTCGCCGCCTACGTCGTGTTGATCGCCTTCGCCGCCGTCTACCTCGCGCTGGCCCATCCCTTCTCCAACCCTACCGACCCGTCCCAATACACAGCCACGATCATCCCGGGTCTTGTCTTGCCGAGCCCTCTATTCACCCCCCAGTACCTCGAGGTCCTCCTCTCTGTTCTGCTGATCTTCATGGTCTATCCGTCCACCCTGCTCGTGCTCGCCGCGAGAAAGGTGAAGGACAAGGCGATCCGGAGAGTCCTGGTAATCCTCCCGGTCTGCTGGAGCGGTATCGGGCTCGACCTCCTCGCCTTCAACGGGTACGTCCTCTCCTCCCTTCAGATAGACGCGACTCCATTCGGGTACCTGATCGCCTCCGTTGCCTTCGGCGTCACCGCCCTCGTCTTCAGGAGGGCTTCCCTCCTCACGGGCTTCTTCGAACCTACACGGGTCAGACAGCCGGGGGCGGCGATCTATCCGTTCTCGACCCGTCTGGGCAGCGAACGGGGGTCGGTACGTGAGTTGAAGGCCCTCCTGGAGGTGGACTCATCACTCGCCTACGAGCAGGTCGTCGTCGACTTCGCGGTGGAGCTGAGCTCGAACAATCTCCCCGTCTACGCCTTCACCTCCAAGGGAAGCCCCGTATACAATGCGCTCAATAGGGTGCCCGGAGTGAGGTTCTACATCCTCTCCGGCAAGGTCTCATACCCGAGGCCCGACGACCAGCCCTTCCAGATCCTGGTCCCGAACAACGACCACGCGGTGCTCCTGGACCTACTCGACAAGACGATTGCATCGAACTCCGCGACAGGGGCAGCGATCATCTTTGATAGCGTCTCAGATATGGTTCTATTAACCGGGGTCGAGAGTGCCTACAAGTTCCTGAAGCAGGCGAACGAGAGCATGGGTGGGAACAAGGTCGCCTCTATCTTTCTCATGACGGCTGGTGCGCACGAGGAGAGGGTGGTCAACGTGCTCAGGGGCCTCTTTCCCAACATACTGGTCTATGATGCGTCCGGACTCAGGATGACGAGAACGGCCTAGCCCAGAAGAAGAGGTGCTCTGTTCGTCCGGGGATCAGTTAGAATCTAGGCCTGGAGACGATGACAGAGTTGGTGATGAGTAATCGCTTTCAGTGTCTTCCTCGAAAGTTAACAAGCCGCAGAGCGTGATAGAGGCTGATGGAATCCCGAACCTCTCCCTTCATTGAGGGTAGGTTTCCCACCCTACGAAGTCGAGAGAGCTATCTCCTGCCACTGATGGTTCTCGACAGAGAAGGTCGCTCTTCCGCGATATGTTCGTCCATCGGGCGCCTTACAAGCCACTTCTACTAGGAGCGAAGTGAAGACATCGGCTTCCTTTATCTTATCGAGAACCAGCTCAGTCTGCTGATTAGGAGCGAGCTTTAGGGGGCCGAAAACCTTGGGTCGGCCGTATGTACCGACGCTGTACCGCGGCCTCACCGATATGCCGAGGTCTTGGGCTGTTCCCCCCGAGTTCATGATGAAGAAGTGCGGACGGTGCTTCCTGAAGTCGGAGCCCTTCTTTCCCGCGAGAAGGATGACGCGTATCGAGGGCTTGGGCGGTTCCATTATCGCCGTGACTTTCGCGGAGACTATCTTCAGCAGACGCGGTGTCACCTCTCGCGCGACTATCAGGAAGAGAGCGGGGTCCAGCAGGTCAAGGGGCTTCTTGGCAACGCCGCCGCCCTCCTCGACGATTACGAGATTGCATTCGGCGTCCAGGTATACCTCCTTGTCCCCGGAGAAGGCCTGTCCCAGCGATGCGAGGTCTAGCTTGACTTCGCTCTTCACCCATGCCTGGAGCTGCTTTATCATCGCGACGAGCTCCTCCCTCTCCGCTGACTCTACGCTAGCTAACTTGGCGAGTCTCCCCAGTTCTGCCTGTACGCGAGCCAGATTGTCGACCACCGCCGGCTTAGACTGGTCCGTCTCGTCCTCCTTCAACAGTTGGGTCGAATCAGCGGATCAGTATTAACTGTGTTATGAATTCAGCGTCTATCTTGGAGGCGGAGGCCGTCGCTGAATCGTCAGCCGATGAGCCATTCCCTCGGTGGCCCCTCTCCCCCCGCGCAGTGGACCTCGCCCGAGACTCTTCTAAGAAATGACGGGCAGGCAAAACAGACGAGGAACCCTACCTCATGCTTCACCACGGGACAGTCGACGCTCTCCTTCTTCATTCGTCCCATCGCCTTTGCGCCCGCAACCCCCTTGAGTGTCTCCGTGACGGCCTTCGGGACCTTCTTGGGTTTCTGCGCCGGGAATACCTTGACGAAGAACTTGGTATCCGATGCCATCGCTCTGGTTACCAACAGACTGAGGATAAAAATCTGAGCCTCTCTTCCTCGGTCCTCTTAGGAGAATTTGGGGTTAGCCTCATTATCTTCAGCACGTCGTGAAGCAAGGGTGGGACGAGCACCCTCGTGGCTTCTCCTCCATTGAACGACCAGTCCTCGGCTATTTGGGTTGAGGACTGAGGTTAGCCGCCCGGGCCTCGGCTCTCAGTATTATCTCCCTCACTTGAGCCGACAGGCCCTGGAGGTCTTTTTGACCCGGATTCATCGTGAGGAGTGGGCTGGTCTTCTCGCCCATGCAGTTCGGGCAGATTACCAGCATCAGATTCTTGTTCTCGAATGCGTAGGATTCCTTCGAACACCCCGGGCAAGCGGTCTTCGTGAAGGTCCATGCTCGTTCCAACCCCCGCCTCTTGAACCAGTCCACAACGGCGAGTGCCGCCGGGTCGCCGAGCTCATGAATCTTAAGCTCATCAGAATAGTTCACCGCGAGCTCGAGCCTCTTGAAGAGCTCTTGTGAGATCTCTCCGCTTAGCACCTTCTGCGCCAAGAGACCGATGAACTTCTGCTTTTTCTTGTCCACCATATTAGCATCTTACAAGAGGAGATGAAATATTTGTGCAATCTAGGGGAATCCGCAGGCTCGAGGACCCCAAATTTGCCAATTCGCCAACCGCCTGCCTCAGCGCAGGCCGCGACAAGCTCCTCTCCCGTGTGGGAGAGGTCCTACCCGAAGCAGGCACCTTCCCTACGAGTCGGGCGGAACAGTCTTATTACATCTCCGAGGCTCAGTGATTCTGAACCGTTTGGCTGGGAGGCTCGTGATCTTCTGCGGAATCCCGGGCAGCGGTAAGACGACGATAGCACGGCTCGTCGCCAAGAATTTGAGAGACTGCTTCCACATTCAGACCGACACCCTCCGCTCCATGATCTCGCGACCTGGGTACACAAAGGAGGAATCGGCGCTTGTCTACAAAGACTGCATCCTCATTGCGAGGGAGGCACTCAAGGCAGGATACGACGCGATCCTCGATGGCACATTCCTGAGGGACGAGTACAGGGACGAAGCGGTCGAGAAGCTATCGCGCTACTTCTCTTCGCACCTCGTTGTCTACGTGGCGTGCGACCCCGAGACCGCATATCGTCGGAACCTCTCTCGAAGGGAGCGAGTTCCAAAGAAAAGCTTTCTGAGACTGTACGAGATGATGCAGGAGCCGGTCAGCGCGCTCCGGATAGATTCGGCAATGACGAGACCCAGAGAGGCGGCGAGCGCAATTCTTCTCCAGCTCGGGTGAGGTCTAGTTAGCCGGCTCCCCGGACGGTATCAGCAAGCTCCTCGACCTTCTTCTGGAGGTCAACCCTCCCGGCGAGGAAGGAGTAGAATGACTGCAACCTCAGTTGTCTAGAGACTTCGGTCTCACTCTCCTTAGCGAGTCTCGTGAGTTCCTCCCGTCCCTTGCTTGAGATGACGTACCTTCGCGTCGTCCCTCCTCCCCTCTTGGGAAGCTCGACGATCAGGCCCTTCTTCAGCAGTTCGCGCAGCATGAAGTAGATGGAGCCGGGGCCGGGGTTCCAGCTTCCCTTGCTGGCCCGAACGATCTCTTCCCGGAGGTTTGCACCCGAGAGGGAGGATTCCGATAGCAATCTCAGCGCCGCGAGGCGGAGGAGGCCCTTGGGGACGCTGATCATCGCCACACTCTTCGCCGGCAACCCTCTAAATATGTCGGCGAGTTGCCTCGGGAGCGGTCTGGTGGACCTCTCCGTCATCGCTTCGATAGCATCCTTCTCGGTCGTCCTCCTTACAGCTGGTTACGTCTTCTACATCAGGTCGATGATAGAATGAGGGACTTCACGTTAAATAGTTAGGCGGAGTGGTGGCGAGCGATGAAACCATCGGGCTTCTTCGGAATGGGATCTGCTGTAGTCGGAATAATTCTCCTGATTTTCACCTTCACACTCGGGTACACCGTATTCACGGCATACCGCGCCGCGACGCCCTCCACCGACCTGGGAACATCGATGAGCGTCCTCCTCTATGCCGCGATCCAGGCACTCTTCCTGGGAATAATGGGCTGGGTCGGCTCCCTGATGGTCATACGCGGAGTCGACTTCATGAAGGTCGAGAGGGGAGTCGGGGTCGTCACCTTCAAGGTGGACAAGGGGGTCGGGATACTGACTCAACAGCGCGAAGAAGAAACGACGACCACTTGAAGAGAGCAACGTGGACTGTTCGGGGTTCCTTCAGAGGCGTCGCAATCGCGATAACCCTCGTCTCGGTCATAACTTTCTCTACGATGGGCTATTCCGTCTACAGAGAATATCAGTCTCTTACCGCATCCGGCGTTCTAAAAGGGATATCAGCAAGCACCGTAGTCCAGGGCACCAAGGTCGTATTCTCTTTGAACGGCAGTATTCCGAACAGCGGTCTCTACCCCATCGACCTGTCTTTCTCAATCTCCGCCGAGTCTGACGGCCGGCTGCTGACGAAATCAACCTCGACGGCTGTGAAGCTGCTGCCGGGGCAGAACCGGGCGGTCAACCTCACCTCCCAGATTGACTTGCTCTCCCTGACCAACGCGACGAATCCCCAGAGGTTCCTCTTGAACGAGAGCACCATCTCACTCGTCACAACGGTCAACGCTGGATTGGAGCCGTTCGCATCATTCTCGCTCGGAATCCCCAACAACATCACGCTTCCGCCTCTGATGGGTAACTTCAAAGTCGGGACCCCAACGGTTACGAACCAGGGCGCACAATCGCTGGTCGCCTTCCCCATCTCTTTCGTGAACAAGGCAAATTATCCGTACCCCTTCTCCATAAGCGCTCAGCTCTCCGCGGGGCAGTCGGTGCTCGGGAAGTCACAGCTATTCAACGGCACGTCTAGTCCCGGTCAGCCGACGTCTTTCAATCTGAGTCTCACGGTACCGACGGCGCAGCTCAAAGCGGGCACCTACCAGTTGAATCTCCAGGCTGTCATTCTCAACAACAGGATACCTATCAGGCTGACCGTGAAGGTGCCCTAAGTTGTTCGAAAGCAGAGAGATCGGGTGGCGACACAGAGTCTGGCGAGCGGCGCTCGTTCTGATCACCAACGTCCTCCTCTGGTTCGTGATTGGCAACTTACTCTCGAGCCTTATTTCCGGTTCGATTCCTACGACCTCCTTCACGAATTCCCTCGTCCTCACTTACGGCATCGTCATCACCGCCCTCCAGACCTTGGGCGCGCTCACGGAGGGGATGGCGCTCTCTGTTCCGTTCAACTCCGCCTCCTACATAGCCTCGGCATACTTCACGTACCTGGCCCTGGACGGCGGGAAGCTGAGCGTCGCCGTCCGGGGGTTTCGGATAGAGTTAGCATTTCCACTTCTGCTCTTCATGCTGATGCTTCCTTCACTCGTCAACGTGGTGAGGATTCCGCTCACTTACCTTCTCGAAGGGAGCGAAACGGGTAGAGAAGCAAAGGACATCCCATAAATTCAAGGTCGGAGGTCGTTTGAAGAGCTTCTGCATCTCGCACTCAAAGGACGTGGACGGCATCGGGTCGGCCGCACTCGTCCTGGCGGCGAGGGGAGGCGGTTTCAAGCTGACCGGATACGATGAGGTGCTCGAGGAGCTGCAACGAGTCCCGGCTGGAGTCGACAGCTTCGTTTTGTGCGACATCGGTATGGACCAGTCTCGTCTCCCCCAGTTCGTAGACAAGCTCGGTGACCTCGCCAAGAGGTGCGATGTGATGTACATAGACCACCACTACCTCTCGGCTGAGTCAGAAAAGAAATTGACGAGGGTGCGGGTGAAGCTAGTGCACGCCGTCGAGGAGTGTTCGAGCATGCTTACGTACCAAACCTTTCGAAAGGAACTGCCCGAGGAGGCGAAGAAGATAGCACTCTACGGCGCGGTCACCGACTACATGGACGCTTCTCCGCTGGCGAAGAAGATGATAGAGAAGGAGGACCGATTGTTCATCCTTCTGGAAGCCACCCTTCTCTCGAACTCAGTGGCCGAGAGAGGCGACGACATGGAGTATGTCCGCCTGGTGGCCGAAGAGCTGTCCAGGATGAAGCAACCACACGAGATCGACGAGGTCCCCAGACTGGCCGTCGAGCAGCTTCGCAGGACTGTCGGTTTGGCCAGAGAGGTGAAGCGAGGAGGGAAGAAGATGGGGATGCTCGC
>Ga0066704_10001206_pt1 | contig 10899 bp, 10 predicted proteins | sample GraSoiAngelo_153_FD_66458 | JGI IMG/M metagenome (GOLD analysis project Ga0066704, IMG submission 66458) | Grasslands soil microbial communities from the Angelo Coastal Reserve, California, USA - 14_1009_12_40cm | ecosystem: Environmental > Terrestrial > Soil > Grasslands | place: USA... | reverse complement strand
CTAGATTCAAATGTGCGGGAGCCGAATTGGGTTGGAGTCGTGTCACCTTCTGCAGGATCCCAACGGCCTCCTCCCCCCGGCCCAGCTTTGCCGTGACCATCCCAAGGGCGCTGTAGGCCGCGAGAGAGTTCGGGGAAGAACGGAGGGCGTTCCGGAATTCTTTTTCGGCTTCGGCGAGCTTTCGTTCTCCGGCAAGTACAAGACCCAAGTTCACATGGGCCTGCGCATATTGCGGACGCTCCTCAAGCGCCTTGCGAAGCAATTCAACCGCCTCGGAGCCTCTTCGTTCACGGCCGCATAAGACTCCCAGGTTATTTTTGGCCTCCACGAAGTGTGGGTCGGCCAAGATCGCAGCTTTGAATTCGTTCTCTGCCTTTGATGTTTCACCTTTCACCATGCACCAAATTCCCAGATGATTGCGCGCCTTTGCCAAGTTGGGGTCCAGCCGGACTGCACTCTCCAATTCCTCCTGTGCCACCGGTGCTTCACCAAGTTTCTCGAGAGCGAGAGATAGGTCGAAATGCAGTTCAGCGTTAGTGGGGTCAGTCTTCAACGCTTCTCGATATATTGCAGCCGCAGCCCGGACACGGCTCTGCTCCGCCAGCCCACTCGCCTGGCTGCCGACTTCTCCCGTTGTGATGCTGAATTCCTTGAGATTCCCACCCAGTGTGGCTTGTAGCTCCGCGGTCGCCGCTTCCTGCTGCATCTTCTTCGCCAATTCCAGGGCGGAAGCGGCATCTAGCCCGGTGACGCTCCCCTGGGCAAGACATGAGGCACCGGAAAACATCATCAGGAGCGCCAGCCGGCTACCGAAGGACCGCGCGCTGAGAGAACTTGAGTTCATATTCTTGCTGTTGACCAGATTCCGCCTCCGGCAGAGGCCGCCGTGACGAAAACCTGTGTGGAAGCAGAATCACATTATCAAAATTTGCTATCGATTATGCAACCTTGATGCGGATCTGTGCGGGCTAGCGGAATTTCAAGTATCCTCGGGAAGCACCGCCATGAGAAAAGAAACGACGCATTTTTCGATTGCCGCGTTCACGTTGGGGTGCTTGCTGTTGGGCTGCTTGACTTTTGCCCAACAGCCCGGCGAGAGTGCCGCTTCCCAGAGTTCCCTCCCCGCGCCTCCTAAAATCAATTTCGTCGACATTGCCGCGCGTGCCGGACTGGTTGCTAAGACCGTTGCTGGCAACGAGAAAATCAAAAGGTACATCATTGAGACCACCGGTAGCGGTGCCGCCTTCTTCGATTACGACAACGACGGATGGCCGGACATCTTCTTAGTAAACGGGAGCACCCTGGCAGGTTTTCCGAAGGGGCAGGAATCTACCAGTCACCTTTATCACAACAACGGGGATGGCACGTTCACTGACGTAACCAAAAAGGCTGGAGTCGCGCTGACAGGCTGGGGTCAGGGGGTCTGTGCGGGCGACTACGACAACGATGGTCGGGTAGATCTATTCGTTACTTTCTGGGGCCACAGCGTCCTGTTGCACAACAACGGGGATGGCACGTTCACTGATGTCACAAAAGAAGTTGGATTGTGGCACGACAAAGCGCGCTGGGGAACCGGATGCGCGTTCCTCGACTACGACCGCGATGGCCACCTAGACCTGTTTGTCTCGGAGTACGTGGATTTTGACCCCAGCCATACGCCGGAACCTGGGAGCAGCACGCTGTGTCAGTGGAAAGGTATCCCCGTGATGTGCGGCCCGCGGGGCCTGAAAGGCACGCGGAACGAGCTATATCACAACAACGGAAACGGCACATTCAGCGACGTCAGTGATAAATCAGGAGTGTCCAAGACAGACCCTTACTACTGCTTTACGGCACTCACAGGGGATTTCGACAACGATGGCTGGCCAGACATCTTCGTGGCCTGCGATTCAACACCCAGCCTCCTATTTCACAACAACCACGACGGGACGTTCGCGGAAATTGGTGTGAGCGCTGGAGTGGCGTATAACGAGGACGGCCATGAACGAGCCGGTATGGGCGCCCATGCTGCGGACTATGACGGCGACGGCTGGCTCGACATCGTCAGGACGAACTTTTCTGACGAGACATCCACGCTATATCACAACAATCGAGACGGTACCTTTACCGACGTTACGTACCTCGCGGGGCTCGGTGTCAATACGCAATTCCTAGGATGGGGGACACTCTTTGTCGACGTTGACAACGACGGCTGGCCGGACTTGTTTATGGCCAACGGTCATGTCTATCCCGAGATAGACAACAAGGGCTTGAGCAGTACATTCCGGGAGCGCAAACTGCTTTACTGGAACCAGCACAACGGGAAATTCACGGACATCTCGGTCAGTGCAGGGCCGGGCATTACGAAGCCTTTCAACAGCCATGGCGTGGCCGCCGCCGATTTCGATAACGACGGTGACGTGGAGATTCTCGTGAACAACAGCCATGACCCGCCCAGCCTGCTGAAGAACTACGGAGAGCACGGAAACTGGGTCATGCTGAAACTGGTAGGGACGAAGTCCAATCGCGATGGGATTGGCGCGCGGGTCACCGTACATGTCGATGGTCAGCAGCAGCTGCAGGAGGTGCACAGCGGCGGAGGTTACATTTCGCAGAGCGATTTCCGATTGCATTTTGGTTTGGGCAAAGCCACGCGGGCGGAAACCATTGAGGTCCAGTGGCTCAGCGGACAGCGGCAAGTCTTCCATGATGTGAGTGCCGGTAAGTTCTATCTGATCGAGGAAGGCCGGGACCAGTTGGATCTGCAGCGCATCGTTCGACATTCGTCCCCCGCACATACCGAAAAACGCTCGGGTTCTAAAGCTTCCAAGAAAGAGTCGTAACTTTAAGACTCATCAATCTCTCCGGATGCTGCAAATGTGAAAGGAATCTTCAGCAGAGCTAATCGGTGAGGTTCTTCCCCAGTGCTGAAGAGCCCGCATCTTTCCGTCTTGATCGAATGCTACAGTATGATGTTTCGTGCTCTGTGAAAAACTCTGCTCCGGGAGACCCGCAAGCTGCCGGATCTACATCGCAGCGGGAAAATTGCTGATGAACGGATGGACGCGACGACAGTTTGTCAGGGGACTAAGTTTGGCCTGCAGCGCTGGTATGGCCAAACTTCGCACCATGAATTCATGGCCGGGCTTTATCTCCATCTCTCCCGTCAGTCCAGCGCGAACACTTCTGAAGCCGCTCTTTGAAGAAATCCCTCCGGCCGCCAGCGGCATCACATGGCGGCACGAAAATGGCCGTTCCCCGGACTACTACCTGCCCGAAACTACTGGCGCCGGCTGCGCGTTTCTTGACTACGACAACGACGGGTGGATGGACATTTATCTGGTGAACAGTGGCAAATGCGATTTCCTCAAACCAAATCCTCCTTTGCGTAACGCGCTTTACCGTAACAATCGAGATGGAACTTTCACTGATGTGACGGAAACCGCTGGCGTTTCCGGCGGCGGCTACGGCATGGGTGTCGCCGTGGGAGACTACGATGCTGATGGCTGGCCCGATCTCTACGTCACCCAATACGGCCGGAGCCTCCTCTATCACAACAATGGGAATGGAACGTTTACAGACGTAACCGAAAAGGCCGGTTTGGGTGCCCCGGGCTGGGCCTCTAGCGCCGTGTGGTTCGACTATGATAATGACGGACGCCTAGATCTGTTCGTGTGCCGCTTCGTCGACTACGATAAATCCAAGAACAAATTCTGCGGCAACGAGAAAACCGGGGAACGCTTCTACTGCATTCCGCGTATCTACTCTCCGGCCGCGAGCTGGCTTTTCCACAACGACGGAGACGGCACCTTCACCGATGTCAGCAGGGAATCCGGCATCGCAAAAGTACTCGGAAAAGCCTGGGGCGTTGTTGCGACCGACATCAACAATGACGGTTGGATGGATCTCTTCGTGGCCAACGACACCGTGGCCAATTTTCTATTCCTAAACAAGGGCAATGCAAAATTCGAGGACATTGGGCTCGAAGCCGGCGTGGCCTACAGCCAGGAGGGCCGCGAACGATCCGGCATGGGGGTCGATTCGGGGGATTTCGATCAGGATGGCTGGCAAGATCTTTTCGTAACCAATGTGGATCAGGAAATGTATTCGATCTATCGCAACACTCACGACTTCAGCTTCGAGGACATGGCCGGAGCCATGGGCCTTGGGCGCTTGACGCGACTGATGAGCGGCTGGGGCGTGAAATTCTTCGACTACGACAACGACGGCAACACTGACCTGTTCATTGCCAATGGACACCCGGACGACAAAATCGAAGTACATTCGAGCCATGTCACATACAGGGAACCTCTGCTGCTCTTTCATAACAACGGGCGCACGCTCGAAAACGTGAGTGGTATAGCCGGTCCCGCGTTTGCGAAGAGCTTTGCAGCGCGCGGCATGGCCATCGGGGATTTCTACAATGACGGTGCGCTTGGTGTGCTGGTCGCCGTTAACGGCGGACCGCCAGTGCTTCTCAAAAATGTTTCAGCACCTGAAAACCACTGGCTCGGTGTGCGCCTCATCGGCAAAAAATCAAACCCGGATGCCATCGGAGCAAGCATCACCTGGCAGGCGGGCGATCTGAAACGCAGCAAGTTAAAGGTGGGCGGCGGCAGCTATCTTTCCTCACATGATCCCCGCGAGGTGCTGGGCATCGGCAAGCGCACGAAGATCGACAAACTGGAGGTTCGCTGGCCTCAACCCAGCGGACGCACCGAAACTTTCACCGATCTTCCGATCGACCGTTACATCACTATCGTCGAGGGATCATCAGGGAGTGATTCCCGGCGGCGGCCTTAGTAAGAATAGGGTTCCCGTTGCCGCGCGATTCGAATGCGGTGGTCGGTAAACTGAAAGGGTGCGCCCGATAACTCTTGCGGGACAATTAAAAATTGTCCGGGGGGCTCAAGCCGGTCGGCGCGGACGTCTCCTTGAATTTTCCGCCGCCCTCGTTGTGGAACAGTGTGTTGTGTTGTTTGTAGTGCGTTTCCGGAGAGACCTGCTCGATTTCGGGATAGACATGACCGTTGGCGATAAACAGATCGAGCCAGCCATCGTTGTCATAGTCGAAAAATCCGCCGCCGAAGCTCGGGACGTCGCGTGTTGGGACCGTAATTCCCGCTTCGTCGCTTACTTCGTCGAAGTAGCCCTTTCCGGGACACGGTAACATCCACGAACTGAGTGGGTGATGAGGTCTGACGTTGCGCGCTGGTCGTTCTTCGACTACGATAATGACGGCGACCTTGATCTATTCCTTGCGAATGGTAATGCGGATGACCTTAACCGGTCGCTCCACGGTGAAGTAGCGTACGAAGAGCCACTCTTGCTCTTTCACAAAGAGGGGAAATCGTTCGAAGACGTCAGCGCAAAGAGCGGGCCGGTTTTTGCGGCGAATGTCTCGTACCGCGGATTGGCGCCCGGCGACTTCAATAACCATGGCGCCGTGGACGTTCTGATCTCCGCGAACAACGGTGCGCCGGTCCTGCTTCGAAATAATACCGCTCGAAAGAACCACTGGCTGGGAATTCGATTGATCGGAAAGAAGGCGAATTCGGATGCCATTGGCGATGTCGTTACGTACAAGGCCGGTGATCTGGTTCGCCAGCGTCTAAAGGTCGGCGGAGGCAGCTATCTCTCGGCTCATGATCCGCGTATGGTTCTGGGATTGGGAAACGAACGCTAATCGATTCCCTCGAGGTGAAGTGGCCGCAGCCTGGGTGCGGAATCAGCGCTTCAGCGATCTTCCCATCGACCGGTACATCACAACTGGGAGGGTGAACAGAAATGGGAATAGTTGGACGCTCGATCGCACGTTTCGCCATTCTCTCAGCGGCGATATTCTGTCTTGCTGTGCAATCGCGTTCGCAGGAACCGACTAGTGCGCCCCCGACATTTACCAAGGACGTCGCGCCGATTCTGCAAAAGCATTGCCAGACCTGCCATCGGCCGGGCGAAGCAGCTCCCTTCTCGATGCTCACCTACGAAGATACGCTGCCTTGGGCCGCCGCGATGAGGATGGTGGTGACAAGAAAGATCATGCCGCCCTGGTTTGCCGATCCGCGTTACGGACATTTCGCGAACGAACGATCGTTGTCTGCGGATGAAATTCGAACTCTGGTGGCGTGGGTCAATGGAGGAGCGCGAAAAGGCGCCCCAGAGGACATGCCGCCTCCCGCGAAGGATTTTGTGCAGGGTTGGGGCATCCCCGCGCCAGATGTTGTATTTCAACTTCCCAAGCCTTTCTCGGTCCCCGCCGCTGGAGTCCTTGACTATCAGTATGTGATCGTTCCAACTGGTTTTACGGAAGACAAATGGGTGCAGGCACTCGAGGTACGGCCAACCGATCGCGCGGTAGTGCACCACATCATCGCGTATCTTCGCGAGCCCAGCTCCGATTATTTCAAGGACCAGAAGCCCGGCGTATTCTTCATCGCGCCTCCGAAAGCCGATGGTAAGACGGATACCAGCGCGTTGCCGAGCGATTTCCTCGTCGGATACGCACCGGGACAGCCCGCCGAAATTCTGCGCAGCGGTGAAGGCAAGCTCATCAAGGCGGGTTCTGACATCGTCTTTGAAGTTCACTACACGCCAAACGGAAAGCCGACGACGGACCAGACCAAGCTGGGGTTCGTTTTTTCGAAATCTGTGCCCAAAGAGCGCATCTTGACACTCTCCGCCTCAAACGGAACATTCAAGATTCCTCCGGGTGACCCGGACTACGAGGTGGATGCGTCGTTTGAGGTACAGAAGTCCGTAAAGCTGGTCGGACTGCACCCGCACATGCACTCACGCGGCAAGTCGTTCGAATATCGGCTGACATTTCCGGATGGTAAAACGGAAACGATTCTTAGCGTTCCGGTCTATAACTGGCATTGGCAGCTTTGGTACAACCTTGCCGATCCGATTGATCTGCCACAGGGCACAAAAATTGAGTGCACCGCCCATTTCGACAATTCGCCGAACAATCCGGAAAACCCGGATCCGACCAAGCCGGTCATTTGGGGACAGCAAAGCTGGGATGAAATGATGGTCGGCTTCTTCAATTTGAAATTTGACGCGGCGATGCCTGCGAAGGAAATCTCTTCACCAGGAGCCGTGCACGTTCACTGATATGTTCCGACTCGGCGGAAACTCGCATGCCAGGGCGCTTCGGCAATTGCTCGCGCTCGCTCTTGCGTCCTGGTTCGCCGTGTACCTCACGGCCGCGCAGGATAAGACCGTTCGATTCCATGTGGTCGCACTTGCCGAACACGGCGGCATCCACAAACCGTTCGTGGATGCGGCAAAGGCTTGGCTTGACAAGCTGTCGAGCGAAAACAATTTCACCGTGGACTACATCGAAGATACCCAACAAATCGACGACGCTTTCCTCGCACAATACAACCTGTTCATCCAGTTGAATTATCCTCCGTACAATTGGACCGATAAGGCGCAGACCGCGTTCATCAAGTACATCGAACAAGGCAGAGGCGGTTGGATCGGATTTCATCACGCCACTCTGCTGGGAGAGTTTGACGGTTTCCAGATGTGGCCCTGGTTTCACCAGTTCATGGGAGGCATCCGCTTCAAGAATTACATCGCAAGCTTCGTCACGGGTGCGGTCGCTGTCGAGGACAGAAATCATCCCGTGATGAAAGGTGTTGCATCGCCCTTCGTGATCGAAAACGAAGAGTGGTACACCTACGACACCACGCCGCGGCCGAATGTTCACGTGCTCGCCAGCGTTGATGAAAAGACTTATACGCCGGCCAGCGATAAGAAGATGGGCGATCACCCGGTGATGTGGACAAACGAACACATGAAAGCAAGGAACGTTTACATTTTCATGGGTCATCGTCCTGAACACTTCAACAATCCATCGTTCACGCAGATTTTCACCAATGCCATTTTTTGGGCGGCCGGCCAGCAAGAGAGTTGCGAGAAATGAACCAGGTTCGTGTTCGAATGAAAGTTCGTCGTAGAAGACTTCTATCTGCCCTAATTCAAACGATGATGGCGGCCTGTCTTGCCCTGATTTTCTCGAGCAGGTTCGCCCGTGCGGAGGAGCTGACCTTCAAAGTCTTGGCGTTTTATTCAACCGGCGTCGAGCCGGATCACGTCAAGACCGCCAAAGATGCCCTCGCTTTCTACAACGATCTGGCGGCTAAACATAACTTTATATTGGATACCACCATCGACTGGAACAAGCTCAACGAAAGCGATTTGAAACCGTATCGTCTGATCCTGTGGCTCAACAACCTTTCCCAGACTCCCGAGCAGCGAGCGGCATTCGAAAAGTACATGGAACACGGCGGCGGATGGATTGGCTTCCATGTCGCTGCATACAATGACAAAGATACGCATTGGCCGTGGTTCGTCCAGTTTCTCGGCGGCGCCGTGTTTTACACGAACAATTGGCCCGTCCTGCCGGCGAAACTGACCATCGATGATCGAATGCATCCTGTGACCAAGGGATTGCCTGCAACTTACGAGGCCCCGGCAAATGAGTGGTATCTCTGGAAGCCCAGTCCTCGGCTCAATAAGGATGTCCACGTTCTCCTGACGCTCGATCCTTCCAACTATCCGATCGGAAAAAAGGACATCATCGCCGAAGGCGATCTTCCCGTTGTGTGGACGAATACAAAATACAGGATGCTTTACATCAACATGGGCCACGGACTCATGGTTTATGGCGACCCAACGCAAAACACACTTTTCGAAAATGCGATTCTCTGGCTCGGGACTGACAAGTAGCTGGCGTCGGTGGCCGGCATCGTGGAGGCTTCGAGTGACGGGTATTCGGATGGTTGCGATCGTTCTTTGCTTGGCGTTATGCGGCCGATGCCAGGCTCAAGCACGGGCCGTCGCTCAACCGATGAAGCATCTCCTTGTGCTTGGCGAAGAAAAAGGCTACCGGCATGAGTCGGTGTCGCACGCCATGGCTACGATTGAACGCCTGGGCCGTGAGTCCGGCCTGTGGACGACGACGATTCGAACGGACACCGAAGTACTCACAAAGAAAAAACTCGAATACAACGCCAGAAATCTGAATGATTTTGATGCGGTACTCTTCTACACGGGCGGCGAGCTCGAGATGAATCCAGAACAGAAGGTGGCGTTGCTCTCATTTGTGCACGACGACGGAAAGGGCTTTATCGGGGTGCACAGCGCGACCATCACATTCACCTCCTGGCCCGAATATGGAGAAATGATCGGCGGATATTTCGACGAGCATCCTTGGGTCACGTTTGATGCACCCATTATCGTCGAGGATCCAGACTTCCCTGGCATGCAGCCGTGGCCGAAGTCCTTCATTTTGAAGGACGAGATTTATCAGATGAAAGACTTCTCGCGAGACAAGGTTCGCGTCCTGATGCGGCTCGACACGAGCAAACTCGATCTGAATAATCCACGCGTTCACCGGAAAGACCGCGATTTCGCCATTACCTGGGCTAGGATGTATGGAAAAGGGCGCGTCTACTACTCCACACTTGGCCACGTCGAGCAAAATTGGGACGATCCTCGGCTTCAGAGAATGTACGTGGAAGCCATCAAGTGGGCGATGGGTCTTGTGAATGCCGATGTAACGCCAAGACCGCTCGCGACTCAATTAGGAAGGGCCGGGAATGAGCGGCCCGATATTCATTCGAGCACAGGGGGCCCGCATCTGAATCGCGGGAGTAAATGACGGGATCGACGAAAGATTTCGGTCAGGATTGTTGAAACGGAGGTTGAAGGGTTATGTGGCAACTGCTCTTCGCGTTATTGTTGGCGCTCCCAAAGGCACAAGCCGCTGGCGACGTCTCGACGGCGGCCTCACCGACTCCGATCGGTCATCGCATTCTGGCAATGGGCTCCTCCGCTCCTGACTTTTCCCTGCCTGGGTAGATGGAAGGAATCACACGCTTGCGGACTACGCGGCCGCTCCGATTTTGGTCATCGTCTTCACCTGCAATCACTGCCCGATAGCTCAAATGTATGAGCAGCGGATTCAGCAGCTAGAGACCGGAACAGTTCTCGCCGATCCTTCCCCAAAACTACAAGGAGAGCAGCTATCCGGTTGCGGTTTACCGATGGCACTCAGAAAACCCGACAAGCAAACTCGCCACCGTTTCGATTATGTTGTCATGGACGAATATGGGGGGATGGTTCCGAACGTACACGCACGATTTTGAGGCTGTGTTGAATCAGGGCAATCAAAATCATTTTCGTATGGAGACTGTGCCAGCAAGCGCAGCCGTGAAAGGTGTTGTGTTTGGCGGGAGTCGCGCGGACAACGTCGTAAACGAATGGGATGGCGAATTTACGATCGCTGCTCTCGAGTCGCCAGGCGTCGAGGTTTTCCACCATACAGAATTTCTCGCCGACGGTGACGGCAAGGCAGTGTGGGCTCCTTTCTCCAAACATGGAACACTTGCGAACAGCGATACGGAGTGGAGCAATTCCAGGCAAAAGCCTTACATACAGGATGAAAGCAAGCCCGCATGGTATCGCGGCATGCTATTCAACGAGCTTTATACGCTCAAAGATGGCGGAACGTTTTGGGGGCGTCAGCTGAATTCTGACCGCAATGCTCCCGCCACGCTTGCTCTGCTTGAGTGCTTTGGGTACAAGCTTCGCGCTAGCAGCTCTTCTCCTTAGCGAAGGACTAAAAGACGAGGCCTACCACACAGCGTGGGGCATTCATCATGTAATTTACGAGACCAAAGGCTACTGGTTTCGCACGCCGGAAGCCTGGAACGACTCAGGAAATCCCGTGCCTCCATGTATATGCGTCCTGCCGCGGTATGGGCAATGGAGATGACCAGTCCGCCTTCTCACTAGGCCACGGCGGTTTAGAGGTTAGAAGCTTGAATCAGAGTAAACATAGGAAAAGTAGTAGCACGGCGCAAATAGCCGCATGTTTACTGATGATTTGAGCTGTGGCGGAGAGGGGGG
>Ga0066704_10001202_pt1 | contig 10903 bp, 8 predicted proteins | sample GraSoiAngelo_153_FD_66458 | JGI IMG/M metagenome (GOLD analysis project Ga0066704, IMG submission 66458) | Grasslands soil microbial communities from the Angelo Coastal Reserve, California, USA - 14_1009_12_40cm | ecosystem: Environmental > Terrestrial > Soil > Grasslands | place: USA... | reverse complement strand
AGCGGGCGAACCAGTGGCACGCGCTTCAGCAGGGACCCGAGCCGCTCCCACGCGCCCGCGGCACTGTCACCGCTGGGAGCCGGCGCCGCGCGTCCGTTCGTGCGGTGAATGGGGAAGGCCGCAATGCCATGACGCTCGCGTGTGTCGCCGGGCCGTCTGGTGAACCCGATCACCTCCGCGTCCGGATAGCGCCGGCGTACGTTCTGGATGACGGCACCAAGCAGGGCCTCGTCACCCAGATTCTGGTTCCCGACATGCCCTAAGACGCCGATCCTCACGGTCGCTTTTGGGCCAATGCGATCAAAGTGTACCCGAGCCCGGCCCACTCCTTGAGTCGCTCTAGGAAGCGCGATGGGATCACCCAGCCGAGCGCCGCGTTGAGCTTGTAGGAGTTCACGAGCCGCAGGAAGCCGTGGTTGCCGAGCGGCATGATGCTGGTCGTCCAAGCCACCCGGAACCTACGGCGCAACGTCCGTTTGAACTCCCGACGGGTCGGGTAGAACTTGAGGTGGGAGTGCGGATCGGGCCCGCGCTCGGGCCACCGGTCCATGACCACGCGGTTGGCAGCGGTGATGATGAGGTAGCCGTTCGGTTTGAGGACCCGAGCGATGATGTCGAGATAGGCGGCGGGATCCTCCACGTGCGGCACGACCTCCTGGGACACGACTAGGTCGAAGTGCTCGGCCGGGAACGTGGTGTCGTACAGGTTGCCGGCGATGAACGGGACGTGCGGGTATGTTGCCTGTGCAATCGCGATGGCCGCGGGAGAGAGGTCGATCCCTGTCGCCCTACCGACGTGACACAGGCGCTCGGTGAACCACCCCGTGCCGCACCCGAAGTCGAGAATCGCCGGGTCGTCAAGACCCAGCTTCTTCACGATCGCGAGGACGGTGTCTCCCCGCCGTGTCTGGAAGGAATTCGGCTCGCGCTGACGATCCCACCGCTCGTCCCAATAGTCTCGCTGCTCGGTGAGCGACGGCAGCGGCTCAGTCGCCGCACCCTTAAGCCCCGGGGCCATTCATCTTACTCCTTTCAGTCACAGACGCACAGCAATAGGCGAATGGGCGCTCGCCGACCGCCAGCGCAGCGTCGCGTCCACCAGCCCCTCCCGCTGGAGCTTCTGGATCTGCTTGATTCGCAAGTAGCGTGCCCCTAAGAACTCGTCGCGGGTTAGGCCGTACCGTCGGAACGCGGCCCGCAACTCTTCGATCCCGCGTGGCACCGTCCACTGCGGCGTGAACTGCGGCAGCGTGCGCGCGAGCTTGCTGCAATCCACCCGATAGCAGCGGGAATCGGGCCGACCACCCGGGGCGAACTTCACGGTACACTCGGGAAGTGCGGCGTGGACCAGCTCGGCCAGCTCAGAGATGCGGTAGTTCTCTTCCGTTCTCCCGACGTTGAACGCCTCGTTATGCACGAGCGCGCGCGGCGCACGCAGCACCGCGAGAAACGCCCGGCCGATGTCTTGCACATGCACCAGAGGTCGCCACGGGGTCCCGTCGCTCTGGATCACGATCTCACCCGTGGTCGCCGCGAACCCGACGAGGTTGTTGACCACCAGATCGACGCGCAACCGCGGCGAGACCCCATACGCCGTCGCGTTGCGAAGGAACGTCGGGCTGAAGTTGTCATCCGCGATCTTCGAGACGTCCCGCTCGGTGCGAACCTTGGACTCGCCGTACGGCGTGACGGGATTGAACGCGGCGTCCTCGCGCAGCATCTCGTCCCCTGCCACGCCGTACAAACTGCACGAGGAAGCGAACAGAAACCGTGCGACTCCCGCCCGCTTGGCCAGCTCGGCAAGCCGCACGGAGGCGCGGTGGTTGATGGCATAGGTGCAGTCGGGGTTTATGTCACCCAGAGGGTCGTTCGACAGGGCCGCGAGATGAATGACCGCGTCGAAGCCTCGAAGGTCCGATCCCTCGACGTCGCGTACGTCGATCCGCAGCGCGGGCACGTCAGGGGGGACCTCGCCAAAGCTGCAGCCGCCGAACAGCTCACTGTCGAGGCCAGTAACGTCGAAGTCCGCGGCCTGGAGCATCGGCACCAGTACCGATCCGATATATCCCTTCTGACCCGTGACCAGCACTTTCATCGCGATGCCTCGCTCCCTATGTGTGCCCTGGGCGGCCGCGCTCCGGCTGTGCAAGAGACATGCACCGAGGCACCGGGCGTAAGGCGTTCAGTCGAAAGGGGTTGCCCACCTGCATCGGCTTGAAGGCCGGCGCGCTTGGGTGCTATGCTGTGGCGCGCGCGCGACGACCGGTGCCCCCGCGCGCCGCGCGTCACCCCCGCACGGCGCCACGCGGCCTCGACTGGAGCACTCGAGCCGCCACCGCGCGACCGATGCTGAGTGACGCGGTGGCGGCGGGTGACGGAGCATTGAGCACGTGGACCGAGTCGTCACTCTGGAGCATGTAGAAGTCGTCGAGCAGCCTGCCAGCTCGGTCCACCGCCTGCGCGCGAACTCCGCTCCGGCTTCTGACGAGATCCGTGGGTCGGAGGTCGGGAACGAGCTTCTGCAGGGCGGCGGCGGACTGGCGCTTGCTCAAAGAGCGGCGCAATTCCACCCAGCCGCTGTGCCAGTGGCGCCGTGCCATCGCCCAAAACCCCGGGAACGAGACGACGCCAGCCACATCCCGCAAGGACACGCTCCAGGGAGCGTATCCTTCGCGCTTCAGCGCCAGTACCGCATTCGGGCCCGCCTCGACGCGGTCATCGACGGTGCGGGTCAAGTGGACTCCGAGGAACGGCAGCGCCGGATCAGGAACGGGATAGATCAGGTGCCTCACCAGGTGCCGGCGCTCCGGCACGAGCTCATAGTACTCACCGCGGAACGGAATGATCTGGATCCCGGGGTCGACGCCGCACAGGCGCGCCACGCGATCCGCCTGCAGCCCGGCGCAGTTCACCAGGCGTGCGACGCGCACGGCGCCACGAGTCGTCTCGATGACGAGTTGACCGGGCTCGCGTCGCATGCCGGTGACTCGAGCGCCGGTCCAAACTTCTCCCCCGCCAGCTTGAACGCGCCGGGCGTACGCCTTGGTCACGGCGGCGAAGTCGACCACGCCGGTCTCCTCGACCCACAGTCCAGCCAGGCCCGCCACCGCCGGCTCGAGCGTGCGCAACGCCCCACCCTCGACGCGGCGCAGGCCTGAGAGCCCGTTGGCCCGTCCGCGCTGCTCGAGCTCGTCCAGGGTCGGCAGCTCGTCCGTCCTCGTGGCGACCACCAGCTTGCCACACCGCCGGTACGGCAGCCGCTCTTCGATACAGAACTGGTACAGCGCGTCGCGGCCTGCGCGGCAGGTGCGCGCTTTGAGCGACCCCGGCTTGTAATAGAGGCCCGAGTGGATCACGCCGCTATTATGGCCGCTCTGGTGCGCCGCGAGCGTGTCCTCCGCTTCCAGCACCACCAGCGAGCGTCCATCCGCCTCGACGAGCGCCATTGCCGTCGCCATGCCGACGATACCGCCGCCGATCACCGCGACGTCGTATTTTGCTGCCATCGATCGACCCTGATCAGGCGCGAGAGGGGCGTGCCGCCCCGTCGTGATAATCCGGCCACGACCGGTCGGCGTCTGAGATACTCGTCACGGCGAGGGGCCAACGGATCCCGAATGCCGGGTCGTCATAGCGCACCCCCCGGGCGCTCTCGGGCGCGTAGAACTGCGACGTCTGGTAGCACATCTCCGTGTCGTCGACCAACGTTTGATACCCCTGGGCGCAGCCCTCGGGGACGTACAGCATGCGATGATTGTCAGCCGTCAGCTCGAGGCCGAACCACCGGCGGTAGGTCGGCGAGTCCGGCCGGAGATCGATCATCACGTCATACATCGCGCCTAGCGTACACCGCACCATCTTCGCTTCCTGCGACGGCGGGAGCTGGTAGTGCATTCCTCGGACCGTTCCTCGCTTGGTCGAGCGACCCACGTTGATCTGGGCTACGCGGGCGTTGAGCCCATGAGCGGCGAACTCGCGCTCGCACCACAGGCGCGCGAAGAAGCCCCGGTCATCTTCCCGTCGTTCCAGCTCGATGACGTAGGCGCCCGGGAGTTCGGTCGCAGTGAAGATCATGAGTCGGCTCGCCCGTGGAGAATCACGAGGTTCGTTTGCGAAGTCAGACTCCAGAATGGCCGGGGACGCCGGACTGGGGCGCCCGGCTCGAGGTGGTGCTTCGCCCTGGACGACGGCGCTCCCGCGCAAGCTGCGTACCTGCCCTAAGCTCAGGCACCGGGCCGAGGAGATGTCGTTCGGAAGAGCGGTTTCGCGACCGCACAACAGAGGCGGCCGAGTCGGCGTGATAAGAGGCGGCGGCAGGCATATTTGTGGCGGTTGCGGTCGCCACCCCTCGGGCCCTGCGGTGCCCGGGTCGGTCCGATGTCCTCTTCGGGTGTTGCACGTTCGCAGCAATCCTTGTGGCCTGTCCAACGGAGTCGCGTGCGGCCAAAAACATTGGGAAGGTCCGTGAGGACCCTTCGCGGTGGTCCTGGTCTTGCGACCGCACGCCTCGCATGAGCGCCCAACCCGTTGCGAGTCCTTCCCCGCAGCAGGCCGTTCCGAACACCCGGGGTCTAGATCGATCGCTCCTCTTCGGCATCGCTTGGACCGGCGGTGCCAAGTGGGCCAGCCAACTCTTGAGCTGGGCCTCCACCCTGATCGTGGCCCGCTTGCTTACGCCGGAGGACTTTGGCCTAGTCGGGATGGCCTCGCTCTTCCTGGGGTTGATCACGCTACTCAGCGAGTTCGGATTGGGATCGGCGATTGTAACGCTGCGGCACCTCGACGACGAGCAGGTGGCCCAACTCAACGCGCTGTCGGCATTGGTCGGGTTGGCTAGCTGCGCGACTGCGTGCGCTGCCGCGATTCCCCTCGGCAACTTCTTCGCGACGCCCGAGCTACCAGCCGTCGTCGTAGTCACCAGCGCAGGGTTCGTGATCAACTCGTTCCGGACCGTACCCTCCTCAATTCTCCAACGCGATCTGCGCTTCAAAGCGCTGGCAGCGGTCGAGACGGGTCGCGTATTCGTTCTGTCCGTGAGCATGGTGGTCTTCGCGGTCCTCGGTCTTCGATACTGGACGCTCGTGATCGGTGGCCTGATAAGTTCCGCGTTAGGCACAGGGGCTGTCCTGCTGTTGCAGCGACACCGCTTTGCGTGGCCGCGGAGGCAAGCCCTGAATTCCGCGATGACGTTCAGCGGAGACATTCTTTTGGGCCGGCTTTCGTGGTACACGTATTCGAACGCGGACTTCCTCGTGGCCGGCCGGATCCTCGGGAAAACCGCGCTCGGCCTGTATGAACTGGGGTGGACCATCGCCAATGTCCCGATCGAGAAAATAACCACCCTGGTAACTCAGGTTACCCCTCCCATTTTCTCGGCGGTGCAGCACGATCACGCCGCGCTACGACGGTATCTGCTCGGGCTCACGGAGGGGCTTGCATTGATCACCTACCCCTTATGCTTCGGGGTCGCGCTCGTGGCGCCCGACTTCGTGCATTTCGCACTCGGGGACAAATGGCAGGGCGCGATCGTCCCTTTGCAGCTTCTGGCGCTCAGTGCCGGGTTCCGTGCCGTCACACCCTTGCTGCCGCAAGTTCTGATCGCCATAGGGCAAACGCGGCTCGCCATGAAGTATGCCCTGCTGTGCGCCGTGGTCCTTCCGGGAGCCTTTTATCTGCTGGGCAAGGGCTGGGGCACGGTGGGCATCGCTTTGGCCTGGGTCCTCGTGTTCCCCGGCCTCGTTCTGCCGGCGTACCGCCGGGTCCTACGCGCGATCCAACTCCCCGGTTGGGAGTTTCTTCGTGCGCTGTGGCCGGCTCTCAGCGCCTCCTTGCTCATGGCGGCCACGGTGGCCACGCTCGGATGGGCGGTGCCACAGCGCTGGGCGCTCGGCTACCGCTTGGCCGCTCAGGTGGTGGCGGGCGCGATGGTCTACGTTGTGGCGTGTCTTACCTTGCACCGACACCGGATCACGACGTTCTATCGCTTCCTGCGCGCGGTGCGCTCCGGGGATGCGCGTCCAGGGCTCGATGCGACCGCTCAGTCAGAGAACGCCTGACGGGACGCTTCCGGCCGTTCCAGCATGGCCTCGAAGATGAACTGATAGGGGGAGACGTGCCACCTCGAAACCGGGAGCCGCTCCAAATGAAACGGATCGGAGTGCCGCGCCACGACACCTCCGAATGCTGAGAGGCAGCACACAAAACCCGCCTTGCGAACCTCGTCCTGGTTCTCCACGGTGATGTTGTCTCTTCCGCCGTAGGGGTAACTGAAGAGCCGCACCGGTTCACCGAGTTCCTGCTCCAGCTGCGCCCGCGAGCCCGTGAGCTCGCGGGCCGCCTCGTTGCGGTCGACCCGACCCAGATCGCAATGACTAATCGTGTGGGCGCCGAACTCGAACCCCTGCTGGCGTAGCCGACGCACGTCGTCCCAGCCCATCCAGCGGGACCGGACGCCATGGTTTCGATCCCACGACGCCACGCGGTCCGTGCCGATGTAGCCAGTGGCCAGGAAGAAGCAGGCTGGAAGCCCGCGTCGTTTCAGCTCTACCGCGGCCACTTCGGAGTTGTCGCGGTACCCGTCGTCGAACGTGATGACGACCCGGCCCCCGATGTCATCGCCGCGCCGTAAGCGGTCGATCAGCTCTTGTAATGAAGTCCCGACGAAGTAGCGCTGGAAGAGGTCGCAATACGCGCGAAATGTCCCACGGCTGCAACTGATCGGATCGTTCTCGAGCGCGTCGTCGACGCGGTGGAACACCGCAATCACGGCTCGGTTGCGGAAACAAAACCGATACAAGCCGCTGGCTAACACCAGCCAACCGAGCAAGCTCTTGAGGTGACGGCGCATTCTCTCCTCTGCTCCGTGCGACGCCGCAGGTCATCCAAGGCCCGCTAACCCGGGGTGGGGGCGAGGTCTACGCGCCCCGTTCGCAGTGGCAAGTCTTGGGCCCAAGAATGACCGCTGCCTGTCCTAGACCGCTGAGCCCGGACACAGCAGGCACGATTCTTGACCTGTCGCGCCTTCATGTGCGGCATCGCTGGAATCGTTCACCGCGAACACCAACGCCCAGTCGACCCCGAGGTGGTCCAGCGGATGTGCGAGGCCATGCGTCACCGGGGCCCTGACGACGAAGGCTGCTTCATCTCAGGCGGCGTAGGTCTCGGCATGAGGCGGCTCAGCATCATCGACCTGAAGGGCGGTCATCAACCCGTCTTCAACGAAGACCGGTCCAAGGCCATCGTCTTCAACGGCGAGATCTACAATTATCGCGAATTGCGCCGCGGGCTGATCACTCGCGGTCATACCTTCCGTTCGGACGGCGACACCGAGACGATCCTGCACCTGTACGAAGAGCTCGGCCCACGGTGCGTCGAACCGCTGCGCGGCATGTTTGCCTTCGCCATTTGGGATGCCACGGCGGAATCGCTTCTGCTCGCTCGTGACCGCTTCGGTATCAAGCCCCTGTACTTCGTCACCGCTCCGTGGGGAATCGGGTTTGCGTCCGAACTCAAGGCGCTGCTCACCGTCGGGCTGTCGCGGCGCCAGCTCGACTGGGAAGCACTCGACTCCTTCTTCCAGCTGGGTTACATACCCGCCCCCGCCACGCCGTTTGCCGACGTCCGAAAGCTCGAGCCGGGTCACACCCTTACCTGGTGCCGCGCTGGCGAACCGGTCGCGCGGCGCTACTGGGATCTGCCGCAGGAAACGGTCCTGGAGCCTCCCAAGGTCCAGCAGCGCGTCTTGGAGTGGCTGGACGAATCTGTGGGAATGCACCTGGTCAGTGACGTCCCGGTGGGCGCGTTCCTGAGCGGCGGTCTAGACTCGTCCGCCGTCGTCGCCAGCATGGCCTTGCAGGGGGAGAGACCGCACGCATTCACCGCGCGATATCACGGATCCGGAGCCGAAACTGCCGACGAGACGGCTCTCGCTCGTGAGCTCGCCACTCGCTATCAGGCCAGGCTGACGTACATCGACATCCGACCCGATGTGCGCGAGGTCTTCGAGCCCATCGTGTGGGCGCTCGACGAGCCGCACGCCGACGACTCCGCGATTCCTACGTGGCTCCTCTCGCAAGCGGTTGGCTCCGACTACAAGGTGGCGCTGACTGGCATCGGTGGCGACGAACTGTTCGCGGGCTATCGCCGCCATATTGGCGTGCTGCTGGGCGAGTACTATAGCCGGCTGCCCCCAGGCGTCCGGCGAGCCGCCAGTGCGCTCGCTAGCCAGCTGCGGGAGCCAGCGGGAGCGTCGCTCGGGGTCAACCGGATCAAGCGGTTTCTCCGTTCGGGGGCGAGCGCCGCGGCCGAGCGGTTCCTCGGCTACCTCAGCCATGTGGACGACGGATTCCGCAGCGAGCTGTACAGCCGAGAGCTCCGCACCGAGATCACCGGTGGCGCCGCGCAGCAGCGCTTCGCCGAGCTGTATCGCCAAGGAGGATGTCCCGCCGGTTTGAGAGCCGGATTGTACCTGGACTACAAGACCTTCCTCCCCGACGACATCCTGGCCCTGAGCGACCGCATTGCCATGGCGCACTCGCTGGAAATTCGGGTCCCGTTTGTTGACCACGTGTTCGTGGAACACGCATTCCGTCTTCCCGACCGCACGAAGATCGGCTGGGGACGGAACAAACACCTATTGAAACGGGCCCTCCGATCGCGGCTCCCTCGTAACCACTTTCACGCACCGAAGAGAGGCTTCGTCGGACCTACGTCGGCCTGGCTGCGCCATGAGCTGCGGGGGGTGCTCGAAGACGAGCTCTCGACCGAGCGACTGAAGCGCCTGAGCTATTTCTCGCCCGTCGCCGTGAGCAAGCTCTTGGGCGAGCATTTCTCTCGACGGCAAAACCACGAACGCATCCTGTGGGGACTGTTGTGCTTCTCGACTTGGCACCGGCTCTACGCGGAGGGACCGACGGCCCCCTGGTACCCGACGGGCAGTGAGCGCCCGGCTTAGCGCCACAAACCGGCCCATTGGAGTGTCTCCACCAGGAACGGCAGTGGGTCCCGCCACCGCCATACCTCACACCGATCCCGACCGGGACGAAAGCTGAGGAACCGCCGCACCGCCTCCCAGCGCGACGGAGCGGACGGCTCGAGCTGAAGTTCCGCGGCAGACCGCCGGAGCCGCAGGTACAAGTGATCCACGTCCCCCCAAAACCAGCGAGTCCGGACACCCACCTGATAGCCTGCGGGCGCTGGAGCAGCGTCCCCGAGTGCACAGCGCACTAGGAGAGTCGGGAAATCCACGCCCGCGTCGATCGCCAGCTGCAGCGAACCCCACAGGCGGCCATTGACCTCCATGACCACATGCCGGCCGGTGACCGCGTCGCGCCGGCACTCGATCATGACGACGCCGTTCCAGTCTAGCGAGTCGAGCAGCTGCAGGCCGGCCTTCACCAAGTCGGGCGGCGGCGCGATGCTCTCGCGATAGACGCTCACGCCTCCGGCAGGCGGCTTTTCGCGGAGGCGTCGGTGGGCGAACACTGCAACGACGCGTCCATGCCATCGCAGCACAAACAATCCCTCACCTGACCCTGCCACGCGACGCTGCAGCAGCACGGGAAAAGCGGCCGCGGGAAGCGCTGCCAGCACGCGCTCACACGACATGCGATCCGCTACGAAGGAGACGCCGACTTTGTCGCGTCGCTGGCCGTCTTGTACGACCGATCGATGTGGCTTTACGACAGCCGGGAACCACGAAGCGGGAATGCGCGGCCCAGGATCTCCTTTCCGCTGCACGATCACCGACGCCGGAACGGCGAAGCCCGCCCGTTCGGCCAGGCCAAGCAGCGCGACCTTGTCGGAGGCAAGACGATACGTGGGCAAGGTCGGGAGGGGTATTCGCGCGTCGGCGGGGAGGCAGGCTCGGTGTTCGAGCAGGGCTTCGACCGAGGGATCCGTCACCGGAAGAACGACGGCCGCGCCGACTCGGGTAGCGATCTCCCCGACCGCAGTGGCATAGCGCTCGGGCTCAGCGAGCGGTTCAACCGCCACTCGGTGGAACCGCACGCCGCGACTGGCGCCCGCAAGCGAGAACCGATTCGCGGCGGTCACATGGACGTCATACCCCGCGTGAACCAACGACCGTGCAGCCGCGAGGGTGGCCCGCTGCCCGGCATCGGTCAACAGGATCGACGTCACGACCGCGGGCGTTCCCTGCTGTGGCATGGCCGCAACAACTGGCGTCCGAGCGCCATTCGAGCGTGCTCTGTGAGGCGCCCGCAGGCGCCCATTATCAAGTGGTCCAAGCGCTTAGGTCTCCCACGGAGGGATCGGCCTCGCCCGTCTGCTGGCTCCGCTCTTGCACGTTCGACTGCCGCTCAATCCGGCGCACCAGCGTTCATCCCTGACTAACCATTATCGGAAAGCAAAATCTCGGCCACGCGATGAACCAACCTCAGGATGGCCCGACCCGCACCCTCCGCGTAGCGGTCATCGGCGCAGGCAGGATGGCTCGCGAGCACCTGAACGCGCTCCGGCGAGTTGCCGTAGGGCACGTCGTTGTGGGGCTGTGCGACGTGTCTGAGTTAGCGGCGCGCGAATTGTCGCACGAGGCGGGGGCACCCGTGTACCCCTCTTTTAGCGCGTTGCTGGCGGAGGCACGGCCCGACATCGTGCATGTGTGCACGCCGGCCGGGAAGCATTTCGATCCGGCCCGCGAGGCTTTGCTCGCAGGTGCACACGTCTACGTGGAGAAACCCTTCGTAGAGACCCGCCAGGAAGCGGAGACATTGCTGCGGCTGGCCGATGTGCAACGCCGACTGGTCTGTGCCGGTCATCAACTGCTGTGGGATCCCGCGTTTGACGCCTGGATACGACGAACGGCCTCGCTTGCGCCCATATACGTCGTCGATAGCCACTTTACGTTTCGACCACCACAGCTCCGACTCGACCGCTCGGGGCG
>Ga0066704_10001201_pt1 | contig 10913 bp, 6 predicted proteins | sample GraSoiAngelo_153_FD_66458 | JGI IMG/M metagenome (GOLD analysis project Ga0066704, IMG submission 66458) | Grasslands soil microbial communities from the Angelo Coastal Reserve, California, USA - 14_1009_12_40cm | ecosystem: Environmental > Terrestrial > Soil > Grasslands | place: USA... | reverse complement strand
CTAGAGGAGGCGCTCCGGGTCGCGCGCGAGGTCGCCGACGCACTCGACTACGCTCACGCACAGGGGGTCATCCACCGCGACATCAAGCCCGAGAACATCTTTGTCTCCCATGGGCATGCCCTTGTCGCCGACTTCGGGATCGCTCGCGCGGTCAGCGAGGCGGCAGGGGACGCGCTCACCGCCACCGGGCTGGCCGTCGGCACACCGGCCTACATGAGCCCCGAGCAGGCCGCCGCCGACGCTCGGCTGGACCCGCGGAGCGACCTCTACAGCCTGGCCTGCGTGGTCTATGAGATGCTGGCGGGACAGCCTCCGTTCGCCGGTCCATCGGCGCGGGTCGTGATGGCGCGCCATGTCGCCGAGGCGGTGCCGCCGGTGCGGGCAGTGCGAGAGGGCGTACCGGAGATCGTCGAACGCGCCCTGACGCGGGCCCTCGCCAAGTCCCCAGCTGACCGCTTCGGCACGGCCGGGGAGTTCGTCCGGGCCCTCGAGGCGCCGAGCCTGCCGGCGCCGGAACACTCCGTCGCCGTGCTACCGTTCGCCAACCTGAGCCACGATCCGGAGGACGAGTACTTCAGCGACGGGATGACCGAGGAGATTATCACCGCGGCGAGCGCGGTGAAGGCATTGCGCGTCGTCGCGCGCACGTCGGCCTTCGCTTTCAAGGGCAAGACCCTGGACGTGCGGACCGTTGGCCGGCAGTTGAACGTCGCCACAGTCCTGGAAGGGAGTGTCCGTCGGGCGGGGCGCCGGCTGCGCATCACGGCGCAGCTCATCGATGTGGCGGACGGGTATCACATCTGGTCCGAGCGGTACGACCGAGATCTCGAGGATGTTTTCGCGATCCAGGACGAGATTGCGAGCAGCGTCGCCCGCGCGCTCCAGGTCGTGCTCACGGAGCCCAAGCAGCTTGCCCGGGAACGGCCGCCTACCAAGAGCCTCGAGGCCTACGACTTCTTCCTGCGCGGGCGCCAGCTTTTCCACCAATTCCGACGCAAGGGGTTCGAGGCGGCGCGGCAGATGTTCCAGCGGGCCGTGGAGCTCGACCCGGCCTATGCTCGCGCCCACGCGGCGATCGCGGATTGCTGGTCGATGCTCCACCACCTTGACGCGACCGAGGAGAACGCTCGGGGGGCGGACGAGGCGAGCCGAAAGGCGTTGGAGCTCGACCCTGAGGCTGCCGAAGCGCGTGCGTCACGCGGCCTCGCGCTCGCCGTGAATGGCCGCTATGAGGAGGCCGAACGCGAGTTCCAGGCAGCCATCCAGCTGGACCCGAAGCTGTTCGAGGCGTATTACTTTCACGCCCGTGCGTCGTTCGCGAACGGGAATTTCGTCAGCGCCGCCGAGATGTTCGAGCACGCGATCGCGGTGCGTCCGGAGGACTACCAGGCGGCGGCGATGGTCGTGATGGTGTACGAGCGATTGGGACGACCAGCCGAGGCGGAGGCCGCGACCCGACGCGCGGCCGAGAAGGTCGAGCGGCACCTCGAGCTGAACCCGTACGACGTCCGCGCCCTCTACCTCGGTGCCGGCATGTGGGCGCGCCTGCATGACCGCGCGCGTGCCGAGGAATGGGCCAAACGGGCGCTGGCCATGGAGCCGGACGACCCGGCCGTGGCCTACAACGTCGCCTGCGTCTTCGCCGATCTGGGTGAGGTCGAGGCGGCGCTGGACTGCCTCGAGCGCGGCGCCAAGCTGGGGTTGCCGGGCGGCGAATGGCTCGAGCGCGACCCCGATCTCGACCCGCTGCGGGGACATCCGCGCTTCCAGGCTATCATCGCTGCCCCGACCCGCGGCACGCACTTTTAGCCACAACGATGCCGGCGTAACTTAGGCCCCATGAATCGGCTCGCGTCGCTGGTCGTGTGGGGCGCCGTTGCCGCGCTCGGGGCCGCCGCGTTCGGCGTCCTGGCGCTGTCGCGCGGGGAGAGCGTGAACGCCGCCTGGCTCCTGACCGCGGCGGTGTGCACCTACGCGATCGGGTACCGCTTCTACTCCAGGTTTCTGGCGTCTCGCGTATTCGAGCTGGACGACCGGCGTGCGACGCCCGCCGAACGGCACAACAACGGGCGTGACTTCGTCCCCACCAACAAGTGGGTGCTGTACGGGCACCATTTCGCCGCCATCGCCGGGGCGGGGCCGCTGGTGGGCCCGGTGCTGGCGGCGCAGTTCGGCTTCCTGCCCGGCACGCTGTGGCTCGTGATCGGCGTCGTGCTCGGCGGCGCGGTGCAGGACTTCACGATCCTGTTCTGCTCGCTGCGGCGCGACGGCAAGTCGCTCGGCCAGATGGCCAAGGAGGAAGTGAATCCCGCCGCGGGCGCCACCGCGATGCTTGCGGTGCTCTTCATCATGATCATCCTGCTCGCGGTCTTGGCCCTGATCGTCGTCAATGCCCTCAAGGCGTCGCCCTGGGGACTGTTCACGCTCGCGTGCACGGTGCCGATCGCGCTGCTGATGGGGTGGTGGATGAAAAGGTGGCGCCCGGGAAAGGTGGGAGAGGCATCGGCCGCGGGGGCCGTCCTCCTGCTCGGGGCGTTGGTGGCCGGGGGCTGGGTCGCGGGTCAGCCGCATCTCGCCCCGCTGTTCACCCACAGCGCTACGACGCTCACGTGGATCATGGTGGCCTACGGGTTCATCGCCTCCGTGCTTCCGGTGTGGATGCTGCTGTGCCCGCGCGACTATCTCTCGACCTTCCTGAAGATCACCACCATCCTGGTGCTCGCGGTCGCGATCCTGGTGATTTTGCCTCCGCTCCGGATGCCGGCGCTCACGCCGTTCGCCACGCTGGGCGAGGGTCCGGTGTTCGCGGGCAAGCTGTTCCCGTTCGCGTTCATCACCATCGCCTGCGGGGCGATCTCGGGCTTCCACTCGCTCGTCGCATCCGGCACGACGCCGAAAATGATCGCGCGCGAGTCCGACGCCCGCCTGATCGGGTACGGCGGCATGCTGATGGAGTCGTTCGTGGGGGTGATGGCGATGATCGCGGCGTGCACGCTCGACCCCGGCGTCTACTTCGCGATGAACACCACGCCGGCGGCGCTGGCGCAGGCTTCGCAGGTGCTGGGCCAGGCAGGCTTCGTGGTCACCCCGGAGACGATGCAGGCGCTCGCGGCCCGCATGGGGGAGGCCACGCTCATCGCCCGCTCGGGGGGCGCGCCCTCGCTCGCGGTCGGCATGGCTCAAATCTTCGCGAGCGCCACCGGTGTGCTCGGCGGTAGGACGCTCGACGCCCTGTGGTACCACTTCGCCATCATGTTCGAAGCGCTGTTCATCCTCACGACCATCGACACCGGGACGCGTGTGGGGCGGTTCATGCTGCAGGAGATCGTGGGGCACGTGTGGCCCCGGTTCGGCGAGACGTCCTGGTATCCGAGCGTGATCGCGTCCAGCGCGTGTGTGGTCCTCGGGTGGGGCTACTTCCTGTATCAGGGCGTGGTCGACCCACTGGGCGGCATCAATTCGCTGTGGCCGCTGTTCGGGATCGCGAACCAGCTGCTCGCCGCAGTGGCGCTGTGTGTGGGCACCACGATTCTCATCAAGATGGGCCGGCAGCGGTTCGCGTGGGTCACGCTCGCGCCGCTCGCCTGGCTCGTGACGGTCACCATGACGGCCGGCTGGCAAAAGGTATTCTCCGTCGATCCACGGCTCGGCTTTCTGGCACACGCCGCGTCGCTCGCGGGGTCGACCGACCCCCATGCCGGACGGCTGATCTTCAACGACCGGCTGAACACGTTTGTGGCGCTGCTGTTCATGGCGGTCGTCGCGGTCCTGATCGTCACGTCGGTGCGGGAGTGGTGGCTGGTGTTGTCGCGCCGCAAGGCGGCGGTGGTGCACGAGGCACCGTTCGTGGAGACGGGATATGCGACGGGGGACTAACCGGGAAACGGGAAAGGGGAAACGGGAAAGGGCCCTACCCCTCCCCGCCCGCGTCGCCCGGATCGTGCGGCGGATCGTTGGGGCGCCCGACTACGCAGCGTACCTGCAGCATTGTCGGGTCGCGGGGCACGAGCCGAGGCTGAGCGAGCAGGAGTACGTCGCGGAGTTTTTCGAGGCGAAGGGGAAGGGTGTGCGGTGCTGCTAGGCGGCGCGAAAGTGATCCTCGGCGCGACAGATTGCCTACCGTCAACGCCCAGCGTACCATTAGACTGTCACCGGACTCGGAAGGGATCGCGCGATGCCGGTGACTGCAAAGCTGTCCAGGAAGTTCTACGAGACCTTCGGTGACGACATCACCAACGAGCTGGTGGAGTGGCTTAACACGGTGGACGCGACGTACAAGTCCGATCTTCGGGAGCTGAACGAGTTGAACTTCGCCCGGTTCGAAACGACACTCGAGGCGGAGATCGCGACCGCAGTGGCACGCCTCGAGACCCGGATGGCCGCGTTCGAAGCGCGGATCATCAAGTGGATGTTCGCCTTCTGGGTGGGACAGGCCGTCACGACCGTCGGTCTCGTGTTCGGGGTCGTGCGTCTGGCCGGTCGCTGACGGCGTGTCGCATTTCGGCCCCGCCTGGCTTGCCCTGTGCATCGCACTCGGCATTCACGTGGTGGACGAGGCGCTGACCGATTTCCTTTCTGTCTACAACCCCGCCGTGCGGGCCATCCGAGGACGATTTCCCTTCCTGCCGCTCCCCACGTTCACGTTCCCCGTGTGGCTCGCCGGGCTGATCGCCGTTACGGCCCTCTTGTTCGCGCTTGCACCGGCCGCGTTCCGGGGGGCGCCGGGGATGCGAGCGGCGGCCTATGTGTTCGGCGTCGTGATGGCGGGAAACGGGCTGCTGCACCTGGGCGGGTCGGTCTATATGAGGAAGGCGATGCCGGGGGTGTACTCGGCGCCGTTCATTTTGGCGGCGGCGGTCTATCTGCTGGCGGCGGTGCGGTAGGGCGGCTGACCGCTACATAGCGCCGCTCGGACGCCCGGGTGAAGCGAACGGGGTCCTCTCCGGTTCAGACCTCAAACGTTTCCCAGTCGCGCTTTACGCGCTCCGCCAGAAGGCCGAATCCGGGCTCGCCACGTATCGGTTCGAGCAGCGGATCGGCCAAGAGAAACGGGTAGTTGACGAACCCCATGTTGGCGGCGTGGTCCAGCCAGGCGAGCGCGCGTTCGGTCTCGCCGACCAGGGCATATCCCGCTCCCAGGTGCCACGCGAGATACTCCACTAGACGGGCGTTTCTCTCCACCATCGGGCTCACGGCGTCAACCACTTCCCGGCGCTCGCCCCGGAGGGCGTGCTGCAGAAGCGTCGCGATCTGAGTGGGCGGCGTGTCCGGCATGTCCTGCCTCAAGTCGTCAATCACACGATGGGCTTCATCGTGACGGTGGGCGCGCGCGAGCGCTATCGCGTAGACCAGCACCGAAGGGGGACTTCGATCGATCAGCTGCGCCCGGTAGTGGGCCGGGACCGCCTCCTCGAACCTCCCCTCGACCATGGCGATGAAACCGGGGAGTACTTGGTTGATGCCGGTGAGCGGATCAAGCTCCAGAAGCCGTGCGGCCAGGGCGCGAGCCGCGAACGTCTTGCCGGCCTGCGCATAGCGGTATCCGAGCATCATTAAGGCATCCGCGTTATTCGGGTCGAGCGAGAGCGTGCGACGCAGGTGCCCTACGGCATCACGGGCACGCCCTCGCGTCTGCGCGACGCAGCCGGCGAGGAAATGACCCTGCGGCAGGTTCGGGTCCAGCGTCAGAACTCTGCTCGCGCAGTCCTCGGCTCTCTCGAGCATCGTCTCGTCAAGATCGGCTCCCGACTGCACGAAGCTCCAGTACAGGGTCCCGAGTGTCGCACGCAGCAAGGCGTTCTCACCCGCGACCTCCAACCCATGTTGCAAGATTGCCAGCGCACGTTGCAGCTCTCCGGGCGCGAAGCTCCAGATGCATTGTCGCGCGCGCAGATAGCACTCGTAGGCGTGGACGTCGGCATTTGACGAGCCCACGGGGGCTACTTGCTCACCGGGGCTGACGCGTACGTTCAACGCCTGGACCGCTGCACGCGCCAGGCGTTCGCGGAGCGCGAAGAGATCGGCACTGCCTCCGCTGCAGGTCTCGTCTCGCAACACCGCACCGGTCGCCACGTCGCGGACCTGTGCGGTCACATGGAGCCGATCCCCGTCGGCGTGGACCCTTCCTTGGATCACATACCGTACGTTCACCGCGGCTCGCAGCGACGCCAGGTCGTCCGCCATCTCCTGTAGGCGGAGGGCGGACGGGTAGCCGATCACGCGGAGCGCGGAGACACGGGACAGATCACTGATGAGACCCTCCGTCAAGCCGATTGCCCAGTGCCCCTGCTGAGGTGCGGCAGCGACGAATGGCAGCACCACCACATCGGCGCTCCCCCGCCCCGGCGACACCGAGAGGTGGCGTGCCATCGCGACCGGATCTCGGGTCTCCCATCCCGCGGGGCCGAGGGCCAGCCAGCCCGTCGCCAGCCCTTGCTCAAGCAGCTCGAGGACCCGCCTGGGCAGGCCGTCAGTCACCGCGTGGATCCGATCAGCCAGCGTCCGCCCCCATCGGGCGCTCGGGAGCGCCCCGACGCTCATGATGAGCGCCCGCACGCCATCGACCGACAGCGGTGACACGACGAGTCGTTCACTCGTCGTGGCATGCTCCGGGCCGCGCGGGGCCTCGGGCCCTGTCGTCACGCTCAATGCCCGCAGCCGGTCGAGCTTGCCGAAGACCCATTGCAGCAGGTCCTGAGAGGCGGGGTCCATCCACTGCACGTCATCGCACAGCAGTGCCACCGGCTGCTCCTCGCTCACGGATCCCAGGAGCTCGAGCAGCGCCAGGCCCCGCCGGCGCAGCGCTTCGCCCCCCGATGTCGTGTCGAGCGACGATGGGAACCGACCCGACAACGTCGGGTTCAGGGCCACGAGTGCGGACGCCGCGTCCGGCGAGATGCCCGCCGAGCCGGGCAACTCCGCCAGCGCCGTTGCCAGTTCGGAGGCCAGCCCGAAGGCTACACGGCGCCCGGCAAAGCGCGCCCGCAAGTAAAGGACCCGGCCGCCCATCGCCTGCAGACGGGCCTGGAATTCCCGAAGCAGGCGCGTCTTGCCGACACCGGAGCTGCCCGCGGCGTGAACGTGACCCCCTGCGCCGCGTTGCGCGCGTTCCCAGGCTCGAACCAGCGCGTGAAACTCGCGCTCCCGTGCCACGAGCGGGGGAGCGAGCAGCGTCGGCCCAACCGGGGCCGCGCCATCCCTCGCCGCCGCGCGCACGCGCTGTAGCAGTGCCCGCGTCTCGCGCTCCGGCTCCCGGCCGTCCGCCGCGAGCACTCGCTCCAGCAGGTCGGCCTCTGCCGCCGCCCGCGCCGCATCGCCGGCCGACAGGAACGCCTCGATTAACAACGCCCACGCGCCCTCTTCATGAGGGTCGGCATCGCGCCGTCGGCGGGCCAACTGATGCGCGGCCGCGAAACGCCCTGCGGATAAGCGGTCTCGCACCAGCGTTTCCGCCACGCGGCTGAACGCGCGCTGCAGTCGATAGCGCTCCACATCGACCCACTGCTCGAAGCTGGCCGCCGCCGGTGCGCTCAATCCGGCGAGAAACTCCCCGCGATACAGCTCCACAGCGCGCTCGAGAGTCCCGTCTTCCACCGCCCGGAGAAACTCGTCTCGATCGACCTTGATCGAACCATGCAGCGCTACCGCACCGTGATCCATCGTAAGTGCGCCGCGACCGAGTCGCCGACGGAGTTGCCATACGGCCTGTCGCAGGTCGTGATGGCCGGAGTCGCCGTCCTGATCAGCCCAGAAGAGATCCAGCAGCTCGTTCACGGTGGTGCGGCGGTCCGGCGCGCACGCTAGGAACACGAGGAGGGCCAGCAGCTTTCCGGGGCCCAGGACGACTACCGGGCAGTTGTCTGACCCGGCGCTCGCGAGCGAAGCCTCGCCGAGCGTCCGCAGGAGGAGCCTGTTGGCCAGGTCGCCGGAAGGACGCCGCCTGTGCAAGTGACGCTCGAGTGACACTCGCTTCGGCATGCTATGGCCCGCACGGAAACGGGACGGTTGCAATGGGAAACATACGGTTGGCACGGCGGGGCTCAAGTCGGAAAAACACGGGCTCCGCCTGGGGTCTCGTGGCAACGCGCCTTCTGGTTGCCGGCCTCCTCGTCACACCGGCCTGCGGGCCGGATACGCCCCTCGGGCCCCTGCATAACGGCGCGATTACGACCCCTCCTGCGCTCACAGCAGCGGAAGCCGACCAGGCCAGCGAGGCGCTGGAGGCCGGCCTGTTCAGGCTACTTCCAGGCGTCGGAGACTCCGCAGCCACGCGTGAGCTGCAGGCGGCGCTCGCGGGCCTAAGGGCAGGCCTGACGGTAGCGGCTCCGCAGGAGCTCGCTGCCGGCGTGTCCTCCGCACGCGCCGTCCTCGATCGACTCAGGCGCGACACGCCCCTGGCGAATGCCCCGGATCTCGACGCGATCGGCCTGATCCTCGACGGGCTCGCAACACCACCGCGCGCATCTGGCACGTCAGCAGTTCGCCAGCAAACGCCGTAACCACACTTTGCGCCCCGCGGAGACCGTCATGCACCAGGTCATGAACCGACGCACCAGCGTATTGACCGCCGTCTGGGTCGCGGGCCTCGGGCTCGTCAGTTCCGAACCGTCGCGCGCTCAGACCGGCACTCCTCCGACTGCGCCAACGCCGAGGATCTTCACCGCCTGCTACGTGCCGCTGAGCGGCACGGTGTACCTGGTGGGCGAGGCCAATACGGCCGCGGACTGCGTGCGCGCATCTCATCTCAAGTTTCGCTGGAGCGGCGATGCGCTGTCGGCCAAGCCCACGAGCGCCGCAGGAGACTCTGGCGTCCTCAAGCTCGCGGCTGCGGGGGCGCCACCGCCCACGGCGATCAAGGCCGGTGACGCCGCCGGGGGCGATCTCGCCGGCACCTATCCCAATCCCACGGTGCACGGCCTCCAGACCCGCGCTGTCGCGCCGGACGCTCCTGCCGCCGGTCAGGTGCTCACCTGGAACGGGACGGCTTGGACTCCCGTCACGCCCGCGAGTGGGACATCGGACAACGTGCCCAACACGCTGGTGCAGCGGGATGCGACGGGTGGGTTCCGGGCGGGCCCCGTGACGCTGGGGCAGCTGACGGTGAGCGGCGCAGCGAGTCTCGCCGGGCAGGCGCAGGTGAATACGGATGGCGGCTTTGTCGTCGGGGGAAGCCGTTTCAGCGGTGCGATTCCCGCAACGGGCGCGGGGACGCGGCTGATGTGGTACCCCGGGAAAGGTGCCTTCCGAGCGGGGGTCGTCTTGGGCGCGCAGTGGGACGACCCAAGTGTCGGTGGGCTTTCGGTGGCGGCCGGTCTGAATGCGACCGCAAGCGGCCCCATATCCACGGCCATCGGCGACCAGGTTACTGCCAGCGGACCCGGATCAACCGCCATCGGCACCGAAACGGCAGCCAGCGGAAATGAATCCACAGCACTTGGCTCCCACACGACCGCAAGCGGAAGCTTCAGCACAGCCATGGGGGCCAACACGACCGCGAGCGGCGTCACCTCCGTGGCCATGGGCTCCCACACGACCGCAAGCGGCGATTTCAGCACAGCCATGGGAACTCATGCTAGCACAAACCAACAGACAGGTGCGTTCGTCTACGGTGACAATTCGGTCGGCGACCCTGTGCAGGCGACTGCCCCGAATCAATTCGTTGTACGGGCTGCTGGCGGGGTCCGCCTCTTCAATTCGAGCAGCACGGCCGCGTTCTCCTTCGAAGGGGGGTCCGGCACCGGCTGTGGGCTCTCGAACGGGGCACTGACGTGCTCCGGCAGCATCGCTTCAGCGTCCGGCGGGTTCAAGTTCCCCGACGGCACGGTGCAGACTACGGCGGCCGCAGGGGGCGCGAGCGGGACGTCCGACAACGTGCCCAACACGCTCGTGCAGAGGGACGCGAACGGCGGCTTCGCAGCCGGGTCCGTCACGCTCGGCGGCGGTCAGGCGCAGATCAACACGGACGGCGGGTTCGTCGTTAGGGGGACGAGTGGCCTCGGCGTAATCCCAGCCACGGGTGGCGGCGTCCGTCTGATGTGGTACCCGGGGAAGGCTGCATTTCGGGCAGGCGAGGTTCCCGGCTTCAATTGGGACGACGTGAACATCGGCGTGCAGTCGGTCGCGTTGGGGGTCAACACGAGAGCCAGCGGCGTAGCCTCAGCAGCGTTCGGGAGTCTGACAACTGCCAGTGGCGATCATTCGTTCGCAACGGGTGACCAAACGACCGCCAGTGGCGAGTTCTCCACGGCGCTGGGGTTCCAAACGAGGGCCAGCGGCAACTCATCCACCGCGATGGGCGCCCAGACCACCGCCAGCGCAGTTGGTTCGACCGCGCTGGGCGGCCACACGACGGCGAGTGGCGGTACTTCCACGGCGATGGGCTTCCAGACGAGCGCTCAGGGCGATTTCTCCACTGCAATGGGCTCTTATGCGGCGAGTGTGAATAAGGGAAGCTTCGCCTACGGAGACGCTTCCATCCCATCTTACGTGCAAGCCGTCGAAGACAACTCCTTCGTCGTGCGGGCCTCGGGTGGCTTCCGGTTCCGCACCTCTTCCGATTTGAGCACGGGCTGCGACCTGCCCGCGGGCTCGGGGACCTTCAGCTGCACGTCTGACCGCAACCGCAAGGAGAATTTTCGGGACGAAGACCGCGAAGCGGTACTCGGGAAGATCGCCGGCATGTCAATCCAGAGCTGGAACTTCAAGGGCCAGAGCCCAAGTGTCCGCCATCTCGGGCCGACCGCGCAGGATTTCTACAGCGCTTTCGCCCTGGGCGAAGGCGAGACCACAATCAGCACAGTGGACGCCGACGGCGTGAGTCTCCTGGCCGTGCAGGCGCTGGAGAAGCGGACGGCGGAACTGCGCGAGAAGGTGCGCGAACTGGCGGCGTTGCGGGCGGAGCACGAGGAGCTCAA
>Ga0066704_10001200_pt1 | contig 10914 bp, 10 predicted proteins | sample GraSoiAngelo_153_FD_66458 | JGI IMG/M metagenome (GOLD analysis project Ga0066704, IMG submission 66458) | Grasslands soil microbial communities from the Angelo Coastal Reserve, California, USA - 14_1009_12_40cm | ecosystem: Environmental > Terrestrial > Soil > Grasslands | place: USA... | reverse complement strand
ATGCATTGGACCGCGCGCCACGCTGCCGGTTCAGCGGCCCTTGGCGACCGGCAGATTAGCTTCGCGCCATGCTGCTATCCCGCCGCCGAGCCAATACACCTGCTTGAATCCCGCCTTGTGCAGACGTGCGGCCGCCTGCGCTGAGGTCGTGCCGGTCTTGCAGTAGACCGCAACAGGGCGGTCCTTCACCGGGGCGAGATCGTTGTTTTCCGGGTCGAACTGGCTCATCTGCACATTGCGCGCACCCGGGATGTGCGCCTTGTCGAAGTCCGGCGCAGCCGAAAGGTCGATCAGCAGCGGGGTCTCCCGGTTGATCAGCTGCGTCAGGGCTGCCGGCGTCAGCTCGCGATAGCCGCGAAACAGCCGCCCGAACTCGTTGCCGATCAGCATGACCAGCAGGACGACGAACATCATTACGAGGAACAGGTGATTGCCTGCGAATTCGGGCAGGCGGTGCAGGATATCGGAAAGCATCAGCGTGGTGCGGCGAGGCGAAAGGTCCGCGATTATCCGTCAGATCGGCGCGGGCGCAAAGTCACGGTGACAGATAGAGCGGCGTCAGCGGCAACGCGCTGCGCTGCCACGGCCCCGCAATCGGCGTGGGTAAAAGGATATTTGTGGAAATCTGTACTGCACCGGTGCTGCCGCCGTACTGCATCGAGCCGACGTTTTGCCGGCCTGCATGGTAGTCGAGCCAGACGCAGCCGGGGCAGGCGGGGCGCATGCTCGTAACGGTCTGGGCAGCGCCATCGAGGTAGCTTGGATTGTCACCCTGTACCCAGCGCGGCACGCCGTTTGCGTCGTACAGATAAGCAAGGCTTGCGATCAGCGGCGGCGCGCCGGCCCCGGCGGCTTGCACGAGTTGATCATAAATACCCCAGCCGGATTCACCTGGGTTGTACCAAAGGCGGATGCGCGAAGCGATTGCGGTAACCGGCCGATACAGCGCGCCGCCGCTACGCCCGTTGAAATTCCAGGTGTAGGCGTAGAGATCGTTGTCGACAAGGGTAATCTGTGCAGTCCCGATCGCGCTCGGGCGCTGCGGCCAGCTTGGAGGGACGCTCTGATGTGTTTGATACAGCGGCGAATTAACCTGATTGGCGTGCAGCGGTGCCTGCACCTGATACCAGATCGGCTCACGTGCGGCATCGCCCGCGAACCATAGCCCGAAGAACAGGGGATCGCCCGCCTGCGCGGCGCTCACCACCGTCATGCCTGCGCCCGGTCGCAGGTTGTCGTAGTACGCACCGGGCGTCAGACGCAGCGGCGTGGCGACTGCAGGGCAGGTCGTCACCGCCTGACATGCCGTGTCGATTGCCGTACTCACCGCGCTGCTGCCGATCGCGCTATAGCCGCGTGCATCGACCGCACCGACGAGATTGATCTTGATCGGCGCGGAGCAGGCGTTAGTTGTATCGATCGCATAGTCGAGCGCGACGACTGCGTTCTGTCCCGGCGCAAGCGCGGGCAGCGCAACCGCCGGCATTTCGAGCGTGAGTTTGGTTTGCGCAAGGGTGGCCGGATCCTGCGCGAAAATCGCCCAGCCGGCCTGTGAGGTTACGCTGCCGTTGTTGCCCAACACGAAGATCTGATGCCAGCGCTGCCCCGGCTCGATCGTGTTGTTTACATTGCCGCCGCACAGTGGTTGCGGTGCGGGCACCGGCGCGGGAATCAGCGCGATTTTCGGTGCCTGTACGATCAATGCACGTGTCGCTGCGCCGGCGCAGCCGCCGGCGTCGGTCACGCGCACGCTCACGTTGCCGGCGAAGGCGCCCGGATAAACGACCGGCGTGCTCGACAATGTCGGATCGGTCGTATCGGCCACGCCGTCGCCATCGACGTCGAAGGCATAACGGTACGGCTGTGTGCCGCCGCTTGCGCTCGCCGTCAGTGTGACCGTGTCGCCGACCAGGATCGAATCCGCGCTGGACGCCAGCGTCAGCGGAAATGAACATGCAGCGCGGCCGTCGATCTGCGTCGCACCGCTCGCCTGCGGATCGAGCCAATCGGCGATGCGCGTAGCCGGTGTACCGCCGCCTTGCCATGCGGCGCTCATGCGCCCGTAAAGATCGTAACCGTCCGGGATGGCACAATCGGCGGTGCCTCCGGACAGTACCCCGCGCAGGTGGTGTGCGGAATCGATTAGCCCGCCACCCGAGGACCCCGCTTCGGTGGTTCCGGCAGCATAGTGGTCCACCCGCCAATGGTTGAGCCCAGGCGCGTTGTCCTGGCCGTAGTCGGTGTCGTCGGGCCTGATGCTGCCGGCGCTGAGACTGATGCGTTTGGCGTCTGCATTGGGATGATGTATCGCCGCGGCGTCGCTGAACGGCCCATCGGTGCGGTCCCAGCCGTTGAAGTAGATGCTGGCGCCTTGCGGCGGGGTTGAATTGAGGCGAAACAGACTGGTGTCTGATGGTGCGTGCGTCGCGAGCAAGATCGCGCCGCCGGTCTGTGCAATCGCGCTTGTGGTCGATACCGGGAACGCGCTCTCGCTGCTGTTGGGCGCGCGGCAGGTCGGACTTTCATATTTCCAGTACACGATCATCGCGTCGCCGGAAGATTGTGTGTTGAAGCAATGATGCGCCGTCAACAGCAGTGGGTTCTGATCGTTGGCTGTGCTGTTGAGCAACTGTGCAGAGCAGTAGGTTCCGCTGGCGATGACGGCCGCGACGGCGTTGATCTCATGCCGCCAGGGATCCCCTTGCGGGCATACCGTATCTACGTTGCAGCTCTCGCTGCCCTGGCTTGGATCCGCCAGCGATTTGCCGGAAAGAATATCGCGATACCCGGCGCGAACTTCACTTAGCTCGAGTTCGAGAAACGGGCGCATGCGGTGTGGCAACAAGACTTCGATCGTGGCGCTGTCGCCTTTGATCAGCGGCGTGGCAAATACGCGCGAAAGCGGATTGTCGGCGTCCGTATAAGGTCCGAGCGTCTGTCCCGCTCCATATACATAGAGTTGCGCGCCAGGGGGCAGGAAAAAGCGCCGGAAAGAAAAATCGAGACTCAGCGCGTGGGCAGCGTGTACCGGAATGCGCCACAGATCCATGCCATCGGACAGCTCGCGCCATTCGCCGCCCGATGTGCGCAACGGCGTGTGCGCAACCTGCGTCACCGCGCGCCGTGCGGCGTAACGCAGAGGCGCAGCTTTCAGCCGCGCGGCATCGGCAGCGAGTTCGGCGTCGCGGTCGACGCCTGCAGTTTCGACTGCGTAGCGCGCGGCCGGCGCGGCCAGTGCGTAGCGTGCGCTCGGCGGCACGGCGGTTTGCGCGGCGCTAGTCGACGCGCAGCTCAGCAATAGGAGTACGGCAGCGCAGCGCAGGGCGATGAGGCGGTTCACGGAAACCTCGGAACCAAGCTGGTCTCAGTGTTGTGTGATATCCGGCAAGCCCGTCACCAGCCACCAGCGCTTGGCCTTTTCGTCATAGCGCCACACTTGGCGATCGAGGATCGAACGCACGCTCTGCGTATTGTTGTTGGCCAGCGTGATCTCGACTGTCTGGCGCACTTCGTTGTCGCCCGAAGGGCGCATCGGCTGCTCGTTGTAACCCGATACGCGCACCTGGCCATAGCGTTGCAGATCCAGCGCAGTCAGCGGATGCGCCTGCTGCGTGGCCGGATCGACGAAGCCGAGCGCGTCCTCGAAATTGCCCCAGCGGATGACTGCCGCATAGCTTTGTAGCGTGGTCTCAAGCAGGTCACGTTTGCTGCCCGGCGTGGCGCAGGCGCACAGGGCGGCAATCACGGCGAGGCAGGCGAATCGGCGCAGCATGATCTGGATTTCCGCTGACGAACACCGCCACATTGTGCCGCAATCCGCGTGGCGCTGCGTGAATACGCATCAAGCCGCGGGCGCCGATTTCTTCACGATCGCGACAAAGCGTGCTTCGAGCACACAGGCGTCGGCGCCGCTCTCGTCCGGCATGCGGCAGACCAGCGCGAGACGCGCGCGCCGGCGCGTGGCCAGTGCGGCGAGGAACGCTTCGCGCGACTCGCCTTCGGCAAGTTCGGCGCGCGCAGCCAGTTCGCCCCAGATCGGCGCGAGATAGCTGATGCTCGAATCCTGCACGTAGATTTCACAGTCGTACCCCGCCGCCTGGACCCACAGCGCGACGAGGCCCCAGCCGGCCAGTGTCGCGAGGCTCGCGAGGCTGCCGCCAAATGCGCAGCCCTTGTCGTTGACATTCGGGGCGAGCGGCGCGGCGAGCGTCAAGCTCTCGTCGTCATAATCCTGCAGGCGAATTTGCATCGCGCGCGTCACGGGAATGTCGTCGAGCGTGCGGTCGAGCAAGGCGTGTGCACGGGCGGTGAGATTGGTCATCTTGCGAGTGTGTGGTCGCTTCGTGTTCCGATCAAGACGCGCCAGGCGCGAAAGCCTTAAGATCGGCGCGAGCATGCGCGATATTTCTCACCAGCATGGACGAGTACGGCCTCTTGCGGGCGCCAGTGTCATTGTCACGCGGCCTGCGTCGAGCGCGGCCGCGCTGAGGCGGAAGATCATCGCGCTCGGCGGCACGCCGATCGGCTTGCCCGGCATTGGCGTGCGCAGCGCAGCGGACCCGGATGCGGCGCGGCGCGGCCTGCTGGCGTCGCGCGCGTCGGACTTCGTCGTGTTCACCAGCCCGAACGCTGCGCGTTATACCTTTGCGCTGATGCCGCAGCTGCACTTCGCGCGCGCCACGCGCGTCTGCGCAGTTGGCCCCGGCAGCGCCCGCGCGCTCGCACGACACGGCGTGCGCGAGGTCGTATATCCGGCGCAGCGTCAGGACAGCGAGGGCCTGCTCGCCCTTGCGCCGCTTGCGCGCATGCGCGGACGGCGCGTCAGCTTGATCGGCGCGCCCGATGGCCGCGATCTGCTGCGCGAGGAACTGCAACGGCGCGGTGCCAAGGTCGAACTCGTACACGTGTATCGCCGCACCGCACCGCGTCTGAACCGACGCCATTTCGACGCGCTCGAGCGCGCTGCTGCGCCGTTGCTCACGCTGCTGTCGAGCGCCGAGGCGATCGCACATTTGCGCGTCGTGCTGCCGGCGGCATTGTTTGCGCGCCTCATCGCCAGTGCGGCAATCGTCAGCAGCGCGCGTCTGGCGCACGCCGCGCAAGCGGCAGGCTGGCGTGAAATGCATATCGCAGGTTCGGCGAGCGGTGCCGATCTCTGCGCTGCTGCAGTGACTGCGCTCGCGCAGCACCGGCTGTAACACTTGCGGCCGCGTGCGCCTTCCGTGCAAGTCCGTTAGCATGCGCGCATGAGCGATATGGACAGCGATTTGACTCCTTCCGCCGCGCCGGCAGCGACGCCCGCTACCGGCACGGCCGCGCCGCGCCGCAGCGGAACGCTCGGCTGGCTGCTTGCGCTCGGCGTCGTCGTCGGCGCTGGCTATTTCACCTGGCGCATGCAGTCCGATAGCGATGCCGCAGTGCAATCGGATGCGCGCGCCCTGCACGCGCAAGTCGATGCCGTCGCGCGCGATGTCGCAGCGACCAAGCACGACAACGATAGCCTGCGCGCGCGCCTGGATGATGCATCCAAGGTCAATGAGTCGCTGCGCGGCCAGCTGCTCAGTCTGACCGAGCGCGCGCGGCTGGCTGAGGAAGCGATCGCCAATCTCGCCGAGAAGCGCTTGTCCGGCCACGATGCGCTGCTTGCGAACGAAGCCGAGCTGCTGCTCGTGCTCGGCGGAGAGCGTTACGCGCTGTTTCACGATCCCGCGTCGGCGCTCGACGCCTATCGTCTCGCCGACGCTGCGCTGGCGCAGGCCAATGATGCAGCATTTTCCACAGTGCGACAAAGTATAAACGCCGAAATCGAGGCGCTCGGTGCCTTGCGCGCCGCTGATTTCGCGCAGGCGGCAAACACGCTCGGACAGTTGCGCGAACGCGTTGCGACGCTGGCGCCTGCTATGGCGGATGCAGCGGATGCGGCGACTTCGCCACGCTGGGCACAGATCTTTGGCCAGTTCCTGCGCATCGGGCGCGACGACGAGCGCACGTTGGCGCGCAACGACCCGGCGCTGGCGCGTGCATTGCTCGACACGAGCCTGCGCGAAGCACAGGATGCACTGCTGCTACGCGACTCCGCGCGCTGGCGCGATGCACTCACGCGCGCGCAGTCGCATCTTGCGGCGGATTTTGATGCGAAGAACGATAATGCCGCCGCGCTGCGGGCACAGCTCGATGCGCTGGCGAAACTTCAGCTCGCGCCGGCCGCGCCGCCGGTGCTCGGCGCGGCGCTGAAGGAACTGCGCAATTTGCGTGCGACGCAGGCGCAGCAGCCGGCGGCACCAGTGCAGGCCAAGCCCGCTCCCGCGCAGGGACCGACCACATGAAATCCTGGATTGCGGTCCTCGGCCTGCTCCTCGTCGCCTGCGCCGCGGCCTGGGGCTGGCATGCGCTCGCGCTCGATCCGGGCACCGTGCTGGTGCGCTTCGCGGGTTGGCGCGTTGAGACTTCGTTCGTTTTTGCGGTGATCCTCGCCGCGCTGATCTGGGTTGGCGCCGGATTGCTGTGGCGCCTGCTGCGCTGGCCGCGCGCGGCCTGGCGGCGGCGCGCGCGCCGGCGCGGACGCGAGCGTATCGCCGATGGTCTGGTCGCAATGTTCGAAGGCCGCCATGCGCACGCGTCGCGCGAACTAGAACGCGCATCGCACGCGGCTGAACTGCACGCGCCGGCACTGCTCGCACGCGCCCACGCCGCGCACGCGCGTGGCGATCACGCCGCGGCCGACAGCGCACTCGATGCGGCTGCGGAACAATCGAGCGATGCAGCCCTGGCGTTGCGCGCGCAATTCCTGCTCAATCAGGGTCGCGCAGCGGACGTGGTGAAACTTCTGCAGGACAAATCCACGCTCGCCCCGTCGGCATGGCGTAGTCTCAACGCCGCCGCGCTGGCGACCGGTGCCGGCGCGACCGCGCTGACGACACTCGCGCCGCTCGCGCACGACGCGTCGCTGCCGCCAGGCGAATACGATCGCATTGAAACTGACACGCTCGCCAGCGCGCTCGAACATGCGCCCGACAACGACAGGCTCGCCAGTTTGTGGTCCGGACTGACGCGCACGCAGCGCCGCAACGAGAGCGTGATCGGCGCCTATGCGCGCCGCGCCGCGGCACTGGGGCAGCCACTCGCGGCAATGAACGAAGTCGAAGGCGCGCTGCGCCGCGATTGGTCTGAATCGCTGGCGTGTGTCTACGGCGAACTCGGCCCCGCCGAAGTCAACGCGCGCCTGCGTCAAGGCGAAGCCTGGCTCGTCGCGCAACCCAACAGTGCTGCGCTGCTGCTGACGCTCGGCCGCCTGTGCAACCAGGCCGAGCTGTGGGGCAAGGCGCGCGACTATCTGGCGCGCGCTCTCGCGATCGCGCCCGACGCGACGATATGGGAAGCGTACGGCAATGCCTGTGCCGCGCAGGGCGATGCAGCTTCGGCACAGAGCGCGTATCGCAACGCGCTGCGCTGCGCGCGCGGCGAGCCAGCTGAAACGCTGCCGGAACTTGAGCGATCTGCTCTCGACACGCGCGCAAGCGTCGTTGAGGAGCGCAGCGAGCACGGCGTGCCGCGGCTGATCGTGCCCGGGCGCTGAGACCGATCCACGATCTATTGCGCTCGATCTGATGTCAAACAAAATCGGCTCTGGGCTCGCTACGATTTTGCGATCCAACTAAGACATACGCATATGGCCATCTGGAAAAACCTACCCTCGCTCGAGCAGCTCAATGCGATGCGCGCGAATACGATGATCGGCACGCTGGATATCCAGATCACCGAGATCGGTGACGATTACGTGCGCGGTACGATGCCGGTCGATGCGCGCACGCATCAGCCCTATGGCCTGCTGCACGGCGGTGCCTCGGTATCGCTGGCCGAAACGCTCGGCAGTATCGCCGCGATGCTGTGCTGCGATCCCAAGTCCGAGCGCGCGGTTGGCCTCGACATCAATGCCAATCATCTGCGCGCGGTCACCTCGGGCCGCGTCATCGGCACCGTACGGCCTATCCATGTCGGGCGCTCGACCCAGGTGTGGGAGATCCGCATCGAAGACGAAGGCGGCAAGCTCGTATGCATCTCGCGCCTGACCACGATCGTCGTACCGGCGCAGGCGATCCCTGTCGGAAAGGGCTGATCGGCTGAATCGCGCCTGTCGTTGCTGCAACGCAGCGCTGGCGGCTCGCGACTTCGTTGGCTACCATCGCAGCCGATGAATGCGGAAGCCCAAATCCCTATGGCTCCGGCGCGCGACAGGCTGCGCCCGCTGCGCTATTTGTTGCGTACGCCGCTGCTGCTCCTGCATATCCTGATCGCGGTGCCGCTGGCGCTCGCGGTGTTCAATCCGCTCGCGCGGCGCTTGTCCGTTGGCGGCGAGCGGCTCGACCATCGTGCGACGCGCTGGTGGTCCGGCGCGCTTCTGCGCTGCTTCGGTCTGCGCATCCGCCGCGTCGGCGAACCGCTGCCGGGTGCGGCGCTGTTCGTCGCCAACCACGTCTCTTGGATGGATATCGAGCTGATGCACAGCCAGCACATGATGTGCTTCGTCGCCAAGGCCGAGATCGAGCGCTGGCCACTCGTCGGCTGGCTCGCCTCGCGCGCCGGCACGATCTACCACCGCCGCGGCTCGACGCATTCGCTCGGCGCGGTGATAGAGCGCGTGGTCGAGCGCCTGCAACAAGGCATGCCGGTCGGCGTATTTCCCGAGGGTGGTACCGGTGCGGGCGACAGCGTGCGCACGTTCCATGCGCGCATTTTTCAGGTCGCGGCGAGCGCGGGTGTGCCGATCCAGCCGATCGCACTGTGCTACGGCAAGAACGGAAAGATGGACTTAGGTGTGCCGTTTGGGCCGAAGGAGAGTTTTCTCGCCAATGTCGTGCGCATCTTCGGCAGTCCCCGCATCGATGCCGAAGTGCATTTTCTCGAACCACTGACGATGAGCGGCGAAGGTCGCCGCGAGATCGCCGAGATCGCGCGCAGCCGTATCGCGGCGGCGCTCGGTTACGCGTGAGGATCAGATGAGCGCGCAAACGCTGCCGTTTCGTCCACGACGCTGGCTGCGCAACCCGCATGTGCAGTCGATCCTCGCGTCGAGCGGCGTGCGGCGCATGCTGTTGCGCCAGCGCCATTCGGCCATCGAGGAGGCGGCACAGGAACATATTCTCGACTGCGGCAGCGGCGTGCGGCTGCAGGGATTTCACACACGCCAGACCGTGCTGCCGCGGACGCGCGCGCTGGCCGTGCTGCTGCACGGCTGGGAAGGCAGCGTGCAATCGGCCTATGTGCTGCATACGGGCGGACGCCTGCTTGACGAAGGTTGCGATGTGTTCCGCCTCAACTTCCGCGATCATGGCGATACGCATCATCTGAATACGGAGCTGTTCCATTCCTGTCGCATCGATGAGGTGATCGGCGCGCTGAGCGCGATCGCACGCATGTTTCCCGCGCGCCCGCTGCTTGTCGGCGGCTACTCGCTCGGCGGCAACTTCGCGCTGCGCGTTGCTTTGCGCGCACGCGCGGCGGGCCTGCCGATTGCCTGGGCGTTCGCGGTATGTCCGCCGGTGAGTCCGTATGCGACCCTGGTCGCGATCGAAAATGCGCCGGCATTCTACGAATACTATTTCATGCGCAAGTGGCGCAATTCGCTCAAGCGCAAACAATCCCTTTTTCCACAATTGGATTTGTTCACGCGGCGCGAACTGCACAGCAATCTGCGAGAACTCACGCGCAGCATGGTCGAGCGGCATACGCGCTTCGGCACGCTGGAGAACTATCTCGACGGTTACGCCTTGACTGGTGAGCGTCTCGCGGGGCTGGAAGTGCCGGCGACGATACTTACCGCGCAGGACGATCCGATCATTCCGGTTGCCGATTTCCATCATCTGCAGCTCGCGGCGCAAACCGAGCTGGTGATCGTGCCGCACGGCGGGCATTGCGGTTTTATCCGCGACGCGAGCTTGCGCAGCTGGGCCGAGGATTTCCTCGTGGAAAGGCTCAACACTATGATGGGTGTTGGTCCCGATGCCGGCGAGTCCGCCGGCATTGCAGTGGCCACGCAATATTGAAAACATTATGAGCCTTGAATCCATACTCGAACTGCATCGTGGCGGCGCTCTGATCGCGGCCGAAACCCAATACCGCGACTATCTGACAACGCATCCAGACGACGGCGATGCGCTGCATCTGCTCGGAGTGCTGCGCCAGCAGCGCGGCGACCACGCCGAAGCGGCCGAGTTGATTCGCCGTGCACTGGCAATCGCGCCGGATCACGCGCCGTTCCATCTTTCGCTCGGCGGCGTGCTATTGCAGACCGCCGATGAGGCGGACGCGCGCGCGCAATTCGAGCGCGCGATCGAGCTCGATCCGAACCTGGTGGAGGCGCATGCGCTGGTCGGGCATCTGCATCTGCGTGCGGGAGAAGTCGAAGCCGCCGAAAGCCGGTTTCGCATCGGCCGTCGCGCGGACGACGAGGATCCGATGATCCTGTTCGGGCTGGGCAACGTCTATCTCTCGCGCGGCGACGCCGCCAACGCGACGAAGTTTCTGACGCGCGCCGCGGAGGGCAAGCCGGACGATGCCGCCATCCAGTTGAGCCTTGGTCGCGCACTGTTCGAACAGGGTGCATTCGGTTTCGCCGAGCAGGCTTTCGATAACGCAGTGCGCCTGCGGCCCGATTACAGTCTCGCGCGCCTGTTCCTTGCGCGCGCGCGGTTGCGCCAGGACAAACTCGACGCGGCGCGCGAAGGTTTTGCCGCGCTCGCAGCCGAGAATCAGCAGGCGTTCGGCGCGAATGCGGGGCTCGGCGACGTCGCGCGCAAGAAGGACCAGGCGGTGCGCGCGCTCAAGTACTATCGGCGTGCGCTGCAGTTCGATCCCGCGCACGCCGGCGCGCTGCACGCGTGCGCGTGGTGCATGGAGCGCATGGGCGATCTTGCC
>Ga0066704_10001192_pt1 | contig 10931 bp, 12 predicted proteins | sample GraSoiAngelo_153_FD_66458 | JGI IMG/M metagenome (GOLD analysis project Ga0066704, IMG submission 66458) | Grasslands soil microbial communities from the Angelo Coastal Reserve, California, USA - 14_1009_12_40cm | ecosystem: Environmental > Terrestrial > Soil > Grasslands | place: USA... | reverse complement strand
AGCCCGCGACTGGACGGAGGACACGATGGCGGTTCGACTGGTGGTGACGATCACCGCGGCCGTGGGCAAGGGCGCCGAGCTGGCGCAGGCCTACGTCGCGCGCTGCGCCGAGGCGATGAAGGAGCCCGGCTGCGAGCAGTTCGAGGTCTTCCGGAGCGCCGCGAACCCCGACCGGCTGGTGCTGCTGGAGCGCTGGGCCGATCAGGCCGCGCTGGACGTCCACGCGAAGGTGAATGCCACGCGTCCGCCGCTCCGCCCCGAGCTGCGCGTCGGAAGCGAGCGCGAAGACTACCAGTACCACCGCACCCGCTAGGATCGTGATGAGCGTGCTGCTGGGCGGGCTCGTGCTCGGCGCGGCGCTGGTGGCGGTCGGCGCGATGCAGGACGCCCGGGCCCAGGCTCCGGCGCCACCGCCGATCGAGGGCAACGTCTACTCCGTGACGTACGTGGAAGTGCTGCCGACGTCGCGAACCGAGGCCGTCGCGCTGCTCGCGGGGTACCGCGCGCGGACCCGCCAGGAGGACGGCAATCTCCGCTGCGAGGTGCTCAGCCGCATCGGCCAGGCGTATCAGCTCGTGATCCTGGAAGTCTGGCGAGACCTGACGGCGTTGGAGGCCCACGGCCGGTCGGCGCAGACCACGCAAACCCGCGAGAAGCTCCAGGCGATCCGCACCGCCCCGCTCGACGAGCGCGTGCACGGCGGCCTCTCGGTCGGGCCGCTCGGGCCCGGCCCCGCCGGCGACGCCGTGTACGTGGTGACCCACGTCGACGTCGTGCCGCCGCGCAAGGAGGACGGCGTGGCCGCCGTCAAGGAGCTCGCCGACGCTGGTCGCGCGAGCCCGGGCAACGTGCGCTTCGAGGTCGTGCAGCAGGCCAACCGCCCCAACCACTTCACGGTCGTCGAGATCTGGAAAGACGCGACGGCGGTGCAGACGCACTCGATGGCCGAGACCACGCGCCGCTTCCGCGACCGGCTCGCGCCGATCTCCGGCGCGCTCTACGACGAGCGGATGTACAAGGCGGTCGAGTAGTCTCCCGCGCGCGTCACACCCGGCGCTGGAGGAAGTCGGTCGGGATGGCGGAAGCCGTCCGCTCCTTGATCGAGACGCGCCAGTGGATGCGGTCTTCCTCGGGCGGATAGTCGCCGGCCGCCTTGTGATACGAGCAGCGATTGTCCCAGATGACGATGTCGCCCTTGCGCCAGCGGTGACGGTACTGGCCGTCGGGCTGGATCATGTAGCCGGTCAGCTCCTCGACGACGGCGTCGCTCTCGCGCTCGTCGAGCCCCTCGATGCTCAGGATCTTGCCGGGGTCGAAGTAGAGGGCCTTGCGGCCGGTCTCGGGATGGACGCGGATGATCGGGTGGAAGACGGGCTTCCAGTCGCGGTCCTCCTCGTTGAGGAGGGCCACCGCCTTGCGCCGCCCGCCGTAGGCGAAGGCGCCCAGGCGGCCCTCGAGACGTCGCCGGAGGTGTGACGGCAGCGCGTCGTACGCCGCGTACATGCTGGCGAAGAAGGTGTCGCCGCCCCGACTCGGCACCGCGAGCGCGTAGAGCTGGGTCGCCTTGAACGGCTCCTCGTCGTAGGCGCCGTCGGTGTGCCAGCCCTCGGCACCGCGCCGGTAGATCGCCATGTCGAGCGTGCCGTCGGCGGCGAACTTGTTGACGCCGAGCAGCGTGATCTCGGGATGGTCGGGATGGCGCGTCATCTTCGAGGGGTGCGGGTGCACCACGCCGAAGCGGCGGCTGTAGCGCAGGAAGTCGTCGATCTGCAGATCCTGGTCCGGCACGACCAGCACGTTGTGGTCGAGCCAGGCCCGATAGATCGCGGCGAAGCCGGCGTCGTCCAGCGTGGTGACGTCGACCCCGCGGATCTCGGCGCCGATCTGCGGTCCCAGGCGGCGAACCTCGATCATGGGCGTTTCCCTCCGGCCAGGTGGCCCCCATCATACGCGGCGGCGGCAACGGACGCTGTCCCCGCCGGCTGCCACATGCTCGCCCGCCAGCGCGCCCCGATCAGGATGGTGAAGAGCAGGCCGAGGCCGGCCGAGATGGTGATCGTCAGCGGATAGCCGATGCGCTCGATGAGGAAGCCGGAGGCCAGCAGCCCTGGCGCCATGCCGTAGACGGCCAGCGTCCGCACGCCCATGACGCGGCCCCGGAAGCCGTCGCCGGCCGCGGCGAGCAGGGTGGCCGTCATCGAGATCATCGCCACGTTCTGCACGAAGCCCGCGACCAGCAGCGTGAGCACCCCGACGCCCATGCTGCGCACGTGGCCGAAGCCGAGCAGCAGCACGTACCAGATCACCGTGTGCACGAGGGTGGAGCGCTCGGGGCGGCGCGAGCCGCCGGTCACGACCATGGTGAGCGAGGCCAGCAGGCCGCCGAGGGCGAAGCTGGCGACGAGCCAGCCGAGGCCGGTGGCGTCGACGTGGTAGACGCTCCGGGCCACGTACGGCAGCAGCCCGCTCGACGCCGGATACGCCGTCAGGTTGACCAGGAACGCCAGCCACATCCCGGCGAGCAGCTCCGGCGTCTTCAGGACGTGGACGACGCCCGCCTCGAGCTCGTGCCAGCGCGAGGACCGCGGCAGGCCCACGCGCGCCGGCGCCGTCGGGTCGGGCATCGGCCGGCGGCGCGCGACCCCGAGCGTCAGGGCGAGACCCGCGAGATAGAACACCGTGACGACGACATAGGTCGATGCCAGGCCGAGGATCGTGGAGAGCCCGGCGCCGGCCAGGGCGCCGCCGACCCGCGCGGAATCCATCGTGGCGCGCGACAGCCCGAGAGCGCCCATGAAGTGCGCCGGCGGGATCGTCTCGCCGATGAGCGAGTTGCGCATCACGAGATCGTTGGGACGCACGATGCCGGCCAGCGTCGCGACGGCGAAGACGACGGCCGGCGACAGCAGCCCGGCCAGGATCAGGACCATCATGAGCGCGGCGAGGGCCGCGTAGGCCGCGCGCATCGCGCACAGCATGAACCGGCCGCCGAGGCGGTCGCCGAGCACGCCGAACATCGGCGCGACGAGGGTGCCGAGGAACTGCAGCGAGCCGAACGCCGTGAGCAGCAGCACCGAGCCGGTGTGGACCATCACGTACCAGCCCAGGATGATCGTCTCCATCTCGAAGGCCCACGACGTGAGCAGGTCGGCCGACCACTGGAAGCGAAAGCTGCGGACGCGGAAGGCAGCGATGGACACGGCGGTCGGTACGGTACAACATCTGCGGCATGCGAATCGTGTTTCCCGACGGCGCCGGCTGCGTGCAGCATCCGTCCGACCTCGAGCCCTTGCGCAAGCTCGGCCCGGTCGACTTCTACGACGGGCCGCCGCCCGATCGGGCCCAGCTGATCGAGCGCCTGCGGCCGGCCGAGGCGGTCATCCTCGATTACTCCCTGATGGACGCGGAGGTGCTGCGGGCGTGCGAGCGGCTGCGCTTCGTCAGCTTCCTCGGCATCGGCTACGGCACCTGCATCGACGTCGCCGAGGCGACGCGCCGGGGCGTCGCCGTCGCCTACACGCCGGACTACGGCGCCACCTCGGTGGCCGAGCACGCGCTGGCCATGATCCTGGCGCTCACGCGCCACATCGGTCCCGCGTTCGTGAGCGCGCGGGAGGGCCGCTGGGAGCCCGGCCGGTTCCAGGGGATGGAGCTGCACGGCAAGACGCTCGGCATCGTCGGCCTGGGCCCCATCGGCACCGAGATGGCGCGGCTCGGCGCCGGCCTCGGCATGCGGCTGCTCGGCTGGACGCGCCGGGCCTCGCCGGAGCGCGCGCGCCACGGTGTCACGCTGGTCGCGCTCGACGAGCTCTTCGCGGCGGCCGACGTCGTGACGCTGCACCTGGCCTACACGGCGGAGTCGCACGGCCTGATCTCGCGCGCGCTGCTGGAGCGCATGAAGCCGGAGGCGTGGTTCGTCAACAGCGCCCGCGCCCGGCTGGTCGACAACGAGGCGCTGGCCGATCTGCTGCGGCGCGGCCGCCTGCGCGGCGCCGCCCTCGACGTGCACGACACGGAGCCGCCGCCCGCCGACTACGTGTTCCGCACGCTGCCCAACGTGCTGATCCTGCCGCACATCGGCTACAACACGCGCGAGGCGGGCTCCAACATGCTGCGCATCGCGATCGAGACCGTCGAGGCGTTCGCCCGCGGCGAGCGCCTCCACGTCGTCAACGGCGTCTAGGGCCCGGGCGCAGACCCGCGACGGGGAGTAAGCTCCCTGCCGGAGGACAACGTCATGGCGGACACCAGCGACCTGTTCGAGATCATGCACACCACGCGGGCGATGCGGCGGCTGAAGCCCGACCCCGTGCCCGACGCGCTGATTCGCAAGATCCTCCAGGCCGGCGTGTGCGCGCCGAACGGCGGCAACACGCAGCGGTGGCGCTTCCTGGTCGTCAAGGACCCGCGGATCAAGCAGCAGGTGCAGGTCCACTACAAGCGCGCGTTCGACGAGGTGATCGGCCCGCGCTATCTCACCAGCGCGCCGCCGCCCGGCGTGACCCGCGAGGCCTACATGCGGCAGCACGCGGCCGTCCAGTACCTCACCGACCACTTCCACGAGGCGCCGGTGTGGATCGTCGCGTGCATCGAGGAAGCGGCCGCCCCGACGCGCTGGTCCGGCGCGTCCATCTATCCCGCGGTGCAGAACATGCTGCTGGCCGCGCGGGCCCTCGGGCTCGGGGCGACACTGACGACCCGGCACCTGCTCTACGAGAAGGAGACGGAGGCCGCCCTGGGCCTGCCATCCGGCGTGCATTCGTACGCCATCCTTCCCATCGGCTACCCGATGGGAAAGTTCGGTCCCGTCGGCCGCGGGCCGCTCGCCGACATCGTCTACGAGGACCGCTGGGGTCATCCCTACAAGGGGCTGTAGAAAGGAACCGGGCATGAAAGCCTACTGGATCACACCGGGGCCGAGCGGCTCCGGGGTCGAGCTTCGCGAGACCGCCACGCCCGAGCCCAAGCCCGGCGAGATCCTGGTGCGGGTGCGGGCCAGCTCGTTGAACCGCGGCGAGCTGCTGGGCGGCAAGCCCGGCGCCGCCGCCCGGCCCGGCGGCGGCGAGTGCGCGGGGGAGGTCGTCAAGCTGGGCGACGGCGTCGCTGGCCTGTCGCCGGGCGATCGCCTGATGGGACGCTGCGGCGGCGGGTTCGCCGAGTACGCGCTGATGGACGCGCGCGAGGCGATGCGCGTGCCCGCGTCGCTCTCGTGGGAGGAGGCGGCGGCGATGCCGCTGGTCTTCCTCGTCGTCTACGACATGCTCGTCGCCCGGGGGCGGCTCGCGGCCGGGCAGTGGCTGCTCGTCACCGGCGTCTCGTCGGGTGTCGGCGTGGCGTCGCTGCAGACCGGCAAGGTCCTCGGCGCCCGCGTCATCGGCACGTCAGGCTCCGCCGAGAAGCTGGCCCGGCTCGAGAAGCTCGGACTCGACGTCGGCCTCCGCACGCGGGCCGGCGACTTCGCCGAGGCCGTGCTGAAGGCCACCGACGCCAGCGGCGTGAACCTCGTCGTCAACAACGTGGGCGGCTCCGTGTTCGCCGAGTGCATCCGCGCGCTGGCCTTCGAGGGGCGGCTGGCGATCGTCGGCCACCTGGACCGCGTGATGTCCGCCCCGCTCGACCTCGAGGCCCTGCACGCCAAGCGCCTCACCGTCTTCGGCGTGAGCAATCGCCTGCGGAACGCCGGTCAGCGGGCGGAGACCGTGCGCGGCTTCGTCAGGGACGTCCTGCCGCACGTCGAGGCCGGCCGGCTGCGCCCGCTCGTCGACAAGGTCTTCGGCTTCGACGACCTGCCGGCCGCGATCAAGTTCATGGAGTCCGACGCCCAGGTCGGCAAGCTCGTCGTGCGCGCGTGACGGGTCAGCGCGGCGCGGCGACCGCCAGGTCGACGACGGCCGCTGCCGCCGCCATCCGTCGGTCGTAGGTCACCACGGCCGTCAGTTCGCCGCCGAACAGCTGGGCCGCGGCGAGGTGAATGGCATCGAGACTGCGCAGCACGCCCGCGTCGAGCGCAGCAGCGGCGTCGAGAAGGTCGTCGTCGAGTTGCACGAGGTGCAGCCGTTGCAAGAGTCGTCGGGCCCGCGTGAGCGCCGCTGCCCCGTGCCCACGGACGGCGCGAAGAACCTCGACTCGGGCGAGGCTGCACGAGACGCGCTCCGGCTCGCCGGTGAGATAGCGGCGGAGCGCGGGCGACTCCGGCTCGGCGATCACGAGCTTCACGAGCGCCGACGAGTCGAGATACACCACCGGGGACTACCGCTCTCGGGCCCGTGCTCGGGTGAGGACGCGGCTCGCGCGCGGCCGGCCCGCGACGGGCGCCAGAGGCGGACCGAGGTCCAGCAAATCTCCCGTTGGCGGGACGACGCGACCGCGGCGCACCAGGCGCTCGACGTGCCCGGTGCCGCGTAGGGGAACGAGCAGCGCGACCGGCCGGCCTCGCGCGGTGATCTCGATGGCGCGTCCTGTTTCGACCTGACGCAGGTACTCGCTCGCCCGCTGCCGAAGCTCTCGCACGCCGATGGACTTCATGTGCTACATTGTAGCACTCTCACCCTAGAACAACGGAGAGTTCGACTCCAGACCGAGCAGCGTCCGGCCGACCGCCTCGTAGTTCACGAACTGCAGCTGGTTGTGGCGGGTGACGACCTCGGCGTCGCGGGCGTAGCGCTCGAGCGGGCTGCTGTTGAAGATCGACGTGGTGCCGGCGGTGGCGCAGACGAGGTGGGTGGCGGCGGCCGCGCTCTGGGCGGCGTGCGTCATGGCCATGCGAAGGTCGGAGCGCTGGCGCTCGGTGACGTATTCGCCCGCCACCACCGTCCGCCACATCGCCTCCACGGTCTCGAACAGGAAGGCGCGGCCGGCGCGCAGCAGCGCCTCGGCCTCGCCGATCCGGGCCTGCACGAGCGGCCGGTCGCGCAGCAGCTCCGACGACGAGCGCGGCACCTTCACCTGGGCCAGCTCGGCGAACTCGTCGATGGCGGCGCGGGCGACGCCGAGCCCGACGCAGCAGAAGCCGCACCCGGCCAGGTCGAAGCCGTGCATGCGGTTCATCGGGCCGGTGACGCGCGCCCGGCGATCGAGCGCCGAGAACGTATGCTCCTCGGGCACGAAGAGGTCCTCGACCTCGATGTCGTGGCTGCCGGTGCCCCGCATGCCGCTCACGTGCCAGGTGTCGATGATGCGCGCCTGCGATTTCGGATGGAAGTAGGCGATCCGCACGTCCTGGTCGCCGTTGGGCCGCCGCCGTGGCGTGTCGCCGTCGAAGACCTTGCAGGCGCCGTGGAGCAGGTAGGAGTGCATGCAGCCGCTGGCGAAGAACCAGTGCCCGGTGACGCGGTAGCCGCCCGGCCCGGCGACGGCGCGGCCGCGCGGGTTCGCCGAGCCCGCCGAGACGCCGATCGGATCGCTGTGGAAGAGCGTGCGGCGAACCTCGGGCGCGAACTGCGCGCTCTGGCGGAAGCTGTTGATGCCCATCGCCAGGCACCAGCCCGTCGAGCCGTCGGCCCGCGCCACTTCCTCGATCACCCGGAGGGTCGTGAGGACGTCGGCGCCGAAGCCGCCCTCGGCCTCCGACAGGGCGACCTTGAACAGGCCGGCACTGGCGATGTCGAGGACGAGGTCGCGCGGGATCTGCCGGGCCGCCTCGATCTCGGCGGCCCGCTCGCGGATGCGCGGCGCGAGCGCGCGGGCGACGTCGAGCGGCGTGCCGGCGGTTCGCGCCGCGTCGGTGATCATGCCCGGCTCAGCGGAACGCGCCCTCGGCCTCGAGCTGCATGAGGCCCTTCACGCCGGCGCTGAGGGTCGGCCCGCCGCCGGGCACGGCGGCGGCCTGGATCGCCTCCAGCAGCTCGCGCTTGGTGGCGCCGTGCTCGACGGCCCGGCGCATGTGGGCGACGACGCCGTCCTCGCGCCCGCGGAACGCCAGGATCCCGATGATGACCATCTCGCGATGCTTGATCGAGAGCTCCTTGCCGTCGCCGACCGAGAGCGCGCTCACCGGCGCGCGGGCGGCGGTGTACTGCGGGTCTTCGCGCGCCAGCCAGTCTGCCCACGGATAGCCGTAGGGGCTGCCGCTCTTCGCTGGGGGCTTCTTCGCAGGGCGCTGTGCGCTCATCGCTTCCTCCTATCGAACGTTCATGACCTCGGCGGCGTGCTCCCAGACATCCTGGATGCGCCCGTGCGAGATGGCCGCCGCCTGCACGGCCGCGACCAGGTGGCGCCAGCGCAGCGACGGTCGGGTGGCGTGGAACTCCTCGTAGGTCGCCTGGTGGTGCTTCAGCGCGTGCATCTCGGTGAAGTTGTCGCGGCAGGCGATCTTGCCGAGCAGCGTGATCAGGGCCTCCGGCGCATAGCCGGCGTCGGCGTACTGCTGGGCGAGCGCCGCCGCCTGCTTGACCTCGTCGGTCGAGCGCCAGGTGGCGAGGTTGGCCTTCGGCAGCCGCTCGCCGACGGGCAGGCGCGCGATGAGCTCCTCGATGTCGGCCAGCAGGGCGTCCTGCGCGCGGGGCGGCAGCGCCGCCACCCGCTCCGGCTCGGGCTGCAGGTCCGGCGCCAGCATGCGCTGGGCCATCAGCACCTCCGGCCCGGTGTGCCACATCAGCAGCGCCTGCAGCTTGGTGCGGAGCGACAGCTCCGGCTGCCGCAGCAGGTAGCGCCGGGTGTTGACGCCGGTGTTGATGTGCACGTCCATCGGGTTGCCGGTCTGCGAGCGCAGGAAGAGCGTCGAGCCGCCGACCGAGAGCGCCTCGCCGACGCCCTCAAGGGACAGGCCATCCGCGAGGGCGCGCGCCAGCATCTCGGGAATCTCGCTGAAGCGGCTGCGGCGGCCGATCTCGTCGGCGAGCGCGGTGACGACGGCCGTCTCGTCGTCGCCGCTGGCGAAGCGCAGGTCGCGCTCGAGCAGCCCGAACTTGGCGATCAGCCCGTCGACGTCGTCCAGCGAGGCCGGCATGGTGGGGCGCGTGACGTAGCGCACGGGCGCCCGGCCGATGTACTTCGCGTACTCCCAGCCCAGGTACTCCAGCGCCCGCCACGTGAAGACCGGGAACAGGAAGTAGTGGTCGTCGATCTGGTTCTTCGGGATGGCGACGTGGAGCAGGTGCTCCAGGACCTGGAACGGCGTCAGCCGCTCGAGGAGGTAGAGGTAATAGTGATCGCAGGCGTTGTAGACGCCGCGGCCAGCCGCGGCGCGGAACGCCTCCAGGGTGGCCTCCACGCTGTCCCGCTCCGACACCGGGCCGGCGTCGGCCAGGATGTAGGGCCCCATGGCCGGGGAGTGGATGTGCTTGTTGGCCACGGCCACGTTCTGGATCACCGGCAGCCGCGCGTACTCGCCGGGCAGGCGCGCGGCGATGTGGCGGACGGCGTGCAGCCCGGCCAGCGGGTGCAGGGGGCCGCCGTGATGGCCGGGAGGCAGGTCCGAGGACCGAACCACCGCCAGCGCGGATGCCAGGAGCATCTCCTTCACGGGCGTGCCGGCGGCCAGCTTGTCGTGGGTGCGGGCGACGATGTGCTCGGGGGCGGTGTCCTCGACGAAGTGAACCAGGGGCTCGATGAACTCGGGATACGCGACTGATCGGGCCATCCGTCTCCTCCCGGGGCGCGAGGCAACTTCACTCAGGCCGTAGCCCGGATTCTACGCCAGACTGAAACGGCGCAACTCGGGGAAGCGGTACGTCCACACGGCGAGGACCGCGAGCGTTCCCACGCCGCCGATGAGCACGGCGGGCACCGGACCGAACAGCGCGGCCAGCAGGCCGGACTCGAACTCGCCGAGCTGGTTCGACGTGCCGGTGAAGAGCGAGTGGACGGCGCTCACCCGGCCCCGCATGGCGTCGGGCGTGCGGATCTGCACCAGCGACTGTCGAATGACGACGCCGAGCAGGTCCGACGCGCCGAGCACGGCCAGCGCGGCCAGCGACAGGCGCAGGTCGGTCGACAGACCGAACACGACCGTGGCGACGCCGAACACGAGGGACGCCCGCCAGCAGGGCGGGCCCGGCCTGACGCTCGATCGGCCGTCCCGTGAGCCGCAGCGACATCGCCGGCGCGCCCACCGCGGGCGCCGCGCGCAGGAGCCCGAGCCCCCACGGCCCGGTGCCGAGGATGTCGCGGGCGTAGATCGGTAGCGAGGCGGTGGCGCCGCCCAGCAGCACGGCGGCACCAGTGCCGCCCGCGCGGGGTTCTCGAACGCGCGGGCGGCGCCCAGGATCGCGACCAGGGCGAGGATGCCGTCGCGACCGAGCCAGCCGCCGAGGCTGCCGAGCGCCAGCGCGACGGCGGCGGCGGCCAGGGCAACCTCAACACGCGATCGTCGCGCAGCTCGAGGCGGCGGTGTACGAGCGTCTCGATCTGACGAGCGAGGTGCACCGGCATGCCGAGCACTTTCTCATGACGCTGAGCGAGGTCCCGCTTCGGGCGGCCGATGCGCTGCATCTGGCCCTCGCCACCACGGCGCGGGCGGCGTCGATGGCGTCGTTCGACCCGCGGCTCGCCGCCGCCGCCCGATCGGTCGGCCTCGTCGTCTACCCGGTCTGAAGTCCGGCTCATCCGCCCGTCCTGGTGTGTGCTACGCTTCGCGGCGCTCGCCGGGCGACCGGCCACACACGAGTACGCGAGGGAAGGACGATGCGACCGAACAAGATCAAGCAGATGTGGCGCGAGAACCGGTGCGTGACGATGGGCTGGCTGTCCGTCAGCAACGGCTTCACCGCCGAGGTGATGGCCCGGCAGGGCTTCGACGCGCTCGTCGTCGACATGCAGCACGGGCTGACCGACATGGCCAACCTGTGGCCGATGCTGCAGGCGATCTCGCAGACCGACACGGTGCCGGTGGTGCGGGTGGCCTGGAACGATCCGGCGACCATCATGAAGGCGCTCGACTTCGGGGCCTACGGCATCCTGGTGCCGCTGATCAACACCGCCGAGGACGCCGC
>Ga0066704_10001191_pt1 | contig 10932 bp, 5 predicted proteins | sample GraSoiAngelo_153_FD_66458 | JGI IMG/M metagenome (GOLD analysis project Ga0066704, IMG submission 66458) | Grasslands soil microbial communities from the Angelo Coastal Reserve, California, USA - 14_1009_12_40cm | ecosystem: Environmental > Terrestrial > Soil > Grasslands | place: USA... | reverse complement strand
CAAGTCCTGTCCGATCCGGACGGTCGCATCGCCATCAGCTTCATGAATCCCGGCGCTGAAGAAGCGCATCTGATCCTCCGCGCCAAGCCCGGCGCGCAAACCGGACCGTCCGCCGCGCCACATCCATCGACGCAAAAGCGCAGTTGGGAAGCGCCGTTCGAGGGGGAAACGGAAAAGGAGCGGCTCTCGGAACGCGCGCATCAGGATCGCGATATCGTTTACTTCCTACAGCAACCGGAGACGCACGCATTCAGCCTGTATCACGATTACACCGAGTCGCGCCCGGGCATGGACAAGTATCTCAATGTGGTTCGCGAAGGCAGCACCGTTTCCGGTCCCTCAGCGTACATTCTCGACACCGGCGAAAAGCTTCCCACGCGGCTGATGACCGGCGCCGAACTCCTGGCGGCGAAAATCGAATCTGAGGAAGTGGTTAAGCCGGCGACGCAGATCGTGGTGATTTCGTTTCCTCCGGTGAAAAAAGGGCAATCGATTCGCTTGCGAATTTCCGAGACCTACACCGCTCCCGCCAGCTATCGATTGGAAGCGGACGAACTCGTCTTCGACCGCAGCCTTGGCCGGGCGCGAAACGCCGTTGTTCTCCCCGCCGGATGGTATCTAGCTGCCAGTGCCATCCCGGCGACGGTCACGCAACTTCCGGACGGACGGATCCGTCTCGATTTCTGGAACGGGAGGCCCGATTCCGTGGACGTGCTGTTGAAAGCAAAGAGGAGAGTCAACCCCGCAGAGCAAGGCCACTAAATTTGCGTGGGGAAGGGCCGCTGTTAGTTAAAAGATGTTTCGGGAAGCGAGGAAGTAGTTGCACCGGAAGCGAATTGTGGAATAACCTTACTGCGCCGCGTCATATTGCTTCTGCAGATTTCTTCCTGGGTCAAGACTGGGGTGTGGGGAGAAGTGGGCGTCGGCAGGGGAAGAAGCGGCAAGTGGGAAGTCTGCAATGCGTCTTACGCTGCCAGCCAGGAACTGCGAGTGGTGCGCAGGCGGGCGCGTGAATCAAACGGGATTCGATTGAGAAAGCTCAGGAGGGTGGAGATGCGCAATTGGTGTGCAGCATTGGTGATGAGCGGGCTTTTGGCGTTGCCGCTGTGCGCGCAGCAGAAGAGCAGCGGAGCTGGCGACGATACCACGACCGCCGCCGCGAACACGGAAAAGAGCGCCGCCTCCGGTAACGCCGCGGGAAGCAACAGGTCGGTGGCCGCGAAGGGTGTATTCGCATTGCCCGCGACACCGAGGCCGACTCCATTTCCGGGGCCGGCGGCCGCAGCGGACACGACTGCTCCTGGCAGGATCGTTCCTCGGTATGAGCTGTCGGGAATGTACGACTACCTGAATTTCAGTCCCGGCGACCCATTCTCGAATTTCAGCAACCATGGCGCCGCGGGTTCGTTCAGTTATAACGCTTCGCGGGTGCTGGGCTTGGCGACCGAGGTCGGCTGGTACCGTTTCAAGAACCGCAACGTCGGAGGTAGCCTGATCAACGGAACCATGCAAAGTTACTTGTTTGGTCCCCGGTTGAATTGGCGCAAGTTCGACTACTTTGTGCCGTTCGCGGAATTTCTGTTTGGTTCCGCGCATGGGGGGCAAGCGGTGATTGGCACTGGCACGCAAAACGCTTTTGCCCTGGCCACAGGCGGCGGCGTCGATATGGTTTTGACGAAGAACCTCGCTTGGCGCGTTGCTCAGTTGGATTACTTCATGACCAGCTATTCCGGACCGGCTCTTGGAGCGAGCGCGCGCCAGAACAGTTTTCGTGCGGGAACGGGATTTGTCTACCGCTGGGGCATCCCCAATCCGCCGCCTCCGCCGAACCATGCCCCGGTCGCGGCGTGTTCGGTGAGCCCCGCTTCGCTGTTTGCAGGCTCTGGGGACAGCGTGGCCGTACACGTGACGGCCAGCGACCCGGACAACGATCCGCTGACCTACAGCTACACGGCGACGGGCGGCGTGGTGGAAGGCACGGGTCCGGAGGCGCGCTGGAATTCGGCCGGCGTGGCCGCTGGCTCGTACACCGTGAACGTGAAAGTGGACGACGGCAAGGGCGGCTCAGCATCGTGCGCGGCGGACATCAAGGTGGAAGAAAGGCCCAATCATCCGCCGACGGCGTCACTCTCCGTCGAGCGCAGCCCTATTCTGCCGGGCGAGCACACCGGCGTCACCTGCAACGGTAGCGACCCGGACAACGATCCGCTGACCTACAGCTACACGTCGACCGGCGGAAAGATCGTGGGCAGCGGCTCCAATGTGCAGTTTGATTCCAGCGGCCTCCCGCCCGGAACTTACGGCGTGAAATGCACGGTAAATGACGGCCGCGGCGGCATCGCCGATGCTTCCGGCAACGTGGAAGTGAAGGAGCCTCCGCAGATCAAGCAACTGGAAGCCAAACTGGCGCTCCACAGCATCTATTTCCCGACGGCGCTTCCGACCGCAGCCAAGCCCAACGGCGGGCTGCTGGCCAGCCAGCAAAAGACGCTGGATGCGCTGGCCAGCGACTACAAGCAGTACCTCACCTACAAGCCGGATGCTCATCTGATCCTGGAAGGGCATGCCGATACTCGAGGGGCCAAGGACTACAATGCCAAGCTCTCGCAGCGGCGCGTGGAACGCGCCAAGAGTTACCTCGTTGAAAAGGGCGTACCTGCAGATCACCTGGAGACTAAAGCCCACGGCTTGGAGAAGAACTTGAGCGCGGACGAGGTGAAGAAGCTGATTGAGCAGGACACCGAGATGAGCGCTCCGGATCGCCAGAAGATTCTCAAGAATCTGCAAACCGTGGTGCTGGCCAACAACCGGCGCGTGGACGTGACACTGAGCACCACCGGCGAAATGTCTGTGCGCCGCTTCCCCTTCAACGCTGAGGATGCTTTGACGCTGATCAGCCGGAAGGGCGAAGAAACGACTAAGAAAACGGGTACTCCCGCGCCGGCGAAAAAGCCCAAACCCAAACCTTAAGAGCCGGTCCCCAGCGCAGGGCCCTCCTCCCGGGAAGTGCCTGCTAACTTCCGGCGAGGGAACTAAAAACAATACGAGATTCATCCGGCGGGCTCTTCGAGACGTTTTCGACGAGCCCGTTTCGTTTTGGGAGTGTGCTCCTGGCAGGCCTGCTGGGCGGTCGATTCCCAAATTGGAACGGAAGGCGGGGCCGGACGGGGACGGCAGACCCAAAATGGAACTTGCCAATGCCATACTGATTTAGCTAATGTATTGACAAATGAATAGATCTGGCAGTAGTTCCTGAAATGGAACTTAAGATGCATACATCGCCACCAGCCGGAGGCTTCCATGATACCAGTCATGAGCGAGGAAACAGCGGCCCGCCGCGAGGTGGTCCCGATGAATCTTCTCATCGTGGATGACGAGCAATCCATCCGCGAGACCTGTGCCACCGTCTCGGAGCATTGCGGGATGAAGGCCATCGCCGTGGCCACCGCCGAAGAGGCCCTCGAGGTCCTGGAACATTCCGCTGTAGACATTGTGCTGACGGACTTGAAGCTGCAGCAATCGAGCGGCGTGGACCTGCTCAAGCAAGTGCACGACCTGCATCCGGAAGTCGCCGTAGTGGTGCTGACGCAGTACGGAACCATCGAATCGGCGCTGGAGGTCACCCGCATGGGCGCCGTGGACTACGTGACCAAACCGTTCCGCATCGAAGAGTTGCGCTCCCGGCTCGAACGCGTGGCCCGCGCGGTGGAACTTCAGCAGGAAAATCGCCTGCTGCGCGAGCAGTTGCGGACGCGCCCCGGGTTCGGCGGGCTAATCGGCGTTTCCATGAAAATGCAGCGCGTCTACAAGATGATCGAAAAAGTCAGCCAGCATGAATATCCCGTGCTGGTCTTGGGCGAAAGCGGAACAGGAAAAGAGCTGGTCGCGCGCAGCATTCATTTTTCAGGGCCCCGCAAGGACCGGCCTTTTGCTCCAGTGGACTGTTCGGCGCTGGTACCCACGTTGATTGAATCCGAGCTCTTCGGTTACGTCAAAGGCGCCTTCACCGGGGCCATGCAGGCCAAGCAGGGTTTGCTGGAAGCCGCACAGGGCGGCACCCTTTTTCTCGACGAGATCGGTGATATGCCTGTGGACTTGCAGGCCAAGCTCTTGCGTGCGTTGCAAGAGCGTGAGGTCAAACCAGTGGGTTCGACCGAACGCCGTCACATCAACGTGCGCATCATCGCCGCCACCCACCGGGACCTGGACGCAGCCATTCGCTCTGGTTCTTTCCGGCAAGACCTGTATTTCCGTCTAAACGTTGTGCAGATTAAGCTGCCGCCGCTGCGCGACCGCAAGAGCGATATCCCGATTCTGGTGACTGCATTTTTGGAAAAGTTTTCCGACCCTCAGGGCCCGGTGCGCACCATCTCCGAAGACGCCATGCGCCGGCTGATTGCTTACGATTGGCCGGGCAATGTGCGCGAACTGGAAAATGCCATCGAGCGCGCGGTCGCTCTCGGGTCCGGGCCGATCCTCCACGTCGCAGACCTGCCATCCAACCTGCATTATCCCTCCACCGAGAGGGCCCCGGAAAAAGATGAGATCCTGCCTCTCGAGGAATTGGAGCGGCGCGCCATTCTTCGCACTCTCCGCGAGACCGGAGGCGACAAACTCTCTGCGGCGCGCATGCTCGGCATCGGAAAGACCACTTTGTACCGCAAGCTGAAGCAGTACCACATGGAGCAAGCCGAGCCGTAAGGCGCGTAGGGCTCGCGAATTCTTTCAAGCCTTCCCTCGGCATTTTCTATTCCACCTCCGCGGTTCTCGGGCACAAGTTTCCCATCCCTCTGCCAGAGCAGTTCTCCTGATCCATCTGCGTTTTTTCCGCGTCCCAGAAGCAGCTTCTTCTTTTTTCTTAGCGACTCCACCATTTTTCGACCGCCCCCTGTGACCAGTCACACATCACGAATCACCAGTCACTGCCCCCTCGTGGTCCACTCTGGGAAGAACCCCCGGCAAAGTCTCGACATGGAATTTTTCGCGCTCCGCTCTCCTCTCTAAGTGATTGATTCCTTTAGCCAAACTGTCATTTGCGGATGGGCCTGCCGATGCAAGAGGGATTGCCACGGCTTCTCTATTTTCGGCTCCTTGTCCTGCACGGTGGCCGTCGGGATTTTGTGTGGGCGCCGGAGGCTTGAAGCCAGCGCATGAAGGTTTGGACGAAAAAGGCGGAGAAAGAATCGAGCGCACGAGGCGTGTCGCGCGCCGCACTGGACGGCGCTTCTCGCAGAGAATTGCTGCACGAGGCGCTGAGCGCGCTCTCGCGGCAGGAGCCCGCGGCCCGCATCGGTGTTTGGCTGGACGCGGATGAGAGCGCAAGCTCGCAGCCTGAGAATATTGCCGGCCTTCACGGAATGGTTTGGGACCGGAAAAACCGGCAGTCCCCCCAGGTGTGGACCCATCTCTCGGTGGAGCCTCCGTTGCCGGACGAACTGCTTCTCCGCGGAAATACTGTCGAACAAGACTTGGAGGCTTTTCCTTCAACTCCCATTCTCGGATTGCTTGCGGGACTGCGTTACGTGCTGTGGGTCCCCATCGAGTGGAAAGAGCATTTGAAAGGCATCATCCTTTGGGGAAGCACAGGAAAACCACCGGACGTTTCCCGGCAGCACGTCGAGTCGGTCGCTGCGGAACTCGCCATGGGCTTAGGGCTTGAGGAGCAGCTGCGAATCGCCCGAATACGAGACGCGGACCTCGGCGTGGTGCGGCATTTCCTCTCCAGACAGGCATCCGATAGCTCCCCGGAGGCGCTGCTCTCCGACCTCGCGGATGCCTGCACGCAAGGGCTTTCAAACGAGGAACGTCCCGGCGCGGCATTCGCGGTTATCGGCGCCTTGCCGCCGGAGATTGAAGAGTCCGGCGACGGTTTTCCCGTGGAGTTCCGCTGGCGCAGCGGAGATGAATCGTGGACGCGCGCCATCGAGAGCGAACCGCTGGCCGGCGTTTGGCGGCGGGCACTGCAGGCGCGGCGGGTGATCGGAAGCGAGCCCGAGATGGACTGGATGTCGGCATCGGTGGCTCGCATCATCGCATTTCCTCTGGAGTCGGAGGGGCATCTCCTCGGGGTGCTCGTCGCGGGACTGCCGGGCAGCGCCACCTCACTCGCTACTTTTGATCGCCTGCAGTTGCGCGCAGGTCTTGCGGCATCAGCCCTGCGGCAGAGAAGGCGAAAGGAAGAAGAGTCGAAGCTCGCCGGCTGGCAAGATGCATTGCTGGAATGCGTCAGCGAGCCACTTCTGCTCCTGGATAATCATGGAAGAATCAAGGCGGCCAGCCGTGGAGCTAGGGAGCTAACCGGCACGGTCTCCAGGATCATAGGGCCTCGCTCGGCCGGAATTCCCGACGCCCGCTTGGCCGAGATGTTCCGCACACACGATCAGGCACACATCGAAAAGTGGTTGCAAGCGGGGCTCGATCGTGAAGTCGTGAGACATGGTGTCAATCCCGAACCTTCGCGAGCGGAATTGCACAACGGTGTGGGTGTGCGATTGTCCTTCGTGGCCCCCGCGCAACTACGGAATGAAGTGATTCTGCTCGAACCACTGGTGGCCCGCGAATCGCCGGGACAGGCCGAGATCGAATTGCAAAGCGTCATCGAATGGCTGGAAGAAGGCGTCATCCTCTTCGACGCCCAGGATAATATCCGCGCCATAAATACGCGCTTCGAACAGATCGCCGGGCTGGCGCCGGAGGAGTCCGGAAAATTCAAGACCCTGGAGGGATTGATCGGGCGGCTGCAAACTCACGCTGCGGAACCAGCGCGGTTCACGGCGCGCTGGCGGGAACTGGCGCGCGGAATCGAAGGAGGTGTGCGCGAAGAGTTTCAAATGATGCATCCCGCTCCGCGCGTCCTTGAAAGAGCGGCGCGGCCCATCCTCGATCCCATCGGGCGGATGCTGGGGCGCGTGGAAATTTACCGTGACTTGACTGCCCAGCGCGTTTTCCATTCGAAACTCCTGCAGACGGAGAAGCTCGCAGCGCTTGGACAGATGCTCAGTGGAGTCGCCCATGAACTGAGCAACCCACTGACCACCATTGCGGGTTACGCCCACCGGCTCCTGGCGCGTCAGGACCTTCCCGGGCGGACTGAGGAAGTGCGGCAAATTTATCAAGAGGCCGAGCGCGCCAGCACCATCCTGCGGCAGTTGCTCCTCAATGCCCGGGAGACGCTCCCGGAGCGGCGTCTGGTGTCCTTGAATCAAATCGCGCAGAGAACGATGGATCTCCAGCGCTTCAGTCTTGCCGCGGAAAAAATCCGCGTGGAGATTGATCTGGACCCGGCTCTTCCCTTCGTCCAGGGCGACCCCGGCCACTTGCAGCAGGTGTTAATGAATCTGGTGGGCAATGCGCGGCAGGCCATCGAACACCAGGGTCAGGGCGGAACCATCCGGCTGCGGACAAAAAGAATCGGCGAGCGGCGGGTGTTGCTGGAAGTCGCCGATGACGGGCCAGGAATACCGCAGGCCATTCTTGCGCGGATCTTCGATCCCTTTTTCACCACCAAACCCGTGGGCGTTGGGACCGGGCTGGGATTGGCCATCGTATTGAGCGTCGTGCGCGAACATGGCGGACAAGTGCACGTTTTGAGCCCGCCTCAGGGCGGCGCGGTTTTCCAGATTGAATTCCCAGCCGCTTCGGAAACGGCACAGGACGAGCCCATGGGCTCTCCTCTGCCGGGGCGGATGAGTTCGTTCCCAGAGCCGTCGGAGGTCGCGGGCCGCGAAAATCGCGCTGCTCCGGCGTCAAATAACGGGAAGGGCGCGCGTGTGCTCGTTGTGGAAGATGAACCAACGGTAGCCCGCTTAATCGCTGACGTGCTCGAAGACGAAGGGATGTATGTGGAGGTGCTGCAGGATGGCCGCGAAGCCCTGGACCGCGCGGCCCGGCAGTCCTTCGACTTGGTCATCTGCGACATGAAGATGCCCGGTCTTGATGGGCAGCATTTCTACAAGTCGCTGGAACGCTCCGGAAATTCCTTGCGAGAACGGTTTCTGTTCGTTACCGGTGATGTCATCGCCGCGCAAACACGGGAGTTTCTTGAACGCAACCACCTGCCGCACGTCGCCAAACCGTTCCGCGTGGAAGAGTTGACGGAGAAAGTTCACGGTGTGCTGGCAATCACGGCCCGCCATCGAAAGCCGCCTGCAGAAGCGGCCAGAAAAAATGTAGCAAGAAATGGATAGGGCCATGGGCAACCGGGGACAAACCATATTAGTTGTGAGCGACGATGCCGCGCTGTGCGCCGCGGCGCGGCGGGAGTTCGAGGCCAGCATCACGGGAGTGCGCGTGGCGTCCGTGACCAGCGTCGCCGCGGCGCGGCGAATCCTCGAGGAACATGCTCCCGTCGCGATTGTGCTCGAAGAAGCCGCTGTCTCGCCCGAAGCCGGCGGACTGCGAGGCATCGTTCCGCGCCTCGATGCTGTGGTGACCTCGCTGGCGATCTATGCGCCGGTGGTTGTGATTGGGACAGCGGAGCGGTGTTTGGAGCTCGGGGCATTGATCGATGCGGGTGTCGCCGATTATTTGAAGCGCGACGAAAGATGTCTTCCGTCGGCGCTTGGCCTGATCCGCAGCCGCTTGCGCCAGGCTCGGAGGGTCGCGGAAAGTATCCACGAACCATTCGAACAAGCGGAGGAAGGTTTTGGAGAGGTGCTGCGTCATGAACTCAACAATCCGCTCACCGGGATTTTGGGTAACGCCGAACTCCTGCTGGCGGAAGTTCACAGGAAGAATGACGGCACACTTCCGCACGGCGGAGAACAGCGGCTGGAAACGATTGCCGCACTCGCCGTGCGCTTGCGCGAAACCGTGCGCCGCCTGAGCCAGGAATGGGAAGCGCGCCAGCATCCTGTCCACTAAATCAGGGATAACGCCGGAATTCCAGAGACCGCCTGAATTCTCCTCTTCCCGCGAGGGACGGTTGTCTTCCCTAAAACGCCAAGCGCAATGCCAATTGCCCGATTCTCGGATCGTAGGTCTGCGTAATTTGCCCCAGTTGCAGTGAACCGATCGGCACCGAGGTGATGGAGCTCTTCCATTCCGTATGATTGAACAAGTTGAAAAACTCAGCGCGGAACATCAGCTCCACGTGTTCTGCAAGCTGCGTTCTTTTCTCGAGCGACAAATCGAAATTGACACGTCCCGGTCCGCGGAAAAAGTTTCGCGACAGCGTTCCGTAGGTCGGAGTTGGGCAACCCGTTCCTGTCCCTGGTGGATCCGGGCTGGCGTAGCAGCCGGGCAAGGAGAGTCTCGATGGATCAAACACGAAGTGTCCCGTCACGGGCGCGCCGTTCACCGCAAAAGTTCGCACTTGATGCGGATTGAGCGACGTTGGCGACCCTCCCACCCAATCCGGCCGCACTGTCCTTCTTGACCGGCCCGCCAACGGTTCCGCCAAATTGATTTCTTTTGAGAACGGGGCGCGGCTGAACGGCTCCAGCCGACTTATTAAAAAAGTTGTTCGCGTCCAGCGCATCGTTTCGCAGATAGTCGTAGGCGCTTCCATGCCAGGAATTCGTTCCTGATTTCGTTACCACGCTGACCACCCCGCCGCCACTGCGCCCGTATTCCGCAGTGTAGTTGTTGTCCAGGATGCGGAACTCCGCCACAGTATCGGGGTTGGGATCAACGACCGGCGCGCCATAGGTCACCGAAGTGTTGTCGCCGCCGTCCAGCAGATACGTCACGGAGTTGTCCCGGCCGCCTGCGATGCTAAATTTACCTGAAGGCACGCCGGCGACCGATGGCAGGATCGTTCCAGGGGCGGGCGTCACCCCGGGCTGGGTCAGCGCCAGGTCCAGCGGATCGCGGCCATTCAAAGGAAGATTTTGTATCGGTGCGCCGGTGACAGTGGCTCCCACCGTGGGATTAAGCGTCTCCACCTGCGGCGCTTGCGCATAGATTTCCACGACGTCCGTCGTCGAGCCTAGCTTCAACTGCACGTCGATGCGCAGCGATTGGTTGATTTCGAGCGTCTGAACCTCGGTCACGGCCTTTGTGAATCCCCCATGATCGACGCTCACCTTGTAGTTTCCGATCGGCAGTTCCAAGACCTGATAAGCGCCGTCCGCGCTGGTGGTTGTTTCCCAGAGCGTCCCCGTAGTCGTGCTGGTTACCGTGACTCTCGCCCCGGCCACTGCCGCGCCTTGTGGATCGCTCACAGTGCCGATGATCCGGCCTGCACTGGTCTGTGCCGAGGCGCGGATCGCCACATTGAAAATCAACGCCAGCAGAAAACCGGTCGCGAGCAAGAATTTCGCACGACTATTCATGTCCAACCTCCGGGTTGAATCGTGATCTTTTTACGGCAAGACTCTGATTGAATTGTGCCAACCTCTAAACGGCTACATTCATCTTCGAGCGGATTTCCATCCGCCGGCCAATCACCTTGATTCTGTTTCAGTGCGTTTTCTTTTCATTGGTTGCCGGGGCGGTCCAGACAACGCTTCCGCGCACCATGGTCCAGAGCACTTTTGTGTCTCTCAATTCTTCGGCTGGAACGGTCATCACGTCCCGGTCAAGGAGGACGAGATCCGCCTGTTTTCCTGGCGCGATCGTTCCGATCGCGTCCAGCTGGTTCAGTGCACGCGCGGAGTTTCGGGTGTAGGCGTACAACATGGCATCGCGCGGCATGCGCTGCTCGGGATCCAGCACTCCCTCCGGACCTTTGCGGGTTTCCGCCTGATAGATGGCCCAAAATACATTTGCGGTGGAAACGGGCCAATCACTTGCGCCTGAGATAACGGCGCCGCTGTCGAGCAGCGACCGCGCGGGATACTGCCACTTATACACTTCCGGGTCCAGATAGGGTTTAACGATTTCAATCGTGTCCGGACCTGCGCTGGCCCAATACAGTTGCAATGCACTGATGACACCCAGCTCGCGGAATCGCGGAAAATCCTCGAACGCCACGAACTGTTCGTGCGTAAA
>Ga0066704_10001189_pt1 | contig 10936 bp, 12 predicted proteins | sample GraSoiAngelo_153_FD_66458 | JGI IMG/M metagenome (GOLD analysis project Ga0066704, IMG submission 66458) | Grasslands soil microbial communities from the Angelo Coastal Reserve, California, USA - 14_1009_12_40cm | ecosystem: Environmental > Terrestrial > Soil > Grasslands | place: USA... | reverse complement strand
CAGGGACCATTATTAATATCACTTGCTGAAACTACGAGTATATCGCCCGAATTCTTAACAGTGAAGGTAAGTAGTAAGTCAACAGCACTTGTTGTGAAAGTTGAACTGACAGCAGTAGCAACAGGCACAATAGTGCTGGCATTGACAGGTATAATAAGGGTCATGACCCCTATCACCATGAGCAACATAATGGCAATTGATATCAACTTGTTGGTCATTTATTTATCCTCTTTATTCTTTCTGCATATGCGATACCTGTACGCTGACTTGCGAACAAATGTGTATCTTTACAGGCAAGACATTCGCCCCAGAATTTCTTGTGGCTGAACGCAAGATGTCCGCATTGGCAGCGTTCATGACCTGTTAACGGATGATATGTCATTATCTAGAACGCCATCCGGCGGGCTTTCTTAGCTGCGCGGGCACGTTCTAGTTGGGCAAGCAGACGTTTTCGACGTTCTTCGGGCATTTCGTGCCTCTGACCCCTACCCCTTTGAGCCGACTTTGGCACAACTGCGCGTACAACTGACGCACCAGAAGCAAATGCTGCTGCTCTACGGGCACGCCTAGCTGCTTTCTTTGCAGCTTTCTCTGCATCAATCTGCGCCTTAGCAATACGTTTTGCCTGTGCAACCTGCTCAGCCGTCAGGAGTCCCTGCTGTTTGATAAGCTCAGCTTGTGCACGTTCAACTTCAATCTGCGCTTCGCTGGCAACCTTCATTGCTCTTTCTTCTGATGCTTTTGTCTCGGCTTTTTCTGCTTCTTCATTCGCTTTACGCTGTGCTTCTCGCAGCCTGTACAACGCAACCTGCTGCTCAGCAAAATTAGCTAATGGTGATTCCGGCGAAGCTGTATCAGCAGCGAATATGTCGGGCTTGTCCTGATGTGCTGTGCTCATCGTTCTAACCTCGTGTGGGGATTACGTTTCCGATTAGCAGAATAGCTGATAGTATCATCATAACCCCTGCTATTGAGCCATGCATAATAGACTTGTTTTCCTTTCTTCTTACCATAGGTGGATATCATACTGGCATAGATTTTGGCGAAGTCGCCGTGCTTAGGCATTACTTGAACGCCCTCTGGACATCTTTGCCTTCACCTTTGGCAATACGGCCAAGTCCGCAACTAAGGCAGCCTAGATTACATGTTAGGCATTCTTTCTTCTTATGCTGTGGATGACCACAAGTCTTACACTTTGACATCTAGTCACCCAACCTGTCTATGAACCTATACATCGCTTCAGTATGTTCCATTTGGTGTCGCTCACGATGTTCACTTGCACAATGAGGACATACCGCTTGATAGCATCCTTTACAAATATGGAAATCTTCAAACTCATGACCGCATTCACAGCGCAGGACCATCAGCGATTCAACCTCGCAAATTCCTGTGCTTTTCCGCGAACAAGTCCTCTAGAGAACGCAGGATGACATCTCGGACAGAGAAACTCACCGCATGGTTCACAATAACGCACACCTTTAACTTCACCACAAATCTGACAGTAATCCTGTGGCATCACTTGCTCAACCTCATGCGGAATCGGCGATTCTTTTCCTGAACATGTATCATCTTGCTGGCCTTCGCAATATCGGCCAAATCACGTTCAAGAGATTCATATTCATATGGCGCTCTATGTTTGAGATATGCTAAGTCAAGCCCAATTTGCTTAAGCAGTTTCTTGTGAACCATTATCTTGACAACCTTCTGTTCCAGTGCGCACGCTCAATCATGTGAAGATTACCATGGTCAGCCGCAAAGATGCTGGCATCGATATCATTGTCAAATGTCCATGTCATATTACACATCGGGCAATGATATGTCGCTCCGTAAAATTCATCTGCCATTATCTGTCAAGCCTCACATCGTGCACATGGAATGGTTCTGGTCCCAAATCAAACGGATTGTCAGACTGATGCTTTACCATTACATCCATGCAAATATTCTGCACTTTACCATCAGGACTTGTCTGCGTCACAACTTCGTGTTTACCACAGATAGGACAAATTGCCATTACTTGCTCAGTCTCCAACCTTTAGGAAGCAACGATTCTTTACGGCCATGACCTGCTTTCCATTCTTTCTTCACCAATGATTGTTTCCTAGCCTTCTTACCTTTCTTTGAACGCTTGCCTTTCTTATCCCAGAGAGGCGTATGGATTCCTTTCAATATATGGCTGTCTGTCATTGTCTCAACCTCAGCATTTCTCCGGCAGGATTACGCACACGTTCAGCAAGATGCAATGGTGCACAGTCTTTGCAGAAGCGGCCAACACATTGCGAACAAACAAAGGGTGCTTCCTCTGCATGACAACTAGAACAAACCGCAGAGCTTGCCATTATTTACCAAGTCTCCGTGCGATGTAACGTGTACGTTCATTCTCATCCTTAATGCCTTTTGCAAATTGGTAAATTGCCCATTCATCAGCTTGGCGTTGTCTCCGCTGCAACCACTTCAGAACTTTGACCGTCTGTTTCTGTCGCTTACGCAGGGTTGCAATATCAGATTTTACTTGCTGTTCAAGCGTCTTACCCACTGTGACTAACTACCTATTAGTCAACTGTGCAGGGTGGTATATAAGGCTTAGCTGTAACTGCGCCGGATATGTAGCTTTGGTCGCACAGCAAAGAGCGCAACCAATATGATTAGAAAGAAGATAAATAGCATCGCTGAAACCCAATCAGTTGAAACTGCTATTTCTCCCGTAGGATTGATGGACCTGAACAGAGTAAGCACAAGCGATATTTCACCAGAAACACTTTGTTCCAGTATGGTAGTTAAGCTCAAGACCAGACTAATTGTTGCTGATAGGATTGCATTAAAACCTTTTATACCTTCTAGAGTTAGACTCAAAACAGTTGTTACAGTAGCAAAACTGATGGTCAAGTTTTGCATGATGGTAGCAATGACAGTCAAACCCCTAGATGGTATAGTAGAGACATCCTGAGTGACGGTAGCACTGAGCGATGTTAACACACTAAGTACAGGGTTAGGATTTGCTGTCAAACTAGCAACTAACGTAATGGCTATTTGGTTGAGTGATACACCAAGTGCTTGAGAAAGTGTGATGACTATGTTTTCTGTCGCAATCAATGTTATTACCAAGTCTTGACGCATGGTCGCTAACAAAGCGATAACCAGTGCGGTTGTCACACCTTCAGTTACAGTCAATGCTTGTGTTATGGAAGCAATCAATGATATGGTTGGACTTAGGGTGCTCGTCAAGTCCTGCTTCAGTGTTGCTGACAAGCTTTCACTCGCAGTCAATGCTATTGTGATATCTTGTCTAATTGTTTGTACTATGATATCTGTAACGCTAAGTGCACCCGAAGTGATATCTTGTTTGATTGTTGCTACCAAGCTATCTGTCGCAGAAGGCATAGATGTAATATCTTGTTTGATTGTTGCTACCAAGCTGTCTGTTGTAGAAAGTGTTGATGTCAATTCTTGTTTAAGTGTAGCAACTAATGAATCAATCGCACTAGTAGATTCTGCACGCGGAATCCTGATGATTGAGGGAAACTCAAAGTCAAGCTTATATGATGCACCTGATAACTTTGATGCGCCCTGCTCAAGTGAGAGCGCTCCATAAAGGTTGAATGAGCCGCTTGACAACAGCTTACCACCGTTTGTGAACATGCCTCGAAGAATGAAACTACCTGATGTTACACGCTTGTAACCATAGTCTGCAAATGCAGGCGCATTGCTTCCTATGAGCAAGCCGATTATGAAGAGAAGAACTAGACTTTGCTTGCGCATTTGCGGCTTACACCGCTTCTAATATTGATAGCTGTGGAATCGTGTATGTCCACGCAGCAGTCGTGCTGTCTGTCACCTGAAAGTCAAACCAATACATAGCACCATGAGCAAGTCCTGAGATTGTGACGGAAACAGACATTTGACCAGATATTGCAGCAGTCGGATTAGAAAACCTGTACAGATTACCGACAGTTGTTCCTGTAATCGCAGCCGAGCATGCAGGATTAGCAATAGCATCCGTGACAAGCCCGTATGCCAATCTAAACTGTGTGTTCAGATTTGCTGTACCCTGCTGCGCACCAACAGAGAATGTCAAGTAAATGTTTCCACTGCCATAGCTTAGTGTCTGATATTCCATAGGCGGATTTGCTGTCGTTGGAATGACCGACATGCCTGCCATCACAGCCGATGCAGTGGTATCAGAACATGTAGGTGCATTACCAGTCAATTGTATCACGTTTGTATTTGCCTGCAATGACGACTGGATGTCAGTAATCGTCAAAGTGGGATTGAAATAATTCACGACAAAACTTGTTCCAACATTTGTGACTGAAACATCAAACCAATAGGTATGACCAGCAACTAGACCTGTAATAACAACACCCTCACTTTGTGGAATAGCAAAAGCAGTTGTTGATACTGTCTTTAATGTGTATGCTTGGCCAACTGCTGTTCCAACTACTGCGGCTGCACATGCAGGCATTGTCGCAGTCGTTATATCAGAATACCTGAATGTCCATGCTGATGTTGAACCTGCAACGATTGTTCCAGAAGCTTGTGTTCCAAATGTAATTGTTGCAAAGATTGATAATGAAGAAGTAGATGTTACGGTATATACTTCCTTCAATCCTGCCATTCCACTTGCGGCAGCACTCGTTGTACAGGTAGCAGTTTGTGCAGTCAGAGGATAAACTACATTATCGGGTAAGTTGCCTGCATTGTTTGATGCCTCTTCTGAAATAGCAAATGTAGGTAAAGAAACAATCCACTGGTCAGTGCTTGTCGCTTGTGCAAATTGAATGTCAAACCAATAGGTTGTAGCGGCAGTCAAACCATTAAGGACAAACGAACCGCTTTGACTAAGTTGCATAGTCACAGCAGCTACTTGCTGTTCAACAGTATATTGCCTACCAATTGTTGTTCCCGTCGATGATGCATTGCATGTAGGCGTTGCGGTAGTACCATAAGCCACTTGCCATCTAGCTAACAATGCGGTAGCACCTGCTGCTGGTGATTTGACTTGGAATGTCAATCTAAAGTGTACTGTACCTGAACCAAAACCAACTGGCAATGTTTTGTATGTGACTCCAAGTCCACCCATTAGAGTTGAAACCGCTGCGGTATGCGTACATGTGTTCGCATTATCGCTTTCCATCAATGCAGGAAATTGGTTGATGGCCGATATGATATCGCTGATTGCTAAGTTTTGATTACTGTAAACCCATGTTGCCGTCGATGAATCTGTTACTTGCAAGTCAAACCAGTATGTTGTACTAGGAATCAAACCCGAGATTGTGACTCCTATTGTTTGTCCTAATGAATTTGCTGCGGCAGCCTGCGTTTGAATCGTATAGACACGGCCAACAGCAGTCGCACCTGACACAGTTGTGTTGCACGTTGGTGCTGCACCTGTGCCGTAGATGAATTGCCATGTGCTTGTTAGTGCTGATGTTGCAGGTGACGCAACATTGAATATCATGCTGACATATAGCTTACCTGAACTCAGCACAGCAGTTGTGTATGTGCTTGCAGTCGTAAATCCACCCTGATTGGCAGTTGCGCTTGTTATTGAACATGTGGTAGAACTTGTCACAGGTGTCTCAATCGGTGCTGATGCACGATTCCATGCATACGGACCTGTCGTAAGCACGACACGCGGAGTCAAGTACGCACCGTTTGTGCCAATTCTGATTGCTAGGAAATATGGCTGAGAAAATGTAGGTGGCCATGTCTGTGAGCCTGCGGGTGAACCAGCAGTTGCGCTAAGTCCAGTACAGACATTTGATGTGCTGTCAATTGAGCAACCTATATTGACATAGAAAAGACCGTTCGAATCAGGCGTGATGTTCTGCGTCTCATTAAAGATTAGATTTCCACTTGTTAGCTGGTCATAGATTGAGAACGCCATATTCTTGAGGGTTGTGATTGGATTTCCGTTGTTGTCATCAAGCCGTCCCTGAAAAGTCAGAAAGTTAGCCGGAGTTGATAGCGCATGGGCAACCTGTACTAAGTTGAAGTTGAAGGGCTGTGGCATTGTCCGACTTAGTATCTGGTTCCAAAACTGGCCTGCTTGAAAACCGATAAGCAGGACAACTGTAATAGAAAGGATTACGACTTTGCGATTGACGCCATCACCGCGCATATCTGAACGCGCAGTCATTATGATTACGTCCTAGCGATGGACCAAGTAATCTTTAGCGTGTCTGTATTGGCTAGAGTATCAGGTCCGAATTGACCTTCAGAATAAAGGACGATGTTTCCACCGCCACTTGCTTCCGTCTGAATGCAAGCTAATCCAAGACTACCTGAATTTGCTGTCGCAGTCCAAGTAAAAGTCTCGGTCGTCGTTACAGTTGCGCCCGCTACTCCGGCTGTGATTGTTCCTGCTGATATCGAACCACCATTGGTAATCCAGACAGTTGCAGGGCAGGCAGTATCAGTGGTTGTGACAGTATTGGATGAACTAACAGACATGTATTGAGCAATGTCCGCTGCCGTGCACGTTATTGTTCCAGCAGAACCAAAGACTTTGCACTGTTCAAAGTCACGACCACGATTCATAATCGAAACGGTTGGGTCAACGGTATATGTGATACCTTTACATCCTACATAACAATCTGCCGTCCAGTATTTGCCTGACAGCCATTGGCTTGCCAACCAACCCATGTTAGCAAATGCTTGGTCATGATGATAAATGCTGATTGTGATTTCAGGTTTAGATGAACTTGTTGCGACCAAACCATTGCGCTGCAACACGACAGGGATTGTTGCACCTGCAAATATCGCTACGAAAGCCGAAAAGCTTAGAACCGCAAGCGCAGTGATGGTCAAAACCTTCCTACGCCGAGTTGAGGTTGCGAACATGTAACGAACCATTACTGTGTATCCCCCTTAATAAGCTTTCGCACGAGGACGATGCCCACGATGCCTTTCTTCTTGCTCAACAAACATGACTTGGACGTACTTCTTCCATACCCCTTCAAATCTGGATTTGTCGCATTGTGCCAATGGGCACGAGCAGTATGACAATACACACTCGCCATGATAGCCGCCAAAGCAATGCGTACAGATGACAAGCCTACCCATTTTGACTTAGCTCGAATTTGCTCTCTGTTTAAGTCCGTAGGTCAAGATGAAGGGTATGAGTATTAGGAAAAAGAAACCCCATTGGATTGTTACATCAGGCACAACTGTTGTCGAGCCATAAACAATTGTCTTGTCTTTGACGATGACCTGCCAGTAGATGAGCAGCATCTCGACGAACGATAAGAACGGCCATATCCACCCGCGTGTCTCAAACGCCATTATCAATAGAATCATCCAGATGAACAGCGCAAGCGCCAGCGCAACTATGTCCATGACTTAGCTCATTTACGCCAGAAGTAAATTACTGCTAAGATAGCAAATGTTACACCGAAGTAAATCGGTACAAAGTTATTCCAAGCATATCCCATGAACGATGTTAGTGTTAGAGTAACAAGCGACATAGGTATCAATGTATCTTCATCTATGCTGCGCTGACCAAGTACGATTGCACCCAGAACAAAGAAGAAAGGCACAAAGACAATTATCAGAGGAAGCAGCCAATAGTTGATGCTACTGATGTCCGGTGAATTGACGCTGCGTGTTGATGTCGATGTAACAATCGATGTTGATGTAGTGCTAATAGTTATTGTTGTTGATGTATCTACGATTACATTCGTAACATTAGTAATCAATGATGGCAATCCAATGTTACCACAGAGGAATATTTTCTCACCAGTAAATGCAGGACTTGTAATCGGGTTAGTTGTACCTGTTGACCAATTGATGCTTTCACTTGCTAAAGCAGTCTGAATTGGAGTATCGTTTGCATCCCATAATTTAACGCCATCATACTTTGATATGACAGCTAGGGCATATGTCGTATGCGGCAGGATTGGAAGCAAGTTCAGATTGAACGTCACAATGTAGTTGCTCGTGTTATTGACAAGCGATGTCAATATATGCGGACTTTGCTGAATCAGAGCATTTGTCGGACTGATAGGATTGGTATTACCGCCATCAGTAATTATCTCATAGACTGTCAGGATTATGGGTGCAGTTGCATGACTTGTTATCACACTCTTAACGTCGATTGATATTGATTGTACGGCAGCGCCAGCCAGCGTGCTATTGAAGAGATAGAATGTTGTCGTATTAAAGAGTAATGTATGTGATGTTGTCGCTTGTGTACATCCACCTGCTGTAAAAGAGTTGACGACAGGCGATGGTATAATTCCTATTGGAGAGAATACTGCGATAAACCATAATGAACTTGCAGGCGCAGAATTGACAGTGAATGTAAAGCTTATCGGTCCAAATGTCTGCGCATTAGGTCGATAGACCCATGCACCTTCAGCTTCTCGTGCCTGCTGTGTCGCTGTTTGTGTAGCATAACGTACAGGTCCACCGGAAGCAACAATCAAACTATTGGTGTTAGGATTTGATGTAGTCTCAAATGTGGTGACTAGACTACCAGCAAGAATATGATATTGTCCACTGTAAATGGTAGTTGTACCAGAAGCACTTACGCTATTACCACCCGAATCATGTATCGACAAAGCGATTGTGGGTTCAGTATCATAATTGCTCCACATGAATATTGAACAGAAATCAGCAAATGGACCACAGGTCGTTATAGTATCGTTAAGATGCAGTGTGACTGTTACTGAACTACCTGCGGCAGCAGGATTTGTAAACCACTGTTCACTATCGATGAACTCACTTGTAGGAAAACGTGTCCTTTGTACAATAGACCATGTATTGCTTGATGTGTCTGTTATGCTGTTGATTTTGACATGGCCACCGACCGCTGACTGACCATTGATAGCAAAATTAGAAACAAGCAATCCGGTAACAACTGATGGCGAGATTGTAAAAGTACAATTGATGCACGTTGTTGCGCTAAACTTATTTGACCCAGATGCGACAAGAGAATTTCCAAAGGCATGTACTGGTAATGAGTAACTGAGTGCACTCAGCATCATCATACCAAGTAGAAGCAGTAAACCAAATTGCTTTCGCTGGACCTGCATGTTACGCTGAATGACTGTGCGTCGTACTATTTAAACTATCAGTAGAAACATTGGGAAAGGTCAGCGGACAATAAATTGCCGCCGAACCAGTCATTTTATCTCAACGCTCATATAGCATTGAAATGCGACGAGTTGAATGCTAGGTAAACTTCCCTAACGTTCTTACGCGGACGAACCGCGGTAGAACATCAGAGCGATACCGATGGTTGCAACTAGAGGGATGACGGTGTTGAAGAGTACCTGAACTCCTGCGGGAACACCTGTCAGAGTCGCTGAACCGAACGCACTGAGAGCCGGAGCAACAGTGTACGCGGTCACGAACAGAGCAATTGCAAGCTCGATAACCTTACCAGTCGTATCTGCCATGTAGACTAAATCACCCGTATAGTTACTGTGCAGAGTAGTTTATAAACTTATTGCAAGTTTTACCCTATTAACTTGCAATTATCTATTTAAACCCACGGTATTTTGTCTTTTCTTTGCTGTGCGCTGCGAGCAGCGTGACAATCATGACAGAGTAGGCGCAAGTTATCAACGCTATTATTCTGTTCGACAGCAAACGCGACGATATGGTCAATCTCATACTTGTAAGCAGGAGATATTGTGCCGCATATGGCACACTTGTCACCTTTAAGGATTATCAAGCAATTAATGAGGGCTTCACGATAGACCACCTGTCGATATCTCCATGCAGGAGAACCCCAGACATGCGGGTTGTTCTTCTTCGACATGCGCATGGGCTTATTCAGATTCATGCTTGAGTACCTGACCATTTGCGAACGGCAACTTGTAGAAGGGAAAATCATATTTGATTAGCAGCGCAGCAGTTATGAAAATCGTGAACCAACTAGCATTTTCCCAAATGTTTGCCCAGATGTTAAAATACAATGGACCTACAATGTTCTGGAATAAACCTGCATTACCCAGAGGGAACAGCAGCGTAACGGGCAAGCCTACAGCGAACCAGCATAATGAATATGCGAGTATCGGAAGGCAGAGAGGAATTATCATGCGCTTGTTCCACGAGAAATGCCACAGCGCAGGCAGCACTCTGAACCCAAAGTAAATCTCTGTTGCTACTGCTGTATAGTATTGGTAATTGTACGGGTCATAAGTTAGGCCATAGAGGAAGAACCATATCATCTCGTGAACATACACAACGATGCACGCCAACCAGAATCCATACTTCAGCGCGGAGCGCAGTCCGATATTTCGTTTTGACCAGACAGCGTAAGCAACCAGACATCCTAACGCGAAGTAATCAATACTGTGCGATTCATGGCCAAAGATACGGGTGGTCATCAGCCAGTAGAACATTTGGTAAAGGGCATCAAGAATCATTTGCTTCGCCTGAACCTGCGCGGATGATTTAACGGAAACCAGAATCCAACAAAGAAACCAATCAGAGTAATTGGATTAAGTACATAGCCAAATTCCCTCACTTTGAATATGGGCTTGTTCTTTCTAACCAAGATGGCTGCATTGAAAGCGCTGAAGAACAGCCGCACGATGTTGCTGGACTTGTCATCATGGATATATCGTATCTGCGGTGCAATTGCTGCCTTATAGCCTGCCTTCTCAAATCTTAGGGCAAAGTCAGTATCTTGGAATGCTTCGATGTTGCGCAGCTTCAATGCATCAAGTATACTATGTTTTACAGACATGTTACGAAATGCCGCATGTTTGACTGTCGTGGCAGGCCAACCAAACACCGCATCATATTGCGGATAATATGCTAGATGTTGACGCACCCAATTTGGCGGCATGTATGTGTCGTCATTGCATATCAGAATGATATCGCCTGTCGCATTTGCAAGTCCGAGCAGCATCGCTTCACCTTCAGTAATACCACGTCCATCAACGGCAACAATCTCTGTATTGGTATAGTCCTGCTGCATCAAATA
>Ga0066704_10001188_pt1 | contig 10939 bp, 7 predicted proteins | sample GraSoiAngelo_153_FD_66458 | JGI IMG/M metagenome (GOLD analysis project Ga0066704, IMG submission 66458) | Grasslands soil microbial communities from the Angelo Coastal Reserve, California, USA - 14_1009_12_40cm | ecosystem: Environmental > Terrestrial > Soil > Grasslands | place: USA... | reverse complement strand
GTCCAGCGCGGCCGCGAGGCCGAGGTGGAGCGGATCTTCCAGACCTGGGACCTGACGTCGGCGGTCATCGGGGATGTAACCGACGACGGCCATCTGACAGTTTTCGACGGCGAAACGGTGGTGGCGCGCTTGCCGATCGATCTGCTCACTGACGGCGCACCGCTGCGCAGGTTGGCAGGTATCTCGCCCGAGCCGCCGCCCTCTTTGCATCTTGACTCGCTGCCACCGCTCGTCGATGCGGCTCAGTCGCTGCTGCGCCTGCTGGCGAGCCCGAATCTCTGCAGCCGCCGGCCGATCTTCCGCCGCTACGACCATATGGTCGGCGACTCGACGGTCGTCCCGCCTGGCGGCGACGCCGCGCTGCTGCGCATCAAAGGCACCCGTCTTGGTCTGGCGATGACGACGGACTGCAACGCGCGCTACTGCCACCTCGATCCCAACCTTGGCGCCCAGCACGCGGTCGCCGAGGCTGCCCGCAACATCGTCGCCACCGGCGCGCGCCCGCTGGCCGTCACCGATTGCTTGAATCTCGCAAACCCGGACCGCCCGGAGGTGTACTGGGAGCTGGAAGAGACGATCGCGGGCCTTGCCCAGGCCTGCCGGGCTCTGGAGGTTCCGATCGTGAGCGGGAACGTGAGCCTCTACAACGACTCCGAGGGCCGTTCACCGATACATCCAACCCCTGTCGTCGGCATGATCGGCGTCATCGACGACTACGGCCGCCGCCTGGAGGCGGGATTGCAGCACGAGGGCGACTTCGTGCTGCTGGTCGGATCGAGCCATAACGACCTCGGCGGCAGCGAGTATCTCAAGGTCGAGCACGGCACTGTGGCCGGTCGCCCGCCTGGGCTCGACCTGGCGCGCGAGGGCGCCGTCAACCGCCTGATCCTGGCTGCGGCCAAGGCGGGCCTGCTTCGCTCGGCCCATGACTGCGCAGAGGGAGGCATGCTCGTGGCCCTGGCCGAGTGCTGTTTGCTCGGCGGCTTGGGCGTGAGGTGTCCGGCGCTTCGTCCCGAACTTCCGCTCCGTCTCGACGCTGCGTTCTTCGGCGAGACACCCGCACGCTTCATCGTCAGCGCGCCATCCCGCGCGATGCCCGAGCTCCAGACCCTATCGCGCCGCCACCACGTCGAGATCTCGCTGCTCGGCATGGCGGGAGGCGAGACGGTCGAGTTCGAAGGACAGTTTCGGCTGTCGCTCGCGGAGATGCGGCAGGCGTGGGAAGGAGGACTCGTCCTCTAGATGTGTGGGGTGTTTGGGATCTGCGCGGCGCGGGGCGTCGACGTCGCCAACATCACCTATTTCGGAATGTTCGCGCTCCAGCATCGGGGCCAGGAGTCGGCGGGCATCGCGGTGTCGGACGGCCAGTCGGTTCGCGTGCATCGAGGCATGGGCCTGGTCGCCCAGGTGTTCTCCCCGCAGACGGTTCGAGACATGGGCGAGGGATCCATCCTCGCGCTGGGCCATACGCGGTACTCGACCACCGGCTCGAGTCGCGCGGAAAACGCGCACCCACTGCCGTTCCATCACCCGCAGCTCGGACCCGGCGCCATCGCGCACAACGGGAATCTCCTGAACGCTGACTCGCTTCGCAAGCAGCTCGAAGAACAGGGCGCCACATTCGATTCGGCGCTCGACACCGAGGTCATGGCGAGGCTCATCGAGCACACGCACGGGCGTACGTGGGAGGAGGTGATCCGCAAGACCTTCGCTCGCGTGGTCGGTGCCTACTCATGCGGGATCATCACGCCGACGCAGCTCATCGCCCTACGCGACCCGTTCGGATTCCGGCCGCTGTGCATCGGCTTCATCCCGCTGCCCGGGCAGCCGGCTCACGTGATCGCGTCGGAAACCTGCGCGCTCGACACGGTTAACGCTACGTTTGTTCGCGAGGTGCAGCCCGGCGAGATGGTGGTGATGGACGAGCACGGCGTCCACAACCTCGCCTTCCAGACCTCGAGCAAGCACGCGATGTGCGTGTTCGAGTTCATCTACTTCGCGCGTCCCGACTCCATCCTCAAGAACTGCGAGCTGGAGGAGGCGCGCATTCGCATGGGCAACGAGCTCGCGAAAGAGGCGCCGGTCGAAGCCGACATGGTCATTGCTTTCCCGGACTCTGGAACGCCCGCGGCCATCGGCTATGCGGAGGCTTCGGGCATACCTTTCCGCGAGGCGCTGATGAAGAGCAGGTACATCAATCGCACCTTCATCCAGCCCGACCAGTCGCTGCGAGAAGCGGGCGTGATGCTCAAGCTGAACGCGCTGCCTCGATCGATCAAGGGCAAGCGTGTGATCGCGGTCGACGATTCCATCGTTCGAGGCACGACCTCGCGCCGAATCATCGAAAGGCTGCGGTCCGCCGGCGCCAGCGAGATCCACATGCGCATCTCCAGCCCGCCTATGCGCTTCCCATGCTTCATGGGCGTCGACATCGGCTCGACCAAGGAGCTGATCGCAGCGGGTCGCACGGTGGAAGAGGTGCGAACTCACATCGGGGCCGACAGCCTCGCCTACCTGTCCATACCGGGATTGATGCGCGCGATCGGGCGGGGCACGGCGGAGCAGTTTTGCCGGGCCTGTTTCGACGGCTCGTACCCGGTGCCGGTTCCCCAGCAGCTCGAGATGGACAAGATGCAGTTCGAGATGCCGGCGAAATCAGACCACATCCCTGGGCCGCCCTCGCCCTCAATGATTCAACTGAAGAGCTGATGACAAGCGAAGGACTGTCGTACGCCTCGGCCGGCGTCGACATCGAGGCGTATGAGAGGGCGCTGGAGCGGGTCAAGCCCCTGATCGCAGCCACCCATGGCGAGGAGGTCGCGCGCGGCGTGGGCCCGTTCGCAGGACTGTTCGCCCTTCCGGGGGGCGGCCACCTCGCGGCAAGCGCCGATGGCGTTGGCACGAAGATCAAAGTCGCGATCGCGGCGGCGTCTCACCAGGGCATCGGCGTCGACATCGTCAACCACTGCGTCAACGACGTCGCCACCGCCGGCGCGCGTCCCTTGTTCTTCCTCGACTACTTCGCCACCGGCAAGCTCGACCCGTCGGTGTTCACGCAGGTGATCGAGGGCATCACGATCGCATGCCGAGAGGCGGGCTGCGCGCTGCTCGGCGGCGAGACGGCCGAGATGCCTGGCGTCTATGCGCTCGGCGATTACGACCTGGCGGGCTTCATCGTCGGCATGGTCCCGCCTGGCCTCATGAGAGATCCGAAGGAGATCCGCGCCGGCGACCTTCTCATCGGGCTGCCGTCCAGCGGCCTCCACACCAATGGCTTCTCGCTGGTCCGCAAAGTGTTCGAAGGCGTTCCTCTCAGCCGTGTGTATTCGGAGCTGGGCCGCGCGCTCGGCGAGGAGCTGCTCGAGCCGCATCGGTCGTACTTGCAAGAGCTCGGTTCGATTGCGTGGAAAGGCGCCGCCCACATCACCGGCGGAGGCATCTACGGCAACCTGCCGCGCTGCATGCCGGAAGGGCTGGGCGCACGCCTCGGGCGGCGCTCCTGGGTCGAACCGGCGATCTTCGAGCTGGTGCGCAAGCGCGGCCGCATCGCCGACGACGAGATGTTCGGCACCTTCAACATGGGGCTCGGGATGATCCTGGTCGTCGATCCGGAAGAGGTTCCCCGCAGCGCGCAGGTGGTGGGCGAGGTGGTGCCGCACAAAGCCGGTGAGCGCGTGGTGATCAGCTAGCCCGGCGATGAGGCTGCAGCCCACAAAATCTGCGAAATTGCCTACCCCACGAAATCTAGCGATACGGGGGCCCATTTTGCGGGGACCCCGATGAGACTTCACCCCACAAAATCTGCGAAATTGCCTACCCCACGAAATCTAGCGGTTTCGCGGGGGCCCCTTTTGCGGGGACCCCGATGAGACTGGGGGTCGTCGTCTCCGGGAAAGGTTCCAATCTCCGCAACCTCGTCGAGCGCAACTTCGAGGTGGTGGCTGTGGCGACCAACCGTCCGTCGTGCGGTGGCGCCGCGTTTGCACGCGAACGCGACATTCCGCTCGGAGAGCTTTCGGTGAAAGGCTTTGCTTCGGAGGCGAAGCGCGACGAAGCGATGCGCGACTTCTTCATGGCCCACGGCGTCGAGCTCGTCATCGATGCCGGCTATGACCGCATCCACACGCGCCCGTTCCTGGAAGCGTTTCGAGGCCGCATCGTCAACGTCCACCCCTCGCTTCTGCCCGAATTCAGCGGCAGCATGAATGCGGTTGAGCAGGCGCTGCAGAGCGGCGTCGAGGTCACCGGTGCGACGGTGCACCTGGTGACCGAAGACCTGGATGCCGGCCCGATCCTGGCCCAGGAACGAGTCCCGGTCCTGAAAGGCGATACGGTGGAGACCCTGCGCGGGCGAATACACCAATCCGAGCACAGGATCCTTCCCGCGGCGATCCGGTTGTTGGAGGCAAGACTTGCCCAGAGCCCTGCTGTCGGTCAGTGACAAGAACGGGCTGACCGGCTTCGCGCGCGGACTCCAGCGTTTGGGCTTCGACCTCTTCGCGACCGGCAACACACTGAAGGTGCTTTCCGACGCCGCAATCGATGCGAATCCGGTCTCCGAACTCACCGGATTCCCCGAGATGATGGACGGCCGCGTCAAGACCCTGCACCCGGGCGTCCACGCGGGGCTGCTGGCACGGCGGGACAAGCCCGAGCACATGGCGGCCCTCGAGACCCACGGGTTCAAGACCATCGACCTGCTCTGCTGCAACCTGTACCCGTTCGTGGAAACCGTGAGCCGGCCGGCCGTCGATTTCGAGGATGCGGTCGAGCAAATCGACATCGGTGGGCCGGCGATGATCAGAGCCGCGGCCAAAAACCACGAAGGCGTGGTCGTCGTGGTGCGGCCCGAGCGGTACACGGAAGTGCTCGCGGCGCTACAGGGCGCGGGAGTTGATCTCGCCATGCGTCGGCGTCTGGCCGCGGAGGCCTACGCGCACACGGCCGCTTATGACTCGTGGATCGCCGCGTACATCCGCGGCTCTGATGACAAGGGATTTCCGCCCGAGCTCTCTTTCGCGGGTCAGCTCGCAGAAGCGCTGAAGTACGGCGAGAACGAGCACCAGCGGGCGGCGTTCTACCGGTTCGGGTCACACCCCGGCGGGCTTGGCGGGGCGGTGCAGCTGCAGGGCAAGGAGCCGGGCTTCAACAACATCCAGGACGCGGCCGCAGCTCTGGCGCTCGTGAGCGACTTCGACCGCCCGGCCGCAGCGATCATCAAGCACATGAACCCGTGCGGCCTGGCCGTGGCGCAGGACATCGCCACCGCCTATCGCATGGCTTACGAATGCGACAAGGTTTCCGCTTTCGGCGGCGTCGTCGCCGTCAACAGGCCGCTGGACCGCTCGACCGCGGAGCTCATCGTCCAGATCGTCACCCACGTCGTCATCGCGCCCGCCGTGCTGGACGAGGCGACCGAGACGCTCGCCCGGCGCAAGACCATGGTGGTGCTGGCCGCGCAAGAGGGTGCGCGCGGGCTGTTCGACTACGACGTGCGCACAGTCGCAGGCGGCTTCCTGGTCCAGGATTGGGACGCGGCCGGGTTCGACCGCGCGTCGTGCACCGTGGTCACACGACGGCAGCCCACCGAGCAGGAGTGGGAGCAGCTCGGGTTTGCGTGGACGGCGGTGAAACACGTGAAGTCGAACGCGATCGTTCTTTTCAAGGATTGCGCCGCGATCGGTGTGGGCGCGGGGCAGATGTCACGCGTCGAAGCGGTGCAGATCGCGGTCCGCCGCGCGGGCGAGCGGGCAGCCGGCTCGGTGATGGCATCCGACGCCTTCTTTCCTTTTCCCGACGGGCTGGAAGAGGGAATTCGCGCCGGGGTCACCGCCGCGATCCAGCCCGGCGGCTCGATGAAGGACGACGAGGTGATCGCCGCGGCCGACACAGCCGGCATCGCCATGGTGGTGACCGGCCGGCGCCACTTCAAACACTAGTGTCCAGTCGATTTGGCGAAGAGGGGCGCAAGCTCTCCTATGCCACCTATCTCAAGATCCCCGAGCTGCTCACCCTGCAGCAGGGACTCAGCCACGAGCACGACGAGCTCCTCTTCATCGTCGCCCACCAGGTCTATGAGCTTTGGTTCAAGGTCGTCCTGGACGAGCTCGAGGCGGCACGGGCGACCATCGATCGCGACGATCTGTTCTTCGCTCGGCATCACCTGCGCCGCGTGCACGTCATCGAGCGGCTGCTGGTCGAGCAGATCGATGTGCTGGAGACGATGTCGCCTCAGGATTTCCTGGCGTTCCGCTCGCAGCTCGCCCCCGCGAGCGGCTTTCAATCCGTCCAGTTCCGAGAGATCGAGTTCCTGTCCGGGTCGAAGGACGAGAAATATCTGGCTCGCCTTGAGGCGAGCTCGGACGAGATGCGGCGCCTGCAGCGACGCCTCGAGGAACCGTCGCTCGCCGATGCGTTCCATGCCCTGGTCGAGCGGCGCGGCTCGCCGACGCTGCTGGAGATCTTCCACGACCGCGAGCGCCACGGCGACCTGTTCGACCTGTGCGAAGAGCTGCTCGACCACGACGAGGCGTTCGCGCACTGGCGCGCGCGACATGTGTTGATGGTCGAGCGGCAGATTGGCTCCAAGCCCGGCACCGGCGGCAGCAGCGGCGCCCAGTACCTGCGCTCGACTCTGAGCAAGCGTTTCTACCCCGAGCTGTGGGAGGTGCGGTCGCAGCTGTGAAAGCTGGGTTCGCGGGTGAACGCTCTGAACATCATATGAAAAAGAGTCCTGTTGAGCACCCGAAGGTCACCTGCGGCACGTGTCGCATGTTCGACGGCACCGCGTGGTGCCGGCACTGGAACTTCCATACGACCGCGGAGTCCCCGCCGTGCCGGTTCTACAGCAGGAGGATCGCGCCGTGACCACGAACGAGGCCAAGCCCAAAACCGCGCCACCGCCACCGATCGTCTACCCCCCTTATCACACGGTCCGGCGCTACTCGGGGTATTCGCAGCTCGCGCTGTCGCCGGATGGATCGACCCTTGCGATCGCCTCACGTCAGCAGGGGCCTGCGTTGGTTTGCGAAATCGCGGTCGGCGGGGGCAAGTTACGCCCCGCATTCGCGATCGCCGGCGCATCGGTGCACGGATTGTCCTGGTCGCAAACCGGCGAGCTGTTCTGCTCGGCGGACCGCGGCGGATCCGAGCACTGGCAGGTTTACGTGCGGCGTGCCGATGGCAACGTCGAGGACTTCGCGATCAGCGATGGCGACCGGGTGCAGCACCACCTCTCGCATTCCGCGGTCTCCCCCGACGGGCGGCAGGTTGCGATCGGCACCAACGCTCGCGATGCGGCCGACGTCGACATCGCGATCGCCGACACGATTACCGGGCTCCAGCGCCTGGTCATCTCCGGCCCGGCATGGCACGTCGCCGGCTCATGGTCTCCAGACGGCCGCTGGCTCGCCGTCATGCGCGTCGCGCAGAACACCGACCAGGACTTGCTCGCGGTGGAGGACGCGTCGGGTGAGGTGATCGAGGTCGCCTCGCACCAGGGCGAGATGCAGAACGTGCCGGCGGGCTGGCTCGCCGATGGACGCATGCTCGCCATCACCGACCACGACAGCAAGTTCCTGCATCTCGAAGCCATCGACCTCCACAGCGGAAAGCGTGAGCTTTTCGAGCATCCGGAGGCAGACGTCGAGATCGCCGCCTCATCGTCCGATGGGCGTGGGGTGGTGTGGAGTGTCAACGAAGACGGTTACTCGCGGCTGCGCTGGAGATTTGCGGGCGGCCCGACCGCGGAGCGCGAGACTGATGGGCAGGTCGGCGACGTGGTCGTCGCTGCTGACGGTACTCGGGCGGCCTACACGCTCTTTCCGCTGGCCGGCCCGGAGGAGATCAGGGTCCTGACCCTGGCCACCGGAGACGATCGCATCCTGGTGACCGGAGAGGCGCTCCCTCAGTACGGCCCCAGGCCTGAATCGCTCCGTATCAAAGGCACCGAAGGCGACATCCCCTGCTACTTGTATCGCCCCGAACATGCGGCCGCCCGCGTGCCGGCGCTCCTTGTGATCCACGGCGGACCCGAAGGCCAATCGCGGCCGTCGATGGACGATCCGTTCTTGCTCGACCTGCTGGCCCAGGGTGTGGCGATCGTCGTCCCCAACATCCATGGCTCCACGGGCTATGGAAAGGAATGGCAGCGCCGCATTCATCGGGACTGGGGCGGGATCGACCTCGCCGACCTTCGCTCGGTCGCGGAATGGATGCGCGCCCACCCGGAGCTCGATCCGGATCGGTTGGGCGTCCTTGGAGGATCGTATGGAGGATTCGCCACCCTGACATGCGTGACGCGGCTGCCAGAGTTCTGGTGCTGTGGCGTGGATCTGGTCGGTCCCGTGAATCTCATCACGATGCTGGAGAACGATCCTCCCAACTGGCGCCGGTGGAACAGGCTCTGGATCGGCGACCTCGACACCGATCGCGAGAAGCTCATTCAGCGTTCGCCGATCACGTACGTCGAGAACGTGCGCTGCCCGCTGCTCGTGATCCAAGGGGACAACGACCCGCGCGTCCCGCGCGAGGAGTCAGACCAGCTCGTCGACCGGTTGCGCTCGCTCGGCCGCCCGGTGGAGTACCTCACTTTGGGCGATGAAGGTCACGGCTTCGTGCGGCTCGACAGCCGGCAGCTCGTGATGGAGCGTATCGGGCAGTTCCTGGATAGATACCTGGTCCGCGGACGGAATTAGTCTCCGCCGCGGGCCGGTTGCAGGTGGCGTGAAAGGTCCAATCGTTGAACTTTCCACGCCCCCGCGCGACCGCAGATGGGTGGCGCTGCTGGTGCTTTGCGCCGGGATATTGATGATCATCCTCGACGGCACGATCGTGAACGTTGCGCTGCCGTCGATCCAGAGCGACCTCGGTTTCACACAATCGAGCCTGGCCTGGGTCGTCAACGCTTACCTCATCGCGTTCGGCGGTCTCTTGCTCCTGGCCGGCCGGCTCGGCGACCTGATCGGCCGCAAGCGCCTCGTTGTGATCGGCCTGGCGGTGTTCACAGGGGCCTCATTGGTATGCGGTCTCTCTGGGAGCCCGGAGATGCTCATCGCCGCGCGCTTCGTGCAGGGCGTTGGCGGCGCATTGAGCTCTGCAGTTGCCCTCGGCATGATCGTGACCATGTTTCCGGACGCCCGCGAGCAAGCTCGCGCGTTCGGTGTCTACAGCTTCGTGGCCTCAGCGGGCGCATCCATAGGATTGCTCGCGGGCGGCATTCTCACTCAAGCCATCAGCTGGCACTGGATCTTCTTCGTCAACGGGCCCATCGGCATCGCTGCCGCTGTGCTGTCCGCGCGCCTGCTCCAGACCGATCGGGGCGTCGGCCTCGGCAAGGGCGCAGACGTGGCTGGCGCGATCCTGGTCACCGCGGCTCTGATGCTTGGCGTCTACACGATCGTGGAGACCACGCAGTACGGGTGGACCTCCTTGCATACGCTCGGCTTCGGTGCCGTGTCAGTGGTCTTGTTGGCCGGATTCATCGCGCGCCAGGCCACTGCATCCAACCCCCTGCTGCCGCTGCGCATCTTTCGATCGCGGGACGTGTCGGGCGCGAACCTCATTCAGTTCCTGCTGATCGCTGGGATGCTCGGCTTCTTCTTCTTGAGCTCGCTCTACCTGCGCCGCGTGGTCGGGCTCGACCCGCTGCACATCGGGCTCGCCTTCCTGCCGGTCGCGGTGTCCATCGGGGTTCTTTCGCTTGGCTGGTCAGCTCGGCTGACGATGCGGTTTGGCGCGCGCCGGCTTCTGACGCCGGCCCTCATCACCATCGCGGTCGGCTTGGGGTTGCTGATGCGCTTGCCCGTGCACAGTACTTACGCGATCGATCTGTTACCCGGCATGCTGTTGCTTGGGGTCGGCGCCGGGCTCACCTTCCCAGCGCTGGCGACGCTTGCGATGTCGGGCGCGACCGAGAGCGACTCCGGCCTGGCGTCTGGGCTTCTCAACACCACCGCCCAGGTGGGTGGAGCGCTCGGCCTGGCCGTCATGGCGACGGTCGCCGCCTCGAAGACCGAGAGCCTGCTCGCCGCCGGGCAGAGCCTTCCCAATGCCCTGACCGGCGGCTTTCGCCTTGTCTTCGGCATCAGCGCCGCGCTGATCGTTGCCGGCATCGTGCTTGCCCTCACCTGGTTGCGGGAGAGCGAATCCGAGAGGTCAAGCGCGTCCGAGGAGTTGGAAGCCGGAGATGAGGACGCCGCTTAGGGCGGCGCCCTCTCGAGCAGCGGCTCAGGCCGCCTCTTCGGCTCTCTCCGACACGTGACCAGCCGAGGTTCTGCGTTCATCGCTACCGGCCGGGGCTCGCAGCACCAGCAGCACGACGAGGAGGCCGGCCGCCACACAAACGGCCGCGAGCAAGAACGCGATCTGGTAGCCGCCGGTGAGCGCGGTCGACAATGAAGCACCCTGTGCGACCAGTGATTTCGCGTAGTCGGTCGAGATCGTGCCCAGCGCGGCCAGCCCAACCGATGCGCCCATCTGCATCGACAGGTTGCCGAAACCTGAAGCGAGGCCGGCGTCGGCGGCGGGTACTTCCGACATCGAGATGGTCAGGATGGGCATGAACGACAAGCCCGCCCCGAGCCCGAACAACAGGTAGGCGGCGAAGATCCTCGGGAAGTAGCTGGTTTGCTCGTCAGCTCCCGACAGCAGGAACAGCGCTGAGGCGATGGTCAAGAGACCGACGACCAGCAGGCTCCTCGCGCCGAAGCGCGCCATGAGCCGCGCCGTGATGCCCACCGACAGCGTTGCCAGTGCCAGCGTCGAGGGCAGAAACGCGAGGCCGATGCCGATCGCGCTGAACCCCTTGACGTGCTGGAGGTAGAGGGCGCCGATGAAGAAGTTCGTGAACATGCCGGCGACGAGAAACGCGCGTGCGGCGCTGGCGCCGGTGAGCGACCGGAGTCTGAGGATGCGCAGCGGCATGATCGGATTCTTCACG
>Ga0066704_10001183_pt1 | contig 10961 bp, 6 predicted proteins | sample GraSoiAngelo_153_FD_66458 | JGI IMG/M metagenome (GOLD analysis project Ga0066704, IMG submission 66458) | Grasslands soil microbial communities from the Angelo Coastal Reserve, California, USA - 14_1009_12_40cm | ecosystem: Environmental > Terrestrial > Soil > Grasslands | place: USA... | reverse complement strand
GTCCCGCTCGTCGCCGGCGGGTGCGTGTCCAAGGGCGAGTACATGAAGCAGGTGCAGGCGACCGACCAGGCGGACCGGGAGCTCGCCGCGCTCAAGGCGAGATACGGCAAGCTCGTGGAGGAGAACGCCGCGCTCACCGGCGACCTCGCCAAGATCACCAAGGACCGCGCCGAGCTCGAGCAGGTGCTGAGGTCGCGATCGGACGAGCTGTCCAAGACGATCGCCGAGCTGCGCCGGCGGATCGCCGCCCTCGAGGGCGAGAACACCCGACTCGCGAAAGACCTGGCTGACGAGCGGAAGGCCAGGGAGGACGCCCTGCAGGCGAAGGAGGAGAAGGTCCGCGAGGTCAGCTCGACCTACGAGCAGCTCCTCGAGAAGATGAAGACCGAGATCTCGCAGGGACAGGTCACCATCTCGGAGCTGAAGGGCAAGCTCACCGTCAATCTGGTGGAGGCGATCCTCTTCGACTCCGGCCGGGCGGAAGTCAAGCCCGGCGGCCTGGTGGTGCTCGGCAAGGTCATCGAGATCCTCCGGACCGTGACCGACAAGGCGGTCCGCATCGAAGGCCACACCGACAACGTCCCGATCACCGGGGCTCTGGCGCAGCGCTATCCCAGCAACTGGGAGCTGTCCGCCGCCCGCGCGATCACCGTCGCTCGCTATCTGCAGAAGCAGGCGATCGACCCCGCCGGCCTGTCGGCCACCGGGTTCGGCGAGTACAAGCCGGTGGCGGACAACTCCACCGTCGAGGGGCGGGCCAAGAACCGCCGCATCGAAATCGTCCTCGTGCCCAAGGACTGACCTCGTCGCCCGCGAGCGCCGACCGCATCCGGCGCTCGCGGGCGCCCCACTTTACAGTCGCCTCCGGTGTGAGTAGCGTGGCCGCATGCCGCGGGTTCCGACTGTCGCTGCCGCGCGGCCGCGAGCGCGCGGCGTGTTCTTCGAGGACCGCTCGCGCTGGCGGGCCGGGCGGAGCGGGGCGCTCGCCACGCGGCCCGTCCAGCGCTAGAATCCGGCGATGGCCGACGAGCTCCGGTCGCTGTTCACGCCGACCCGGATCGGGCGCCTCACGCTGAAGAACCGGATCTACTCGTCCGGCCACGCCGAGGCGATGGCCGAGAGCGGCCGGCCCACCGAGCGGCTGCGGCGCTACCACGAGGCCAAGGCGCGGGGCGGCTGCGCGCTGACGATCTTCGGCGGCTCGTCGAGCGTGCATCCGTCCTCTCCGGCCGCGGCGTGGAAGCAGATTGCGAACCACGACGACTCCATCGTCCCCGCGTACCGGGCGCTCGCCGATGCGGTGCACGAGCACGGCTGCCTCGTCTTCACCCAGCTGACTCACCTGGGCCGCCGCGCCCAGTCCGATCCGGAAGCCGGCCACGTCCTCCTGGCACCGTCACAGATCCCCGAGCGGGTGCATCGCGAGGTTCCGCACGAGCTGGAGCCGGAGCAGATCGCCGAGCTCGTAGGGGCCTTCGGCGAGGCCACGCGGCGCTGCCGCGACGGCGGGCTCGACGGGGTCGAGATCTCGATGGCGCACAACCACCTGATCGACCAGTTCTGGTCCCCCGTGTTCAACGAGCGGCTCGACGAATACGGGGGCAGCCTCGACAACCGAATGCGCTTCGGCCTGGAAGTCCTCGCCGAGATCCGCCGTCGCGTGGGCCGCGACTTCGTCGTGGGCGCCCGCATCTCGGGTGACGAGCTCACCGCGGGCGGTCTCGGCGCCCAGGACATGGCCACGATCGCCGAGCGCCTCGCCCGGTCCGGCCTGGTCGATTTCCTGTCGATCATCGGCGGCGGCGCCCACACGTACTCGCTGCAGGCGGCGGCCGTGCCGAACATGAGCTTCAGCCCGGGCGTCTACGTGCCGCTGACGGCGCGGATCAAGGCGGCCGTGCCCGGGATGCCGATCCTCCACGCGAGCCGCATCGTCGATCCGCTGCACGCGGGCCGGCTCGTCGCCGCCGGTGACGTCGACGTGGTCGGCATGACGCGCGCCCTCATCGCCGACCCCGACCTGCCGCGGAAGGCGCACGAGGGCCGGCTGGACGACATCCGCACCTGCGTCGGGGCCAACGAGGGGTGCATCGACCGGATCTATCAGGGCAAGCCGGTCACGTGCGTGCAGAACCCCACCACCGGCCGCGAGGGCGAGCTCGCCGACGTCAGGCCGGTGGCGGCGGCGAAGAAGGTCGTGGTGGTCGGCGGCGGCGTCGCGGGGCTGGAGGCGGCGCGCATGGCGACGCTGCGAGGCTGTCGCGTCGTGCTGCTGGAGAAGGCGGCGGAGCTGGGCGGCCAGGTGCTCGTCGCCGCGCGGGCGCCGGCCCGCGCCGAGTACGCCGGCATCGTCCGCTTTCTGGCCGCCCAGGTCCGCAAGCTCGGGGTCGACGTGCGACTGGGCGTGGAGGCCACGGCGCCCCTCGTGCTGGCCGAGCGTCCGGATGCCGTCATCGTCGCCACGGGCTCGCATGCGTACATCCCGCCGGTCCCCGGCAGCGACGGCAAGCATGTCGTGACGGATCGCGACGTGCTGACCGGCGAGGCGAAGGTGGGCGCCAACGTGGTGCTCGTCGACGACGTCCACACCGAGGAGGCGCTCTCGACCGCGGAGCTGTTGCTCGACCAGGGCAAGCGTGTCGAGGTGATCTCCCCGCTCTTCTACGTCGGCCAGGACGTCGGCGTGACGTCGATTGCGCCGCTCTACGGCCGCCTGTACACCAAGGGCGTCGTGCTCACCCCGAGCACCGAGCTACGCGCGGTCGAGGGCTCGACGGTGGTGGTGGCCAACGTCTACTCGGGCGCCGTGCGCCGCATCGAGGCGGTCGATACGGTCGTGCTGGCGGCGGGCAGCCGCTCGACGGACGCGCTCTATCGTGCGCTCAAGGGCCACGTCGCCGAGCTCCACGCGGCCGGCGACTGCGTCGCGCCGCGCGGCGTCCATCAGGCCATCCTCGACGGCACGCGAGCGGCCCGGGCGATCTGACGACCGAAGGAGAGACACCATGAAGGAAGGCCTGCGCTTCGTCGACTCCGACATGCACATCATGGAGCCGCCCGACCTGTTCGAGCGGTACCTGGACCCGAAGTTCCGGTCCCGCGTCCGCCTCCCCGTCGGCGCCGACGGCACGCCGAAGCGCGGGACGATCGTCATCGACGGCCTGCCGACCACGCGGGACGCCGAGCTGCAGCAGTACCGCAAGCGCGCCAGTGCCGGCCAGGCCACCGCCCACAGCACGCAGCCGCTGTCGGGCTCGCGGCTGCAGGACTCCAACCGGCTCGACTTCGCCATCCAGCGCAACTACGATCCCGAGGCGCAGGTGATGGGGATGGCCATGGAGGGCGTCGACATCGCGGTCCTCTATCCCACCACCGGCCTGTCGCTGATCGCGCGCGACAACCTCGACCCCGAGCTGTCCCTGGCGCTCTGCCAGGCCTACAACAACTGGATCCACGAGTTCTGCCGCTACAGTCCCGAGCGGCTGAAGTTCGTCGCGATGCTCCCCGTCCACGACGTGCACCTCGCCTGCCGGGAGCTGGTGCGCTGCGTGCGCGAGCTCGGCGCGGTGGGCTCGTTCATCCGGCCGAACCTCGTCAACGGCCACTTCTGGCACTCCAACTACTGGGACCCGCTCTACACGATCCACGAGGAGCTCGACGTCGCCTGGGGGTTCCACGAGGGCACCGGCGCCTGGTACTCGCACATGAACACGCTCTACGGCGAGAACCGCTTCTACCGCCACGTGGCGAGCCACTGGATCGAGATGCAGCAGGCGCTGGTCGCCATGATCATCGGCGGCGTGTTCGAGTTCCACCCGAAGCTCCGGGTCGGCTTCCTGGAGGCGCAGAACTCGTGGGCGCCGGGGCTGCTGTCGCGGATCGAGTGGGACTATCCGCAGTACCGCGAGTCGCACGCCCCGTACCTCAGGCTGCTGCCGCGCGAGTACTTCCGGCGCAACTGCTGGGCGGCGGTCGAGGGCAGCGAGCCGGAGATCGAGGCGACCGCCGGCCTGATCGGCGCCGACCGGATGTGCGTCTCCACCGACTATCCGCACTTCGACTCCAACTTCCCGAACGTCGCCGACAACGTGCTGAAAAGCTGCTCGCGCGAGACGGCCGCCCAGATCTTCACGGGCGGCGCCCACCTCTACGGGATCACCGACGAGGATTTCAAGCAGGCCGACGCGGCGGCCGCGCGCGGTACCGGCGCGGCGACGGCCAGGTGAGGGCAGGGGAGGGACTGAAGCGTCGCGAGCTGCTGCGCCTGGGCGGCCTCGCGCTCGGGGGCGCGCTCGTCGCGCCGGGCGGCGCCCGGGCGCAGGCGCCCCGGCGCGGCGGCACGGTGACGATCCGCGCGTGGGATCCGCCCTTCTTCGACCCGATGCTGAGCACGGCCTACCGGGTCCAGATCCCCATCACCTTCACGCACAGCCGGCTGCTTCGACACAAGGCCGGACCGGCGGTCTCGCCGGCGACGTTCCCGATCGAGGGCGATCTGGCCGAGTCCTGGAGCCAGCCGACCGAGACGACGTACGTCTTCAAGCTTCGCCGGGGCGTGCGGTGGCACCCCAAGCCGCCCGTCAACGGCCGCGAGCTCACGGCGGACGACGTCCGCTACACGATCGAACGGTTCCTCACGCTCAAGGGCAACCCGTCGGCCTACATGCTGAAGGCGGTCGAGCGCGTCGAGGCGCTGGACCGGTACACCGTCAAGCTGAGCCTCAAGGAGCCGTTCGGCTGGCTGCTCGACGTGCTGGCCAATCCGATGGCGGTCGCGATCGTGGCGCGGGAGTGCGTCGAGAAATTCGGCGACCTCAAGACGCCGCAGGCGGTGATCGGCACGGGCCCATGGATGCTCGACAGCTATCGCCCGAGCGTCGGCCTGACGCTCGTCAGGCATCCGGGGTACTTCGTGCCCGGGCTGCCGTACATCGACCGGGTCGAGCTGGTGGTCGACGAGGACGCCGCCTCCCGGATGTCCGCGTTCCTGGCGGGGCGCTACGACCTCGGCTGGGAGCTGCCGGGCTCGATCAATCGGACGGACTGGGTCCAGATCAAGGACGCGCTGAAGCGGACACGGCCGAATCTGAAGTCCGTCGAGTTCCCGAGCAACGTCGAGACCCACATCTCGATGCGCACCGATGCGCCGCCGTTCAACGACGTCCGCGTCCGGCAGGCCGTCTCGCTGGCCATCGATCGCCAGGGCATCCTCGACGCCACCGCCGAAGGCGTGGGCATCTTCAACCCGGCGGTGCCCGCCGCGTTCAAGGAGTGGGCGCTCACGATCGACCAGCTCGGTGAGGGTGCGCGGTACTTCCGTCACGACCCGGCCGAGGCGCGCCGACTGCTGGCGGCGGCCGGCTATCCCCGTGGCTTTCCGGCCAGCCTCTGCTTCGCGACCTACGGCTCGACGACCTTCGCCGACAGCGCGCAGCTGATTCTCAAGTACCTCAAGGACGTGGGCATCACGACGCGCCTCGACCAGCGCGAGTACGGGGCGTTCATCGCCAGCTGTTACCTCGGCAAGTTCGAGTCGATGACCTACGGCCCCCAGACGCCGTTCCTCGACCCGGACAACTTCCTGTTCGGCATGCACTATCCCGGCGAGTTGAAGAACCAGAGTCACGTGGACGACCCGCTCGTGACCGACCTCCTGGTCCGTCAGCGCCGCCTGTTCGACGTCGCCAGGCGACGGGAGGTCATTCACGAGCTTCAGCGGCACCTGGCGCGGCAGCAGTACTACGTCCAGATGCCGTCGGGCATCTACATCGCGGTGTGGGACGGCGCCCTGAAGAACTACGCCCCGAATCTCGGCTACGACTACGGCGGCCGGCTCGTCGCGGCCTGGCTCGATCGCGACGCCCGCGAGCGGTGATCTCCCGGCAGGGTATTCCTGTCGTCGGCTACCGCGAGACGCGGTTCATGCCGCCTTGCTTGGCGCGGCCAAGCGCCTGTTCGGCGGCGTCGAGCACCTGCTGCGGATCGGTGCCCTTCTCGGCCTCGGCGATCCCGGCGCTCATCGTCACCGACACCGTCCGTTCGACGACGCGGGTGCGGCCGGGCTGACCGTTCGTCGGCTTCCCGAGCGAGACGTCCACGGTGACGTCCTCGACGGCGTGGCGCACGGCGTCGAGATGCTGGGCCGCCGTCTTGGCGGACACGCCCGGAAAGATCGCCGCGAACCGATGGCCCTCGATGTAGTACGCGCGTCCGCCGCCGCCGACCTTCGCCAGCGGCTTGGCGACCAGGCGCAGTATGCGGCGGGCCGCCTCCGGCCCATGCTCCTGCCGGAAGGCGGGAAACTCGTCGATCTCCGCGTAGGCGATCGAGTAGCGGCGCTTGAGGCGCCGTAGCGCCCGGGTGAACTCGATGCGGGCCTGGAGACCGGTGACGCCGTCCTTGGCGGGCACGTGACGCGGCTCCCAGGTGGCCCCCACCAGGAGGAGCAGCCCCGCGGTGGCGAAGTGGGCGTTGGCCGGGCCGCCGGAACGGGCGCCGTCGAGTGCGAGGAAGCACGCGACCAGCGCCCACGCGGCCCCCGCGGCCAGCGAATGGCCGTGCAGGAAGAAGCGGGCCAGGATCAGGCCGAGCGCCGCCGCGAAGGCGAACACCGCCACCTGCGGCAGCGCCGTCCACGGGCCGAGGCCGCTGCCGACGATCGGGTGATCGAGGGACTCGGCGACGGCGGCGAGCTGCGGGTGCTGGAGCGCCGCCACGATGCCGGCTTGCACCAGCGTGATCCCGAACAGCAGCGCCCCGCGCCCCGCGAATGGATTTTCCTCGCCGAGCCACACGACGAGCGCGATGTTGATCGGCAGCAGCAGGGCGACCGCGTCGAAGATCGTCCGCCCGCCCACGTTGGCGAGCGCGCAATCGGCCAGCGCCAGCACCACGACACCGCCGACGAGGCGTCCGCGTCGCGTCACCAGCCCGAGCAGCGCGCCGCCCGCGAACACGAGCAGCGGTGCTGCGTCCACGGCGGTGGCGAGCGAGTCGGGCAGCGTGCGCGACAACGCCACCACGGCGGCGATCGGAAGCAGCAACGCGGGAGCGACGAGCGACGAAGCTCGTTTCACACGGATCCCCCTTGGCGCCGGAGCCACAGATGGCCGCGGGGACACGAGCTAGCAAGGGAAATACCAAGCGGCGGCGGGGGTCGACTTCGCTGCTACGACGCGGATTAGGACGCGCGAGACGAGGGGGCGCCCGCGGCGGCGGCCCCGATGGCACGTGAACCCGGCACGCGCGTCAGGGTGACCCGGTGGGCCGGGCGGCGACCCAATCCCACATCCGCGCGGCGAACGTGACGGACAGGTCGACGTCGTCCTCGAGCAGGTGTCGCGCGGCGACGAGCGCGCGGGCGGCGGCGCGCACGCGCTCGAGATAGGCCGCGCGGGAAGGGTAGCGCTCCTCGATCGATGGCCGCAGGTCGCCGGATCGCGCGCGCTCGTCGCGCGTACGCGCGAACGGCAGCGTGGCGCCGGCGAAGTACAGCAGCTGCTCGGCGCCGCCGATGTCGGGGTGACGCAGGCTCCACCCGGTATGGGCGGCGACCGGGACCGTGATCTCGGGCACCGCGATGCCCGCGACCTCGTTGCCGTCGTCGTCCACGGCGGAGACGAGGGTGCCGTACGCCGCGCCCTCGCGCGGCGGGATGCGCGTCAGCGCGCGAAGCTCGGGGTCGCCGCCGAAGTCCCGCCGCCCGGCCCGCGCGTGATGTCGCGGGTACGCCGCGCGCGGGATCTGCTCGAAGACCTTGGCCAGCGACTCGGGGGGCACCGCGGTGCCGTCGTCGACCCGCGGATGGCGGCTCGGCGGCGGCTCGACGCCCTCGGTGACCCAGCGGTCGAGGTTCACCAGGCAGGCGCGGAGCAGGCGGCTGTAGTTGATCGTGTTGCGCACATTCTGCGAGCGCTCGGTCCAGCCGGAGGGATCGGCCGCGACCGGCGTCGTGTCCGTGGGCGGCCAGACGCCGACACCATGCTCGGTGCCGGCGAAGTGATAGACGCGCGTGAACGATCCCGGCGCGACGTCACGACGGCCGTCGGGGTCGGTGTGGACGAGCGAGGCGTCGCCGCGGTGGTACTCGGCCGAGGTGTTGGTGTGAAAGACCTTCAGCCGGCTGCCGCGCGCGTCGAGGCGGCCGTGGAGCGCGTCGGTGGCGCCGGTCACCGGATCGGTCGTGGCCACGTCGGTCGACGGGAACACGTGCGCCATCATCTGGGGCCGGTCCTTGGAGTTCTGGCCGAAGCGCTGGTTGAACTCGCCGCGCATGCCGCCCGCGACGTTGGCGATGATCCCGTCGAGCGCCTCGCGGCCGTCCTCGTCGACGTTCAGATCCCAGTAGACCAGCGTGCGCAGGAAGCGGCCCGTCTGCGAGCGTCCATACGCGTAGGCCCAGCGGACGTCACCGGCGGCCGGATTGGCGTCGGCCGCGCCGCCGTGCTTGAGCCAGGAGACGCAGTCGCGCAGGGCGGCGAAGCTTAGCCCGAGCACCGGCGCCCCGATCGCCGTGTAGGCGATCTGATAGAGCCGGCCCTTCTCGAAGCCGCCATCGAGCCAGACGTGGCGCGGATCGTCGACCACGCGGCCGCCGACCGCGCGGGCGAAGCGCCAGCGCTGCCTTGGGATCGCCTGGGGCGGGCCGTCGAGCTGGTCGCGCACGAGCAGCACGGCGTCGCGCTCCTCAAGATCGGCAGCCGGATGGGCCAGGTGACCGCGGTCGGAGAGCAGGAAATGGGGTACGGGCTGGGGCGCCTGGAGGTTGACGTAGATCCGGCCGCGCAACGGGTGACCGCCGGCGTCACGCGCCTCGGGCGCGTAGAGCCGGAAGAGCCCGGGCAGCTCCGGCACGTCGCACTGCCAGCCGCACGACACGACGGCCCAGCCGCGCCGCATCAGGAAGCCGTCGCCCACGTCGATCGGCGGATTGGCGTCGGCGTCCGGCCCGAACACCGGCCGGGTGGCGTGGTTGAAATTGGGCACGGTCACCGTGTTGCCGCGGTTGACGACGTCGAGGATCACGCGCCCGCTGCTGCGCGCGCGCTCGACCGGCAGCAGGATCGACACGTCGGCGGCGAACTCCACGCGCCCCTGCCGGTTGCACGGGGCGAGCCCGATGTCGGTGATCCGCTCGTTGGCGGCGTGCGTCGGGTCGACGGCGAAGCTGAGGCGTCCCTTGAGCTCTTCGTAGGGACCGACCTCCCCGAAGGCGCGTCCCCCGGCGAGCGGGCGTCTGAGCGCGATGTCGAAGCGGGTGACGGGCATCGGTGTGGCGAGACTGTGCGCGCGCCCTGCGGCGTTGTCAACCGGAGCGCGGCCGGCGGCAGCGCCGGTCGCGCGGTCTCACGCCACGCGGCGTGCTCGCGCGGCCGTCCGGCCGGCGTCCGGCTGCGCCGCGTGGGCGATGGCGGCGTTGACCTCGGCGCCCAGCAGCAGCACGAGGCTCGTCAGGTAGAGCCAGAGCAGGAACAGGATGAGGCCGCCGATCGAGCCGTACATCACGTCGTAGTTCGCGAAATGCGCCACGTAGAAGCGGAGCCCGAAGGAGGCGAGCAGCCACAACGCCGTGGCCGTCACCGAGCCCGGCGTCACCCAGCGCCACCGGCCGTGCCCGGCGGGCGCGAAGTAGTAGATCAGGTCGATGGCGGCGAGGACGAGCACGACGGCGATGGCCGTGGCCAGGGGCTGGCCGAGGATCTCGATCCTCGCGCTCAGCATCAGCAGGAGCGTCGAGACCACCAGGAACACGGCGAACACCACCGTCAGCAGCACGGCGATCACGCGCCGCCTCAGCCACGAGCGGTGGTCGGTGACGTCGTAAACGACATTGAGCATGGTCATGACGGAGGCCATTCCGGTCGACCCTGCCCAGACCGCCGTGAGCGCGCCGAGCGAGACGAGGCCGCGATAGCCATTGTTGGAGACCACCTGACGCAGCGTGGCCCGGACCATCGCGGCGGCCTCGGGGGGCAGCACCTGGGCGACGGTGTCCATGAGCTGGCCGATCACGTGGTGGATCGGGAGCAGACGCACGATCGCGGTCGTGAACAGCAGCAGGGGGAAGATCGAGAAGAGGAAGTAATAGGACAGCGCCGCCGCCCGGTGGCCGATCTCGTCCGCCTGCGCGGCCTTCCAGACCCGCGCCGCGAACTCGCGGAGGCTGAGCCCGCCGAGGCGCCACGGTGATGGCCGTCGAGGCATGTGCCGTCGACCGGTGCATGCCGCGTGCCGTCCGTACGGCTCGTTGACCGCCCCGACGCCCGCGAGTAAGCTCCAGCCATTCGTCGCGGCGCTGTCCCGTCGTGGCCCATGGAGGCCGGCATGCGATCGCTCGGTGCGCTCGTCCTGCTCTGCGTGCTCACGCTCGGCTGTGCCGGCGCCGCGGGCGCCCAGCCGGCCGGCACGCTGACGTGGGCCGTGCACGTGACGCTGGCCACGCGGTGGCTCGACACGTCGGAGACCGAGTCCGACATCACGCCGTTCATGGTCCTCTATGCGCTGCACGACGCGCTGGTCAAGCCGATGCCCGGCAACCTGAACGCGCCCTGCCTGGCCGAGTCGTGGACGGTGGCGAAGGACGGGCGGACGTGGGAGTTCACACTGCGCAAGGGCGTGCGCTTCCACAACGGCGAGCCGGTGACTGCCGAGGACGTCAAGTTCTCCTTCGAGCGCTACCGCGGCGCCGCGTCGACGCTCTTCAAGGAGCGCGTGCGCGAGGTACAGGTCGTCGACCCCGGCCACGTGCGGTTCGTCCTCAAGGAAGCGTGGCCCGACTTCATGACGTTCTTCGGCACCAGCGCCTCCGGGGCCGGCTGGGTGGTGCCGAAGAAGTACGTCGAGAAGGTCGGTGAGGACGGGTTCCGCAAGGCGCCGATCGGCGCCGGCCCCTACAAGTTCGTGAGCTTTCAGCCCGGTGTCGAGCTCGTCCTCGAGGCCTTCGACGGCTACTGGCGCAAGAC
>Ga0066704_10001180_pt1 | contig 10965 bp, 6 predicted proteins | sample GraSoiAngelo_153_FD_66458 | JGI IMG/M metagenome (GOLD analysis project Ga0066704, IMG submission 66458) | Grasslands soil microbial communities from the Angelo Coastal Reserve, California, USA - 14_1009_12_40cm | ecosystem: Environmental > Terrestrial > Soil > Grasslands | place: USA... | reverse complement strand
GAGCTTGCGGGTCATGTTGTAGTGCGTCTGGCCGGGGACCGTGTAGAGCTGGAACCGCGTCGTGAACCCGCGCACGCCGAGCGCCGACACCGGCAGAAAGTCGAAGAACAGCGTGCGGTCGTCGCCGGTGGCCAGCGAGACCATCTTGCCCTTGCTGGTCTCCGGCAGGCAGCGATGGATGTACTGGAGATTGGCGGTCTTGCCGGCCAGGCCGGGCCCGTAGTACACGACCTTGAAGTTGATGACCTTGGCGGCGTAGTTGATGATCGACACGTCAGCGCGCCTCCAGCAGCGTCGCCGCCCGCGCCGCCGCCCGCTGCGCTCGCCCGGTCAGGGTCACCTCACCGGCCGCCGCCAGCAGGGCGGGCGCGCCGGATGCGCCGCGCAGGCCCCGCACGATGGCCCGCTCGCGTCCATGGCGCAGCACGACCGAGTCCAGATGGCCCAGCCCGGCCTCGTCGTGACCGGCGATGAGCGTGTCGTGCACGGCGCGGGCGGCGCCGGCGACGGCCGCGTCGGCGCTCGCCGCGAAGAGGTAGACCGGAGCGCCGCCGTCGGACGTCGTGACCGTGGACACGATCGAGCCGAACACGCCGAGCGCGCGCGCCGCCTCGCCGACCCGACCGTGGCCGGTGCCCTCGACCGCCGGCGTCAGCGACGCGGCGCCGAGGCCGGCCGCCGCGACCGGGGTGCGCAGCGCGCGCCCGCCGCCGGCGCGCGCGCGCGCGGCAAGCACCTCGGCGAAGGCCACCGGCCCGCCGCGGCGCACGCCGACGACCAGCGTGCCGCTGGTGACGGGCACGAGGATGCATGCCACGCGTGACGTGCGCACCGTGACCTGATCGACCGGCCACCCCGCGAGCCGCTCGAGCAAGGCGTGGCCACGGGCGCCGAGCGCTTCGACCGCCGCGCGGGGAAGCCCCGGGGCGACGAAGCAGACGAGCAGCCGGCCGGCGATGGGCCGCGCGTGCCACTCGAGCGCGCCCAGTGGCGCCAGCGGGACGGCCAGCGCACGCGCGAGCGCGCCGAACTCCTCGTCGTGGCTCTCGCCCGCGGCCGGCGCCGCCACGGCCGCCGCTGGCCGAATCGTCGACTTCGGGGTCTTCGGGCTCGGCGGCGGCGCCGCCGGCGGCGGTGACTTCGGCGGGGACGTCCTAGCGACAATCCGCGCATCGACCGACACGGCGGCCGGCGGCGCGGCAGGCGGCGCCGGCGGCGCGGGCGCAGCCGGCGGCGGCGCGCTCATGATCACGGTCGGCGGCTCCGGCTCGACGACGGGCGCCGGCGGGCCCGGCTCGAACGGCGCCGGGAACTCGCCGATCGCCGAGATGTCGGCGGCAGGCGCTGCCAGGTGGAAGAGATCGGGCGGGATCTGCCGCACGACCTCGTCCATGGGAAGCGCGACCACCCAGTCGGGATAGCGGCGCCGCACCTCGGAGGCCGGCATGGCGAGCGCGAGCTCGGGGAACTGATCCTCGATCAGCGTCCACGCGATCTCCACCGCTCCCTGGTGGAGCTGGGGCAGGACCAGCCGCTGCGGCACCACCAGCGTGTGCGGCTCGCGCAGGCTCTCGCCGAGACGCGCCGGCGCCAGCGTGAAGACGTCGGCCGGGAACTGGGCGGCGATGCGATCGAACGCGATGCGAACGACCGGCTCGTCGACTGCCGGCGGCCGCGCCTGCTCGACGCTCTTCACCGAGGCCCCCGCGGCGGCGGCCTTCGGCGCCTTCGCCACCGGCGACGCCACGACGGGCGGGGCGGGCACGAACGTCGGCGCCGGGGTCGGCACCGAGGGCGGCGGCGGCTCGGGTGGCGCGGCCGCCACGGCCGGCTCGCTCTCGGGCTCGTCGTGCTTCGGACGCGCGCGCTCGAACGCCGCGGGACCCGCGCCGTGGCCGGCGTTCCAGGTCACGGACGACGGACGCAGCACCGCGTCCCAGTTCGGCGAGCCCAGCGGCGCGGGCGCCGAGCGCGGTCCCGCGGCCGACCGCTCTCCGCGCGGGACGCGTCGGCGCGACGTCGTCAGGGGGCCGCGCCAGACCAGGAGCACGAGCGGCGCAGCGACGAGGTGGATCAGCGGCGCCGGTGCGAAGCCACCGAACGCGCGGGCCACCGCGCCCTCGATCGACAGGGGATGCGTGAGGGCGAGTGAGACCGACGTCGCCAGGCCGAGCACGGCGTTGACACCGCAGGCGGCGAGCGCCCAGGTGAGCCGGCGCGCCGCCGGCTCGCCGGGCATGGCAGCCAGCGCCAGGACGACGTAGACGATCAGCGGCGCCAGAGCCACCAGGCCGAGCGGCACCACCAGGTTGCGGCCGAGGTTCCACTCGAAGAGGGCCGTCCCGGTGCCCGTGGCGAGCGCGGCGACCACGATCGATCGCAGCGATCGAGCCACGCGGACCCGCACCCGATGCCGTGCCATCGCTATACCGCCTGTAGCAGCTCCGGCACCGTCTTCTTCGCGTAGTAGCGAACCTTGCCGAGCACCGCCGCCTCGCTGAGACCGATGGCGAGCAGCGCGGAGGCGCCGACGCTATAGAGGACGACCATCCCGCGCTCGTACTCGAGGATCATTCCCTGCAGCGCGCCGCGGTTCAGCTCGCGGCCGAGGCCTTCCGAGGATTCCGCGAGGCACGCGCTGAGGGCGCCGGCGACTTCCGGGTCGACGGCGCCGTCGGCGGAGGCGTCGAGCAGCAAGCCCTCGCGGTCGACGAGGACCGCCCACTGCACGCCGTCGATCGCGGCGAACTCGCGGAGCACCGCGCCGGCGCCGCCGGCGGCGGGCGCCGACGCGCGCGCCGGCGGCGCCGGCGTCGATGGGCGCGCGGTGCGCGCACGCTCCTTGACGCTCGGCTCCACATGCCCCCGGCCGTTGACCGCCGTCGGCGGCGCCGGCGTCGCGCGCGCCACCGACGCCAGCAGGCCATCCAGCTTGCGCAACAGGTCGTCGGCGGCGAACGGCTTGCTGAGCACGTCGGAGGACTGCACGCGCGCGGCGCGCTCGCGGACCTCGTCGTTGACGATGCCGGACATCAGCAGCACCGGCGTCCCGCCCAGCCGCGGATGGCGCTTCACGAACTCGCAGATCTCATAGCCGTCGCGATCCGGCATGACGACGTCGCAGACGACGACGTCGGGCTCCTCGCGCTCGATCCGCTCGAGCGCCTCGGTGCCGGTGGCCGCGCAGACGACCTCGATCTGGCGCCCGATCAGGGCCCGCTCGACCACCTTGCGTACGCTGAGGCTGTCGTCGACGACCAGCACCTTCGGCATGTCCTACCCCTTTTCGTCGATCGCGGTCGCGATGCTGAGCAGCAGGCGGTCCACGCTCTTGTCGATCGTTCGGTTCGCGCTGGGCGCCTCGCCGGCGGCGCTCGGCAGGAAGCAGAAGCGGCCGGCACCGTCCCTCTGCGAAGCCGCCAGGAGCGCGCCGAACGCCTCCTCGCCGACGGTGTTGCGGTATTCGGCGTGCACGACATGACCGGCCTCGAACGCGATCAGGCCGCCGCCGCGTGGCAAGGCCAGGATCAGACGTCCCGTCTTGCCGCCCCCGGCGATCGCCTGGGTCAGATCGGCGAGATCCATGACGTCCAGCGAGCCCTGGAACGTGCCGCTCGGCACCGACTCCAGATTGACCGGCGCGCGCGGCGCGCTGATCGGCGCCGGAGCGGGCGCGATGGTCGGCACGTGCGCCGCCGGCGCCGGATCCGCCGGCGCCGACGACTTCGACCACGGCGCGGCCGCCGCGGCGGCGGTCGGCGTCACGTAGCGCTTCGGCGGGTCGGCCACGGGTTCCGCAACGGGCTCCGGCCGCAGCCGCGGCACGGGCGGTGGCGGGGGCGGCGCGTCCGGCGGCGGCGGTGCGGGAGCAGGCGCGGGGGGCGGTGGCGCGGCGACAGGCACCCGCGGCGGCGGCGTCGAAGCAGGGACCCGGGGCGGCGCGGGAGCAGGGACCCGGGGCGGCGCGGAAGCAGGCACGCGGGGCGGCGCAGGAACAGGCACCCGGGGCGGCGCGGTGGCGCGCGCCGCCGGGGGCGCCGCCGGGGCGACCGGACGTGCCGGCGCAGGGGCGGCGATCGGGGCGGCCGGCGGCGCTGCCACCGGCGCCGGCGGCCGCTCGTCCGGTGCGGCGTCGCCGTTCACGAGACGAACGACCAGCGGCACGATGGCACCGGCGGCCATGCCCGGCGGCAGCACGAGATCCACACCGGCGGAGCCGGTCTCGGTCGGGTTGACCTCGTCGGCGCCGGCCATGAGGACGAACCGCACCTCACGCGTGCCGGGATCGGACTTGAGGATGGCGCAGAGCTCGTGGCCATCCATGTCGTCGATGCGCGCCCGGCTCACGACGACATCGTGACGGTTCCACTCGAGCATCGTCAGCGCGAACGAGCCGCTCGAGGCCACCGTCACCTCGGCACCGCCGGCGGCGAGCGCCATCTTCAACGCCGGCGCGCGGGTGACGTCGGGGTCGACGACGAGCACCTTCATACCAGCGACTCCACGAGCCGCAGGAAGGCGTCCTCGTTGACGGGCTTCGTCATGTAGTGGCTGACGCCGAGCCGGCGCGCCAGCGTCTGATGCTTTTCGCCCGAGCGGGTGGTGAGGACGATGACCGGCAGATCACGGGTGGCCGGCCGGCGGCGGACGTCCTCCAGCAGCTCGTAGCCGTTGAGACGCGGCATCTCCAGGTCGGTCACGAGGACGTCGACGGTGCGCTCGGCCAGGCGGGCCAGCGCGTCGGCGCCGTCGATGGCCGTCGTCACGGCGAACCCGGCCTTCTCGAGCATCTGGCCGACGAACTTCCGCACGCTGATCGAGTCGTCCACGAGCAGGACGTGCGCCTTCGCCGGCCGCGGCTCCTCGTGGTCGACGGCGCCGCCCGCCGTCCGCGCGGCGCTGCGGTCCGGGCCCGGCGCCGGGCTCAGCGCGAGCTCGCCGAGGCGCGCCGGGTCGAGCAGCAGCGTGACACGCCCGTCGGCGGAAACCGTCGCGCCCGCATAGGGACCGATGCCCTCGAGGAAGGCCCCCAGCGGCTTGACGACGATCTCCTCCTTGTGCAGCACCTGCTCCACCGCGCACGCGAAGAGTCCCCCACCGCCCCGCAGCGCCAGCACGGGCGACCGGTCGCCGGGCGCGGCCGGCAGGCCCAGGGCGCGGTCCAGCTCGATCAGCGGCAGCCAGCGATCCTCGACGAGCGCCGCCGCGCCAGCAGGCCCCGAGCGCCTCGCCTCGCGACCGACGGCGGCGATGACGTGCACGGCGTTGAGCGGCACCGCCAGCACCTCGCTGCCGGCGCGCACCATCAGCGCCTCGGTCACGAGCACGGTGAGCGGCAGCCGCAGCGTGAAGCGAGTGCCGGTGCCGAGCTCCGTCTGCACGTCGATCTCGCCGTTCAGCCGACCGACGTTCGTGCGGACGACGTCCATGCCCACGCCGCGACCGGCGGCGGTGGTCACCTCGGCGGCAGTGCTGAAGCCGGGTCGGAAGATCAGCTCCAATGCGTCGCGATCGGACATCGTCGGCGCCGCGTCCGCGCCCACGAAGCCCAGCGTCACCGCCCGGTTGCGAAGGCGCTCGGCGTCGATGCCGCGCCCGTCGTCGGCGACCTCCAGGACCACGAACGCGCCCCGATGACTCGCGCTGAGCGTGACCGTGCCGACCGCGGGCTTGCCGCGGGCGCGCCGCTCGTCGGACGTCTCGATGCCGTGCACGACGGCGTTCTGCACGAGGTGCAGGAGCGGGTCGACCACCTGCTCGATGATGCTGGCGTCGATCTCGACCGACTCGCCGGTCGTCTCGATGCGCACGCTCTTGCCGGCCGCCCGCGCCGCCTCCTGCCCCTGACGGACGAAGCGCGTGTAGAGGCTGCCGACCGGCACCAGCCGCGCGCGGCCGAGTCCGGCCCGCACCTCGCCGGTGAGCCGGTGCACGAGGCCGACGTCCTCACGAACGGTGCGGCCCAGCAAGGCCAGCTCGGCGTGAACCTCGGCGATGTCGGACGCGATCTCGGCGATGCTGCGCGCGAAGAGCGTGAAGTCGTCGTACCGGTCGAACTCCAGCTCCGCAAACATCTCCGAGACCGACCGGTGCCGCGCCGAACCGTCATCACCGCCGGACCGCTCGTCGCGCCGCACCGGCAGGGTGGCGTCGAGCTGTCGGCGCTCGAAGTCGGCGACCGCCTGGCCCAGCCGCCCGCGGCTGGCGAAAAGCACGTCGCCGAGCCGGTCGATCTCCGCGAGGCGACGCTCGAGCGCGCTCCGCGCGACGACGAGCTCGCCGACCAGGTCCATCAGCCCGTCCAGCCGCTCCAGCGGAACCCGGATCGTCTGGCGGCCGAGGCGCGAGGCCGGCGCTCCGATGCGCGTCGGGGCGCGCCGCGAAGGCGGCGCCGGCGCGACGGGCGCCGGTGTCGTGGGCGCCGATGACGCGGGCCCGGCCACCGCCGCGTCGGGCGGCGGCGCCGCCAGCGCCGCGTCGGGCGCCGGATCGCCGGTGTGGGCCGGCGCCGGGGCGACCGCCGCGTCGAGCAGCGCGGTGACGCGCGCGCGCGCGGCGGCGGCGGCGGCGGTGAGATCGAGGGCCGGGTCGGCGGCCGGGTCCAGCAGGCGCTTGAAGCAGTCGACCGAGGCGAGGCCGGCGTCGAGCACCGCGGGGGTCAGGGCGGCGCGTCCCTCGCGGACGGCGACCAGCAGGTCCTCCAGCCCGTGCGCGAGCTCGCCGATCGGGCGGCAGCCGACGACGAAGGCGGCGCCCTTGAGCGTGTGGACGGCGCGGAACAGGGCGGCCACACCGGCCTCGCTGGCGCCGTCCCGCTCGAGCGCCAGCATGGCCGTCGTCATGGCGTCGAGATGCTCGGCCGCCTCGGGAGCGAAGTAGGTCATCACATCGTCGTGGGCCGCGAAGAATCGCCCGAGCTCTTCGCGCAGCGGGTCCGAGGCCGCGGACGCGGCCGCGTCCTCCGGGGCCGGCGGCGCCATCGCCAGCGCGTCGGGCGGCGCGGGCTTGTCGCCGCGCTCGAGCGCCTCCAGCGCGGACTTGAGCGCCCGGAGCAGCGCGGTGATGCGGGGGGCGGCCTCCGCCCGCGCCGCCGGCGGCGCCCCCGGAAGCGGGCCAAGCGCCTGCTCCAGGGTGGTGGCCAGCGTGGCGACCGCGGGGAACTCGTGCAGGGAGGCGGCGCCCTTGAGGCGATGCGCCACGACGAAGATGTCTTCCCACGAGGGCTCGGCGGCGCCGCTCACGATGCGGGCGACGCCTTCCTCGATGGCCTCGAGCGTCTCCCACGCTTCCATGAGGAAGATGGAGCGGAGGAACTCCTGGTCGCCCGGCTGCTCGACCACGGTGCGTCGACCTCAGGCCGAGGCCAGCTTGAACCGCGCCAGGCTCCGCGTCAGCTCGTCGGCGAGCTTCACGAGGTCCTCGACGGTCTTGCGCGTCTGCAACACCGCCTGTTCGGTGTGCACGGCGACCTGGGCGATCGACTGCATGGCGCGCGCGACGCCTTCCGCGCCGTCGACCTGCTCGGCGCTGGCCCGCGAGATACCCTGGGCGAGCTCGGCCGACGTCGTCGACATCCCGGCGATCTCCTTCAGGTGCTGCTCGGCCCGGATGGTGACCTGGTAGCCGGACTCGACCTCGCGGGTGCCGTCTTCCATCGCCACCACCGCTTCCTGCGTCTCCGTCTGCACCGTCCGGATGAGCGAGGCGACATCCTTGGTCGCCTTGGCCGCGCGCTCGGCGAGCTTGCGGATCTCGTCGGCGACGACGCCGAACCGCAGTCCGGCTTCGCCGGCGCCGGCCGCCTCGATGGCGGCGTTCAGCGCCAGGAGGTTCGTGTGGGAGGCCAGCTCCTCGATCAGGTTGACGATCTCGGAGATCTCCAGCGACCGATCGCCGAGGCTCTTGATCTTCTTGGAGATCACCTGCACCTCGCCGCGGATGCGCTGCATGCCGGCCAGGCTGTCGCGCACCGCCTGGTCGCCCTGGCGGGCGGCCTCCAGCGTGTGCCGGGCCGCGCCGGCCGCCTTCTCGGCGGTGCTGGCGACCTCGCGCACGGAGCGGCTCATCGTCTCCATGGCGTGGCTGACGGTCGTGATCTCGCGCGCCTGGGCCTGGGCGCCGCCGGCCATCTGGTCGGTGGCGCCGATCATCTCGTTCGCGCTGCCGGCCACGCGCAGGGCCGCGTGGCGAACGTCGGCCAGCAGGCCGGCGATCTCCTCGACCATGACGTTGATGGAGTCGACGACGCTGCCGAGCACATCCGGCGTCACCTGGCCCCGCCGCGAGAGGTCGCCCTGGGAGATCTCCATGACGGTGTCGAGGAACGTCTGGATGTTCTTCTGGAGGTCCTCGCGCTTCTTCTTCTCGTCGTCGCGCTCGGTCTCGGTCATGACCTGCGAGCGCAGGCGCACCACGGTGTCGTTGAATGTGTGGGCCAGCAGACCGATCTCGTCGCGGGAGGCGACCTTGATCGTCTCGCTGAGATCGCCGCGGCCGACGCGCTCGGCGACCTTCACGATCCGGCCCAGCGGGCGCGTGATCCGGCGTGCGAAGAGCACGCCGGCCAGCACGGCCACCACGGCGACGCCGCCGAACACCGCGAACAGGAACCAGCCGGCCCGGGCGGCCGCCGCGTCGATGATCGTACGGTCCATGCCGACGCGCACGGTGCCGATGGTGCCGCCCAGCATCGGCACGCCGATGTCGATGATGTGGTGGCGGGCGCCGGTGACGGGGTCGGCGTACTCGATCTCCCGGACCTGCTTGGCGGCCTCGCCGGGGACGAGGTTCTTGTCGACGAGGTCGGGCGGCACGAACGGCACGAACGTGTGGGCGATCTGGTTCTTGCCGGTGTCGTAGACCATGACGTAGGCGACGCCGCTGATGCCGGCGAACTGGTCGATCAGGGCCTGCACCGTCGAGGCGTCGCGCGTCAAGATGAGGTCGACGCCCGACGAGGCCAGGCTGTTGGCGATGGCGCTGCCCTTGGAGGTGAACTCCTCGGTCATCTGCCGGCGCAGGGTCTGGACCGAGATGTACCAGGTGACGGCCGCCAGCGGGATCAGCACCGCCGCGAGGAACAGGATGATCTTGGTCAGCAGACCGAACCGTGGCTTGGAGGTCTTCATGGCGCGCCCCCTCAGGCCTGGACCGCCGACGACCAGTCGGCGATCGGCACCCACCGCTCACCCTCCACCCGGGTGAAGTAGACGTTGTCCAGACCCTGGTGACGCTCGGGGCCGAACGACAGGGGCGCCCCGATGCCGAGGTCGAAATTCTTGAACGACTCCAGCGCCTGGCGGAAGCCGAGCCGCGTCGGGTTCGGGCCGGCCCGCCGCAGCGCCTCCACCACGACCTTGGCGTTGATGTAGCCCTCGAGACTGATGAAGCTGTAGTGCTGGGGGCTGTACTTGTCCTCCTTCAGCGAGGCCGGCACCGCGGGGTTGAACTTGTCCATCAGCGCCCGATACTCGACGACACCGGGCAGGCTCACGTCGTCATAGCTCGGCACGACCTGGGAGTTCACCAGCGCGCGCGTGTAGTCGTGGCCGGTGCTCTTGCCGTGCTGCACGAGCAGCCGCAGCATCGCGTCGGAGCCGACGAACGACACGTTGGAGATCGGCACGCCCCAGCCGAGGTCGCGAGCCGTGCGCACGAACGCGCCGCAGCCCTGGTAGGCGCCGGTGCAGAGCACCACGTCCACGCCGGCCTGACGGAGCGCGTTGGCGGCCGGGTTCACGTCGTCCTCGAACCGGGCGCCGCGCTGATAGGTCGTCTCGGCGACGATCTTGGCGCCGCGCTGGGCGAGCGCGCGGGAGACGCCGTCGGTGCCGCTGCGGCCGTAGGCGTCGGCCTGCGAGTACACGCCGAAGTTGCGGGCGCCGAGCGCCCAGAAGCGCTCGACCAGCGCGGCCATCTCCTGGCGGTACGACGCGCGGACGTTGAACACGTGCTCGACGTAGGGCGCCTCCCGCTGCGGCTGGGCGCCCGTGAAGTTGCCGACGAGCACCACCTGCTGATCGGCGTAGCGCTTGATGACGGGCAGCGCGCGGGTCAGCGTGGGCGTGCCGACGTAGTTCGACAGGAAGAACACGGAGTCCTTCTCCAGGAGCTGGATCGTGTTCTTCACGCACGGCAGCGGCTCGTACTTGTCGTCGAGGCCGACCACCGTCAGCGTGCGGCCGTAGAGGCCGCCGCGGACGTTGACCTCGTCGTAATACGCCTGGGCGCCGCGATAGAGCTCGGTCCCCAGGCCACCGGCGGTCCCCTTGAAGGCCGCGCTCATGCCGATGCGGATCTCCCGCGCCGTCACGCCGGGCGCGCTCGCCATCGGCGGCGCGGTGGCGGCCGCGGGTGGCTCGGCCGCCGGAATCCACTTGGTGGGCGCGCCCCGCGTGGCGGCCGCCTGCGCGGCCGCGGCGGCGGCGCGGCCGAGCGCGCCGGAGAGGACGGCGGTGGACAGCAAGCGCAGCACGGTCCGTCGTTCCATGTCGTTATCCTCCGGGGGCGGAATCCCAGGCGCGGCGGACGGCAGTGAGCAGCGCAGAGGCGTCGAGCAGCGTGGCGCGCACGCCGGCCTCGTCGACCAGCTCGCCGAGGGCGAGCGCGCCCGGCTCGGCGTCGGCGGCGGCCTGCACGTCGTCGAACGCCGTGAGACCCACAACGCGCTCGATCACGATGGCGGCCCGGTGGTCGCCGTCGGCGAGCACCAGCGCCCGCGGACGCTCGAGCGTCGGGCGCACGGGCAGGCCGAGCAGGGGCCGGGCCTCCACCACCGGCAGGACGTGGCCACGCAGGTTCATGACGCCGACCAGCGGCGCTGGCGCCCCCGGCACCGCTGTCGTGACGTCGAGCATCACGACCTCGCGAGCCTGGATGACGTCGACCGCGAACGGGCGACCGCCCAGGAGCACCACGCACGCACGGCGGGCGGGCGCCCGCTCGGCGACGGTCTCGACCGCGGCG
>Ga0066704_10001176_pt1 | contig 10976 bp, 9 predicted proteins | sample GraSoiAngelo_153_FD_66458 | JGI IMG/M metagenome (GOLD analysis project Ga0066704, IMG submission 66458) | Grasslands soil microbial communities from the Angelo Coastal Reserve, California, USA - 14_1009_12_40cm | ecosystem: Environmental > Terrestrial > Soil > Grasslands | place: USA... | reverse complement strand
TTCGCGCGCTCGCACCCGGCCGGCTCGCTCGGCCGGCGCCTGCTGCTGCACATCAGCGACATCATGCACACCGGCGCCAAAGTGCCGATGATCGCTGCGAACGCGAGTCTGTCCGATGCGCTGGTCGAGATGACCGGCAAGGGGCTCGGCATGACTGCCGTGGTGACGCCCGGCACGCAGCATCTGGTCGGCGTCTTCACCGACGGCGACCTGCGCCGCGCGGTCGACGACGACGACATCGACCTGCGGGCGACGCCGGTGACGCAGCTGATGAATCCGCATCCGAAGACCATCGGCGCCGACCGTCTCGCGGTCGAGGCCGCGCATCTGATGGAGGATCACAAAATCCACGCGCTGCTCGTCGTCGATGCCGCAGGCGACGTAGTCGGCGCATTGAACATTCACGACCTGTTGCGCGCACGCGTAGTCTGAAGTGCCTTACTCTCACATCCACAATCCGCCCGCCGAGGTGCTCGCGCGCGCCGCGCGCGTGAAGCTCGCGATCTTCGACGTCGACGGCGTTCTGACCGACGGCCGCCTGTGGTACGCCGCGGACGGCAGCGAGCTCAAGGCTTTTCATTCGCAGGACGGGCTCGGCATGAAGCGCCTGATGTTCTACGGCGTCGAGGTCGGCGTGATCACCGCACGCCAGAGCCATGTCGTTACCGAGCGTACGGCCGAACTCGGCATCGTGCACGTGTACCAGGGTCAACTGCGCAAGCTCGAGTGCTACGAGCATCTGATCGCCGCGCTCGCCTTGCAGCCGCAGGATGTGTGCTATGTCGGCGACGACGTGGTTGATCTGCCGGTGATGCGCCGCGTCGGCCTCGCGATCGCACCTGCCAACGCGCACCCCTGGGTGCACGAGCACGCACACTGGCGCACGCACGCACGCGGCGGCGAAGGCGCGGCGCGCGAAGTCTGCGATCTGCTCATCGCGGCACAGGGCAAGGCGGAAGCCGAGCGCGCTTACTGGTCATGAGCACTCACGCCTGATGGATCGCCGGTCTGTTCTTACGATTTTTCTGCTCGCTGCCGTCGCGGTGGCGACATGGCTGCTGGGCTGGAGCCTGCGTCCGCGCGAAGATCCAAACGCGTTCACCGGCCCGCCGCGTTCGGGCTACACGCTCGACAAGTTCACACTCGACGCGATGGACACCGATGGCAGCCATACCTTCACCGTGATCGCGCCGCATCTGACGCGGCGCGACGACGACGGCTCGATCTACGTTGCCGCGCCCGATTACGAGATCGTCGACAACAGCAGCAATGTCTGGAAAGGCACGTCGGACTCCGCTTGGGTGAACAAGGACGGCACGATCATGAAGCTCGAAGGCAAGGTGCTGATGCATCGCGTGCCGACCGACAAGGTCAATCAGGTTGATCTCGCTACGCGCGACCTCACGATCACGACCGATCCGAAGGCGAAGGACGCGCAAGGCAAGATCGTCGCAGGCGTGCATCGCGACAAGCGCATGGAAACCGCGGCGCCGACGACAATCAGCGACGCGAGCACTATCTCGCGCAGCGTCGGCATGAAGGCGGATCTCGACCTGAAGACGATCGAACTGTTGTCCGAAGTCCACATGATTTCTTATCCGGGGAAACAAAATGGCGGCTAAAAATTTCTCGCTACTCGCCGGCGTCGTTGCGCTCGCCGTTTCGGGTAGCGCATTTGCGCTCAAGAGCGACAAGAATCAGGCGACCAATATCGATGCGGCGTATCAGAAAACCGTGCAGAGCAAGACCGGTGCGGCGAACGACCCGAACGTCACCGATCTCGACGGCAATGTCTTGATCACCAAGGGCTCGATCAAGATGAACTCAGGTCACGCGACGATTCATCAGACGCCCGCGGGCGCAGGCGCGAACGGCGGCAAAATCGCCCGCGTGATCCTGACCGGCAAACAGGCGCATATGCAGCAGCTGCACGACGGCGATTGCTCGCTGATGACCGCAAACGCGGACAAGATCGACTACAACCCGCTGACCAATCTCGCCGATCTGACCGGCAATGTGGTCGTGACGCAGGCGGGACGCGGCGAATTTCATGGCGAGCACATGCTCTACAACACCGACACCGGCGATATGGAATCGGGCCAGGTCGGCGCCGCGCAGGGCCGCATCCATATGGTGATGGAGGCACAGACCGAGCAGCCAGCGGCGAGCACGAACAACTGCGGCTATCCGGGCGGCACTGCGCCGGCGGCGAAGGCGACCGACAAACCCGCGACCAAGCCGGCCGACAAGAAGGCCGACAAGCACTGATGCTCCTCGCAACGGGTCTGCAAAAAAGCTACAAGGGCCGCGCCGTCGTGCGCGACTTTGCCTTCACGCTCAAGGAAGGCGAAATCGTCGGTCTGCTCGGCCCCAACGGCGCGGGCAAGACCACGACGTTCTACATGGTCGTCGGCCTCGTCGGCGCCGACGCCGGACGCATCACGCTCGACAAGGAAGACATCACGCAGATGCCGATGCACGGCCGCGCCAAGCTCGGCGTCGGCTATCTGCCGCAGGAGCCCTCGGTTTTCCGCCGCCTCACCGTGGCCGAGAACGTGCTCGCGATCCTCGAATTGCGCGAAGACCTCGACGCCGACGGCCGCCGCAAGGAACTCGAATCGCTGCTCGACGAATTGCAGATCGCGCATATCGCCGATTCAAAAGGCGTGTCGCTGTCCGGCGGTGAACGCCGCCGCGTCGAGATCACGCGCGCGCTGGCCGCCAAGCCGCGCTTCATGCTGCTCGACGAGCCGTTCGCCGGCATCGATCCGATCTCGGTCGTGGAGATTCAGCGCATCGTCAAGCAGCTCAAGTCGCGCGGGATCGGCATCCTCATCACCGATCACAACGTGCGCGAAACGCTCGGCATCTGCGACCGCGCCTACATCATGAGCGAGGGCGCCGTGCTCGCCAAAGGCTCACCGCAGGATGTCCTCGCGAACAAGCAGGTGCGCGAAGTCTATCTCGGCAAAGAATTCAGGATGTAGCGCCGACAGCTATCGCTCTGTCGCGAAAGTCAGTACGTCGACATACTCCGCAGTCGCTTCGATCTGCACTTCCCAACGTGCTTGCGCGCCATTTGGATATTCCGCAGGTGCGCGAAAGATCACACTGATCTCATCGCGATACGCTGACTCGACCGGCTTGCCGTTGAGTGTCGCGCCGATCACGCGGAACGGGGTCGAACGATGCGCCCGGTGAGACACGAGCACCGCCTGATCGGCCGTCGTAGTGCCGCTTATGCTGAACTGCCGCGTGTCGACATGGCGCGGTGGCGGCGTATTGAGCAGACGCGGAAATCGCGGTTGAGTCGGAACGGGGCTGTGCCACACTGCCGTGGGTCTGGTTATTCCGATCACGCCAATCCGAGTCGCCGGCATCGAACCCAGGCGCGCCCACGCGCTTTCGTGCAGACCGACGTAGCTGGCAGCAGGGGTTCCATCGCCTCCGAATTGGACGCTTTTCGCTTGTCCGCAGCGCTGCATCGCGCTGACTGCAAAGCTGAGATCGACCAGGTATGCGTAATGTCCATACAAAGTCACCGGCTGGCACAGCGGCTCGCCCAAGGCAAACAACTGCCGAAAAGGTATGCGCGGGAGACGGTAGGTGTAAGCCGTTTCTTCGTAATCGCGAACGTCGTACGAGCCGCGCATCCCTGCCGATGGCGAAATCTCGGCATGATCGAGCGGCCCCGGCATGAAACCGATCCAGATCAGCAGCGTCACCACGGTTGTCACTGTCAGCCCTGATCCAATCAGCGCCGCCACGTGGCGCCCTGTCGCGCAGCACGTCTCCCACCCGAGCGCCAATAGCGCGGCAACCAATGGAAGGTGCGCCAGCACCATCCATGGCGGCATCACCGCACGCACCGCGCTGACGAACATCGATTGCAGGAGCAGCATGATGGCCAGCACAGTAATCAGCCGGCGTTTTTTCGGTTCTCTCACAAAACGCAGCAGTACGCCGCCGATGCCTGCCACGACCACCGCTGCGTAAATCGCGAATGCGACTCGTACCGTCGACGCCGGCCATTCCATCCAGAAGCGCAGCACATAGCGCGGCCCGTTGAATACCGTTGCATATATCAGGCGAAGTCCGGCTACGAGGGAGGGAAAGCTCCACTCGTTGCGCGCCTGCGCGGCGGTGGCCGTACCATCTGGGAAACCTTCGCGAAACTGCTCGTAAAGCATCGGCGCGAGACTGAGGGCGAGCAGCCCGGCGACAATGGCAGCATGCGCAGCACGTTCTCGCCACGCGGACGCGATGCACATCGACCACATTCCGAGAATCGCAGCAAGCAACCACGCCGTCGGATGCGAATTGATCGCGCATGCGAGCGCCAAGCCAAGCACAACGGCGCGGGAGGTGCACGGGGCGCTGCGATAATTCAACGTTGCAAGCGCCGCAAACAGCACACTTGGAATTACCGCAATGACATGCGTCATCAATCCGAGCGAACTCGCAAGATAGCCTGGCAAGGCGAGTCCAAGCACAAACAGGATTCCCGCGCGCGGGCTGCCTACCTGACGTCCGAGTTGATAAGCGAGCGGAAATTGCGCTGCTCCGATAAGCGCCATCACTGCGGTCACGGCTGCGGCATTCGGTATCAGCCACAGAATCGGCGCCAATACATAGAACCACAGTGGCCCAAGATGCAGCATGCTGTTGATCGCCGGCCCCGACAGCGGGAAATATGCACCGGCGGCTATCTGCTGTGCGAAAAAAACGTCGCGCGCAGAATCATTGCTCGCGGTAGAAGTCAACGCACCGCAAGCGATTTCGCCGGCCATCAGCAATCCGATCAGCGCAAGATGCCAGGTTCGAACTCGGGTCGCGTCAGTTGCGAAAGGCATGTGCACAGACCAGGAACGTGGACGCGCAATATAGTCGATCTGTCGATTAGTCCATCACTCCGGGAAATTATTCGGCATTCAATCGTTTGCTGCTAACCTGTGTCTGCCTCGAAATCAAAGGTGAAATCATGGATCCATTCCTCACCGCAGCGATCGAAGAAGCCGAGCTCGGCCTCGCCGAAGGCGGCATCCCGATCGGCTCGGTGCTCGTGCACAACGACAAGATCATCGGCCGCGGCCATAACCGCCGCGTGCAGAAAGGCAGTGCGACTCTGCACGGCGAGATGGACGCGCTCGAAAACGCCGGCCGCCATCCGGCGCACGTGTATCGCGAATCGACGATCTACACCACGCTGTCGCCGTGCTCGATGTGCTCGGGCGCAATCGCGCTGTACGGCATCCCGCGTGTCGTCGTCGGCGAAAACGTGACTTTCATGGGCGAGGAAGACTGGCTGCGCAGCAAAGGTGTTGCGATCGAAGTCATCAACGATCCGCGATGCATTGAGCTCATGCGCAAGTTCATCGCAGCACGGCCGGAGCTGTGGAACGAAGACATCGGCGAGCCCTAGAACCCCTGCGCGACGTGCCCCGCTTCGGGGCGAGAATGCAACTGCCCTCGGGTTCTGAAATGCCGGATTAGCTCACCCAACCCGACGTGGAGCGAGGTCGACGCGCGCCAACCCAAAATCGCTGCGGTCCGAGCGGGATCGCCGTAGAACTCGCTGATGTCGAAAGTACGCGGTGCGTCCAGGCTAACTTGCACGGGACAGTGCGCTAAATCCGCTGCCAACCCAGCCAATTCGCGTAGCGAGGTTCTCACGCCTGAGACAAAATGAAGCGCTGGCAAGCTCTTTTCGCCCGCTGCAAGCGCGAGGCAAATTTTCTTCAGGCCCGCAGCAACATCCGCCACGTGAGTGAAATCGAACGCGCAATCCGCTCCGTCGATCCGCATTGCGCCGCCCCACGCCGCAGCGAAGGCGAATGCCGGTACTACTCGATCCGCATGATCATCGACATCGCCGTACACGCTCGAGAATCGTGCGATAGCGGTAGTCAGGCCAGCCTTGCGGGCGTCCAGAACGAGCTCCTCGGCCGCGACCTTCGAACGCGCATAGATGTTCTTGGGCATCAATTGCGCAGTCTCAGAAACCGGGAAGACGGCCTGCTGACCGTAGACTTCGCGGCTGCTCGCGTATACCAGCCATGGCCGGCGTCGACTGTTGAGTGCCAGAGCCAGAATCTTCCTGGTCGCGTCTACATTGACAGCCCAGCACTGCTCCGGATCGCGCTCCCCCCAGACCACCCGGGAGACGCCGCCGAGATGGACGATACCGGCCGCGTCCGCGACTGCGCGTTCGAGGGCGCGGTTGTCGCGCAGATCACCGAATGCAGACTGAGCCGTTTCGCGGATATCGAAGCGAAGCGACTGGAAGCCCGCGGGCCTCATCCTCGCTATGAACGCCCGGCCAATCAGTCCCGATGATCCGGTGACGAGTATCGGGCCGTCAGAATTCATCCGCTGAGACCGTGGACGGTGCGCCAAGCCCTGTCAGCAGCCAACCCAAACACGGGCTGCGCGTGACGACGGGGTCGGAACTAAGAACTCCTCGAACCGCAATTCGCACCTGGTTATCCCATCGATATTGAAACATGAGCGTTGCCGCTCGCCCCCTGGCAATGCGGAAGACTATCACGAGGGAGAAATGGCGGGGAAAGCTTCGCGCATTTCCACCGCAGACAACCGCATCGAATCACGGGATGTTTTGGAGCCACTCGACTAAAATCCCGGCCAAGCCAGTTCTTTGCAGCAGACCGCGCGAGTGCTAAACACTCGGCCATCTCCCTCTTGTTCGCAGCCGCTAGACCATTTCGCTATGTCCATATCAGCCGAAGACTACAAGCTCGCAAGCGGTGACGGCGGAGTCGATCGAGCCTGGTATCTGCAAAAATATCCGGAGGTCGCGACGGCGGGTGTTGACCCGGTCGAACACTATCTGCTGTACGGCCGTGCGGAGGGTCGCGACCCCCGTCCTGATTTCTCAACCTCCGGCTATCTGGACGCGAATACGGCAATCGAGGGCAACCCGCTGGTCCACTATCTGCGGCATGGAGGCAAGAAAGTACCGCCGCCTGAGTGGCAATTCGCCGAGGACTACCGCCTCGCTGGCGGAGACGGCGGTGTCGATCGGGCCTGGTATCTGCAGAAATACCCAGAGGTCGCCACTGCAGGCGTCGATCCCGTCGAGCACTATCTGCGCTACGGCCGCAGCGAGCGCCGCGACCCCCGTCCCGATTTCTCGACCTCCGGTTACCTCGTTGCGAACAAGGAAATCGAGGGCAACCCGCTGGTTCATTACCTGAAGCGGCGCATGCACAACGCCGATCTGGAAGAAACAGCCGTGACGGACTGGTATCGGCTGTGGGAAAAGGGATACCTCTATCCGAAGGGTGGGCAGCAGCCTCCCGCGAACGCAGCGTTCGGCACGCCGGGCATTCCAAAAATACTGTTCACCGGACACGAAGCCTCTCGCACTGGAGCGCCGCTCATCCTGCTGCGCTTGATGCAGGCGATGCAGAGCCTTACCGGGGCCGAGCTCTTCCTGATTCTCGAGCGGGGCGGTGCCATGCTGGGAGATTATGTGCAGATTGCGCACGTCCTCGTGAATCACAATGGCATGCTCTATCTGCCGAATGGTCCCGATCTGGCGCAAATGCTCGGGTCGATCGCGGGGCCCGCGCCAACACTCGCCATCTGCAACAGCGCCGATGGCTGGCGCCTTACCCAAGCGCTGCGCAAGGCCGGACTACCGCATATTGTTTCCCTCGTGCACGAGCGCGTTATGCACTATGCGCCGGACGTCTGGCGGACGATTCATCGATGTTCGAACCGCGTCGTATTTCCCGCTGACGCGGTGAAAGCGGCCACGACCGCGGTCTTGCCCGATTTTCACGACGCCTCCGTCGCGCCACAGGGGCTGCTCGATCCCAAATTCGGCCGGCGCGACCGCAACGCCGCGCGCGTCGAAGTGCGCAGCAAACTCGGGCTTGCGCCGGATACCGCGATCGTGCTCGGCTGCGGTACCCGCGACTTGCGAAAAGGAATCGATCTTTTCATTCAACTGGCAGCTCGCGTTTGCGCCCACGCGACGCGCCGCGTGCATTTCGTCTGGCTTGGAGCGGAACAATATGGCGCCTATTTTGAAAGATTCATCGAGCTGGATATTTCCCAGCTGAACCTGTCTTCGATCATTACTCTCGTCGGTGAGGTCACCGATCCTGAGCCCTACTTTCTGGCAGCCGACGCATTCGCGCTGACCTCGCGCGATGATCCGTTCCCCTGTGTTACCCATGAAGCCATGGCCTGCGCTCTGCCTATCGTTGTTTTCGACGGTGCAGGCGGAGCGAAGGAGGCGATTGCAAGCGACTGCGGCATCGTCGTGCCCTATCTGGATGTGCCGGCGATGGCGGATGCGCTCGTCGCCTTCGTCGACAACCCCGCACAGTTCGCCGATATGGGAAAGCGCGCGGAAACGCGGGTGCGTTCGACCTATCGGTTTCTCGACTATGCCGAGCAGATCAGGCATCTCTGCGATGACATCCGTACCCAGGTGAGCGAGCCCGAGCAAGTCCGATCCGTGGACGACACCCGCTCGCGATCCGAAGACAGCAGAGTCGAGGCGCGGAGCGAACGAAATCAGCGAATGGGTATCAAGCAGTGGTTTCTGGCGCTGCCCGGAAACATCGGCCGCATGATTCGCGCCGAGCAATGGTGGGCGTACAAGCTCGCTCCGATGTATACCGTGTTCTATGCGACGGCTTACCTTCAATCGACTTCCATCGTGACGATTTGGCCCGCCGCGATCACGCTGCTGCTTGCGATCGCGCCCTGTGCGGCCTATGTCAGCCTCATCAACGATGTCACCGACCGCGAGGACGATCGTCGGGCCGGCAAGACCAACCGCATGGCGGATCGGCCGCTGTTGCAGATTGCGCTGCTGCTCGCTGCGCCGCTTTTCATTGCAGCGATCTTCAGCATGACTTGGCGAGACGATGTTCCGCTCGTCGCGGTCTATCTGAGCGCGTGGGTCGCATTTTCTCTGTATTCAATCCCGCCGTTTCGACTGAAAAGCCGTGGCGTGCTGGGGGTGTTCGCAGATGCCTGCGGTTCGCACGTATTTCCGTCGCTGACCGCCGCGTTACTGGCACTGCGGGCGGCCGGAAAACCCGACCCGGTCTGGATCGCCACCCTCGCTGTGTGGGCGCTCGGGTGTGGAGTGCGCGGCATCTTGTGGCATCAGCTCTACGATTTCGACGCCGATCGCAAGGCTGCGGTGCAAACCTTCGTAGTGAGACACTCGCGTCTCGCTGCCGTGCGCCTCGCGCGCGCCGCATTTTTCGTCGAATCTCTCGCGCTCGCCGGGCTACTCTGGCAAACGCGCAGCGCGTGGCCCGCGGTATTCCTGTCGATCTACGCAGTGTACGTAAGCCTGAAGGCACGACTATGGGGCATGACGATCGTAATTGCCGAACCGCGCGATCGATACACCATACTGGGTCTGGAATACTATACGGCGCTGTTTCCGCTCGGGATCCTGCTCGCCTGCGCGCTGCGGAGCCCGGGCGACTGGACCTTTGTCGTCTCGCACTTGATCGTCTTCGGCGCGCCCGTGGTCTCGTTCATGCGCGAGGGACGCCTGCTCGCTCAGACTGTGCTGCGGTCCGGAATCGGGGCGCGCGGCTAAGCCGGACTACCATCGGCCAGCAGCCGGCGCGACAGTGCTTCAATCGCGAACACCGTCGTCAACGCCTCGGATCCCCACCAGGGCGTCTTCGGTTGCGGTTCGTCCCGCCTCTGACCCATGTGATAGAAGCCGGCGTTCGGCCAGGCGCCCGACGGCAGCTGCGCTTCGATCAATGGTCTTACGTCAGGCGTTCGGCCCCAGAGGAGCAAAGTCGACGTCGCCAGCGCGAGCTCGAGTGCGTTGCCGGGCACCGCAGCCTCGACGCGCGGCACGATCATCTCTCCTGCCTCGTGCGCGATCGTGCGCAGCGCGTGCGAAAAGAAATACCAGACCGTGAAGCGGCTGCCATACCAGATGGTCGACCTCATTTCGCGGTTGTCGCGCAGGACCTCGAGCATGTACGCGATCGCCGGCCGTGTTTCCGCGCAGTCGCCGAGGTAGAAGACGACATTCGCAATGACCACCGCATCGACGTCGCGCGGTTCCGCGACATAGCGGAAGAAGCGGCGGGTGAGCAGCGGATAGGGCCGCCAGCGTACGATCCAGGTTCGAAACAGACCGTCGGGCTCGCGATTGGCGAAGAGGACGCGGCGGTTGTCGGGAATCTCGCGGCCCGCTGCGAGCAACGCCGCCGATGCGAGCGACGTGTCGTCGACGTCGAGCGGGGTGTCGTAATGCTGTGGTTTGGCGCTCGACGGATGACGCCATAGACCGCCGGGTTCCATCTCGCGCATGAGGAAATCGAGAGCGCGCAAGTGCACGCGCACAGCGCACGGCGTGATCGACAGCGCACGTGCCGCGACCGCCGCTGGAAATACAACCGGCTCGCGCACGCAGTCGCTGCTCATTTCGGGACTGGGCGAAATCTCGAGCGGTATCTCGCCGCTGGGAAGCTGTGCCGATTCGAGAAAGGCCACGCCCGCTTCGAGAGCCTGTCGGATTGCTGAGATGTCGGTCATCGGCGATTCTGGTGTCCTGAAATGTTTGTCCCGAGAGTGGGCATCACTCCCGCCACCACATGATAAATCCGCTGCTAGATTGCAGCGATGCCGATAAGGACCGTACCCGCCTCTGCGATTAAAGTGCGCCAACCCGCGCGGACGGCCGGGTTGGCGCACCGTTCGTCACAGCATCTTCACTTCACGTTCTGCACGATCGACCAGGAAAAGTCCATTTTCAGATAGCTCTTGAACGCAGGGTTGTTCAAGTCGATATAGCGATCGGCGGTGTATGCGGGCGCAGTCGGGTTCTGCGGATAAGCCGCCTGGATATGGCAGGCCATACAGTTGGTCTGCACGCCGACGTTGAGATTGTAGGTGGTGCCCTGGTAGGTCCACGGCTGCGAATCGGGCAGGTCGGGATTGTTTGCGAACGGCGCTTC
>Ga0066704_10001168_pt1 | contig 11001 bp, 15 predicted proteins | sample GraSoiAngelo_153_FD_66458 | JGI IMG/M metagenome (GOLD analysis project Ga0066704, IMG submission 66458) | Grasslands soil microbial communities from the Angelo Coastal Reserve, California, USA - 14_1009_12_40cm | ecosystem: Environmental > Terrestrial > Soil > Grasslands | place: USA... | reverse complement strand
CGGTGCTTGGCTACGTCGCGCCCAGCGGCGCGCGTGCCGCCTCCGCCGGCACCTATATTCTGTATGCCTGCCATATCGCGGCGATGGCGCCCGCCACGCACTTGGGCGCAGCGACGCCGGTATCGCTGGGCGGTCCCACGCCGATGCCGTCGCCATCGATTCCCGCGTCGCCGCTGGGCGACAAATCCGATCAGTCGAAAAAATCCGACCAGCCCGCGCAACCGCAAACGCCGCGCAGCGACGCCGAGACGCACAAAGTGTTGAACGATGCGATTGCCTATATCCGCTCGCTGGCCCAGTTGCGCGGACGCAATGTCGAGTGGGCGGAAGCGGCGGTACGTGGCGCAGCGACCTTGACGGCCGATGAGGCAGCGGAAAAGCACGTGATCGATTTCGTCAGTGTCGATGTGTCGGGTTTACTCGCACAAGCAGACGGACGCGAGGTGCGCATTGGCGAGCGGAAAGTGACGCTGCAGCTCAAGGGCCTGTCTATACGCGAATACGAGCCGAACGCGCGCGCGCGCTTTTTGATGATCGTCACCAGTCCGATCATTGCCTACCTCCTGCTGCTCGCCGGCATCTATGGGATCGCGTTGGAGGCGTTTCACCCTGGCACGTGGCTGCCCGGGATCGTCGGCGGTATCTGCTTGCTGATCGGCCTTTACGCGATGCAATTGCTGCCGGTGAATTACGCGGGGCTCGCGCTGATGGCGCTCGGTATCGGCTTGCTGGTGACCGAGGCATTCGTGCCGACCGTCGGTGTCCTCGGTGTCGGTGGCGTCATCGCTTTCGTGTTCGGATCGATTTTGTTGTTCAACACCGGCGTACCGGGTTATGAGATCAACCTTGGTTTGATCGCCGGCATTGCCTCGTGTGCGGCCGCGCTGTTGCTGATGATTTTGTGGCTGGCGATGCGCGCGCGCCGCGCGCCGCGCTTCAGCGGTGATGAGCAGATGCTCGAAACAGACGCTGAACTGCTGGAAGCGGTGAACGCCGGTGGCGAGACCTGGGCGCGAGTGCACGGCGAGCGATGGCGGGTGCGCTGCGATGCAGCGTTGCCGGCCGGCGCGCGTGTGCGCGTCGTGCGTCGCCGTGGCCTGTTACTTTGGGTAGTGCCGGAATAGGTTCCCTGCTCACAGGAGAAATCACATGTTCGGATTCATCGGTGTCTTGGTGTTCTTCGCAGCAGCGCTGCTGTTCTCGTCGGTCAAGGTCCTGCCCGAATATCAGCGCGGCGTCGTATTGACCCTGGGGCGCTACACCGGCACCAAGGGACCGGGCTTAGTGATACTGATCCCGATCGTGCAGCGCATGATGTGGGTGGATCTGCGCGTGACGGTGATGGATGTGCCGCCGCAAGATGTGATCTCGCGCGACAACGTTTCGGTGCGCGTCAACGCCGTGGTCTACTTCCGGGTGATGGAGCCAGACAAGTCGGTATTGCAAGTGGCGGATTTTTATCAGGCCACCAGCCAGCTCGCGCAAACGCGACTGCGCTCGGTGCTCGGCCAGCACGAGCTGGACGAAATCCTGTCCCAGCGCGACTCGATCAATCGCAGTCTGCAGCTCATCCTCGACGAGGCCACCGATCCCTGGGGCATCAAGATTGCGAACGTCGAAATCAAGGACGTCGATCTCAACGAGACCATGGTCCGCGCGATCGCCCGCCAGGCCGAGGCCGAGCGTGAACGACGCGCCAAGGTGATCCACGCCGAAGGCGAGTTGCAGGCCGCCGAAAAATTGCGCGACGCCGCAGCCCTGCTGTCGCAGCAACCGCAGGCCCTGCAATTGCGCTACCTGCAGACCTTGGCCGATATGTCGAGCAGCGGCAAAGCTTCCACGATCGTGTTTCCGCTGCCGCTGGATTTGATCAAGCCGCTATTGGATGGGATCGCGCCAAAGTCGGAATCGAAATAGCGCAATGTCTGCGGCATTGGTTGGTTTGCAGTAGCCAGCTGCGCGCCGACGGTGCGGCGGTTGATTCTCGGTTTCGCCTAATCGCGTCGCGCACGCCGACCGGCATCGGCCGGATCGATTTTCTCGGCAAGCTCTATACTTCGCGGTGCCGCAAGTCCGCCGTAGCGGGCGTCGATTTTGCTCAGCGCCGCACGCGCCTGTTCGGATTTGTTGTTCGCGATCAGGTCTTCGACTTCGCGCAACTGTGCGGCGAGCTGCGTTTCGATATGCGCGCGGCAGCCGCCAAGCTTGTCCGCTTCGCGCCTGTCGCCGGTTAGCGCGGTAAGCGCACGGTCGAATTCGGTCGGATCGGCCGCTTCGTGACCTATCCAGGGCATGGTCTTAATCGCAACATCGAACACACACCAGTCCTGCATTGAGCGTCGGCTGCGTGCATCCTGATCGAGGTGCTCGTTATCGTTCTTGCCGGTCAGATAAACCAGCCGCGTCGACTCCTGGAATTGGTGGAACAGCGGCACCGGCGGCAATGGAATTTGCGCGTCGCCAATTGGATCGCTGCCTGCATTGAGCAGCGCAGCGTGGAACAAATCAGGGTAGCCGAGCGCAAGGCGCAATGCGACGCGCGACCCGCCGGAAAAGCCGCCGACATAGACGCGCGACGGATCGATGCGATAGCGCTGGAGGACGTTGTGCGCCGCCAGTACGGCCAGCGGCTCGCGCCGATCGAGCACGTTGGCATCGTTACCGGAATTCGCCGCACTGACGACGATCATGCCATGACGATCGAACGCGTTGATCCATTGCTGCGGCACCTTCGCGTCTTCCCAGGGCGGCACGAACACGAGCAGCGCATAACCTTGGGATGGCTGGGTTGGAGGCACGTACAACACAAACTTTTCGTGCGCGAGATCAATCGCCTGCGCGCGCGGCACCTGATGCGTATCGTTCAACGCGCGCTGCACGCGCCAGGCTGTCAACGGACTGAGCAAGCGGCGCAGCAGTTCGGCGCTTCCCGCCAGCGGCGTGTAGCTTTCGAAAACCACATCGCGCTGCAATCCGGCGGCCCCGCCTGCATCTGCGCGTGCCGACGTCGAAAAAAGTAGAGCCAGAAAGAGCAAGCTGTGTGAGGTCACGTTGGCATGCTAGCACTGTGTCAAACCATGCCAGAAAACTTACTCATCGTCGCTCCTCTGTCAACTTGGCGGCTGCAGCCTCGGATGCGGCGAACCATGTGCACCGATGCGACGACTCACTCGCCCGCGGGTTCGCCGACTTCTGCATCGCCGATTAATCCGCGCGCGCGATAGCGCAGCAGACGGTTGTAGATCGTCTTCGCGGTGATGCCGAGCGTGCGCGCGGCGCGGCGCTTGTTGTTGCGATGGAAAGCGAGCGTCTTGAGTAGTATTTCGCGTTCGACGTCATCGAGGCGCATACCGACATGAAAGCGAACGCAGTCATCGCTCTCCATCGGCTTGAACAGCGGCGCGGCAAGCGACTCGATCAGGTCGCCTTTGGCGAGGATATATCCACGCTGTACTGCGTGACGCAATTCGCGCACATTGCCCGGCCACGCGCGCGACATGAACTCGCGCAGCGTCTGCGGCGCGAATGTCTGCTGCGTCTGATAGCGTTGATTTAGGCGATCGAGAAAATGCTGCGCGAGCAGCGGAATATCGTCGCGGCGTTCACCGAGCGTGGGCACCGACAGCGGAAATTCCAGCAGGCGATAGTAAAGATCCGAGCGCAACGTACCCGCCTGCACTGCCTGTTCGGGATTGCAGTTTGTCGCCGCGATGACGCGCACGTCGACCGGAATTTCGCGTGTGCCGCCGATGCGCGTGAGCGCGTGCGTTTCGAGCACGCGCAACAGATATATCTGCAGCGGTAGCGGCATCTCGCTGATTTCGTCGAGGAACAGCGTGCCACCTTGCGCCTGCTCGAAAAAACCCGCATGCGATTGCTGCGCGCCGGTGAACGAACCGCGCTCGTGGCCGAACAACTGACTGCCGACGAGCTCGGTTGCAATCGCGCCGCAGTTCACCGGCACGAAGCGGCCGCGGCGTCCGGAAAGATCATGAATCGCGCGCGCGACGAGTTCCTTGCCGGTGCCGCTGTCGCCGCGTACAAGCACGCTGACGTCGAGCGGCGCGACGCGGCGGATCTGCTCGAACAAATCCTGCATGGGCGGGCTTTGCCCGATCATCGCCCCGAATGCGGCGACTTGCGTGGACTGGCGCAGCTGCGCACGTGTGCGCGCACCTTCGAACAGCGTTGTGAGCGCACCCGCAGCCAGCGGCTTGAGCAGATATTCGACCACCGATGCGCGCACCGCGCGCGCCGCGGATTCGACGCTGGGGTGGCCGGTCACGATCGCAATCTGGCCGTGTTCGGCGACGTCGATATCATCGATGAGGTCAAAGCCGTTTCCGTCCGGCAACTTCAGATCGATCATCATCAAATCGTAGCTGTCGGCGCGCACGAGTCGGCGCGCTTCGCCCAAGGTCGCGGCCTGCGTCGCCGCGCAATGCGACAGATCCGCCAACTCGCAGGTGCTGAGCCGGAAGTCGGCGCTGTCGTCCACGATCAGGACGTTGCCGCGCGGTTGCGAGTACATGGCGCATTCCTCCGTCGCTGGCGGAATGCGAGTATCGCCGTGCGAACTGCAACGTAGCGTGACTACTGCATGGCGCGACGCAGCGCGCGTTCAGCTAACTTTCGCGCATGGCACGTCAATTGCTGTTGCGCGCTTTCACTGCGCGTACAACCGCGCGTGCGGCCGGCGCGCCCAATGTGCGCATTGCCGCCAACGCGATGCGCCCCGCGCGTGCCCATACGCGCGCGGGCGCGAGGCCCGCAAGGATGCCACTCGCGAATCCGCCGGCGCAGGCGATCGCCATGCGATGGCGCTGCACGCGGCGCGTGATCGCGGTGACGTCGGCGAACAGCTTTTCTTCGGCCGCAAGCACCTCGCGCTGCGCGCGCACCGCATCCGCCTGCATGGTCGCAAGGCGCGTCATTGCATGTGCCCGAGCAGGTGCGCGAGCGCCGCGCGGCTGCGCGGCATACTCAGGTTACGCCACCAGCGCCGCATGGCGCCGAGCAAAGTACACAGCGCAATGCCTTCGAGCAGCAATGCGACTGCAATGTCGCCGGCCCAGTCGTGCAGCCAATGGTCGGCGACAAACGCGGCCAGCGCGGCGAAGGTTATGCAGATCGTCAGGGCGGTCGCGATAATCGCGCCCGTGCCGATGAACAGCCACGCCATGCTGGTGCGCGCAAGCTGCACTTCGTGCGTGAACAGTCGGCTCCACGCTTGCACATAACGCCCGAGGTCGTCGCGCAGATCGGCTGACGATTCGGCGTTGGCGCCGGCATCCATCTGCGGTGGCAGCTGCGTGTTCACACGGCGCTCAATGCTTGAGCATGCGCGCGGCGACCAGTCCGGCGACGAATGCCGCGCCGAAGGTCGCGACCGGATGCGAACGCACCTGCTTGCCTGTCACTTCGTTGACGCGCTTGGCATAGGCAATCAGCTCATGGCCGAGATCCTGCAGCTGCGTTTCGAGCGGCCCCAAGTAATCGTCGATGGTCTCATCGATCTTGTCTTCCGCGCGATCCACGCTCGCGTGAATTTTCTTCGCGGCGTTCGCGGCAATGGTTTTGACCTGCTTTTCGTGCGTCTTGGTCCTCATACCGTTCTCCACGTAGCGGACGTGTTAGGTGAACCGAGTGCGGTCATGGATTCAACGTGACCGCACGCTCATGAAACACCTATCAACCGGTATGCCAACTGAATCGCGCAAAACTATCGCGGGTTGCCGCGGCACGCATCTTGCGTTTTTCATACGGCGTATTGCGTCCTATGAGGTGCGATTGAAATGAAGCGAAAGATTTCATGCGTCCGCAACAACACAGGTGCCGCCTACGCCAACGCCGGAAATGCCGCCGGTACCCGCACCGATGCCAGCCACGCCGCCTCCCGCCCGGTCCCTGCGCCCGCGCCGGGTCCCACGCCCGCACCGCCGCCGGGGATGCCGCCGCCGCGCGCGGCGCAGGGTGCAATCCGTCAGCACAAGTGTTGCCATCGTTCCGCCTGCGGGAAATATTTTCACGCGTCGCGCTTGCGCTCCCGCGCAGTCGCGCGCGCACTCGTGAAATTTTCTAGCGACGCCAGCCGCTTGCGAGTTGCATGAATCGAGGGCGTGCTTCTTGCAGCATGCGCATCGCCGCCACCGCGTCGGTGCGCGTTTGCATCTTGCATTCGCTGCCACGGCGCGATCAAAGGAGACCCAAGCCATGACCCAACCCTACGGCACTCAGATTTTTCCGCATACTGCGCCGCACACGCGCTTCACAGCACCATCGGCTTCGGATGCGTCCACGCATGCGGACGACCGCGAGCACGACGCAAGCGTTGAACGCTCCCACCGCGAAGACGAAGCCGTGCATCCGGTGCAGCCGCGTGTCGGCGACGCATTGAGTCTGCAACAGATCGAGCAGGCGCATATTCGCGGCGTGCTCGCGCGCAGCCCCTCGCTCGACGCGGCAGCCAAGACGCTGGGCATCGACGTGTCGACTCTGTATCGCAAGCGCAAGCTGTACGGCCTGCAGTAGCGGCTACGACGATGATCCGCAAACTCAAATCCGGCGAATACCGACTGTATTCGCGCAAGGCCGACCCCAAATCCGGCAAGCGCAGAAACCTCGGCACGTTCACGACGCGTGTCGCTGCGCAGAAACACGAGCGCGCTGTGCAGTACTTCAAACGACACGGATAAAGCGTGCGCACACCTTGCGGCGGCGCCATCCAGCGCCGCCGCCCGCGTGGCGAGATCTCTCAACGCAGCGCGTTCACTCGCGCGTGATCGAGAACTCGCCGATTACGATGCCGATATCGACACCTTCGCCTGCGCCCGCGAGGGCAAGCGATACGCTGCCCTTGGTCAACACTTGCGCCGTGCCGGATTTAACCAGGCCGACGTGCATTTCTCCCTGCGCATAACGGCCGAGGATGTCGTTGACCGAATGCACGTCGGTGAACTTGCCGGTACCGTTTTCGATATGCGACTTGCCCACCGTGAGCCCGCCGCCTTTCGCGCTGATGTGCACCGGAATCGTCTGGCCATTGGCGCAAGTGATGGTACCGCTGCCTTCAGCGTGCTGATACAACGCCGACCAGCCGCTCAGCGAGAAGCGCAGCTTGCAGTCGAGATCGCGATCCGCCGCATAGGCTTGTGGAACAAGCCCGGCAACGACCAGTGCGAGAGCCAGGACTTTGACATTTGCATGTTGCATATTCCACCTCCGCTTTTCGCTGCGACAGTGCAGCGGTGTTCAGTGCGTCCGCATCTGCTGCTTGAGATTGCTCATCTCGCCGTGATCGCGCAGCACGTCGGGCAGATAACGGTTGGCGAGCGCGCGCACATCGGCATCCTTGGATGAACCGGCCGCATCCCGGAATGCATGCACGATGCGATCTTCAAAGTCTTCGAGCTGTGCGACATATTCGCCATCAGGCGAACTCGATAATTTCGCGCGCACGTCGCTATAGGCCTTGTGCAGCGTGCCCGAGAAACTGCCGCCCTTCGGCGCGTTTTCTCCGCTGCTCTTAATCTTGCCGGCGAGATCGTCTGCGATCGCGCTCTTGGTGGTCGCCATGCGCGAGAACAGCTGCGCAAGCTCGGGGCGTTTCACCTTGTGCGAGGCTTCTTCATAAAATTTCTTGCCGTCGTTGAGAACCTCGACAAGGTCCTTGAGTGTGGCGGTGTCAGTATGCATTGTTTGCTCCTTTTCGCTGGGGATGGCTCGAGTAACGCGCAGACGCTATCAATGCGGCTTCGCAACGCCGTCGAGCAGGGTGGTGGTCGCGCGCTTGTCGCCGCTATCGGCGACATTGCTCAGAGCAACGATGCCGACCAGACGCTTGTCGCGGTTGACCACGGGCAGGCGACGCACGCCGAGAGCGGCCATGTTCTTGGCCACAGCGTCGATGCGGTCGTCGTCGTAGCAGTACTTGATGTCGGCGGTCATCACGTCGCGCACCGGCGTGTCCGCGTTGCGGCCCTGGGCGATCGCGCGCAGCACGATGTCGCGGTCGGTGATCATGCCGACAAGTTTGTCGTTCTCGCTCACCGGCAGGCTGCCGACATCTTCCTGCGCCATTGCAGCCGCCGCATCGCGAATTGTCTGTTCGGGTTTGGCGAGATACACATCGCGGGTCATCACTTCGTTCACTGTCTTCATGTCGTACTCCGCAGGTTGCACGCGGCAAGGCTCGCCGCGCTGGTGGTCATCACTGGTTGTGCGCAGCTTTGCGCTTGCGCGTGCTCGCGCCTTTGCGCGCGGCGGCCGAGCGGCGTGCGGGTCCCTTCGTGCGCGCAGCCTTTTTCGCCGCGTCCGAACGGCTCGCCGCGCTGCGCCGCCCAGCCGCCGCATGTGCCTGTCGCGACAGCGCCGTATGCGAAGCGGCGGTATGGCCTTCGCGCTTCAGCGCAACGAGCGTTGCGCGCGAACGTTTGCGCGATGGCGCCGACCGCGCAGGCTTGCGCGTCGTGCGCGCGGTACCAGGCTTTGGCGGCAGATCAACGCCGGCGCGGCGCGCCTTCGACAGTCCGATCGCGATCGCCTGCTTGGCCGAGCGCGCGCCATGTTTGCCTTCGCGCACGTGCTCGATTTCCTCGCGCACGAATTCGCCGGCCTGCGTCGAGGGCGACTTTCCTTCGCGCTTATCCTTGCGCGCACGGGCGATGGTCGTTTGATCGGGCATGACAATTCTCCGCATCAATACAGGGGCTGCAATCGATATGCCACGAAATACGTAAGGCGTTTGCGCGCGTCGCATCGTGCATAGCGCGATGCGCACCGCATGCGTCGTGTCCGAACGCGCGGAAAAATTTTCGCCTACGTGGAAAAAACGCCCGACAATTGGGACGCGCATTCACGGCTTTGTGAGCGCGCAGCTGGTGCGTTTTCTGCGGCGCTGTCGTGCAGCTTTCACGATCATGGTTTCACCCATCATGCACAGAACGGCATGTCGAGTCGGGCTCTGGTATTTCTCGTCGTCGCACTGATCGCAGCGGCGCTCGCAGCGGCGGCATCGCCGACACGGCGGTGGGTATCCGCACAGGTTCTGTTCGTCCGTTCCTCGTGCGGTTCCTCGCCCTCGTTGATCGTCGGCTACATGCGGCGACCGCCACCTTAGAGATTCGATTGCGTACGCGACGCGCAGGCGGATTTGCTTGTTCGTCACAGCTCCCGTGCATATCCCTGCGCGTGAGCGCACGCACATTGAGGCCATCGGACTGCGTCAGATCCGGCGATAGCCACGGCGGCGGCCGCTGCGGAGTATCGCGGTGCGCCGGCAACCGCCACGGCAACGAAGGCAAGCAGATCGTTCAGATTGAGAATCTCATCACCAAATCGCAAGGCGCGCACGGGGGTACCTGTCAGAGTTGACAGTTGTCGTCCTGTCGCATTCGGTCGATCCTTCGAGCACTGATGCGATCGCGCATCAGCGATTCGGGGGAATCATCCATGCGCGCCACGCGTATTCGTCAACACAATCTGTTTCGTGAGTATCCAGTTGTCGTCCACAACCCTCTCAGCAACCCGCTTTATGGCGATGTTGTCGAGAGCGTAGATGGAGAGCGCCGGTTCGTTGAAATCCGGCAGCGCAATCGTTCCAGGGATGTGCACTATCGTTGCGCGGGTATGAGTTCGACGCCCGCAATGAGTCCCTTGCCGCTCAAATGCACTATTTCCGACTGGCGCCGCTGGGCCAGCGGCGGCAGGGTGCTATGCACGACGCCGGCGCGCGCCTGCTTTGATTCGATTTCGCGTCGCCCGGTTTTCATGACTGGAAACAGCGCGAGCATCGCCCTCTAGCGGTTTCGCTCCGCGCGCACGCGCGAACGCGCCAGCCGCGATTCGGTGCGGTGGAATGTGCTGTGCCGCAAAGCAGGTCGCGCACAGCGTGTCTGTGCCAACTGGCCCATATCAAAGCGCAAACTTGCACCTAGAATCGGCACTTTCACTGGGGAGTGTCGTCGTGCCGATTCGATCCAAAGTGCTTGCGATTTGTATCGCTTCCATTGCTGTGCCGGCCTATGCGCAGCACGGCATCGACGCCAACGATATCCGGCGCGAAGGCGTGCCGTGCAACGATTTCTTCGACTACGCCAATGGTGCTTGGCGCGCGGCACACGCGATTCCGAACTACATGGATCGCTGGAGCCGGCGCTGGGAATCGGGCGAGATCAACAAGGAGCACGTGCGCGACATACTCGCCGACGTATCGCAGAAGACCGATTGGTCGAAAGGCAGCGCGGAGCAGCTCTCGGGCGACTTCTATGCGGCGTGCATGGACGAGGGCCGCGTCAATGCGCTCGACATCAAGCCGGCGCAGCCGCTGCTCGACGAGATTGGTGCACTGAAGACCCGCGCCGACGTGCAGCGTGCGATCGCGCATCTGCACGACATCGGCATCGCCGTTCCGTTCGGTCTGTTCGCGGCGCAGGACCTGCACGATCCGACGCAGGTGATCGCGCATCTGTCGGCCGGCGGCCTCGGCCTGCCTGACCGCGATTACTACCTCAAACCGGAAAAACGCTTCGTCGAGACGCGCGCGAAGTACCACGAACACGTCGCGAAGATGTTCGAGCTCGCCGGCGTCAAGCCCGCGGTCGCGAAGGCCGACGCCCAGACCGTGTTCGCGTTTGAGAAACGCCTGGCGCAGGCCTCGCTCGACAACGTCGCGCTGCGCGATCCGAAGCAGCAGGATCACAAGACCCGCTACGTCGATCTGGCCAAACTCGCGCCGAGTTTCAGCTGGGATGCGTACTTCGACGCAGCCAAGCTCGCGCACGCCGATCTCAACGTGACCCAGCCGAAATTCCTGCAGCAGGTCGACAAGGAACTGCGCACGACGCCGGTCGCGCAGTGGCGTATCTATCTTGGATGGCAGGTGTTGAATGCAGGCGCCGACTCGCTGTCCGCGCCGTTTGTGGAGGAAAACTTCGCGTTCAACGGCAAGTTTCTCACCGGCGCGACCGAGATGAAGCCGCGCTGGAAACGCTGCGCCGAAGC
>Ga0066704_10001167_pt1 | contig 11002 bp, 5 predicted proteins | sample GraSoiAngelo_153_FD_66458 | JGI IMG/M metagenome (GOLD analysis project Ga0066704, IMG submission 66458) | Grasslands soil microbial communities from the Angelo Coastal Reserve, California, USA - 14_1009_12_40cm | ecosystem: Environmental > Terrestrial > Soil > Grasslands | place: USA... | reverse complement strand
TGGCGATCCTCCACGCGCCCGATCGCGACGACCCGCGCGGCGAGTGGAAAGAAGACGATCCGCTCCTCCCCGTTCGGCAGCCGGCGGAGACGCTCGATCATCCCAGGGGTGAGGGCGCGCTCGTGGAGGAGCAGCTGGAGACCGGGCGTCGCCACCCCGTCGGCGTGGAGGATCGTCATGAGCCGTGAGAGGCTCTCCATGAGACTCCTGAGCCCGATGTCCCGCAGACGCGCCACGAACTCCTCGACCGTGGGTTCTCGGCCGAAGATCTCCGAGAACTTCACGTAGGCCTTGATGTTCTCCATCTCGCCGTGCCGCGTGGGGCGTGTGGGCGGGACGAAGAGCAAGCCCCGACGGGTCCACTGCCCGAGGAGACGTCGGCGTAGGTCGCGATCGTCTGACATTCCCATCTAGGATACCGACTGAGGCAACCGGCGACGACGCGAGCGCGAGACGCAAGATGATGGAGGTGCGGCATGCGCGGGAGTGAGCCGACATCCGATGGAGACACGCCCCTTCCGACGCCGCGCTGCCTGAGACGATCCTGTTTGCTTCCGGACCACTCTCAGTGGATGATCGCCAGAGCGAACCGAACTGATGAGCGGGCCAAGCCTTCGCGCCGAGGCGCGCCAGATCGTCGAGATCAAGCGGCACAGAGATGGCTAAAGCCGCGAGATGACCGGACCGGGGGGGCGCCTCAAAGCATTCGCCTACGTCAACGCCGACAGGGCGGCGCTGTACCGGGCGATCATGCATGTCTTCATGAGCGCCAAGGCTCGCTTCACGCTTCATCTCAGGCCTCAGGAGGTGGCGACCGCAATCGCGTCCGCGGGCCTCCCGGAGCCCGCCGACGCGGCAGCCGTCGAGGCGGCGCTCGGGCAACTGCGGGACTGGGGCAACCTCGAGGCCCATCCGGATACGGCCGATGTCGCCACCGTTGAGGAGTTCTACCGGCCTCGCTACCTCTTCCAGCTCACGCCCCAGGGCGAGGCCGCCGAGCGCGCGCTCGCCGTCTACGATGAGACGCTCCGACAGCGAGGCGAGCTCCAGAGCGCGGCACTGAGTGACATCCGCACCCTGCTCGGCGAGCTGGCCGAGCTCGCCGATGCGTCAGACGTGGACGAGGGCAAGGCGCATCGCACACTGAGAACCCTGCGGGACCGGTTCGAGGGCCTTACGTCACGCGCGCAGGCGTTTATGAGTAGCCTCCAGCGCACGATCGATCTCCAAGGCGTGGACGTGCCGAAGTTCCTCGCGTACAAAGAGACACTCATCGGCTACCTGGAGCGCTTCATCGGCGAGCTCGTTCTTGCCACCGCCGACATCAGCGCGACGGTTCAGCGAATCGAGGAACAGGGAGTCAACCGACTCCTCGAAGCGGCAGCCCGACGGGACTTGGCGGACGCGCTGGACCCGACGCCGGAAGACCATGCCGTCGCGTACGCGGGCTGGCAGGCACGCTGGGCCGGCCTGCGCTCATGGTTCATCGGTCGGTCGGAGACACCGTCGCAGGCTGAGGTTTTGCGGGCGCGTGCCCGCGCCTCGATCCCGGCACTGCTCGCGGCTGTCGTGAGCATCAACGACCGGCGGTTCACCCGCAGCGACCGCACCGCCGACCTCCGGATGCTCGCCCGCTGGTTCGCCGAAGCAGACAGCGACGCTGCCGCGCATCGTCTGTGGCGTGCGGCGTTCGCCCTGGCACCCGCGCGCCACCTCGTTGTCGACGCCGAAACGATGGAGCAACGCGAGGCGCGCCCGGTACCGGCCAGGACGAGCTGGCTCGACGCGCCACCGCTGCGCATCTCGCCCCGCCTGCGGAGTTCAGGACGATACGTCCGCCGCGGCCGACCGAACGATGTCATCGACCGGTCCAGGGAGAAGGCGCTACTCGCAGAGGCGGCTGTAGCAGAGGCCAGGCAGATCGCCGCCGCCAGGCGACGGCTGGCGACCGGCACGCGGACTCGGCTCTCCGATTTGCACGCGCTCGACGCAACAGAGTTCGATCTGTTCCTCGAGCTGCTTGGCGAGACGCTGTCGAGCAAGGTGCGCGCCGACGAGCGGGCGGAGGTGGTCTCCATCGACGGGACGGTCCACGTCACGCTTGAGCCGACCGGGGACGGCAGCACGGCGATGATCGTGACTTCTGCCGGGCGGTTCTCGGGCTCGGATCACTACATCACGATCCGCGATCTCGTCGAGCCTTCCGCGGCGGCTGACGAGGAGGGGCGTGACAGGGCAAGAGCCGCGGAACCCGTGGCGGAAGCGACGACCGTCCAGCGATGAATACGGACCCAGTGACGAGCGACTATCAGCACGACGAGGCCGGAGATGCATTCCGGCGCCAGCCCGAAGTGCCCGCGGTGCCGCCCGGCGCGCAGCTCGAGCAGGCCACCGCCGCTGAGCGGCGTCGAGCGTTGCGCGTGCTTGTGCAGCATCCGCTCCTGAGCGCGGCGGGCCCGCTCTTCGTCGAGTTCGGGCTGGTGCGTCGCCACGCCGCCTGGCTGCGCGACTGGCTGGCCAGACACCCTGGTTGGAGCCTTCAGATCGACAGCGAGACGGCCCGATTGCGCAAGACGCCGGCCGATCTCGACGATCGCACGCGCCCCGCTCGCGAGCCGATGAACGGCCTGCCCTTTTCCAGGCGCCGCTACGTCCTCCTCTGTCTCGCACTAGCGGCGCTGGAGCGCGCTGACCGCCAGACGACGCTCGGCCAGCTCGCCGAGGCCATCATCGGCTTCGCAGCGGCCGACCCGGCGCTGAGCGCCGCGGGAATCAGCTTCGATCTGATCGGACACGACCAGCGGCGCGACCTCGTCCATGTGATACGGTTGCTGCTGGACTTACGGGTGCTCGTTCGCGTGCACGGCGACGAGCAGCAGTACCTGGCGACACGCGGAGACGTACTCTACAACGTGAACCGGCCGGCACTCGCCGGAATGCTTAATGTCAGGCGCGGTCCATCGACGATCGAGGAGGCGACGCTCGGTCGGCGCCTAGAAACCCTTGTCGAAGAGCCCGTGCCGGATACCGACGAACGGCGCAATCGGCGGCTCCGGTCGCAACTGACCCGCAAGCTCCTCGACGATCCGATCCTCTACTACGACCGATTGACGGACGTCGAGCGGACCTACCTGAGCAGCCAGCGCGCCTTTCTTCTCAGTCAGATCCAGGAGGCTACGGGGTTGGTCCCTGAGATCCGAGCCGAGGGCATCGCCATGGTGGACGAGGCCGGCGACATGACCGATCTTGGTTTGCCGGAGGAAGGGACCGAGGGGCACCTCGCGCTGCTCCTCGCAGAACACCTCGCCGACCATGCCAGGCAAGAGGGCCCCGTGGCCGTGGTGTATGCGACGCTGCACCGGCACGTTGCGGATCTCATCGCCAAGCACCGGTCTCACTGGCGCAAGGACGTGGCGGAGCCCGGGGCGGAGGTGGCCCTGACGAACCTGACTGTCGAACGCCTTGAGGCGCTTCGTCTGGTGCGGCGAACCGACGACGCCATCGTGCCACTTCCGGCCCTCGGCCGGTACGCGCTCGACCCGGACGCGGACACGGACGCGCCACGTATCGACGGGCTCCTGGGAGAGCGGCCCGAATGACTGTGGACCGCGCATCGGTTGATGGCGCGTCCGCGGCTGTGCTTCCGGTCGCCGAGTCGGGGCGCTGGCAGACGATCCGCGGCGGCCTGCTCAACCTTTATCGGTACGACTACGAGGAGTTCCGCTACGAGCAGGGGCGGCTCCTGCTGCGCGGCGACAACGGCACAGGGAAGTCGCGGGTCCTCGCGCTGCAGCTCCCCTTCCTGCTCGACGGCGAGGTTGCGCCCCACCGTCTCGAGCCCGACGGCGACCCGGCGAAGCGGATCGAGTGGAACCTGCTACTCGGCAAGCACCAGGACCGGCTCGGCTACACGTGGCTCGAGTTCGGCCGCCGCGATGACGATGGCGGTCGACACTACCTGACGCTGGGCGCCGGTCTCAGGGCGGTCGACGGCCGTGGCTTGGTCGGCAAGTGGTTCTTCATCACCCGTCAGCGGGTCGGCGAGGACTTCTTCTTGCAAACCCCTGCCGGTCCGGCGCTGACCCGCGAGCGGCTGGCCGAGGCGATCGGCGACCGCGGTGAGATTTTCACGAACGTCTCGAAGTACCGGAGGGCCGTGGACGAAGCGCTCTTCAAGCTTGGCGAGCATCGTTACGGCGCCCTCGTCGATCTCCTCATCGAGCTCCGCCGGCCGCAACTCTCCCGGCAGCTCGACGAGCGGCGGCTCTCGGCTGCGCTCAGCGAGGCGTTGGCCCCGGTCGCACCTGGCATCATCACCGACGTGGCTGAGTCGTTCCGCAGTCTGGAGGCCGATCGGGCGACGCTCGAGGCGTTCCAGGCGGCGAGCCGGGGTGTCGAGCAGTTCCTCGAAGGGTACCGGCGATACACGCGAGTCGCGGCCAGGCGGCGCGCCGACGACGTGCGTCGGGCGCACGCAGCGTACGAGACCACCATGCGGCGGCTCAGGGCCGCGGAAGCCGAACGCGATGCGGCGACCCAGGGGCTTGAGGACCTCGAAGTGCGGATCGAGCAGTTCATGCTCGATGAGCGAGCAGCCGCAGCGGCCGTCGAGACACTCCTCGCTAGCCCGCAGATGCGTGACGCGGACGCTCTCGATCGTGCGCGACTCCAAGCGGCCGAGCGGCAAGAACAGGCGGACCGGGCTGATCTGGCGCTGACCGAGGCGCGCGGAACGCGGTTGCGCCGGGAGCGCCTACAGGACGAGGCGGTGCAAAGCGCGGCCGCCTTGCGCACCGAGGCGGTCACGGTCGGGACGGAGGCCTACGAACTGGCGGCGAGGGCCGGTCTCGATACCGCCCATGGCTCGGCCGTCGGCCCGCTCGCCCTTCCCGATGAGACGCCCGATCAATCCGCCGTCGACGGAGCCAGGCGCCGCATCGAGCAGGCCACTGTCGAGCGGCTCAGATCTGTGCGGACCGTGCGGCAGCTCGCCGAGGCCGTCGACACCGCGCGCACGGCCCTCTCGGCGGTGAAGCAGTGGCACACCGAGCTGACGGCGCAGCTCGACGACGCACTCGGCGCGCAGCAGACGGCGTACGAGACGCGCGCACGCGAGCAGGAGGAACTGGCCCGCGCATACCGCGCATGGGCGGCCTCACTCGGGGAGCTCGAGACAGGCGATTCCGCCGTCGTCGTCGACGAGCTGGCCGAGTGGTGCCAAACCGCAGACGGCCCAAGCCCCGTGGCGACCGCGGTGCGCCGGGCGGTGGAGGCGGCCATGGCTCGGCTGGCTCGGCGGTGGGCCGAGGTCGAGCAGCGTAGAGCGGAGGCAGTCGCGATGCTCGACCGGCTCCGCGCGGAGCAGGCGCGCCTTACCGACGGCCAGCACTTGCCGCCGCCTGCGCCGTACACGCGCGATGAATCCGCGCGTACTGGACGCGCCGGCGCGCCACTCTGGCTGCTGTGCGACTTCCGACCTTCCGTTGATGAAGCCGGGCGCGCCGGGCTCGAGGCCGCTCTCGAAGCATCCGGCCTGCTCGACGCCTGGGTCACGCCCGACGGCGCCCTCCTCCCACCTGGTGCTCACGACACGGTGATCGTGCCTGGGACAAGCCCACAGCCCGAGGTTGACGCCCACCTCGGCATCTGGCTCGCGGCGGCGGTTGACCGCGACGACCCGCGCACAGTGGACATGACCGACGGCGTGGTCGGCGCGGTCTTACGGCACATCGGCGCTCGAGCAGGCGCCGGCCACGTCTGGGTCGACGTTGACGGCCGCTGGCAGCTCGGCCCGTTACACGGCGCGTGGACCAAGGCGGCGGCGGCGCATATCGGCGAGGGCGCTCGCGAGGCCGCCCGACGCGGACGGCTCGCGGTGCTAGCCATGGAGATCGCGCGTGCAGAGGAGGAGCTGGCCCGGGTCGACGCTCAAGGCGGGGCAGTGACGCGAAGCGAGCAGGCGGCCCGGCGTGAGGCTGCAGCTGCGCCGGCGGACGACCCGGTTCGTGCGGCGCTCGCTGGCATCGGCGAGATTGCCAGGACGGTAGACGCGCTACGTGCCAGAGTCTCGGAAGCGGAGGGTCGTGTCGGCGAGCGGCGGCGGGATTTCGCGGCAGCGTCCAAGGTGCGCGACGACGCTGCGGCGGATCTCGGGATCACGGCGTGGCTCTCCGACCTGCAAGGACTCGAGGAAGCGCTCGCCACCTACCGGCAAGCCGTCGCCTTGCTCTGGCCCACGATCCGGGGCCACGCCGCGGCGCGTGCGCAGGCGGAGCGCGCGAAGCAGGACGCCGCAGAGGCGGTCGAGGCGGAGGCGCGCCAGGCCAGCACGGTTGCTCGAGGCGCGGCAGAAGGCACGCGCAGCCGCGTCAGAGCGCGACACGCTTCAGCAGTCAGTTGGTGCCGCGGTCCAAGAGGTGCTGGAGCGCTTGGCCAACGCCCGACGTGAGCTTGAGGCGACTCAAGCCGCGTTAAAACAAAGAGAGCGGGAACGGGGAGACATCCGGGTCAAGAAGGCCGTCGCTGAAAGAACGATTGAAGCGGAGAATCAAACCCTGGCCGTGGATGGCGGGCAGCGTGACGTCGCCATCGCAGCGTTGAAGACGTTCGCCAGCGCCAGGCTGCTCGACGTCGCGCAGACCGGTCTCGACGCTGGCGATCCCGCCGGCTGGTCGGTGACGAAGGCTGTGGAGGTGGCGCGGGGGATCGAGACCGCGCTCGCCGACGTCGCCAGCGACGACGGGGCGTGGCAGCGCATCCAGAGGGACATTCACGCCAACATCCAGCGGCTCACCGACACCCTGCTTCCGTACGAGTACCAGCCGGGCACGACGATCGAGGACGGCCTCTTCGTCGTCACTGTCCCGTTCCGCGGACAAACATGCACGATGACCGATCTCCGCGCGGCGCTCGCGGAGGAGGTAACAAGCCGCCAGATACTGCTTGACGCGCGCGAACGGGAGATTCTCGAAAATCATTTGATCGGTGAGGTCTCTGCGCACCTCCATGAGCGACTCCGTGCAGCGGAAGCGCTAGTCCGCGAGATGAACGAGGAGCTGCGCAGCCGGCGAACAAGCACCGGGATGACGCTTCGGTTCAGCTGGGAGCCGCTGGACGACGGGCCGCCCGGGCTGCTCGAGGCCCGCGCGCGGCTGCTTCGGGCCGGGGGCACCTGGTCGCCCGCCGAGCGGCAGGCGCTCGGCAGCTTCCTTCAGGAGCGCATCCGGGCGGTGCGGGCGGCGAACGAGACGGGGACTTGGCACGAGCACCTGACCGCCGCCTTCGACTACCGCGCCTGGCACCAGTTCTGTGTCGAGCGCCAGCAGGATGGCCAGTGGAAACGGCTAACCCGTCGGACGCATGGCACCAGCTCCGGTGGCGAGAAGGCGATCGCGCTCACAATCCCGCAATTCGCCGCTGCGGCGGCGCACTACCGCACCGCTGATCTGCTTGCGCCTCGCCTGATCCTGCTCGACGAGGCGTTCGTCGGGATCGACAAGCCGATGCGTGCCCAGTGCATGGGACTCCTGCGGGCCTTCGACCTCGACTTCGTCATGACGAGCGAGCAGGAGTGGGGTTGCTACGCCACCGTGCCCGGAGTCGCCATCTATCAGCTCTCCACGCGCCCGGGTATCGATGCCGTCGGTGTGACGCGGTGGCTGTGGAACGGTCGGGAGCGCACGCTGGACGATCAGCGGCTTCCCAGTGCGGCACCGCCGGACGGCGTGCGGCGCCTCAGCTTCCTCGCCGCCATGGACGGCGACAGCGCCGGCCGGACGCCGTGATCACCGACGTCGCGCGTCTGCGACAACTGTTGGGAGGCCCTGAGCTCGCCTGGCTCGTCGAGCGCGCTCGCCGGCACCTGCTCAACGGATCCGCGGCCGGTTCGGTGACGCTGCACGAACCGAGGCCCGCGCAGCGCGACGCATTCGATCGGCTCTTTGGCCGGCGGCCCTCGCGCGGAACCTCGCTCACAGTGCGTCTGGCGGACCTTGAGACCCTCCTCCGACACGCGGAGATCTGTGACAGCCTTTCGGAGGCCGTCGAAGCGCTGACCGGACCGATGGTCGACGTGCGGGCCCGGCGGAGGTCCGTTGACGAGAGATGGGCCGAGCTGTTTGCCATGGAGGAAGCGGGCGGCGGATCGCGTCCCGCCGTCAAGGCGTGGCTCGATGAGCTGCGGACGAGCGGAATTGTGAAGAGGCTCTCACGCAACGACCCATCCGTGGGCCGGACGCTGCTGCATTATGCCCGGGAGATCGAGCGGCGGCTGCCGGCGCGTGGCATGCCGCTCGCCGAACTGGCGGCCACCGTCATGGGCGACAGTCACGCCCTGGATCTCAGCGCTCCGCTCGGGACGATCGCGGTGCGGCTTGCCGCTGCCCTGGGCGGCGTCGAGACCTGGGACGGCCCTGAGGCGCGGCGGGATGCGTGGGCGAGCGTGGGCGTCCTGTGCGATGAGCTGAGCGCCCCCGTGCTCACGCTCAACGTGCGCGGAGACGGCACGACAGTCACGGACAGCGCGCTCCGGTTACACGCCCAGGCGGGCGAGTCGTACAGGTTGACCACGCGTCAATTGTTACGCGATCCACCCGCGTTTGGGCCGAGCATCGCTGGCCGGACCATCTACGTCTGCGAGAATCCTACGGTTGTCGCGTCCGCCGCCAACCGTCTCGGGGCCGGAAGCCAGGCAGTCGTGTGCCTCGAAGGGCAGCCCCGGACGGCGGCGCACCTGCTGCTGAGCCGCCTGGTCACAGCGGGAGGACGGCTCGTCTACCATGGCGACTTCGATTGGGCGGGAATCTACATCGGCAACCTCGTCATGCGGCGATACCGTGCGGCCGCGTGGCGTTTCTCGAGCGAGGACTACCGAGCGGCTCGGGGCGGGCGAGAACTGCACGGCACGCCCGTGGCGGCGATCTGGGACCCGAGTCTCGAAGCCGCGATGATCGAGACGGGACGCGCCGTTCATGAAGAGCAGGTCGTCGACATGCTGCTGGCCGACCTGGCGGAGATCGCTGGCCGCGACCGGTGATTGCCCAACCGCTGTGAGCGGCAAGGAACGCGCCAGCGTGCCGTCCGACCTCGCACGCCAGCTATTGCCCGACCATCTGCAGGGTGATCGATTTTTAGGTGTGAGATCTCTCCTCGGCTACCCTCGTAGTAATTGCCTCCGCGCTCACCGACTGCCCGGGGCGCAAACGCCGATGAAGTTCATCTTCATTGATGAGATCGAGCAGTCACATAAGAAGCCAGGCTTCTTCGCCGTGTCGAGCTTGGTCGTGAACTCACGCTTCTACGAAGTCCTCAAGGACGCGGTCGACGAGGCCCTGGAACAAGCGAAGTGGAGCCGCGAAGAGGAGTTCAAGGGACGCTACATCTTCTCAAGCAGCAAGGGCGACACCAGGGTCCCTGTAGAGAGCCGTATTGAACTGGTCCGAAGTCTCGTTGCCGAGACGACGGCGAAGAGAAGAACGCGCGGGCGCGCTGCTACTTCGCTTACAACGAACACGGAAAGACGGCTGACAACTACCTCAGATTGGTCGCCAAGGCGGTGGAGCGCGGCACGACTGCAATTCATTCCTGACTTTTTCGGGTCGGCGAAGACGTCGGGATGGCAGCGCTAGCCGAGATGATCGGGAATGCCGTGCCCCCGAAGCTGACCTACGTCGTGGCACTGGAGCTGTTGCGTTAGGTCCAGCATGAGTTCCGGTAGAGGATTCCGCTTCGAAGAGTCGACGGGTTCTGACCTCATCGTAGACGCTCTCTTGGGGAGCCCTCATGATTGGGTACGCCGGAACGGTCGCTGCCCTCTAATCTCTAACTTCCCATCCGTAAGTGGACGTGGCCTCGGGTTCCTCGCCCCTCCAGTTTTCAGCCGACGCAGATACGCCGAGTAGGCCACGGCGGCGTCCCGGACGTCATCCTCTGCGCTGATGTCGTACCGACGGAGCATGGCCTCGGTCTCGTGGCCGGTGATCTTCATGGCGATCTTCGGGTCGACGCCGGCGCGGATGAGATTACGCGTGGCAGTGCGGCGAAGGTCGTGGAAGAGCAATTCTGGGACGCCAGCCGCCCGACACGCCTGCTTCCACGTACCGTCCCACTCGCCCAGCGGCCGGCCGTCGACGTGGAAGACGAGGTCGGTCTCCGGATGCCGCTTGGCCCAGCGGCGGTCCACGACCGCCCGGAGTTCGGGGAACATCCAGAGCCGGAAGGGCTTGCCCGTCTTGTTGTTCCGAGCCGCCAAATAGATGGCGTTGGCGGCTCGGTCGATGCTCGGCCACCGGAGGGCGTGGATCGATCCCTTGCGCCATCCCACGAGATAGCCGAAATCGAGAACGTCGGCGTAGTTCTCGGGCAGCGCCCGCCCGAGCGTGAGGTAGCCCGGATGTTCCAGGAACCCCTGACGGACGTTGTCTTTCTCGCTGAGGTCCTCGGGGAACTCCGGAACGTGCGAGACGAGCTCCTTCCGGGCCGCGAGCCTGAAGGCTCGCTTGAGGACTTCGAGGTCGCGGTTGACCGTCGAGTTGGTGGCGGGTCGCAGGCGCCGACTGCCGGGCTTGCCGTCCCGCCTCGGGCGGCGGACCGCCTTGACGCGACCGTGCTTCCGGTCGAGCTGATACTGGGTGACCAGACCCGGGGTAATGCCGCTCACGCGGACGCCGCCGAAGAAGCCCGCGAGGTTGGCGATGCGCGACTCGAGGGACGCGGTCGACCGGCGACCCTTGAGCTGATAGTCCTCGCGCATGAGCGTCATCAGCTCCTCGAACTTCAGCGTCCGCTCGACAGCTCCGACGAACCGCTGGCTCGCGACTTCGCCGCGCCGACGGTCGAGCTGGCGCTGCGCCTTCTTGAGCTCGCCGCGGTGGACGATGACGGCGCCGGGCGTTGCGCTTGGCCCGTACACCGCGGTGGTGCTCTCGCGCTGCTTGCGCCCGCGCTGATCGCGGAATCGGATCCACAGACGGCGGGAGCGGCGGCGAATGAAGATGCCCGGCGC
>Ga0066704_10001162_pt1 | contig 11016 bp, 7 predicted proteins | sample GraSoiAngelo_153_FD_66458 | JGI IMG/M metagenome (GOLD analysis project Ga0066704, IMG submission 66458) | Grasslands soil microbial communities from the Angelo Coastal Reserve, California, USA - 14_1009_12_40cm | ecosystem: Environmental > Terrestrial > Soil > Grasslands | place: USA... | reverse complement strand
CGCTGAACGTAGAGATCGTATCGGATATGGTATGGATCGAGGTAATCGGGTTGCGAAAAAAGCAGACTTCCATCCGGCATCAACACGTTGCCACCGGGCGCGTTCCGTCGGCCAAGATTTTTTTCGCGACCGCTGAGCGATACCTCATACGCGGCCGGCATCTCACGCGCCTTGTCTCCAGCGTAGATGAGCGCAGTGTCGCCAAGCCAACGCGGAGACTGCACGACGCGCCCGGCGCTAGTCAGCTGGCGCCAGCCAGGCATTGGTTCGCGGCTCGAGCGCATCTCGCGGACGAGCGAGTCACGCCACTGGCGCCACGCAGTCTGGAACGACATCCCGAACGCGCTGCGCGACGTGAGAGTCAGGATGAAAGGCAGCGGTGTCTTGGCGCCACGCTCTACGAACTCGCGAATGCTGCCGGGACCGCGCGTTCGGGACAGGTAGTCAAACAGAAGCGAGCCGTAGACGTAGATCACCTCCCCACCCGGGAAGCGCGACGTACCGGGCGAGAGCTCCTGCAACGTCGGCACTCGATTGGCAATTGCCGCCGCTCGAGCGATCATGTAATGCTCGGAACTTTCCAGTCGGCCGAGGCCGGTCAAACGTGACTCGAAATAAACGGCTAGTCCCTCGAGCACCCACCGCGGCTCGTACAAGTTGGGAAATAGCAGCGCATTGCGGCCGAAGATGGCTTGCCCGAACCGCCAGATCCCGCGCGAGCGATCGAGATGGAAAATGTGGGTGAGCTCGTGGGTAACGACGAGCGCGTTCCAGTCCTCGTAGCTGCGCAACCCCGAGGCTTCGGTCGGCGGATGCGCGTAGAGCACGATTCGATTGGACGGGAATGGCGTCGCGTAACCGTTGACGAAATCGACGTTGTCGGAGATGACGAGGTCGATCGTTCCGCGCGGTGGCACGAGCTCAGTGGAAAGCTCGGTGTAGGCGCGCTCCGCATTGACCGCCGCGCGTCGCGCCTCCTCCTCCAACGCGGGAGCGAAATGCACCCGGAAATGGCGGGTGTGAAGGGTTCGCCAATGCTCGTCGGGCGGTAGCTGCGCGCTGATTGCCCGCGCCGCTGTAAACAACAGCGCGGCGACGAGCGCAGCCGTTCTCACTGTTTTTGAGCTAGTGAAGCGAAGTAGCTCTCGAGACCGCGAACTATCGCGGTAGCGTAAGCCTCCTGATAGATCGGCGTTCGCATCCCCGCTTCCTGATCCGGCATGATGACGAACGCTCCCTCGGTGAGTATCGATGGCATCCATGTCCCGCGCGCCACTGCAATGTTCTGGAATTTCGTCCCGTTGTCGCGCAACCCCAGCTCGGCGAGCAGCGCCGACTGAGTTGCCAGGCCCAGCGGAATCGAATGCGGCCAGAAATAAAGCGTCAATGACCCATTGTTGACAAATGGATTGACGCCGTCGGGGAAGGCGTTGAGGTGAATCGAGACGAAGGCGTGCGCGTTGGCGCGGCGGCTGATTATCGGCCGGAGCCCGAGATCGACGGGATCCGGGGTGGTTCGCGTCATGACCACGTTCACCCCGCGCTGCATGAGCAGGTCGCGGACCCTGAAGCCGACCTGCAGCACGGCGTCACCCTCGTACAATCCGGTCGGACCTGTGGCGCCTGCCGGTGGATGCCCGGGGTCGACGGTGATGGTGAGTCCACGCAATGGCGACGTCGCGTCCGCGATTCGCGGCGGCCGTCTCACTCTGAAAACGAGAGTACCATTCTGCCACATCGCGAGGTACCCGTAAGGTGCCCGATTTAGATTGATCGAATAGCGCACCCTCGTCGGCTCGGGAGTCGAGCTGATGCTGTTGAAGTATGGATCCGTAGGCTCGATCATTTGCGAGATGACCGGCGCGCTGGTGACTCCGTACACGAGCAAGGAAATCGTTCGATCGGTCTCTTCGACCAGGTACGCTGGAGGCGGACCCGTCATTGGGATTTCTACATCGATCCAGTCGAGACTCGGCAGGACGCGCACGCCGCCAATTTGCCTGACAGGCGCAAGAGAGTCGCCGGCAAATCCAGTCGGTGCGGTCGTGGAGATGTGTTGCGCCTGCAGCTCGCTGCGCAGCACCCACGCAACCTGACCGGAGTCGAGCTCGATGCGGACGAAGTCATCACCGCTCGCCTTTTGCGACCCGGTGAGTTTCACGACGGTGCCGGGAAACAAGAACCACTTATAATCCTGGCCATTTCCGGGAGCGGGTCGCGCAATCGTCACGCGGTCGGTGTCGTCGACCGTAGAAGCTGGCGCGCCAAGCGTGACGTAGACGTTTCCAGGAATCGCAGTCAGCGTGTCGGGTGAAGGCGCGGGCTGCAGAGTATCGCCGAGGACCTTCTCGCGGTGTGCGGTGTCCGGCGCCGGCGGAATTCTGATGGGGAGGATCAAGCGGGCGCTTTGCGTCGGATTCCGCGCCAGAATCTCATAGTGCGGAGCACTGTCGGGAGGAACTGGTAGCCATCCCATGAACGCGCCGTTCGGATAGACGGGTACGGCAACGCCATTGATGCGCAGTGCTGCGTCGCCGGTCCCCACGCTCCCGAAAATGAAATTCGAATCGCGCACCGTCAGCATCTGGTCGGGCTTCGGATATGTCACTGTGATCTGCAGCGGCCCGCGAGCATCGGGAACCGGAGGAAGCTTCGGATTGGGCGCCGGCAGCGGCGCTGGGACGAGTGGTGGAACTGGCACTGGAGTCGGAGCAGAAGGTCCCGCCGCCGGCCGACAGGACGCAGCCAGGACCGCAACGCAACACGCAAACAGCCTGATCGTCGAAGCTTTCATCGGGAAAATTTGGTTGCACGTGAATTACGAAACCAGTCTTTCTGATACGCATGGGTAGTGCCCTCACCGGACTGCCGTCGCTATCTTTTGTCCTCACCGGAAGCCCCGTCTTCCGTGACCCAATACAACGCTCCTTCGAGTTACAATTGATTGCAGAGATTTTTGGGATCACGAATGTCGGCCTCATCAGGCACGACAATCAGGATGCCTTTTTAATTGCCAACCTCGAAACGGGGGACATCGCGACACAGAGCGCGCCGTCCCTCGTTTCAGTACATACAGCGCCATTCATTTTGATCGTTGCCGACGGCGTCGGCGGCGCCGCGTCCGGAGCGCTGGCCAGCTCCATCGCCACCGAGACCATCCTCAGCGAGCTGCATCGCTGGTGGCACAAAGTCCCCAAGCGCACTCCCGAGTCGATCGAGGCCGCGCTCAAAAAAGGCATCGACACCGCCAACAGAGCCATCTACCAGAAAGCCAACACCGCGCCCGAGCATCACGGAATGGGCACGACGACGACTCTCGCGCTCGTGCTCGACGGCGAAGCCTTCATCGCTCAGGTTGGCGACAGCCGCGCCTACCTGGTCCGCAAAGGCGCGGCAAAACAGCTCACCAAGGATCAGTCGTTCGTCCAGCGACTCATCGATGCCGGCCGCATGACGGCGAAAGAAGCGGCGCAGAGCGAGCACCGCAACATCATCCTGCAAGCGCTCGGTCCCGAGGAAAAAGTCGTCACCGATTTTTATCGGGTGAACCTGGAGAACGACGACTTTCTGGTGTTGTGCAGCGACGGCTTGTCAAACCAGGTATCACCAGAAGAGATCGGGCGCATCACCCGCGGCACTGGGCAACCCGAGGACATCTGCAAGGCGCTGATCGAGGAAGCGATGCACACCGGAGCGCCCGATAACGTCACGGTGGTGACGGCCCGCCTGCGGACCGCCGAAGCGGATTACCGTCGCACCGCCAACGGCGGCTGAGGCCGCCGCGCCGGAATCGTCTCACCAGTGTGAGGCGCGGCACCGATCGGGACATCGCTCGACCACGGGGCGATAAACGGCAGCAGGATTAGCGGCGGTATCGCCATCGCCACTGTAATCAGGAAAAACCCGGGCCAGCCCACACCTTCGATGATCTTTCCCGCCGGCGCGACGAGAATGTCTCTGCTAGCCGCCATCAGACTCGAGAGAAGCGCGAACTGGGTGGCGGTAAATCGCTTGTTGCACATGCTCATCAGATACGCTGTCATCGCGCCCGTCACGAGGCCGAGGCCGAAATTCTCGGTGATGACGGCCGATACCATGAATCCGTGGTTCTTCCCGGACAGGGACAGGCCGTAGTAAGTGAGATTGCTCAGCCCCTGAAAGACGACGAAGATCCATAGCGATCGATTAATCCCGATTTTTCCGATCGCCGCTCCGGCGACGACGACGCCGGCGATGGTGGCGATTACTCCGACGCCGAGGAAGACGGCTCCCACCTCGCTTTGGGAGAATCCAGCCTGCAATAGAAACGGAGTCGTCATGCTTCCCGCCAAACTATCCGAGTATTTGTAGGCGACGATGAAAAGCAGCACCACCAGGGCGCGGAGCACCCCGGCCCGCTGAAAGAAATCGGCGAAAGGCAGCACCACCGCTTCGGCGAGGCTTTTCGGCGGTGCGTCGTTCAACACCGGCTCCGCGGCGACGAATGTTGCCGCGATGCCGATTATCATGAGCAAGGCAATCAGGAGATAGACGTTGTTCCACGACGTGCGGTCGGCGAGAAAGAAAGCCAGCGCGCCGGTCGTGATCATCGCGATTCGGTATCCCATGACAAAAACCGCCGCCCCCGCTCCCATCTCCCGCGTCTCCAGCACGTCGGTACGATAGGCGTCGAGGGAGATGTCCTGCGAAGCGCTGAAGAACGCGATCGCGATGGCGTTGACAGCGAGCATCTTCAAGCCGGTGCGCGGATCGTGCAGCGACATTGCCGCGATCACCAGCAGCAATAAGACTTGCGTGATCAGCACCCACCCGCGGCGGCGCCCGAGGAACGGCGGCGTGTAGCGATCCATCAACGGCGCCCAGACGAACTTCAGCGAGTACGGAAGTGTGACGAGGCTGAAGAATCCGATGGTGGCCAAATCTACCTTCGCCGTCGTCATCCACGCCTGCAGCGTCTTGCTGGTGAGATAGAACGGCAATCCCGACGAGAATCCGAGCACCAGCAGCGTCGCCATCTTCGGCTGGCCGAAGACGCGCAGCGCGGATGGCTTCATCGGCGCAGGCGCCGCAGTTGCTGTCAAAACTCCTCCGGCAGTTGAGGCTCCCGCGGAACCTCGACCCGTTTCTCCGAGCCGGTCGCAAGCTCGCGCAGCATCACCCTTGCTGTCGCTCGCTGCATCACCGCTTCTCCGCCCCAGGCACAGAGGATCGGCACGTTTACATCGAGCTCGCTGGCGAGCCGCGGATGGCTGAACTGAACGATCAATCGAGCGTTCGTTTTGGACTCCTGCAAGGTGCGGCGCACAGTTTCCTTCGCCGCAGCGGAGTAACCCGGCCTCCCTTTCCAGGCGCGAATGTCGCCGAACAACGCGATCACCGTCGCGCCATTGTCCCTCTGCGGCGCATCGCCCGTCACCAGCTCGACGCCACCGGTACGCAGTCCGGTGATGAGCGGGTCGCGCGACGGCGCCGGATATGGGCCGCCGAGATCATCGTCGACTATGACAAGATTCCACGGCTGCGGCAGACGGGGCAACTTCCCGCGGATGGTGTGAATCACTTCCTCGGCGATGTGAGTCGCCCAGCCCGTTTCATCCCGCGCCGGACGGTTTGTGTCTCGCGATAAAGCCGCCCAACGCGCCCACCGCCGGCGACGCTCGATCGACTGGTGAATCCTGTCGGCGTCGAGTCGACCATCGTCGATCGCTTTCATGACGGCTCGCTCTGAGTCGACGACGTTGGCGGGATAGAGCATGCAATCGCAACCAGCCTCGAGTGCGCGAACCACCGCTTCCGATTCACCTCCGCCGAGCACGCCTTCCATGATCAAGGCATCGGTGACGACGAGTCCGGTGAACTCCATCTCCTTACGCAGAAGATCAGTTAGTATCGCGCTGGAAAGCGTGGCTGGTGCGCCACCGGGATCGAGCGCAGGGAACGCGACGTGTGCGGACATTATCGACGCGACGCCACGTTCGATCGCGCGGCGGAACGGTACTAGATCACTCTGACGAAGGACGTCACCGGAGACCTCGACGCGCGGCAACTCCTTGTGAGAGTCGACCGTTGTCCGGCCGTGCCCCGGAAAATGCTTGGCGCAGGCAAGCACGCCCTCCGCCTGACAGGCATCGATCCACGCCGCGGCGGATTCACCAACACGATCCGGATCGCTGCCAAACGATCGGGTGCCGACGATTGGGTTGTTGGGCTCGATGTCGAGATCGCAGTCGGGAGCGTAGATCCAGTTGATTCCCAGCTCGCGGGCCTCGCGCGCCGTGACAGAAGCGGCGCGACGCACTGCTTGCAGATCTTCGAGCGAGGCAATCGCCGCCAATGGTGGCAGCGCCGTCTCTCCGGCGAACTGCTGGCCGGCGCCGCGCTCGAGATCCGCCCCGATCAACAGCGCCGCTTTCGATTTTGAGTGCAGATCCTCGGTGAGGGCCGCGACGTGCTCTGAAGGTCCTCCGAAGAGGATGAATCCCCCCACGCCGAGCCTTACCGCGTCTTCTATCGCCGTTCGCTGACCCTCGTAGCCGCGACTTTCTTCCCAGCGAATTGCGGGATAAAAGAGCTCGGCGATCTCGCTCATGCCGGCGTGTGCTTGCCGAGGATGCGCGGGCCGCGCGCACCGGTGGCGGAGGGGACGTTCCCGGGCCGTTTGGTCATGTGCAAGTATCCCAGCAATGCAAAGGCCACTGCCTCTTTTGCCTCACCGTCAAAGAAGACATCGTCGAAATGCCGGACCTTCACCGGAGCGGCGGATTTCTCAATCGCCGCAAACAGGGCGGGGTTCTTCGCACCGCCGCCCGAGACGAGCACCTCGCGTACTGGCTCGGGGATGAATCGTCGATACGCATCGCCAATACTGTCGGCGGTGAGCTGGACTGCGGTCGCAACGACGTCTTCGTCACTGGCGCCGAGCGCGCGCGACGTGGAGATGAGCTTCTGCACGTAGTCCGAGTTGAACAGCTCGCGACCGGTCGACTTCGGCGGGTCCATGGTGAAATACGGGTGCGCGAGCAACTCTTTCACTACCTGCATGTTGGGACGTCCGGCCCGCGCCAGCTGCCCATCGACGTCGTACGCCATGTCGGGTCGCAGCGCCCTCGTCACGCCATCGATCACGGCCACGCCGGGTCCGGTATCGAACGCGCGCACTCCATCGATCTGCCCGTGTGGCGGCACCACCGTGATGTTGCCGATCCCGCCGAGATTCTGCAGTCCCCGCCAATCTGATTCGGAAGAGAAGAGCATAGAATCGGCGATGGGAACCAGCGGGGCTCCCTGTCCTCCCGCCGCCACATCGCGCACGCGGAAATCGCTGACGACATCGATTTGGGTGCGCTCGGCAATCACGGCGGCTTCGCCCCACTGCCACGTGGAATGCCCGGGCTCGTGCCAGATCGTCTGGCCGTGTGATGCGATGGCGGCGATGTCCGCGCGCGCCACGCCGGCCTCGGCCATCACCTGGATTGCGGCGTCGGCCAGCCAGCCGCCCAGATCGAAATTGAGACGGCAGTACTCGGCGGGTGTGCCGCCGCCGAGGGCCGCGCTCAGGCGCGTTCGTTCAGTGGTCGTGTATGGTCGTGAGTAGTAGGCAAGCAGATCGACATCGATCCGTCCGTCGGCGGCGTCGCGAAAGCGCGCTACAGCGGCGCTGATTCCGTCGAGCGAAGTTCCGGACATCAACCCGACGACGACGCCCGATGACATTTCTAGCGGTCTCTAATCGGTGGCGGAGCGTCTTTCGTCACGCGCCTGATCACGCCGCCGTTTTCGGCGAGCAGCTTCTCCGCTTCCTCGCGGGACACACCTTTCTTCTGCATGACGATCGCCAGCTTGACGCTCTTTCCCGCGCGCTCGAGCAGTTTGGTGGCTTCATCGCGCGAAACGCCGCAGACCTCCATCACTATTCGTTGGCTGCGGTCGATCAGCTTGTTGTTCGTCGCGCGCAAATCGACCATCAGGTTGCCGTAGGTTTTGCCGAGGCGGATCATCGCGCCGGTGGTGATGGTGTTCAGGACAAGTTTGGTGGCGGTGCCCGCCTTCATGCGTGTCGATCCAGTGACCACCTCCGGGCCTACGATTGGCAGCATGGTGACATCGACTCTGGCGACCAGGTCCGCCGGCGGCGGCGAGCTGGCCACGATCCCCGTGCTGGCTCCGAGCGCCACGGCGCGCTCGAGGGCCGCGCGAACGTAGGGCGTGGTGCCCGAGGCGGCGATTCCAATCACGAAATCCTTGTCGTTGACGCGATGCTCGTCCATCGCCAGGGCTCCGTTTTGGACAACATCTTCGGCTCCTTCCTGCGCTCGCGTTAGCGCGGGCAATCCGCCGGCGATGATTCCCTGAACCATTTCGGGGTCGCTGCCGAAGGTCGGTGGGCACTCGCTGGCGTCGAGAACTCCCAGCCGTCCGGATGTTCCGGCGCCGACGTAGAACAGGCGACCTCCCTTTCGAAATGTGGCTTCGGCCAGCTCGATCGCGCGCGCAATTTGCTCACGCTGTGATGCCACGGCGACGGGAACCCTTTGATCTTCCGCGTTTATCAAGTCTACGATCTCGAGCGGGGACGCGAGATCTATGGAGGCGGTACGCGGGTTGCGGCGCTCCGTTTCACGCGGGTCCAGCATCAGATCGTAGCTGCGCGATCAGCGGCGAGAAGTGGGGGACGCACGACCAAACTTACCCGGCGACTCGCGTCAATTGCAAGACAACTTGGAGAATGATGATGAGACGTTTTTCTCTGGCGTTCCTGATGGTCATATTGTGCGCGTCTTCACTCAGCGCCCAGCGTCGGCAGCGAGGCTTCACTAGCGATCCGAATAGCTGGGTGAGCGCCGGAATTGCCGGCTTCACCGCAAATGGTGTCAACGACGGTCGCAGCCGCAGCACCTGGGATTTCGGTAACGCCTGGAACTGGCAGTACAGCGCCTCGCTCGAAAAAACGATCAGTGGCGGAGGAACGTCCTTCGGTGTTACGGCCGCGTATTCGCGAGTCCCGTTCACGTATTTCGGCCCAGCCGTCCCGGTTATAGCGGGCACAGCGACATGCACAGAGTGTGATGCGCACCTCGACATGACCACGGTCCTGGCCACTCTGCACATCGGTGCCGGAGCTGGCCTTCACCAGGTTGTCGAATTCAATGGCGGGATCGTTAACTACGCCAATCTCAAGCGAGATTCGGATCACGCCCGACTTGCCGGCGGCAGCAACACCGATCCGGTATTCGCGTTTGGCTGGGGCCTTGGATATGGCTTCGACGATCGCACACAAATCGAAATTGTGCCCGAGGGCGGCATCGCGATTCACGAGCGGAGCGGGCTCGCGAACGGCGTCAGCAACACCAACAGAATTAATTCGGTCAAAGTGACGTTCCGCATGGGGTTTGGTGTCCGGAGCCTGCGCAGATAGCTGACGTGGTGGATATGAGTTGAATAGAATTCGAGTCGTACCTTCATGGAGCCCCGTCTGAAACGGTTCGCATTCTACGGAGCGGTCCTCGCCGGATCGCTGTTGGCGCTGGCGTCGGCGCCTTCACGGCGTGCCGACGATCCTGCAATTCCTCCCCGAGTCCCTGCCAACTTCACGGCGGGTTGGCGCTTCCCTGCCGGTGCCCGCGCATCGTTCGCGAGCCACGCCATGGTGGCGAGCGACAATCGAATCGCATCTGACGTGGGAGTGCAGATCATGAAGGACGGTGGGAACGCCGTCGACGCCGCCGTTGCCACGGGTTTCGCTCTCGCCGTTGCGTACCCCGAGGCGGGGAATCTCGGTGGTGGCGGTTACATGGTGATCCGCATGGCGGACGGTCGCGTCGCCGCGATCGATTATCGCGAGACGGCACCTCTTGCCGCGACGCGCGATATGTACGTCGGCCCGGACGGTAAAGTCACTGGCGAAAGCGTGATCGGTCCTAAGGCTTCCGGTGTGCCGGGCGCAGTCGCGGGAATGCTCGAAGCGCACCGCAAGTTCGGCGTCTTGCCGATCGCGAAAGTTCTCGCCCCCGCGATTCGTCTCGCCTCGGAGGGTTTCGTTGTCGATACAGCTTTCTTCCGATCGGTGTCTGGAGCGAAGTATCGAATCGAAAGTTATACGGGAAAGATTCCGTTCTTCGCCAACGATTCGGCGCCCGCGATCGGATCTCGCTTCGCCCAACCGGCCCTGGCTCGCACCATCGGGCTCATCGCCGACTCCGGGGCGGCTGTGTTTTATCGCGGCAGCATCGCCGATTCGATTGCCGCCGAGATGCAGCGCGCTGGCGGCCTGATTACGAAGCCCGATCTCGCTCGTTACAGACCGATTTGGCGGCAGCCGATACGAAGCAGCTACCGCGGGTACGCTCTCATCGCCATGCCGCCGTCGTCGTCTGGTGGCACAACGGTCACGGAGATTCTCAACATTCTCGAGGCTTACGGACCGGCGGCGCCGTTCGGTAGCGCGGAAGAGATTCACGCGGCGGCATCAGCGTCACAGCGTGCGTTCGTCGACAGAAACTCGAAGCTCGGAGATCCGGCGTTCGTCAAAGCTCCTGTATCGGAGCTGACGAGCAAGGCGTACGCGCGCGCGATCGCAAAGACGATTTCCCGCGATCGAGCCGATCCGACTTCGGGTCTGGCGTCGGCGCTTCGTGAAGGAACCGAGACGACGCACTACTCGGTCGTCGATCCCATGGGAAACGCTGTCGCGACGACAACGACGCTCAATGATTTGTATGGCTCAGGCGTCTACGTGCGCGGCGCCGGTTTCTTCCTGAACGACGAGATGGACGACTTCACCAGCAAGCCCGGCGTCCCTAACATGTTCGGACTGATCCAGGGTGAAGCGAATGCAATCGCTCCCGGCAAGCGAATGTTGAGTGCGATGTCGCCAACGATCGTGCTCGATCCAAAGGGACAGCTGTTGCTCATCACGGGTGCGCGCGGTGGTCCGAGGATCATCTCAGCGACCTATCAGGTGATCCTTAACGTGATCGACCATCGGATGTCCATCGCGGACGCGATGAACGCTCCGCG
>Ga0066704_10001159_pt1 | contig 11025 bp, 10 predicted proteins | sample GraSoiAngelo_153_FD_66458 | JGI IMG/M metagenome (GOLD analysis project Ga0066704, IMG submission 66458) | Grasslands soil microbial communities from the Angelo Coastal Reserve, California, USA - 14_1009_12_40cm | ecosystem: Environmental > Terrestrial > Soil > Grasslands | place: USA... | reverse complement strand
ACTCACCCGTCCGCCACTAGCGCTAGCCACCCTTGCGGGCAGCTAGCACCCGTTCGACTTGCATGTGTCAGGCACGCCGCCAGCGTTAATCCTGAGCCAGGATCAAACTCTCCGTAAAAAACCTCGACCCACCAGGGCTGAGGTTAAAGAATCGAATTGGGGTCCCTACGACATTTCGAAGGGCCTTCTCGGAGAAGTCCGTTCCACTCTTCAATTGTTAAGGTGCTCGCCTGGCCCTAAGCGGCGCGGGATCTCCTCCCGCCTCTCGGGCAGCTTGAGAATGATACCCCATCGGGCATTGCAATTGTCAAGAAGGTGCAGACGCCTCCTCAGCCTACCCCTGACGAGTGGCCTTTAAACCGGCCGGTAGCCGCCGTTACCTGATCGGCGGCAGGTGCTCGAGCTCGTCCGCCACCAGGTCGGTGTAGACCCGCCGAGTCGTGATCTTCGGGATCCGGTCCGCGCGGACCTCCACCTTGCGGCCACCTCGCGCCAGCTTGAGCACGATGCCGTGGAAGATGTCGCCCGCTTTGTCACCAAGGAGCTCCTCCATCCGGCCGATCTCCTCCCCCGACTCCCCCATTACGGGCGCCTTTTCCGGCATCGCCAGCCACGCAACCTCTCGTTCCTCGTCGAGCTCGCTCCCCTCCATTAGAACGCCCGCCTCCCGGAGAAGGCCCGGGCCAGCGTGAGCTCGTCGGCGTATTCCAGCTCGCCGCCAACCGGCAGACCATGGGCCAGCCGAGTGGTTTTGACCCCCAATGGTGCCAGCTGCTCGGCCAGGTAGGCCGCCGTCGCCTCCCCTTCCATGTCCGGATCGGTGGCCAGGATCACCTCCGAGACCGGCTCCCGCCGCAGCCGCGCGACCAGCTCAGCAATCTTCAACTCAGCCGGGCCGACCCCGTCGATCGGAGACAGCGCCCCGTGCAACACGTGGTACAGACCGTGGTACTCACCCGTCCGCTCGATCGCCAGCACGTCCAGCGGTTCCTCGACGACGCACAGCACCGCCCGATCCCGCCGGGTCGAGAGGCAGATGGCGCAGCGCGGCGCCTCCGCGATGAAGAAGCACTCGTCGCAAAAACGAATCCGCGCCTTGACCTCGACGAGGGCCGACGCCAGCCGGTCGACCGACTCGCGTGGCGTGCGCAATATATAGAAGGATAGGCGCTGCGCCGTCTTCGGCCCGATCCCCGGCAGGCGTCCGAGCTCTTCCATCACCCGCGTCAGCGCCGCCGGAACGTCGGCCACGACCTACCCCATCAAGCCGGGCGGTAATCCGATTCCCGCCGTCACCGCGCCCATCTCCTTGCTCGCGAGCTCGCGCGCCCTGTCCATGGCGTCGTTGACCGCGGCCAGCACCAGGTCCTGCAGCATCTCGAGGTCGGCCGGGTCGACGACTTCGGGCTTGAGCGTGACCGACAGGACTTTCTGGTGACCGTTCGCGATCACCTCGACCATGCCACCGCCCGCCGTTCCGGTCACTGTCTTGTTGCCCAGGTCCTCCTGGATCTTCGCCATCTTGGCCTGCATCTGTTGGAGCTGCTTGAGCATCTTGAACTGCTGACCCATCAGCCTCTCCCTCGCGGTGTGACCCGCAGATTGGTTGCGTCGAACCGGTTCATGGCCTCTTTCACCAGCGGGTCGTCTGCGATCGATGCCGAGGCGCGCACCGGCGCTGGCGCCGCACCCACCGCCTTCTTGTCCTCGGCCACCAGCTCGACGCGGGCGTCCGGCCCGAAGACCTCATGCACGGCGGTCAGCAGCGTCTCCCGGTTCTTGGCACCGTTCATCAGCTCAGCGTGGGCGGGATAGCGAAACTCGATACGCACCAGGCCTTCGCTCGCCGCGGCCAGCCGCGCCTCCATCAGCAGGCTGCCAACCGGCTTCGGCAATTTTTGCTTCAAGGCGTCCCAGCGCGCGTCCGGTCCGAGCACGGCTGGCTCCGCCTCCATCGCCGGCTCGATCAAGCGCTCGCCGCCCACCGCCTCGCCGCTCGGCGCCGCCACCGGCACCACCGCGTGAACCGGTTGGGCCATGTTCGACAGCAGCGTGACCTCCAGCAGTAGCCGCGCGTCGGCTCCCTTGCGCAGTTCCGGCTCCATCTCCATCAGGCCCTTCCAGAGGCCGAGTAAGGCATTCCGTCCGGCCGCGCGCCCGATCCGTTCCAACCCGGCCGAGGCGGCGCCGCCCAGACTTTCCGCATCGCGATAGCCGACCGATAGCAGCGCGGCCTCGCGGATGGCGCCGAGCAACCCGCGGACAAGTTGGCGCACGTCGCCGCCGGCGTCATAGAACCGCTGGAGCTCGCCCAGTGTCTGGGCCGCATCGCCCTCGGTCGCGTACGCCAGCAGCCGCACCAGCGTATCCGGGTCGGCGAGCCCGAGCAGCTCGTGCGTTTTTTGCACCGTCAGCTCTTCGCCGCCCTGCGAGATCAGCTGATCCAGCAGGGTGATCCCATCCCGCATGCTGCCGCGAGCCAGCCGCGCGAGCAGCGCCAGGCTCTGAGGGTCAACCTTGACCTGCTCCTGCTCGACGATCGATGCGAGATGCGCCGCGATCGACCCGGTCTCGATCCGCCGGAAGTCAAATCGCTGGCAGCGGGATGCCACCGTCAACGGAATCTTGTGCGGCTCGGTCGTGGCCAGGACGAAGACCACGTGGGCGGGTGGTTCCTCCAGCGTCTTCAACAGCGCGTTGAACGCCTCGGTCGTCAACATATGCGCCTCGTCGATGATGTAAATCTTCGACTTGAGCACCGCCGGCAAATACTTGACCCGCTCGCGCAAATCGCGGATCTCGTCGATGCCGCGGTTGGAGGCCGCGTCGATCTCGATCAGGTCGACCGCGGCCCCGCTGGCGATCTCGACGCAGTTCGCGCAGATGCCGCACGGTTCCGCTCCCTTCCGATTCAGGCAGTTGATCGCCTTGGCGAGGATGCGGGCGGTCGAGGTCTTCCCGGTTCCCCGAACTCCCGAGAACAGGTAGGCATGGGCGACGCGCCCCTGTTCCACGGCGTTCTTCAGGGTCTGGGCAATCGCATCCTGGCCGACCAGGTCGCCAAACGTCTGCGACCGGTACTTGAGGTAAAGGGTCTGGTACGCCATCGGCTGCCTCGACAATTCTACGGGCCCGCACGGTTTCGTCACCATTGACGGAATGGAGTCACCGATGCGCTGGCGTGCGCTGTTCCAGGAGGGCCGCGGCAAACTCACCGCCGGCATACTCCTCGTCGAGTTTCTGGTCGCGGTCGAGTCGCTCGTCGTGATCGCGATCATGCCGGCAGCGCGACGCGACCTCGGCGGCACCGAATTCTACGGCCTGGTCTTTGCCGGGTTCTCGCTGGCGGCCCTCGTGCTCTCGCCGATTGCGGGGCGAGCCGCCGACCGGCGCGGTGCGGCCCAACCATTTCTACTGTTTGGCATGCTCTTCGTCGCCGGCACCCTCTTTTGCGGGCTGGCGCCATCGATGCCGTTGCTTGCCCTTGCACGGATCGTCCAGGGCGGCGGTGCCGGCGGCGCCTACACGGTGGCGCTCGCCGCGATAACGAGAATCTACCCTCAGTCCGGCCGAGCCCGCGTCCTCGCGTTGCTCGCCGGTGCGTGGATCGTGCCGGGCTTGCTCGGACCGTCGTACGGCGCTCTGATGGCGAGCACGTTGGGGTGGCGGTGGGCGTTCTTCTCGATCATTCCACTGACCGTCATCGCGATCGCGCTCACGATGCCGGCGTTGCGCGCCCTACCTCCAGCAGACCAACTGTCTCCCCTGTCGATCCGGTGGCCGTTGGAACTCGCGGCCGGCGTCACCGCGCTCATAACCGGCCTCTCCTTCCTCTCATTGCTCAGCCTGCCGCTCGTCGTCGCGGGCGCATGGCTCACCTGGTCGGCGTTGGGCCATATCCTCCCGCCGGGCTCGCTGCGCGCGCGACCGGGGCCGCCAGCGGCCGTGATGACGATCTTCTTGCTCCTGCTTGCCTTTATCGGCGCCGACTACTTCATTCCGCTCATGCTCACCGGTGTCCTGAGCCGCTCCCTCGCCGAGGCCGGCGCGGTGATCACGCTGGGCACCGTCAGCTGGTCGCTCGGCAACTGGTGGCAGTCCCGCGCGGTCGTCCATACGTCACCGGTCACGCTCGTGCGCCTCGGCAGCGTGGTCCTGGCCGTGGCGATTCTTGGCATCATGGCGACCACCGCGGGCGCCCCACTCGCGATCTCCTATGCCGCCTGGTTCGCGGGTGGCTTGGCCATGGGCATCGCGTATCCGACCGCCTACCTCGTCATCATGCAGGGAGCCGATGAGGCTGGCGCCGGGGCGGCAGTCAGTTCCGAGCAGGTGGCAGAGCGCCTCGCGCTCGCACTTGGCGGCGGGCTCGGTGGTGTCTGCATTGCACTTGCCACCGCGCTGCACGCGTCGCTCGCGGCTGGACTCACCGGGGCGTTCGGTCTCGCGCTGATCGCGGCGCTTGCCAGCGTTGCACTTGCCCCGAGGTTGGTGCACGCTCCGTAAGACGGTGCGCGTCCTTCTTTTTTGGATGTCCGATTTCCGCTAGCACGATCCGGTCCGGGACGCCACAATGGAGGACGTGATTGCCTCACCCCTCGACTTCGAGCGCTGCTACCGCGCGGTCGAGAGCCGCGACACCCGTTTCGACGGCTGGTTCATCACGGCCGTCAAGACAACAGGCATTTATTGCCGCCCGAGCTGCCCGACGCCGGTGCGCCCCAAACGCGAGAACGTCCGTTTTTACCCGACCGCGGCCGCGGCGCAGCTCGCCGGCTTCCGCGCCTGTAAGCGCTGCCGCCCGGATGCTTCGCCGGGCTCACCCGAATGGAATGTTCGCGGTGACCTCGTCGGCCGGGCGATGCGCATGATCGCCGAGGGCGTCGTCGACCGCGACGGCGTTGCAGGGCTCGCCCGCCGGCTCGCGACCAGTGAGCGTCACCTTCATCGGCTGCTGCTGACGGAGCTCGGTGCCGGCCCACTCGCGATCGCCCGGGCGCAGCGCGCCCAGACCGCTCGCACGCTGATCGAAACCACCGACCTGGCGTTCACCGACGTAGCGTTCGCCGCGGGCTTCGAGAGTGTGCGGCAGTTCAACGACACGGTTCGAGAAGTGTTCGCGCTGACTCCGACTACTCTGCGCGCGGCAGGCCGGCGGCGCGGCGACATCGTCGAAGGCGCATTGACCCTTCGTCTTCCCTACCGTCCTCCGTTGGATTGGCCGGCGCTGTCCAGCTGGCTCCGCACCCGAGCGGTCCCCGGGGTCGCGGAGGCCAACGGCCAAGCCTATCGGCGCACGCTCCGCCTGCCTCGTGGCGCTGCGATTGTGAGCCTCGAGCCAGTCGACGGCCACATTCGATGCACGCTGAAACTCGAGTCGATGTCGGACCTGACGAGCGCGGTGCGCCAATGTCGCCGCTTGCTCGACCTCGATGCCGACCCCTTGAGCGTCGTCGAGGTGCTCGCCAAAGATCGGCGGCTTGCGTCGGTTGTCAAGAAGCGCCCAGGTTTGCGCGCCCCGGGGGCGGTCGATGGCACCGAGCTCGCGATCCAGGCGGTGCTCGGTCAGCAGGTCTCGCTCGCGGCGGCACGCACGCTGGCCGCGCGCCTCGTGACCGCGCACGGGGATGTCATCAAGATCGCCGATCCGACGCTGACACACCTCTTCCCGGCCGCGGACGCGATCGCAACCGCCGATCTGTCGAGACTTGGCGTGCCGCAGAGTCGGCGAGCAACGCTTCATGCGCTCGCCAGCGCGGTTGCGCGTGGCAGTCTGATGCTCGATCCCGGCGCGGACCGTGCCGAGACGTACCACAAGCTGCTCAGCCTGCCCGGGATCGGGGAATGGACGGCAGGGTACATCCTGATGCGCGCGCTCGGCGATCCCGATACGTTTCTGGCGGGCGACCTCGGGGTCAGGAAGGCCGGCGCGCGCCTCGGCTTCGGCAGCAACGCGCGCACCATCTCCGAACATGCCGCCGCCTGGCGTCCCTGGCGGACGTACGCGACACACCAATTGTGGGCGACGCTCACACCAACGCAGCAGGAGGTCTCATGATGCAAACCAAACCGATGTTGTACAGCACCACTCACCCGACGCCGGTCGGCACGCTCACGCTGGTCGCGTCCGATCGCGGCCTCCATGCCGTGCTCTGGCCGAAACTCTCGCGGCAGCAGGCTGGGATCAGCCCGCGCCCACGTCACAACCCGGACCATCCGATCTTGCAGAAGACTGCGCTACAGATGGATGAATACTTCGCCGGCTCGCGCACGAGCTTCGACCTACCCCTCGACCTCGAGGGCACGCGCTTCCAGCTCGCGGCCTGGCGGTCGTTAGCCGACATCCCGTTCGGGACCACCACCACCTATGGCCGGCAGGCGGCAGCACTCGGCATCCCCACGGCGGCGCGCGCCGTCGGCGCCGCGAACGGGGCCAACCCCGTCTGCATCGTGCTGCCCTGCCACCGCGTCATCGGTGCGAATGGCTCGTTGACTGGCTTCGGAGGTGGCCTTCCCGTAAAAGAATGGCTGCTAGACCACGAAGCGCAAGTGCTGACGACCCTTACTATCGTGTCAAATTCCCAATGGCCGACACGCCAACCCGTCCAGACGCGCTTATCCATGCCCGTGGCCTGACCAAACTCTTCGGCAGCCTGGTCGCGGTCGACGCCGTTGACTTCGACGTCGATCGCGGCGAGGCGTTCGGGTTTCTCGGCCCCAATGGGGCCGGCAAGACATCGACGATGCGCATGATCGGCTGCGTCTCGCCTGCCTCTAGCGGCGAGCTACGCGTCCTCGGGATGGACCCGGCCGTCGAGGGTCCTCGAATTCGGGCTCGGTTGGGCGTCGTGCCGCAGGCCGACACACTGGATCGCGAGCTGCGGGTTGCCGAGAACCTGTACACGTACGCCCGGTACTTCGACATCGCCGGCCCTGTCGCGCGAAAGCGAACAGCGGAGCTGCTCGACTTCGTGCAACTCGGCGACCGCTGGGATGATGAGGTCGAGCCGCTCTCGGGCGGCATGAAACGCCGTCTCGCGATCGCCCGTGCCCTGATCAGCGAGCCCGAGCTGCTGCTACTCGATGAGCCGACCACCGGTCTCGACCCCCAGGCTCGTCACATGGTGTGGGACCGCCTCTACCGCCTCAAGCAGCGCGGTGTCACGATCGTGTTGACCACGCACTACATGGACGAGGCCGAGCAACTCTGCGACCGGCTGGTCGTCATGGACAAGGCGAAGATCGTCGCGTCTGGATCACCGCGTGAGTTGATCGAGCGATACGCCACTCGTGAGGTGCTCGAGCTTCGCTTTGCGATCGACGCCGCACCGGACCTCGATGGGAAGTTGCAGGGGTTGGCCGATCGCGTGGAAGTCCTACCGGATCGCGTCTTGCTGTACACGGACGACGGCGACGCGGCGGCCGCCGCGATTCATCAACGAGGGCTGCGTCCTGAGAGCACACTCGTCCGCCGCAGCACACTGGAGGACGTGTTTCTGCACATCACCGGCCGGCGTTTGATCGAGTGACGGCGTCCGATTGAGCGGCGCGCTGAAGGTTCTCTCACACCATCTTCGCCTGTACCGGCGAGTCTGGAAAGGCTCGGTGTTTGTCTCCTTTGTCTCCCCGGTTCTCTATCTCGCGTCGATCGGCGTCGGGCTCGGCAGCCTAGTGTCGCGTGGACCGGCTCACGCCATCGGTGGCGTGTCCTATGCCGCCTTCATTGCCCCTGGCCTGCTCGCGGCCACGGCCATGATGACGGCCTCCTCAGAAACGACCTTTCCGATCATGGCGCGTGTGTACTGGATGCGGACCTACGATGCCATGCTCGCCTCACCGCTCACGGTTCGCGACCTGGTCGGCGGCGAGCTCCTCTGGCTCTGCTTTCGTCTGGCGCTGGTGTCGGTGATCTTCTTCGTCGTGATGGCGGCATTTCATACGGTGCACTCGGTCCAAGCGTTGTTTGCCATACCCGTCGCCATTCTGAGCGGGCTGGCCTTTGGACTGCCGGTCATGGCGTGGTCCGCGAAACAGCGAACGGACACGCCATTTGCTTTGCTATTCCGCTTCGTGGTCACGCCCCTCTTCGTCCTTGGCGGGACGTTCTTTCCGATCGATCGCCTTCCCCGACTGCTCGAGGACATCGCCTGGCTCACCCCGCTCGCGCATGGTGTGGCCCTAACCCGCGCACTGACGACGGGTCAGGCGGCACTCTCATCAGCCCTGGGACACGTGACCGTCCTGGCGATCTACGCGGCGATTGGCATTGCGGCGGCATTGGTGACGTTCAGGCAGGAGCTCGCCCGGTGATCGCGATGCTCGGCATGCGACCCCGTCCACAACAACCGGCCGCCCACCGGGCCGCGCGCCTTGTCGAGCGCGACGCGATCCTCTACCGGCGAAACTGGATCGTCATCCTCTCCGGGTTCTTCGAGCCATTGCTCTACTTGCTCGGCATCGGCTTCGGTGTTGGGTCGCTCGTAGGCTCGGTCGTAACACAGGGCGGCCAGCACTTACGCTACGCGGTCTTCGTCGCCCCTGCGCTGATGGCGACATCGGCGATGAACGGCGCGATCGCCGAGACCGCGTTCAACTTCTTCCACAAGCTGAAATACGTCAAGCTCTACGACGCGGTGCTCTCCACCCCGCTCGGTGTGGCTGACATTGCGCTCGGCGAAGTCACTTGGGCCCTTCTACGCGGCACCGCCTATGCGGTCGCCTTCATCGGCATCATGGCGCTTCTCGGTCTCGTCGTCAGTCCGTGGGCAATTCTGGCACTTCCGGCGGCCATGCTGATCGGCTTCACCTTCGCCGCGCTGGGTACTGCGACCGCGACGTTCGTCCGCAATTGGCAAGACTTCGACCTGGTGCTTGTTGTGCTGATCCCGCTCTTCCTGTTTTCCGGAACCTTCTACCCGATCAGCCTTTACCCCAGCTGGCTGCAGCTGGTCGTGCAGTTGACGCCGCTCTATCACGGCGTCGACCTGCTTCGAAGCCTGACGACCGGCTCGATCGGCCCCTGGCTCCTGCTCGACATCGGCTACCTCCTCGTGCTGAGCCTCGCCGGCCTGCTGCTGGCCACTGCCCGCCTCGAGCGCCTGCTGCTCAAGTAGCCACCGCCCCGCTGTAGCCGTTACATTTACTGAGGACATGCACCCGGAAAACAACCTGACACGCGAGGAAGCCCGGCGGCGGGCCCAGTTGCTTCATACCCCTCTTTACGACATCTCCCTCGACCTCACCAGGGACAGTGACACCTTCGCCTGCGAGGCCACCATTCACTTCCTCTGTCACGAACCTGGCGCCAACACCTTTATCGATTTCCTGGCGCCCTCGGTCGACAGCTGCGAGCTCAATGGCGAGGAAGTCCCCAAAGAGGCCTTCAGCGGCGCCCGGATCACCCTCGAGAACCTGCGCGAGGCGAACGAGCTCCATGTGATCGGAACCTGCAGCTACCAGAACGTTGGCGCAGGGCTCAGCAAGTTCACTGACCCGGTGGACCACAAAACCTACCTGCATTCGCAGTTCGAGACCTTCGACGCCCACCGCATGTTTCCCTGTTTCGACCAGCCCGACCTGAAGGCGAGCTTCACCTTCACGGTGCTGGCTCCTCATGACTGGGTGGTGGTCTCGAACAACCCTGGACAGGCGCAACTGGTCACCGGCAAGGAGAACGTCAAGCGCTGGACCTTTGGGGCCACGCCCAAGATGTCGTCCTACCTGACCGCGATCGTCGCGGGTCCCTACCACGGCGTGCGCGACCGGCACGGCGACATCGACCTGGGGATCTTCTGTCGCCAGTCGCTGGCCCAGTATCTCGACCCCGAGGAGATCTTCACCATCACCAAGCAGGGCCTCGACTTTTACGGCGAGGCCTACAAGTACCCCTACCCCTTCCAGAAGTACGACCAGCTCTTCGTCCCCGAGTTCAGCGCCGGCGCGATGGAAAACATCGGCGCCGTCACCTTCAACGAAGCGATGCTCTATCGCTCGAAGGTGACCGAGGCGGTTCGCGAGGACCGCGCCAATGCGATCTTGCACGAGATGGCGCACATGTGGTTCGGCGACCTCGTCACCATGCGCTGGTGGGACGACCTCTGGCTGAACGAGAGCTTCGCCACCTTCATGTCGGTGCTGTGCCAGGTGGAGGCGACGCGCTTCAAGAACGGGTGGGTCACGTTTGCCAACCAGTACAAAGCGGGCGCCCGCCGCCAGGACCAGCTCCCCACGACGCACCCGATCGCGGCCGACGTGCCCGACATCCAGTCCGTCTACCTGAATTTCGACGCGATCACCTACAACAAAGGCGCCTGCGTGCTTCGGCAGCTGGTCGCGTACGTCGGCCAGGACACCTTCCTTCGCGGCGTGCAGCGCTACGTCAAGCAGCGGCAATACTCGAATGCCAGCCTTGCCGACTTCCTGTCCGATGTCGAAGCCGGCTCGGGACGCGACCTCAAGGCATGGTCCAAGCTCTGGCTGGAGACGGCCGGCCTCAACACGTTACGACCCGAGGCGACCTCGCAAAGCGAGACCATCGGTTCGCTCGACATCAAGCAGGAGGCGCCGCCGGAGCACCCGACGATTCGTCCGCACCGGCTCGCGATCGGTCTCTACGACCGCAAGCCCGATGGTCTGCAACTCCGCCGGCGAGTCGAGCTCGATGTCGCCGGCGAGCACACTGAGGTCACCGATCTCGTCGGCGAGCGGCTGGCCGACCTCACGCTCGTTAACGACCTGGACCTGACCTACGCAAAGATCCGGCTCGACGAGCGCTCGCTGGCCACCGCCATCGACCACCTCGCTGACCTCAAGGACCCGCTCGCGCGGGCGATTACGTGGGCGGCGCTCTGGGACATGCTCCGCGACGGCGAGATCCCGGCCCGGCGCTACTTGCCGTTGATCCTCAAGAACATCCACGGCGAAACCGACATCGGCGTGGTCCAGGACCTCCTGGCGCAGGCATCCTCGGCCATCTGGGTGTATGGCGATCCGGAAAATGCTGAGACGGCACTGAAGACCCTCGCA
>Ga0066704_10001157_pt1 | contig 11034 bp, 8 predicted proteins | sample GraSoiAngelo_153_FD_66458 | JGI IMG/M metagenome (GOLD analysis project Ga0066704, IMG submission 66458) | Grasslands soil microbial communities from the Angelo Coastal Reserve, California, USA - 14_1009_12_40cm | ecosystem: Environmental > Terrestrial > Soil > Grasslands | place: USA... | reverse complement strand
CCACGCGTTGATGTCATGGGCGCGAACGTGCGCGCGGATCGCATCGATGCGACGGCGCCGCTCGGTTCCGTCCATCTCCAGCGCCCGGTGGATCGCGTCCGCCTGCGCCTCGACGTCGAACGGGTTGACTGTCAAGACCCACTCCCCCAACTCCGCATGCGCCCCGGCGTTTTCTGACAAGACAACGACACCGTCGCGCTCGTTCACGAGCGGCGCCTCCTTCGCAACGAGGTTCATGCCGTCGAAGATCGCGTTGACGAGCAGAACGTCGAACTGCTTGTACGCGGCCACCGACTGCGGGAAGTCGTCCTCGATCTGCAGATCGATCGGCGTCCAGCCTTCTTGCTGGAACCGATCGTTGACGCGCCGCGCCTCGCGCTGCAGCGCGCCCAGGTACTCGGCGTACTGCGGAATGTGCTGCCGCGACGGATCGAGCAGCGCGACCATGCCCACCCGCCGTCGCATCTCGGGATGGGCGGCGAGATAGAGCTCGAACGCGCGGAATCCGCGCACGATGTTCTTCGACGGGTCCGTGCGATCGACTCGAAGGAGCAACTTCTCGGGACGACGCGCGACGATCTCGCGCTCGGCCGCGAGCACCGCGTCGCTCTGTGCGAGCTCGTCGAACTCCGCGGGATCGACTGAGATCGCCGCCGTGATCGTCTGTGCCGACGCGTCCTCGCCCAGAATCTCCTGCACCGAATGAAGGAAGTTCCTGCGCCAGCGGTCGGTGTGAAACCCGATCACGTCGTTCGCCAGCAGTCCATCGTGCAGCGCCACGCGCATGCGCTCTGGCAACACCTGCCACGCGTCGGGCTGGGGCCACGGGATGTGCACGAAGTGCATCAACGTCGCGTCCGGCGCCTGCTCCCGGACCATCCGCGGTGCGCGGTAGAGGTGGTAGTCGTGGAAGAACACCGCAGCGTCCGGCTCTCGCTCGAGCTCCTCCAGGACGGCGGCGGCGAAGCCCGCGTTGACCGGGACGTACCCGTCGTCCCAAGCCGTGTGGAAGCCGCGATCGATCGCCGGCGTGTAGGCGAGCTCCCAGAGGTGGTGCTGGATGAACCACAACATCGGATTCGACACGACGTTGTAGAACCAGTCGTAGGCCTGGGCGTCGTGTGCGACGAGGCGGAGCCTGAACGGTGAGCCGTCCCGCGCCGTCTCCTCGAGCACCTCGCCGGCGAGCGCGTGGTCCTCGTCACTGATAGCGCTCGCGATCCACGTCACCTCGTGGAGGGCAACGAGCCCGCGGAGCGCCGTGACAAGACCGCCTCCGCCTCGTTTCGCGGTCAGCTCGCCGCGTTCGTTCCGCGAGAACGACACGGGGCCCCGGTTCGAGACGACGATCAGCTTCCGGCGCATCGCGCCGGAGCGTAACGTTTAGGAGACGGCAGAAACGACCGCAACCTCGGCGCCCGACGTGTCGTTGCCGAGCAGCCGGTTGAAGAGAACGAGCCAGTCCCGCAGAAGCCGAGGTGTGAGGAAATGGCGCCGCACGTACTCCTTCCCGCGTAGTGCGCGCTGGCGGGCCTCATGTGGGCCGCGGAGGACCTCGACGCAGGCCTCGGCACACTCCTCGGGCGAATCCACGAGCCAGCCGGTCTCCCCGTCCTGGATCTGCGCGACGATTCCGCCCACGCGCCCGGCCACCGTCGGCCGCGTCTTCCAGAGGGCCTCGGTCACCGTCAGCCCGAAGCCTTCACGGATCGACTTCTGGACCACCGCGGCCGAGTGCACCTGAAACGCGTTCACCTCGACCGAACCGATGTTGTTCAGGTTGGAGAGGATGTAGATGTCGGGATCGCCGTCTGCGTACGCGACGGTCTGGTTGTAGTAGTCCCAGCCTTCCGGGTCGTCGTGCGCCATCGACCCCACGAGCGCGAGCTGCACGTTCGGGAAACGCTCCTTGACGAGGCGGTACGAATCGATGACGCCGAGCGGATCCTTCCAGGGGTCGAAGCGCGACACCTGTGTCAGCAGCGGCCGTTCAACGTCGATGCCGAACTGATCGACGATGTACGCCGCGTCCTCGGCCGACAGCGCCATGTTCTTGGGCGCCAGAGGATCGATCGCCGGCGGCCAGATGTAACAGGGCGGCAGGCCGCCCGCCCGCGGGACGTACTCCCGCATGTGGAAGATCGCCGCGTCGTAGCGGCGAATCGACGGCAGCAGGAACTCGAGCACCCTCTCGTTCGGAGCCGAGAAGTCGATGTGCCCTCGCCACACCCACCGCGCACGCGAACCCGGGAAACGGTCGATCATCCCCAGCGGTTGCGGATCGTGGATGACGACGAAGTCGTAGTCGTCCTCGAATTCCTGCGCATTCAGCTCCTGGTACCGGCGGTAGATCTCCTGCTGCTCGTCGTCGAGGCCTTGCGGGTTTCCCTGCAACGCGTTGTGGATCGTCTTCGTGACGTTGTAGAACTCCTCGGCGCCGCGAATGATCCGCCACTCGGTTTCGAGGCCCGCGTCCTGCATCAGCGGGATGAGCGTGTAGTTGATCTCCGCGACGCCGCCGCCGAACGCCGTTGCGGACAGGTGGACGACACGCTTGCCGGCGAGCGGCTCCGCGAGGCGGCGGATCTCCTCCATCAGGCCGCGCGTGGCGATCGTCGCGTAATCCGCGAGCGACTTGTGTCCGACGTTGACGAGCTGCAGCAAGGCTGCGCAGATTACGTCAGCGTCTTGACGAACCGCAGGCGGGAACCCTTCCCGCTCGGCCGTGATCCGATCTCGACCTCGTCGGCGATCGCGCGGATGATCGCGATTCCCAGTCCGCCCTCCGACAAGGACTCGGGGTCCGCCGCTCCGTCGCCGGGCTCGAAGCCCGTTCCCTCGTCGGCCACTTCGATCACGAGCCGATCGGAATGGAGCTCGTAGAGGATCTCGACGACGCCGGCGCTGCCCTCCGCATAGGCGTGCCGGACCGAATTCGAAGCCGCCTCGGTCAGCGCGAGCTTCAGGTCGGCGAGTAATTCGTCCGAGAGCGGCCGCAGGCGCGAGATGCCGGTCAACGCCAACCGCCCGAGGGTGATGTACTCGGGCCGGGCCGGGATGATCAGCCGGACCATGCGCCCCTCGCCGCCGTTGGAGCGGAGGGCGGCCGATTCGCCCCTCATCGGGCTGTTCGCCACGTCACCAGCTTTCCCCAGATTTCAGAAATCTAAACCGGTTAAACCTCCCGCAACCTCCTCTGCGGCCGAAGGGGTCGTCCGGCTTATGCCCCGCAGGGCCCTGCTCTAACCGCAGCCGGGGCGCTGTCGCGGTCGCCCATCGTGACGGCGACGGTCTTGCGTTGGACACCGCGAACGATCGTGAAGGTTGCGACGGAGCCGGGCTCGAGCTCGAACGAGACAATTCGCACAAGGTCGTCTGCGTTGCGCACCGGCCGGCCGTCGATCGCGACCACGACGTCACCACCGGTACAGAGGTCGCGGTACCCCAGGACCTTCACCGGTTGCTTGCTCCCACGCAGGCCCGAGTCCGCGCCGGGGCCGTTCGGGCGGACGTCCTCGATCAACGCGCCCTGCTTGACCGAGTAGCCGAGCGCCTGAGCCAGCGCGGGCGTCAGATCCTGCGTCGTGATTCCAACGTAGGCGTACTTGGCGCGGCCGCTCTTGAGGAGCTGATCGATCGAGCGCTTGATGCCGTCGATCGGAATCGCAAAGCCGACCCCGCTGTCGTTGCCCGTCCCGGACTGGCTTCGAATCTGCGCGTTGACGCCGATCACGCGGCCCCGTGCGTCGAAGAGCGGACCGCCCGAGTTTCCATGGGTGATCGGTGCGTCCGTCTGGATGGCGTCGACGATGTTGTACCGCGCGACCGTCAAGGCCTTGATCGCACGGTGGATCGCCGAGACGACGCCGACGGCCAGGGAATCCTCGTTTCCGAGCGGGCTCCCGATCGCCGCGACAGGCTGTCCGACGACGACCGAGCGGGATTCCCCGAGGGGGACCGGCCGCAGCACGTGAGCGATCGGATCGACCCGCAGCAGCCCGACGTCGTCATAGACGTCCCAGCCGACGACCTTCGCGACCACGCGGTCGCGGTCGTTGAACTCGACGTAAAGGTGCGAGGCGGCTTTCACTTTGCCGCTCCCCTCGCCGGCATTCGTGATCACGTGCGAGTTGGTGAGGACGTAGCCCTTGGACGAGATCACGAACCCGGATCCCTGCGCCGCCTCAGTGGCGTCCGAAGACGGGTCGCCGAAGAATGCGTAGACGGTGACCACGCCGGCGGAGCGGTCCGCATAGATGCGCGCAGGGTCGAAGCCGTTCCCGGGGATCGGCCGGGCTTTGCTCGTCACCGAGGCCGGCAGTGCCGTCTGCCCAGTTGAAAGCGACGCGGCGTTGACGACAACGGTCTTCGTGCTCTTGCCGATCCAGCCGGCACCCGCTCCGATCGCGAGCGCCACGGCACCGCCCAGCATCGCAACGGCGACAGCGCCGAGCAACAGGGCAGGGGCCGGCAGGCTGCGGCGCACCGGCGCACTGTAGCCGGGCCCGCCGTCCGTCACGTGTGGATCGATTCCACGTGAAATGGCTCCGCCTCTCCGGCGATCTCGCTGTCGCGGCGGGCGACGGGAAGGACGAGCGCGAAGATCGTCCGGCCTGGAGTCACGTGCAGCTCGACCGCGCCGCCCATGAGGCCGGCGAGGTCATGGGCAATCGCCAGACCGAGGCCACTCCCGACAGCCGTCGAGCCCTCCACGCGGTAGAACCGGTCGAAGATGTGCGGGACGTCCTTGGCCGGGATACCAGGCCCGTCGTCCTCGACCGTCAGGAGCGCCGTCCCGTTCCGCCGGGCGGTCGAGAGGCGGACGGTCGTACCGGAGGGAGTGTGGACGAGCGCGTTCTCGACCAGGATCCGGCCGATCTGGAGGGCGCGCTCCTCGTCGCCGACGACCGCGGGCGATGCCCGATCGACCACCTCGACCTGGTGCCCGCCGCTGAGAGCGACGGCACGAAACTCGTCGGCGAGCGTGCGGGCCAGGCCACCGAGATCGAGGGGCTCGGCTTCGACATGGATCCGGCCCGCATCGACACGCGAGAGATCGAGCAAGTCGGTCGCGAGCTTCGTGAGCCGGTCGATCTGCTCACGCATCGTCGCGAGGAACTCCCGCTGCGTCCGGACATCCAGGTCCTCGTTCTCGAGCAGCTCCAGGAAGCCGCCGAGCGAGAAGAGCGGCGTCCGCAGCTCGTGGGAGGCGTTGGCGATGAACTCTCGCCGCGCCCGCTCGAGACCCGCAAGGCGCTGCCGCATGCGCTCGAACGCCCGGGCGAGCTCGCCCACCTCGTCGCGGCCCGCGTCGGAGACGGGCTCGCCGAAATCACCGTCCGCAATCCGCTCCGCCGCCCGTTCCAGACGCCGCAGACGGCGGGCGAACATCGACGCCGCCCCGTAGCCGACGACCAGCGACGCGGCGAGAGCGATGATCCCGGCGATCAAGAGCCGCCTGCGGACGAGGTGAATATTCGCCAGCGAGTCATGGAGCGAAGCGCTGAGGAGCAGCACGTAGGGCTCGCCGAGCGGTGTCGCGACCTCCGCATATCGCTGTCCTCGCCGCTCGACCGTCCCGGAGACGCGCTCACCTACGCCGCGCGAGGCCGCCCGAACGGCTATCGAATCGTCACTGAGTCCCGCCGACCGAGGACTCGAGTCGCTGTACGGGATCAACTGGCGAGGGCTCAGCACGGTGAAGACGACAACTCGCGCATTCGAGGACTCGCTGGCCAGCCGAGCCGTATCGTCGATCGTGAACGGGTTGATCGGGAGGAGCTCTTCGGCGACCACGTCCGCGGACCCGCGCAACTGCTTCACCTTCGCGTCGATCAGATTCCGCTCGAGCGACGGCACCACGATCAGGTCGACGAGCGCGAGCGCCAGCGCGACCACGACCGCCAGACCGATGCTGAGCCGCCCGCCGACGCTGCGGAGGGGATTCATCGGTCGCGGAAGCGGTACCCGACGCCGCGAACGGTGAAGATGTACTCCGGCTCGCGCGGATCGCGCTCGAGCTTCTCGCGCAGGTGGCGGACGTGGACGTCGATCGTGCGCGGCTCGCGATAGTCCGCGCCTCCCCAGAGCGCCTCGAGCAGCATGCGCCGGCTGTAGACGCGGCCTGGATGCGACGCGAGCGTCCGCAGCAGCTCGAACTCCACATACGTGAGCTGGACGGTCTCCGCGCGAACCTCGACGGTGCGTCGTGCAACGTCGATCTTGAGCCCGTCGACCGCGATCACCTCTTCCTCCGCGCCGGATCCCGCGTCGTGGCGCGGAGCCGCGGCTCGCCGCAACAACGCGCGCACACGGCTGCGGAACTCGCGGATCGAGAACGGCTTGGTGATGTAATCGTCCGCGCCCAACTCGAGACCGAGCACCTTGTCGAGCTCGTCGTCACGGGCGGTGAGCATGATGATCGGGACGGTGCTCTCGGCCCGTAGCCGCTTGCAGACCTCGAGCCCGTCGAGCTTGGGGAGCATCACGTCCAGCACCACGAGGTCGACCTCCTCCGACCGGAACCGGGCCAGCGCCTCCTCCCCGTCGCGTGCCTGGAGCACGCGGAACCCCTCACGCTCCAGCGGGTACGCGAGAAGTTTTTGGACGGCGTCTTCGTCGTCGACGAGAAGAATGGTGGAGGAGTCGGGCATGTCGGCGTGCCTGCCGAAGCCTGGGCGGTGCTGCGACCGTACTCCGACCTACTATAGCCCCGCATGGCGGCGGTTCCGCCTCCCCCAGCGCGGCGCCGGCCGCGGCCCGGGTCGCTCCAGCGTCCCGTCAACGCGAAGCTCTATCGCGGTACCTGGCTGCTCGTCGGCCTACCGCTGCTGATCGCGGCATTCAGCGTCGCGCGGCCCCAGCCGCTCCCGCCCCCAGAGCAGCTGTCGGCGCTCGACGGTGCCGCGATCAAGGCCATCGCCAACGATCTGATCGTGTACCGGTCGAACCGCTACCCCGGCAGCGCCGGCGCGATCAACGCGGCTGGATGGTTCCGGGACCAGCTTCGCCCATACGGGCTGCAGGTCCGCACGGAGCGGTTTTCGGCAGTCGTGCCGCGCGCCGGACGGCTGCACATGCAGAACCTCGTCGCGGTCGCACCGGGGCGATCGCCTCAGACGATCGTCGTCATGGCGCACCGAGACAACGACGGGACCGGGCCCGGGGCGAACGACAACGCCTCGGGGACCGCGCTCCTCGTCGAATTGGCGCGTGCCTACTCGGTGCTGACCCCCGCGCACACGATCGTGTTCCTGTCGACGGACGGAGGAGCGTTCGGCGGCCTCGGCGCAGCGGAGTTCGCGGCCCATTCGCCCGAGCGTCACGGGGTGGTCGCCGTGATCAACCTCGACGCCGTTGGTAGCTCATCGCAGCCACGCCTGCAGATCGGCGGGGACACACCCCGCACGACCTCGGGCACGCTGCTCGAGACCGCCGCCGCGCGGATCGCGAAGCAGGCGGGCCGCGGGCCGGCCCGCCCGAGCGTCCTGCGGCAGTTGATCGATCTCGGATTCCCGTTCAGCCCGTACGAGCAGGCGCCGTTCATTTCACGTGGAATCCCGGCGGTCACGCTCACGACGGGCGGAGACCGACCCCAGTCGTCTGACACAGACACGCCCGATCGCCTGAATGCGGCGCGACTCGGCCAGGTCGGCCGCGCAGCACAGGATCTCCTCGGAACGCTGGATCAAGGCGCAGAGTTCGTGCAGGGAACCTCGTCCTACGTCTACGTCGGCGCGCGCCTGATTCGAGGCTGGGCGATCGAGCTCGTGCTGATGGCGATGCTCCTCCCCTTCCTAGCGGCCGCAGTCGACCTCTTCGCGCGCTGCCGTCGGCGGCGTATCGCGCTCGCGCCGGCCCTTCGCAGCTATCGAAGCCGTCTCGCCTTCTGGGCGTGGGTCGCGGCCATCTTCGAGCTCTTCGCACTCCTGCAGATTTGGCCCGGCGGCGCAGCGCGGCCGCCCGAGCTCACGGGATCCGCGGCACGCGACTGGTCCGCGTTCGGGGTCCTGATGCTCGGCGCGCTGACGTTGGCAGGCTGGCTCGTCGCCCGCGACCGGCTGATTCCGCACCGGCCGGTGACCGCCGAGGAGGAGCTCGCAGGGCATACCGTTGCACTCCTCGCTCTGGCCGCACTGTCACTTCTGGTCGTTGCCACGAACCCGTTCGCCCTGCTGTTCCTGCTCCCGTCGCTCCACGTCTGGCTCTGGCTCCCGAACATGCGGTCGAGCCCCTCGCCGACTCGGGCAGCGCTCATCGTCGCGGGTTTCGCCGGGCCCGCACTGGTGGTCGGATCCTTCGCGTTCCGTTACGGACTGGGTTGGGACGCGCCGTGGTACCTGTTGGAGCTCCGCGCCCTCGGCTACGTTCCGTTCATGGTCATCGTCCTGGCGGTCCCCTGGCTGGCTGGAGCAGGGCAATTGGCGGCGCTCGCAGCGGGGCGCTACGTGCCGTATCCCGAGATCGGCGAACGGCCACGACTGGGCCCCGCTCGCCGCGTCCTTCGCCGTCTCGTCCTCGGGGCGCGCGCGCGACGGCGTGCACCCCACGACGCTCGTCGTGCGTTGGGAGGGTGACATGCGCCGCTTCTTGCGCATTCTCGGCACTGTCCTGACGGCCGCAGGTCTCCTGACGCTCGTCTGGGCGTTCCTCGTCTGGCAGTGGCAGGACCCGTTCACGGCCCTGTACACGACCTGGAAGCAGCACCAGCTCACGTCCCAGTACGACAGGCGCGTCGCGGCGTTTCGAGCTGAGGAGTTCTCCGGGGCATCGCTGGCGACGGAGCGGCGGACGATCGCCGCCGAAGCACTGCGGTACCGCCGGGACACGCACCGGGGAGAGGCAATCGGACGAATCCGTGTACCGCGCATGCACTTGAACATGGTCCTCGTCGACGGCACGGATCACGACACACTGAAACAGGGACCCGGACGCGACCTCCGGACGTTCATGCCGGGGGAGAACCGGCTCGTCTACATCGCCGGCCACCGGACGACGTATCTCGCCCCGTTCTCGCATATCGACTCGCTGCGGCCGGGAGACAAGGTGACGATCGAGGTCCCCTACGGAACGTTCGTCTACAGCGTGACGGGCCATCGCATCGTGGCTGCGAACGACTTCTCGGTCCTCCGCTCGCCGCAACACGAGCGCCTGGAGCTCCAGGCCTGCCATCCGCGCTTCTTCGCGTCACACCGCTACATCGCGTACGCGCGACTCATGCGCGTCGAGCCGCGCGGCGGCACACCGTTCGACCTAGCGGCTGCCGACGCAGCGGGTCAGCCCAGCCGCAAGTAGCCCACGCGTGCGCCCGCAGGTAGCTCCCCGTCGCCTCGCGGCGCGAGGACGAGAGCGTTCGCGGACGCAGCGCGAGCGATCATGTGCGATTCCTGACCTGTGATCGGCGCGAGCACGACCTCGCCGTCCCGCACTGTCATGTGGGCACGGAGGAGCTCGTCGCGGTGTGGGTTCCGGCGCGCAGCCGCCGCGAGCCGCCCGGGCTCGTACACGGGTCCAGGCTCCGCCGCACCCTGCAGCGCACGCAACGCAGGGCGAACGAAGAGCTCGCAACCGACCAGCGACGACACGGGATTCCCGGGCAGCCCGAACACGAGCGTCCCGTCCCGCACGCCGAACGACACCGGCTTTCCCGGTCTGACTGCAACACCCCAGAACACCTCCTGGACGCCGAGCTCGCGCGCGATCCGGCGAACGAGATCGTGCGGCCCAACCGAGACTCCGCCCGAGGTTACGACGACGTCGGCGCCGAGCGCGCGCTCGAGTGACACGCGGTGCGCGTCGTCGTCGTCCGAGACGGCCGCCAGCTCGACGATGTCCGCATTCGCGGTGGCGAGCGCTGCCGCGAGCATTGCCCCGTTTGCCTCGTAGACCTCGCCGGAACCAAGCGGCTCGCCCGGCCGGCGCAGCTCCGTTCCCGTGCTGAGCACTGCGACCCGAGGACGCCGCGCACAGGCGACCTGATCGAGCCCGACCGCGGCAAGCGCACCGACGTGCGCGGGCGCCAGCGATGTCCCCGCCGCCACAACGACGTCGCCCGCACGAATGTCGCCGCCGCGCGGGCGAACGTTTGCACCACGGACAACAGCATCGCGAATCTCGACTTCGTTGTCATGATCGACAACGTACTCGATAGGTACGACGGCATCGGCGCCTTCGGGGACGACACCCCCGGTCGCGATCGCCATCGCTTCGCCGGGCCCCAGCGCACGCCGTGCCGGCACGCCGGCGGCGACGCGTCCGACGACTGGCAACCGGCCCGGGGTGTCGTCGGCCCGCAGGGCGAATCCGTCCATCGCCGAGCTCGCGAAGGGCGGCAGGTCGACGCCCGCGTACGCATCCGATGCGACGAAGCGGCCCGCGGCCTTCGCGATTGGAACCTCTTCCGCGGGTAGGACCTCCGTGCGCTCGAGCACCTTCGCGAGCGCCTCTTCCCGCGTCAGCAGGCTCACCACCACGCGAATACCGTATCCGCGTGGACCCGGAGCTCTTTGCGGGCCGATACCGGCTCGAGTCTCGCCTCGGTCAGAGCCCGATGGCGGAGGTCTGGCTTGCACACGACTCCGAGCTCGAGCGTCCCGTCGCGCTCAAGCTGCTGACGCCGGCTGCCGACCGTACGCGATTCGACCGCGAAGCACGCGCCGCCGCGTCACTCGCCCATCCGAACGTCACGCACCTGTACGACTACGGAGAAGCCGACGGCCGTCTCTTCATCGCGCTCGAATATCTGCCCGGCGGCACGCTCGAAGATCGCCTCAGTGACGGACAGCCCCTCGCGGACGCTGAGACCGAGGCCATTGCCGCTCAACTCGCAGCGGGTCTCGCGCACGCGCACGCTCGCGGTCTCGTTCACCGCGACGTCAAACCCGCGAACGTGCTCTTCGACGAAGAAGGGCGGCCGAAGCTCGCGGACTTCGGGATCGCGCGCATCACAGGCGGGGACACGATCACCGAAGCCGGGACGGTGATGGGAACCGCCACGTACATCTCGCCCGAGCAGGCGGCGGGGGAACCCGCGGG
>Ga0066704_10001156_pt1 | contig 11036 bp, 13 predicted proteins | sample GraSoiAngelo_153_FD_66458 | JGI IMG/M metagenome (GOLD analysis project Ga0066704, IMG submission 66458) | Grasslands soil microbial communities from the Angelo Coastal Reserve, California, USA - 14_1009_12_40cm | ecosystem: Environmental > Terrestrial > Soil > Grasslands | place: USA... | reverse complement strand
TGCTTGCGTTGAGGGCGGGGCGAGCTTACGATTAGAACCTGCCGTTTCTTGGTGCTTTCCAAAGTAGTAAAGGCGAAGTAAAGATTGCGGCGCGGAAGTGTGATTGAGGAGAGAGTCTGAATGAAATCGGTGGTGGTGGTGGGGGCGCAGTGGGGCGACGAGGGCAAAGGCAAGGTGGTGGACTACCTTGCGGGGTCGTTTGATTACATTGCGCGCGTGGCGGGCGGGCACAACGCGGGGCACACCGTCATCATCGGGAAGGACCGTTATGTACTGCAGCTGATTCCTTGCGGGATTCTGCGGCCGAAGCAGCAGGCGGTGATCGGAACGGGCGTGGTGGTGGATCCGGCGGCGCTGGTGGCGGAAATCGAGACGCTTTCGAAAGCGGGCATTGAGGTGAAGGGGCGGTTGCACGTCAGCAACCGCTCGCACCTGATTTTTCCGTATCACCGGGAGCTGGACAAAGCCGCGGAAGGTGCGCGGGGCGCGGACAAAATTGGCACAACTTCACGCGGGATTGGGCCGGCGTACGAAGACAAGATGGCGCGGCGTGGGCTGCGGATGTGCGATTTGCTGGAGCCGGAGATGTTTCGAAAGAAAGCCGCGCACGTAGTGGCGGAGAAAAACCGGCTGGCGAAAGGCGCGTACGGGGCGAATATTGATTTTTCGCATGAAGTGGAAGAAACGCTGAAGCTGGGCGAGAAAATTCGCGGCTACATTTGCGATACGGCGGAATTGGTGAACCGCGCGCTGGACGAAGGGAAGTCGGTGCTGTTCGAAGGCGCGCAGGGAACGATGTTGGACATCGATCACGGGACGTACCCGTTCGTGACGTCGTCGAGCGCGACTTCGGGGGGTGCTGCGACAGGCGTGGGCGTGCCGCCGACAAAGCTCAAACACGTGCTGGGGATTTCCAAGGCATATACGACGCGCGTGGGCAGTGGGCCGTTTCCGACGGAGATGCCGGACCTGGATGCGCAAGAAGTGCGCGCGCGCGGGAAAGAGTTTGGAGCGGTGACGGGGCGGCCACGGCGCTGCGGCTGGCTGGATCTGCAAGTGCTACGGTACGCGAAAATGATCAATGGGATTGATTCGCTGGTGATTACGAAGCTGGATGTGTTTGACACGCAGAGGGAGATTCAGGTTTGCGTGGCCTACAAGTACAAAGGCACGCCGCTGAAGGAAATGCCGGCGCTGGCGGAAGAGTACGAGCGGGTGACACCAGAGTACAAGACGCTGCCGGGTTGGAATGAAACGACATACGGCTTGAAAGACGGAGCGAAGCTGCCCAAGGCGGCGGTGGAGTATTTGCGATTTATTTCGGATTTTCTGCAAGTGGAGATCGGCATGATTTCCACGGGGCCGGAGCGCGACGCGACGATTGTGCCGGCGGGGACGCTGCTGGCGCGGTGGCTGTGAAGAAGTGACTCGTGACTCGTGACTAGAAGTTATCTGATGAGTTCTAGTGACTGGTGACTTGTGGCGCCGCGGTATCGGGTGCCAGACTCTACTTGAAATGCTCACCTTTGAAGAAGCACGCGGAAAGATAATCGAACAACTTGGGAAGAGAAAAGGACCATTCGCGACTGCGGTTGTGAGTGTGTGGGAGGCGCTGGGATTGGTGTTGGCGGAGGAAGTGAAAACGGATCGGGAGTATCCGCCGTTTGACCGGTCGACGCGGGATGGATATGCGGTGCGCGCGAAGGAAGTTGCTCCGGACGCCAAACTGAAATGTGTGGGAGAAATCAAGGCGGGCGATACGGTGACCGAACCGCTCGCGGCCGGGACTTGCGTGCAAATCATGACGGGGGCAGCGATTCCACGCGGCGCCGACGCGGTGGTGATGATCGAGCACACGCAGCGAGAGGGAGAGGTGGTGCGATTCGAACGAGCGGCGCAACCGGGGCAAAACATTGTGCCGCGGGGGAGCGAGGCCGCGGCGGGGCAGACGCTGCTTAGACCCGGGATGCGCTTGGGCTACGCGGAACTGGCGCTGGCGGCGCAAGTCGGCGCGGCGGAATTGCAATGCGCGAGGAAGCCGCGTGTGGCGATCTTGTCGACGGGGGATGAGGTTGTACCGGTCGAGGTGGCGCCGGGGGCATTTCAGATTCGAAACAGCAACAGTGTTTCGCTGGCAGCGCAAGTGCGGATTGCCGGGGGTGAGCCGGTTGCGTTGGGAAATGCGGCGGACCGGGTCGAGGAGCTGGGAGAGAAAATCGAGCGAGGGCTGAAAGAGGACGTACTGGTGCTTTCAGGTGGCGTTTCGATGGGGAAGTATGACCTGGTGGAAAAAGTTCTGAAGGCCATGGGAGCGGAGTTTTACTTTGATGCAGTGGCGATTCGGCCGGGGAAGCCTGCAGTGTTCGGGATGTGCCAGGGGAAGCCGGTGTTTGGGTTGCCGGGGAACCCGGTTTCGACGATGGTAACGTTCGAATTGTTCGTGCCGCCGGCGATCGATTTGTTGAACGGGGCGGAGGCTCGGCCGCTGCCGCTGGTGGAAGCGCGGCTGGGAGAAGCGCTGAGTGAGAAACTGGGGTTGGCACACTTTCTGCCGGCGCGGGTAGAGTGGCGCGGAGGGGCGCCTGAAGTGAAGGCTTTGAAATGGCAGGGATCGGGAGACATTGCGGCGCTGGCAAAGGCGAATTGTTTTTTGGTGGTGCCCGCGGACCGGGACAAGATTGCGGCGGGGGAGAGGGTATCGGTGCTGCTGCGGAAGGATGTGGTCTAGGCGCAAGATGGCAAAGCTTTCTCATTACGGGAGCCGGGGTGAAGTGAGCATGGTAGACGTGTCGGCGAAGGCGGTGACGACACGGACGGCGGAGGCGCGAGGGTTCGTACAGATGAAGCCGGGGGTGGTGCGCGCCGTCAGACGGCTGAAGAATCCAAAGGGGAATCCGCTGGAAGTGGCGCGGATTGCGGGGATTGCGGCTGCAAAAAGTACGGCGGAATGGATACCTCTTTGTCATCCACTGCCGCTCACGCACATTGATGTGACCGCACGGCTATGCAAGAATGGCGTGGAACTACATTCCAGTGTGACGACGGCCGCTCAGACGGGTGTGGAGATGGAAGCCCTGGTAGCCGTTGCCGCCGCAGCCCTCACGGTCTACGACATGTGCAAAGCACTCGATAAGGGGATGAAAATCACGGACATTGTTCTCGTCAGCAAGACGGGCGGGAAGAGCGGGGATTTCCATCGAAAGCGTGCTCCGTCGAAGGGCAGAGAATGAGTGCGGCAGGCGGAAAATCCGTAAAGTTGCTGCTGGCGGAGGACAATCCGCTGGTGCGCGAACTCATCGTGAAAGGGCTGGAACCGTTCTGCGAGGTCGAGACCTCCGCGGACGGGGCAGATGCTTTGCTCAAAGTCATTGATAACCCTCCCGACGTGATCCTCTGCGACTACAAAATGCCGGGGCTGGACGGACGGCAACTCTTCGAAAAGCTGCGCGGGCGCGATGCGACCAAACACATCCCGTTTTTGTTCATGGCTAGCCGCCCGGACATCGAAGAACGGCTGAGGCCCTTGGTGGACGGCGTCGAGGATTTCATCCCCAAGCCATTTTTGGTGAAGGATCTGGTGCGCGTTACGAAAAAGGTGGTTGACCGGCTGCACCTCGAAAAACTGCAGAAGAAAGCGTCGCGGCCGGGGGTCATCCAAGGCCGGCTTGAAGAGATGAGCATGATCGACCTGATGCAGTCTCTGGAGATGGGCCAGAAGTCGTGCCGGTTGATGGTGCGGCAGGGCGGCACACAGGGCGAGCTGTATTTTGCGGGCGGGCAGTGCCGGGACGCGAAGGTTGGCAAAGTGGAAGGCGACGACGCGGTTTACAAAGTGGTGTTGTGGACCGAGGGCGAATTTGAGATTGATTTCAATGCGGCGAACGCTTCGACGCGAACCACGACCACTCGGAATACGACGGGCCTGCTGATGGAAGCGATGCGGCTGATGGACGAAGCCAACCGCGATGCGGTTGGAACGAAGTGAGCCTGCTCTAGAAACCTACCCGATGCGCGTAGCGGTCCTCACCATCAGCGACACGGCAGCGAAAAACGAACGCGAAGACTTGTCGGGACCGGCGGTGGTCGCGTTTTGCCGCGGGCTGGGGTGGGAAGTCACTTCGGCTTTTATCGTGTCTGATGATCCTGCAGATATTCGCGAGCAGTTACGTATCCTTGCGGACTCTGGGCAAGTGGACCTGCTGCTGACAACCGGTGGGACGGGGATCGGGCCTCGGGACAACACTCCGGAAGCGACGCAAGCTGTGGCGGACCGCATCGTACCTGGAATTTCAGAAGAGATGCGGCGCAAAGGCCTGGACCACACGCCGACGGCCGTTCTCTCACGCGCCACGGCCGCCGTGAGAAGCAAGACGATGATCGTCAATCTGCCCGGAAGTCCCAATGGCGCGGTCGAATCCCTGGAGGCGATAGCACACCTGCTGCCGCATGCGGTAAAGGTCTTGAACGGCGCGCGACACGATTAATTGTCGAGACAGAGCGCGATAACCTCGCGGGCTCGTTTCATGAGTGTGTCGAGCGTCCTGGCCTGCGTGTGGCACCCGCGGAGAGAACGGACCGTGGCCACGTAATAGCCGGCCTCGTCCTGTTCAATCAACACCGTAAATTTCCTCTTTGGTTTCACGGGTGGACCCTCCTGCAGTGATTCTAACATGGTGGGCAAGATTCTTAGGTTGACCGATTCCTGAATCGAGTCAAGAATGTTTGCACCATGGAACAGAAACTAACAGACATGCGACTTGCAGTTTTGGGAACGGGAAAGCTCGGCGGAATCTTGCTTCGAGCCTATCTGAAGCAAGGACTCTTTGCGCCGAAAAACGTCAGCGCGACGGTGAAGCGCGGCGAAAAGGCCGCGGCCCTGGCGAAGGAGTTGGGCGTTGCGGTAACGACGGAGAATCGCAAGGCAGTGCAGGGAGCGGACATCGTGTTGCTGGGTGTGAAGCCCCAAGTGGTTGGAGATGTGCTGAAGGAAATCGCGCCGAAGCTGACTGCGAAGACGCTGGTCATCTCTGTGGCAGCATCGGTGCCGACGAGCTACATCGAGCAGCGTCTGCGCGGGAAAGTGCCGGTGGTGCGGGCGATGCCGAATACGCCTTCGACGGTGGGATGCGGAATGACGGGCATTTGCCGCGGCGCGCATGCGGGGGCGGAACACTTGGAAACAGCACGGGCCATGTTCGATGCAGTGGGTCGGACGGTGGTCGTTGACGAAAAAAATATGGATGCGGTGACCGGGCTCTCGGCGAGCGGGCCGGCCTTTGCCTATATTATTCTCGAGTCGCTGGCGGAAGCCGGGGTAAAAGTGGGCCTGCCACGCGACGTCGCGACGCTGCTGGCGGCGCAGACGATGAAGGGCGCGGCCAGCGTGGTCCTGGAAACGGGGGATCACCCGGCCTTGCTGAAAGACGCTGTGACCACGCCCGCCGGCTGCACGATTGACGGGATTCTGGAGCTGGAAGAGGGCAAGCTGCGAGTGACTTTGATCAAGGCGGTGGTGAAAGCAACGAGCCGGGCGGGCGAACTGCTATTTGAGAAATAACGGGTAGTTGCCTGTGTTCGAATTGATGGTAGGATGCTGCGCGTGAGGGGGCCATGCCGAACCAATACCTCCCGGTACTGATTTATGCGGCACTGGTGATCGCGTTTCCTGCAGTGACGCTCATTGCGGCAAAGCTCATTCGCCCCACGTCCACGAACGTCGGCGCAAAACTGAAGCCTTATGAATGCGGGATCCCGCCTGAAGGAGACGCGCGACGGCGGTACTCGGTGCGGTTTTATATCATTGCCATGATGTTCGTCATTTTTGACGTGGAGACCATGTTCCTGATCCCCTGGGCGATTTTGTACAAGGGGTGGGTGGCGGCGCATATGGGGCTCTTTGCGCTGACATCGATGCTAGTATTCCTGGGGATCTTGCTCGTCGGATACTTGTGGCTGTACAAGAAGGGCGCATTGGAATGGGCCTAGCCGAATCGAGGAGTGAGCTTTCCGGCACGGCTATTTCCGCAAAGTGCTTCTGATTGACGAGGTTGGCGGCGTGTGTTAGAAACGCGGCGTTCCGTCTCTTGACAGCTCCGCCGTTGTAGATTGTGAATGCGGAGCCGAACCTTGTATTTAGCAACATCCGGGGTCCATGGCTGACGAGCCGAAGGAACCACAACCACCCTCAGTGCCCACGGGCGAGCAGCCCGCGAGCAAGCCATCTCCCGTCTCAACTCCCGCTGCAAAGCCCGCGGACGCAGGCGTGCCGGCTACTCCTGCAAAACTGGCCGCGCCACCGGCTCCTCCCAAGCCTCCCGTGGTGCTGCAGACTCCACTAAATAATGAAATAGTGGCGCGGTATCGGGCCAAATTTGGCGCGGCGATCGTGGATGCCATCGAGGACCGCAAGCAGGCGATTCTTGTCGTGGAGAGCGGGCGGCTGGCAGAGATCGCGCTATACACGCGCGACGAAGAGAAATTTGAAATGCTGTCGGACCTGACGGCCGTGGATTGGCCGAAACGGGAAAAACGATTTGATGTGGTGCTCAATCTCTATTCGTTTGCGAAAAACGAGCGGCTGCGGCTGAAGGCGCAGGCTGCTGAAGGGGAAGAAGTCCCGAGTGTCGTGGGAGTCTGGGTTGCGGCAAATTGGCTGGAGCGGGAAGCGTTTGACATGTTTGGGATCATTTTCTCCGGCCATCCGGACCTGAAGCGGATTCTGCTGCCGGACGAGTGGCAAGGCTATCCGCTGCGGAAGGACTACGACATCCTTCAGCAGGACACGGCGTGGGTGCGGGAAAATCTTGGAATCGAAAGCGGGCAGTGAGATGGGCCTGGCTGTGAAAAGGACACGACGCTGACTATCGAAGCCACAAACGACCGCAAGACGCTGCTGGGGGCGGAAGAGCTGGTCATTAATATGGGCCCGCAGCATCCGTCGACCCACGGCGTGTTGCGCGTGAAGCTGAAGCTCGATGGCGAGCGAGTCATCGGGTCGGAGTGTGTGATCGGGTATCTGCACCGCGGCGTGGAAAAAATCGCGGAGAACCGCACGTATCAACAGTTCGCGCCATACGTGGACCGCATGGACTACGTGGCGGCGGTCAGCAACGGTCTGGGATATTGCGAGGCGATCGAAAAACTATTGGTGGCGGAAGCGCCGCCGCGGGCTCGCGTGATTCGAACGATTCTCACGGAGCTCCAGCGGATCGCCAGCCACCTGCTCTGGCTGGGGACCCATGCGCTGGACATCGGTGCGCTGACGCCGCTCTTTTACTGCTTCCGCGAGCGGGAAGAAATTTTGAAAATCCTGGAAAAGTATTGCGGGGCGCGCCTGACCACGCACGCGTTTCGAATCGGCGGGTTGCAATACGAAGCCTATGATACGTTTGAAAAAGATGTGGAGCGGTTCTGCAAGGATTTCGAATCGCGCATCGTGGAATACGAAACGCTGCTGACAAACAACCGCATCTGGATCGGGCGCACGAAAGGCGTGGGGATCCTGACGGCCGAAGATGCCATCGCGTATGGCGTGACCGGGCCGGTGCTGCGGGCCAGCGGCGTGAAGTGGGACATTCGCAAAGCCATGCCCTACGCGGCTTACGACCAGTACAAGTTTGAAATTCCCGTGGGCACGACGGGGGATACGTATGACCGTTACCTGGTGCGCATGGAAGAGATGCGGCAGTCGCGACTGATCTGTTTGCAGGCAATTGAGAATATTCCGCCGGGGCCGATTATGGCGAAAGTGGGTAAGGTGTTGAAGCCGCCGCCAGGCGAGGTCTATCACGCGATCGAAGCACCGAAGGGGGAACTGGGATATTACGTGGTGAGCGACGGAACGGTGCAGCCGTATCGCGTGCGGATTCGCCCGCCGTCATTCATTAATTTGCAAGCGTTTGACCGCATGGTGCGGGGACATCTGGTGGCGGACGTAGTGGCAATTATCGGAACGATTGACATCGTGCTCGGGGAAGTGGACCGCTGATGCAGGCCGCGACCCAAGCGACGCTGGATTTCTTGAAGCTCTACTGGGCGCCGTTGCTTTGTGGAGTGGTGATTGTTGCGGTCCTGCCGTTGATCGTCGGCTACATCGTATTGGTCGAGCGCAAATTGATGGCGGACATGCAGGCGCGGCTGGGGCCGATGCGCGTGGGGCCACACGGATTGCTGCAGCCCATCGCGGACGCGGTGAAGCTGCTCATCAAGGAAGACATTATTCCGGATGACGCGGACAAACTGGTGTTCTGGCTGGCGCCGGTGTTCTCTGTGGGGGCGGCGCTGCTCGCGATAGCTGGCCTGGCCTTCGGCCCGGCGTTTCAAATTGCGCAGGATCTCAACATTGGGATTTTGTTTGTCGTGGGCATCAGCGCGCTCGGTATTTTCGGGATTGTGCTGGGTGGCTGGGCTTCGAACAGCCATTACTCGCTGATGGGGGCGCTGCGAAGTTCGGCGCAGTTGGTGAGTTATGAGACAGCAGCCGGGATGGCGTTGGTGTGTGGTTTGCTGTTTGCAGGGACGCTGAATATCAAGTCGATTGTGGCCGCGCAAGGGACGCAGGGCGTGTGGTTTGGCTTCCTCGCGCCGGTGGCGTTCTTCACGTATCTGGTGGCTTCGATTGCCGAAACCAATCGCGCGCCGTTTGACTTGCCGGAGGCGGAGTCCGAACTCGTGGCCGGTTATATGACGGAGTTCAGTGGATTTCGCTGGTCGCTTTATTTTCTGGCGGAATACACGAACATGATCGTGGTGGCTTCGGTAGCGACGACCTTGTTTTTGGGCGGATGGCTGCGGCCGTTTGCGAATGTTCGCTGGCTGAATTTTCTGGATTATCTCCCACCGCTGCTGATGATGGGAATCGCGGGCTATTGCGTTTTGCGAATGCCAAAGCAGCCGACGCGCGTGCAGCAGATGTTCATGCTGGCTGTGGCCGGCTTGTGTTTGGTTGTGGCGATGGTGCTGGCCGCGCCGGTGCTGCTGCCGTTCGTGAAACCGTCGTTAAAGGAGGCGGTAGCTCCTTTTTATGCAGGAATTCACGGGGGATTCTGGTTCATCTTCAAAGTGAGTGCATACCTTTATTTCTTCATGTGGCTGCGTTTTACGATACCGCGCTACCGCTTCGATCAACTGATGCGGCTGGGATGGCATTTCCTGATTCCGCTATCCATCATTAACGTCCTCGTGGTTGGCGTGGCGTTGATTGTCGGCAGCTACTTTAATCTACAGGGCTGGGCGCTGCTGCTGGCGACGACGCCGGCGGCGATCGTTGCTCTGGTGGCGGCGCTCGCGATCTTGTCGATCGATCAAAAAAAACAGGCGCGGCAGGCAGGAACCGCGGCCACGGATTTTTATGCTGGATAAAGTCATATTTTATTTTTTCGCCGGGATCGCGGTGGGCAGCGCGGCGCTCATGGTGACGCGGCGCAACGCCGTGCACAGCGCGATCTTTTTAATCGCGACGCTACTGGCGACGGCGGGAATCTTTCTCCAGTTACGCGCGGAATTCATTTTCATCGTGCAAATTATTCTGTACGTCGGCGGGATCATGGTGCTGTTTATTTTTGTGATCATGCTGGTCAACCTGGATGTGGCTCTGCTCCAGATCAAATTCGCGCGGCAGAAGTGGGTAGCGCTAGTCGTGACGCTGGCACTGACAGCACAAGTTGGGTTGTTGTTCTGGACCACGGGGAAAATGCCCGGCCAGGGATTTCCGATTTTGACGGCGGCACCGGTCAATCGATTGCCGCCAAATGCCGAAGCGGTGGCCAAGAGTTTGTTCAGCTCGTACCTGCTGCCGTTTGAGATTGCTTCGGTGTTGTTGCTGGTGGCGATGATTGGCGCGGTCGTGATGGCAAAGAAGAGGACCTGAGGAGCGGATGCTTCCGATTGGACACTATTTATTTTTGAGCATGGCGCTGTTCCTTCTCGGCGTGATCGGCGTGATTACGAGGCGCAATGTGATCGTCGTGCTGATGTCCATCGAACTGATTCTGAATGCGGTGAACATCAATCTGGTGGCGTTTTCACGGTTGTACGGTGACGTGGCGGGGCAGGTCTTCGCACTTTTCATCATTGCGGATGCTGCGGCGGAGGCAGCGGTCGGATTAGGCATCATTATCGCGTTTTTCCGGAACCGCGAGACGGTTTTGGCTGACGAAATGGACTTGCTGAAGTGGTAGGGCCGCGCTACGAAATGAGAGAAAGAACAAAACTCAGATGAATCCCACAGGCTACTTTCTCGATCACCTGTGGCTGATTCCCCTGTTTCCGCTGGCCACCGCGGCGCTGATGCTCTTTTTCGGCAAGCGGCTCCCAAAAATCGGAGTCAGTGTTCTGTGCGTTGGCAGCGTCGGACTGTCTTTTATCTACGGTGTGGGCGCGGTTTCGCAATTACTCGCGGCCGATCCAGAGCGTCGCGTGGCGCAGCAAATCCTGTTCGAATGGCTGACGCCCGGCGCGATGCAGATAAGCGGCGGGCATCTCGTGCGGTTTGTGGCGGACTGGGGATTCCTGCTGGATCCGTTGTCAGCGGTGATGGTTTTGGTGGTTACCGGCGTCGGCTTCCTGATTCACGTGTATTCCGTTGGATACATGGGGCACGAAGGCGGCTACTACCGTTTCTTCGGCTACATGAATCTGTTTATGTTCGCGATGCTGACTCTGGTGCTGGCAAACAACCTGCTGCTCATGTTTGTCGGCTGGGAAGGCGTCGGCCTGTGCAGCTATTTGCTGATCGGATTTTATTTCCTGAAGAAATCGGCCTCCGATGCGGGGAAAAAAGCGTTCATCGTGAATCGGATCGGCGACGCAGGATTTTTGCTGGGACTGTTGCTGACGGCAGTGACTCTGGGCACGATTCGCTTCACGGCGGCGGGTTTGCCGGAGTCGGCGGGGTATTCAGGAATATTGCAGTCGCTGGAGTCGGCGGTGCATGCGGGGACGCTTGCTTATGGCGCTCCTGTGCTCACAGCAATTGCATTGCTGCTCTTCGTGGGTGCGGCTGGAAAGTCGGCGCAGATTCCGCTCTACGTCTGGCT
>Ga0066704_10001155_pt1 | contig 11037 bp, 9 predicted proteins | sample GraSoiAngelo_153_FD_66458 | JGI IMG/M metagenome (GOLD analysis project Ga0066704, IMG submission 66458) | Grasslands soil microbial communities from the Angelo Coastal Reserve, California, USA - 14_1009_12_40cm | ecosystem: Environmental > Terrestrial > Soil > Grasslands | place: USA... | reverse complement strand
GTGATCGCATTGCAGTTGCTCGTCGCCAGAGTGCCGCCGAGCTTGGTTGCAGGATCAAATGCCGGCGGACCTTGAGCGAGATTGAAAACAAATTCGCCGGGGTTGGAGTTCAACTGCTGGGCGCCGAGTACCGGCAAGTTCTGCGTGATCGCGTGCCCGAAGATCGAGCCGAACACTCCGATATCAAAGCTGCGGCCATAACCGAGGCGGACTACCGTTTTGGAATTCGCCTGATACGCAATCCCAAGCCGGGGTGCGAAATGTTTGAAGCTCGTGCTGGTGTTCCCTCTCAGATCCACACCGGTCTGGCCCGCAACGCGCATTTCGCCGGTGGCCAGGTCAACCCAGCCGCCTCCATCCGTTCGAGCCGCCGATTCCGGCCTGTAGATTTCCCACCGCAGCCCAAGATTGACGGTTAGTTTCGACGTCCAGTGAACTGTGTCCTGACCGTAGAAAAACAGCCGAGGCTGAGTCTCGTAGGCGTTGAGAGACTGGCTGGCGTAACGCTCGAAGTGGCTGGGTATACCGAGCAAGAATCCAGCCAAGCCGTTCCCGCCGTCCTTTGCGGGTCCCTGAGCAGCGTCATTGTTGAAATCGAACTGGCCGGCCCGGTGAGAATCGCTGGGCACACGCAGGTTGTATGCGTAGCGGACATCCGCACCGAATTTGATGCTGTGCTTGCCGCGGATGTTCGTCCAGTTGTTCACGATCTGATACTGATGCTCCTGCTCGATGAGGGGGCAGTTGCACTGGTTCACGTGCAAGGAGTAGCCAAAAAGGAACTCAGAAGCTCCGGGCTGTTGGATGGTGAACGCCGGCATACCCGAGGTGACACTGTCGTTGTTTACGCCGGGTATCTTTGCGTTCGTGGCGGGAGTGGTACCGAACCCCCCCGGACTCACGTTCACCCGGTAGCGCATGTACCCGAAACGGACATCCGTCAGCAATGTCGGGCTCAATGTATAGTCGAAACCGGCCGCAATGCTCTGGTTGCGGACCGACGAGTTCCCGGCAAAGTCGCCGACGGAGGGATCGCTCGGTAGAGCGTGGCCCCCGACATCGACGCCAAAAAGCCCCGGACCAGAGCGCTTAAACTGTTGGAAGCTGTAACGCCCGAAGACGTTCACCTTGCTGCTGGCTACGAAATCCGAGCGCACATCGAAGCCATTGGAATCGAGGGTGTTGTTGCCGGAATTGAAGTAATTGTCCGCAAAGAGCGTAGAGGGCGTGCGGTTTGGCAAGGCGATCAGCGCCAGTAGAGCTTGTGCCTGCGCGGCCCCCGGATCGGCATTGGGCCCAATCAGGCGCGACTGGGGTATGACGTTTCCGGGGAACTGCGTCCGAGAGCCTGGTGCCACAGGTATAGGATTACCCTGCGCGTCGCGCATTAACGTCTGGTGAGTGGGATCAGTGGTTTGATAAGGATCGTAGATGCGAGTACATGGCTGGAGCGGGCAACCTGATATGAATGAGCTAAGATTCCCGTTGCGCTCAGCGGCGGTCGGAACTCTATCCGATGACGTACCACCGACGTGGCTCCGCTGGCCCTGATAATCCCCAAAAGCGAACAGCTTGTTCTTCCTAATGGGTCCGCCAACGGTACCTCCGAACTGATTCCAGTTTCCGCTGGGAACGCCACCCGACTGAGTAAATGGATTACGGGCGAAATTGGAATTGGAGCGCTGAAAATCGAACGCTGATCCGTGGATCTCGTTGGTGCCCGATTTGGTCTGCGTGGTCACAATCGCACCGATGGCTTTACCAAATTCCGCGTCGTAATCCTGATGAATAATCTTCGTTTCGGCGATGGCATCAAGATTCGGATTGACAACGATGATCCCAAGGATCGGATCCTGATTGTCTGTGCCATCCAGTTCGAATGCTGTACCGGCAAAGTGCTGCCCATTCGTTTCGATCTGCTGCGAACCCTGAGGGTTTTCGCTGGCGGCGTGACCCCAGTTGAGCCGCTGCGCGCCAGGGGAGAGTAGCTGCAACGACGTGAAGTTGCGATTGTAGATGGGAAGGTCTTCCACGGTTCGTGACGAAAAGACCGTGGCGACGTCGGTCTTGTCAGTCTGAAGCTGCGGAATTTCTCCTGTAACTTCCACCGTCTGAGTTACAGCGCCGACCTGCAGCACCGCATCGGCGCGGACAGACGTGTCCGCGTCAACGCGAACACTTGTAATATCGTAGGCTTTAAATCCGGGCGCCTCAATGTGGATTTTGTACGCGTCCGGGATCAGGTGGGTCACAGAGTAGCCGCCACTTTCGTTCGACACGGCCTCATCCGTCCTGCCCTTTGAAATATTGGTCACCGTGATCTTGGCGCCCGCTACCGCATTCCCCTGCGGGTCCGTCACGGTCCCAATAAGGTTCCCGTAAATCGCCTGCCCCAGAGATGTGCTCGCGCCGAACCCCAGTGCGAGGCAAAGAACAAGTATCCATCCCACAATCGCTTGCTTTTTCATTACACCCCTCCTGAGAACCCCAAAGTATTCGAAATTGTATGCGGCTGCACGCTACGAAAAGAAGAAACTTGCGAATCTTGTCGGTTTATTGGAACACTTACCGTCCACGCCTAAACCAATTAGCACTTCGCTAAGCGCTTCTCAAAATGAAATTATGGAATAGACGGCAACTTGCCAAACCGACCTGTCCGTAGCGAACAGCCCCCAAACTCCTCAACTTTATTTCGGCTTCGCCAGCGTCCCGGAACTATTCCGTTCCCTCAGCTTTGTCTACCCTAGCTCGGGGTATAAGAGGGCGGGCACCCAATCAGGGCGCGGCGAATAATTATGATGCCTTCTATCAGTTTTTTGAGTAACGAGGAAAGTCTCTTTGGGTCTGATACGGTTACGCGGCATAAGTGGTCGCCCCACAAAGAGATGCGAAGTGTGTTACCTTGGTGTTACAATGCTGTCACGCCGGTTCCCGAGGTGGTCGGATGACTGATCGGCCCCAACAACTCGCGCAGCTCGAGAAGCTTCTCGGCAGCCGTGCCCTCCATGGCTCGGAATCCCTCTGCAAGCTGCTCCAATACTTGGCGAACCACTCCCTTGAGCATCCAGGTGTATCTCCGAAGGAGTACCAAATTGCCACCGAGGTCTTCGGACGCCAGAAAGACTTCGATCCGCATCTAGATTCGATGGTACGGGTGCAAGCGGGCCGCCTTCGTGCAAAATTGGCTGAGTACTATGCCTCCGAGGGGGTTGACGACCATTTTGTGCTGGAAATGCCCAAGGGCAGCTATGCGCTCACTTTCCATCAGCGCACCCGCGGGACGGGGCGGAACCACGCGAATGCCCCTCACGAGGCCCCGAACAATTTGGAGGCTAGCGGCCGGACCTCTCGTGCTTGGATCGTCGCAGTCATTGCACTCTCTGTTATTCTGGCCTCCGCCGTCGCCGTTGCCACCGACCGGTTCCTGAACCGCAGAATCGCGGAAGCCCGGGTGGCAAGCGACAGTCCGGATGCGCCGGTTGCTTTTCACGTTTTCTGGAAAGGCTTTCTCACTGGGCCTCAGGAACCGTGGGTCATCTTCAGCAACGCCGCCTTCGTCGGCCGGCCGTACATTGGCATGCGCTACTACAATCGTCCCAGGGATTCCGGGGCCGTGATCACGGATCATTACACCGGAGTCGGCGAAGTGCTGGCGGTGCACGCTCTCGATACTGTTTTCGCAAAACTTCATCAGCAAATTCGCGTCAAGCGCGGTAGCTTGTTTTCTCTCGATGACGCCAAGAACAACGATCTCATCTTCATTGGCTCGCCTTCGGAAAATCTAACGCTCTTGGAGTTGCCAAACACTCAGGAATTCACTTTCAAACAGATCACTTCCGGGCCGCGCACGGGCACCATGGAGATCATCAATTTTCATCCGGAATCGGGCGAGCCGAAGGAATTTTTTCCGTCTCCGCCAGACGAAACCCTGACAGAAGATTATTCCATCATCGCGCTAAAGCGAGGATTGAATCCTGCACATTCGGTTCTGATTCTGGCAGGCGCCACCACGATCGGCACACAAGCTGCCGTCGAATACGTCTGCCAGCAAAATTCTTTGGAAGAGTTGCTTTTGCGGCTCTCAGTTTCAAACTCAGGAGAGTTGAAACCGTTCGAAGCGGTGATTCGCGTGAAAGTCGCCAAAGGCGTTCCCGTGGGATCGCAACTTGTCGCCCTCCGCAGAGGACCCGCTTAAACCGCACCGATCCAAGCAAGACCTCGGCAATTTCCACTTCTGTCGTCACTGTCTGTCTGTAAGAATAATGCCCCGCAAGTCCTTTGTCTGCCACACATCCGAGACCCCCGGGGTAGATAATGTTACGGTACACCACCCATCGCTCATGTATCTCCAACCTCCTCAGCGCGGCTGCACTGGGATGCATCTTGCCATGTCTTCCTCCCTTTACACGCTTTTTCAACCTTCCGAAATCATCGAACGATTCCTCGCCACAGAAGGTTGCCGCCCGCAAAAACAGCGTTTGCTATACTGGAACTTACAGATGATCTCTCGACCCGTGACCAAACTTCGCATCTCTATCGTTCAATACCTGAACACGGCCCCGCTCGTCTGGGGGTTCACGAACGGCCCGCTGCACGGGAAATACGACTTGTCGTTCACCGTCCCGTCCCAGTGCTCGGAAGATTTGCGCACCGGCCGCGCGGATATCGCCATCATCCCGGCGATTGAATATCAGCGCATCGATGATCTGATGATCCTGCCGGATATGGCCATTGCGTCGAAGAAACAGGTGCGCAGCCTGCTCATTGTTTCGAAAAAACCGGTCGAACAGGCGAAGAGCTTCGCGCTGGACCGAAGTTCGCGCAGCACCCAGGCACTGACGCGAATTCTGTGCGCCGAAAAATGGAAGATCGCGCCAGAGTTTTTTGAAGCAACGCCGGATCTGGCAGAAATGCTCGAGCAAGCTGACGCCGCGCTGCTCATCGGCGACCCTGCTCTGCGCATTTCGCTTGGAATTGAAAAAGACAGTCGCGCCGGTGCAGAAGGACAAACTATCTGCCCTGCGGCAGCGTTCGGCATCACCAGTTCGGAACTGCTTTACGTTTATGATGTGGTGAGCGAATGGCGGAGTCTGACGGGATTGCCGGCAGTGCTGGCTGTCTGGGCAGTGAAACGTGATATGGCCACACCCGAACTAACAGCGGATTTTCTGGCATCTCGCGATTTTGGCTTGTCGCGCATCCCGGAAATCAGCCACGACGCCTCGATCGATTTAGAATTGCCGGCGCCGGCGATTGAAACGTACCTGCGCCGAAACATCGATTTCTCTCTCGATTCCGAAAATCGCCGCGGATTGGACTTGTACTACCAGCACGCAGCCAGGCTCGGACTGATTCCAATAGCAAAACCGATCGAATGGGTCGAAATGAAAACCGTCACGGCAAGATCGTAAGGTTCGATGTTACGAACCGCATCCGTTAGAATGAATACGAACGTAGACAAGGAATACTTGTGGGACCGACCAAACAAGAAGCCCTGGAGATGCTTGAATCCGATGACCTCGTAGGCATCGGAATGGCCGCGCACCAGTTGCGCCTCAAGAAAAACGACCCGCGTGTTGTGACCTACCAGATCGACCGCAACATCAATTACACAAACTTCTGCACCGAGTATTGCTCCTTTTGTGCGTTCTACAGCCCGCTCGGCTCCAAGGATGGCTACATTCTGTCCTTCGAACAGATCTACAAGAAAATCGACGAAATGCTGGAGCTCGGCGGCACCGGAATTCTGCTCCAGGGCGGACTGCATCCCGACTTGCAAATCGGCTACTACGAAAATCTACTGCGCTCTTTGAAGGCACGCTATCCGCAGGTCCATCTGCACTGCTTTTCGGCGCCGGAAATCCTGTGCATCGCGGAAGTGAGTGAGATCAGCATTCGCGAGACCATTCAGCGCCTGATGGATGCCGGGCTGCAATCCATTCCTGGCGGGGGCGCGGAGATTCTCGACGACGAAGTCCGCGCAAAGATTGCCCGTCTGAAGTGCACCAGCGATGACTGGGAAGAAATGCATCGCATAGCGCATTCGCTCGGACTTCGCACCACGGCCACCATGATGTTCGGCTGCGGAGAAGAGCTGCGCCATCGCGTGAATCATCTCGAAAGGCTGCGGCGAATTCAGGAGGATACGGGAGGATTCACCGCCTTCATCCCCTGGGTGTTTGCAGCGGAAAATACCGCGCTCGGCAAGAAAATCCAGGAAACCACCGCCATCGATTATTTGAAGACGCTTGCCGTCAGCCGTCTGTATCTCGACAACTTCGACCACATCCAGTCCAGCTGGCTCACTCCGGGGATTAAAGTCTGCCAGGTCGGTTTGCAGTTCGGCGCCGACGATGTCGGCAGCATCCTCATCGAAGAAAATGTTGTCTTCGCCGCCGGGGTGAAAAACCGCACCAACGAAGCCGAGCTCCGCCGCATTATTTCCGACGCTGGCTTCATCCCGGCCCAGCGCGACACTCTCTATCGTTCGTACGCTTTGAAATAAACGGAGGACGACGCCGGCTCAGGACTTGGGGAGAAGGTGAATGGAAACGTCGACCACCATGCCGTCCGGCAATTCGACATCTTCCAGAAGATAAAGAACTCCGCCGCGAAAGCGCGCGCGGATGCGGCGAGGCTCCGGCTTGGCGCCGGGCGCTTCGGGTTTCGCAGCGGGCGCTTCGCTTTTTTTCGCCCCGGGCATACTGGGGACAACGCCCTCGGCGGCATCCAGCGCTTCGTTCGCAAGAGCGTCGGCTTCGCGGTTCTGCTCGCGATAAACGTGATCGATTCGGAATGATTCGAATCCCTGCGCCATTTTCTTCGCGCGTTCGAAGAGCGGCTGCAAATCCGCGCTCTTCACCTTGTACTGTCCGCGCATCTGCTTCACCAGGAGTTCGGAATCGCTCTCGATACGCAGAGCACGGATCTTGTGCGACTGCGCATAATCGAGCGCCGCGATGAGCCCGTAATACTCGGCGACGTTGTTGCTTATGCGGCCGATATACTTTTTCAGTTTCGCGACGAGTTCGCCACTGCCATCGCGGATGACCACGCCGTAAGCGGCGGGACCCGGATTGCCTCGCGAGCCGCCGTCGATGTTTGCGCGATAGGCAGCGGGTTTCGGCTCTGCAGGCGCATCACCGAACAGGCCTTTGCCGCGGGGAGTTGGTGTGCGGCGCGGCATCAGGAATTTGTCGACGCGCCGGAAGCTGCGCTCGCGGAACCGCCAGCAGGGGTTGCCACGGGAATCGGTTCCAGTGTGTAGAGGATGAGGCCGCAACTCTCGCACCGATAGAGTTCTTCGTTAGTCTCGGTGCGCAGTTCTTGAAGAATATGCGGCAGGACTCGCATGCCGCAACCGCGGCACTGCCCATCGCGGGCCTCGGCCATGGCCGTGCCGTTGTGGCGCCTGGCGATGCGCACATAGAGCTCGCGCAAATCTTCCGGCACGGGACCGATGATTCGCTCGCGCTCGGCAAGCACGGCATCGAGCTGTTTCTTCTTCTCTGCCCCTTGCGCCTGAATCTCTTTTCGTTCCGCCGCGACGGCCTGCTCGGCTTCTTTCAATCTGGACTCTGCGAGCTTCACGCGCCGATCGAGCTCTTCGCCGGCCATCATGACCTCCAGCTGGCGGTCTTCGGCTTTGGCTACTTCAGCTTCGGCGTTAGCGATTTCGTGCTGCAGGGCTTTAAAGGATTCGTTGGTTTTTACAGCGCCGCTCTGATCGCGGTACTTCCGGGCGCGGTCTTTCCACTGCTGCACATCGAATTCAAGTTTCTTGCGCTCCGTGGCGCCCTGGGTATGGGTCTCTTTTGCGGCAGCGAGTTCCGCGCGCGCGACGCTCAGCTTGGCGTTGGCCTCGCGGATGCGTTTCGGAAAGGTCTCCAGTTCCGCGCGCAAAGTGGCAATCTGGTGGTCGACCCGTTGGAGCTCGATCAGGTGTGGAATCGCAGGATGCATGGGTATGCAATTCTAGCACAGTGGCACGACGGCCTTTGCGGTTAGCAGCACCGCGGATAGAATCCCTACGTTCTTAGAGAAAACTCATTTGGAACAGAATGAACCGAGGAGGAACCTATGCCGCACGTGCAAATCACATGGGTCGAGGGGCGAAGTCCGGAGCAAAAGCGCAAGATCGCTGAACGCGTCACATCCGTGCTCATCGAAGACGGCAAAGCCAAGCGGGAAAACATCCACGTATCATTCCACGACGTCCCCGCGACGAACCATGCCGAAGCTGGAGTCCTCGTGGTGGACCAGAAGCGCACACCCTAAACGGCGGGAATCCCATTAAACCAAGAAAGGCGGGCTCGTTCTTCTGCCCTTGCACGGTGGAAGCGGCTCAATTCGCCGAACGCGCGTCGGTGCGGATCATCGACCAATCCAGGAAATAGCCGATTCCAAGCGCGAGTGGGATGATACCGAAGGCCGCTGCCGTCCAAATGTCACGATCCGCCTGGATGCCGGCAATCAGTCCAAAGGTTGCGATGTAGCCGAGTGCGCCGCTGACGAGCAGGATGCCCGACCTGCGGGATCGCGCCGCCTGGGACAATTCCGGTTCGACAGGAATTTCGACCCCGCGCGCAATCGCCGCCAGCCGCTCTTCGCTGCGAAGCTTGCGCACGCGGTAATACGTGTAAAGCGCGCCGAGAGGGACCCCCATCCCCAGGATTACGGCAACCAGTCCAATCAATTCTCCACCCATGTTCTGCTCCTTCTTAGGTTGATGCGCCGATTTAGGCGCCGTTTATTGTGGGAACCGCTTTCATCAATAGGTACGCCAAGCGGGCCGGGAAAGTTCCCGAATTTAGGGAGAATTCTCCATCCTGCTCCGCTTGGAAGCCTGTGCTCGCTGCTGGTCAGTTGATTTCGTGGACCTGCATGCTTGCGTCAATGGCGAAACTGGGATAGCGGATCGGGGAGCCGGCCGGCGCAGGTGCGTGCCGCGCGGTGGCGGTGAAATCGCCGGTGGAACATTCGACCGAGTAGGAATATCCATCGCGCTCGCTGCGGGACAGGGACAGGGAATTTGAGGAGACGAGCTCGTCCAGCGCCGCGCAATGGCCATTCGTCGCAATGTAGCCGCGCTCCGCTTGTGCGATTTGCAGAAGGTCGCCGCGCACACCGGTCAGGCTGATGGCCTGGGTCGACGCCGTTCCTTCGTCCGTCGTGGGCATCTTCTTCAAGAGAAAATGATAAATCCCGAAGAAGATCGCGGCGGCTACCAGAACTCCAACAAGAGCGCGCATAGGGGAATTGTGGCCCTGCCTGATGCCTCCCGCAAGAGGAGAGCATGGGAAGGGGCGTTGGGAAACAACGGCCTTCTTTTCCACTTCGCTTTATCAACCCGTCTGCTAAACTCCCCTTACCGCCGAATCCCCTTCCCGGTGTAAGGCTTCTCTTCGGATAGACGGATGAATACGCTTGCGCTGCCGCTTGACTTGCATGCCCTTGAAAAACTACGGGCAGAAGAACTCGAAGAGGCGCGTTCTATCCAGGCGGAAATGCTTCCCGCAGAATCGCTTCACGCCGGTCCCGTGACGATTTCCCACGAATTCAAGCCCATCGCTGCCGTTGGCGGCGATTTCCTGGACTATTTCCAGCTGATGGATGGAACCTTTGGCATTTATCTGTGTGATGTCTCCGGCAAAGGGCTACCGGCTGCACTGTACGCGGCGCTGTCCGTGGGGACTCTGCGAGGCGTTCATAAGACCGGCACTTCCCCGAGCGAGGCTCTTGCCACTTTCAACCGGCGCCTTTTGATGCGCGGCATGCCCCGGCGGCACGCGGCCATCCAGTATGCGGTGTTTGATCCGCGCAGCAGAGATCTGCGTATCGCAAGCGCAGGCATGCCCGGCCCTTTTCACCTCTGCGCCGATGGCTGCCGCCCTCTGGAGCTCTCGGGGATTCCCCCGGGATTGTTCCCGGACACGCGCTACGAAACTCTGACCGTGCGGCTGAGCCCGGGCGATTCCGTGCTTTTTTGTACCGACGGGATCACCGACGCGTTCGCCCGGAACGAGGAACAATTTGGAGTCGAGCGTTTGCAGGAACTGTGCAGCAACAAGCGCCATCTTTCGCCGGCCGAACTATTGAGCAAAATCTTTTCCGCGGTCGAAGAATTTTCACGGGGCCGCGAACAGCACGACGACATGGCGGCCGCGCTGTTTTTCTACTCCGGCTAGGTGATGTCGCGGCGCGTGCCCGCACGGGCATGTAGAGAGTAGGCAAAGCGTCCCGCGAATACGATTGACAGTCCTGGCGGTCTCCAGTAACTACGATAGATACAGGCATTTCACTCAGGAGAGTCCTCGATGAAGACAAAGTCCCCCTATGCCCTCGGTCTGGCCGTGTTGCTCTCGCTCCTGATCGCGATCCCGGCGGACACTTGGGCATCTCCCCAAACATCTGGACAGCGCGCCGGGGAAGTCTCTCGTCTTATACCCGCGGTAAGCATTGCGCGCGGACCGAAATCCATCACCGCCTCGCCAAAATCCGTCGTGAATTGGCAGGACCTGGTCAACACCCAGGTGAACGCACGCGCGCGCATCGCTCTGGACGACGGCTCGGTGCTTAACGTGGGTTCCGAATCCTCCATGAAAATCGTCAAGCATGACGCAGGCGCACAGCAGACGGAGTTGGAGCTGACTTACGGCAAGCTCCGCACCCAAGCCCAAAAAATTGCCAAGCCAGATGGAAAATTCGAAGTGCGCACTCCTGCCGGAGTCGCGGGCGTGGTGGGCACGGATTTTTTTGTCGGATACGATGTCAGCGCGGGCGCCATGAACGTGATCGTCTTTGAAGGTCTGGTGAAAGTTTGCAACCTGGCTGGTGTTTGCGTGCTGGTCAAGGCCGGGCAAATGACCAACGTTCGCAACGGAGACAATTCCGCTCCAGCGCCGCCCACGCAGGCCGCTCTCGACCTGCTGGTCGCAACAACCAATGATACGAATGTCGGAGCACCCTCGGGAGCAGCCGGAGCCGCAGGGGCGGGGCATCTCGGCGTGCTGGGGACCGTCGGAATTGTCGCGGGAG
>Ga0066704_10001148_pt1 | contig 11062 bp, 7 predicted proteins | sample GraSoiAngelo_153_FD_66458 | JGI IMG/M metagenome (GOLD analysis project Ga0066704, IMG submission 66458) | Grasslands soil microbial communities from the Angelo Coastal Reserve, California, USA - 14_1009_12_40cm | ecosystem: Environmental > Terrestrial > Soil > Grasslands | place: USA... | reverse complement strand
CTTGATGCCCTGGCGAATCCAGACCTCCTCCTGCGCGAGTTTCTTGTCGAACAGCGCGTTCGCCTGCGCCTCGGCATGCAGGCGTTCCTCACGGCGGCGCAGATAGTTGTCGTAATCGCCCGGCCACGACGTGACTTGCCCGCGATCGATCTCGACGATGCGCGTTGCAAGCGTACGTAGAAAACTACGGTCGTGTGTGACAAAAAGTATACTTCCACCGAAACTGCGCAGGAATTCTTCGAGCCAGGCGATCGCCTCGATGTCCAGATGATTGGTCGGTTCGTCGAGCAACAGCAGGTCGGGCGCGCGCACGAGCGCCTGCGCAAGCAGCACGCGCCGCTTCATACCGCCGGACAATGCGGCGAAGTCCAGGTCTTCGGGCAGCCCCAGGCGCACGAGCACTTGCGCTACGCGGCGATCGAGATCCCAGCCATGCTGCGCTTCGATCTGCGCCTGCACCGCACCGAGCGCGCCAAGGTCGCTGGAATGCTCCGCGATCAGATGGTGGTAGCGCGCGAGCAGCGCGCCGAGATCGCCGAGCCCCGCTGCGACCACGTCGAACACGCTGCCTGAGGTGTCCTGCGGCACTTCCTGCGCGAGCCGCGCGATACGCACGCCGCCTTGCATGCGCACCTCGCCGTCGTCGGGCCGGATTTCGCCGGCGATCAGGCGCAACAGGGTCGACTTACCCTCGCCATTGCGGCCGACGATGCACACGCGCTCGTTCGGTTCGATCGCAAGATCGACTTTTTCGAGCAGCAGGGGTCCGCCGACGCTGTAGTCGACGCGTTGCAGTTGGATCAGGGGCATGCGGCAATTTTAGCCGTTACACGGTCGCCGCGCCGAATTCACGGTGCATTGCGGCGCTGGACAACGAATAGTGACGAGGTCGGCGCCCACGCCGTGCCTGCGTTAGGCGGGCGGATATACGCCTGTACGTACAACTACTTATACGTAGCCTTGCGTATTACGTACAGGCCGCGTCGCGCCTAGGATTCCCCACGTTGGTCGACGGACGTTTGCCGGCACAACCTTAAGACCTGGTGGACGTAATGAATCGGAGCAATCGCAACTTGCATATCGTAGCTACGGCGCTCATTCTCGCTTGCGCCGCTTATTCCGTCGACGGGCATGCGGCAGGTAGCGGCAATGCGAATTTCAACGTCAACATTACCATCGTCGACAACTGCAACGTCTCAGCGCAGCTATCGGGCGAGCAAGAAGCAGCGCGTCGTTCAGCGACCGTCGGCATCGGCAATGTCGCCGTGAGCTGCAGCAAAAATACACCCGCGATGATCACGCTGAGCGGTGATGTGAACAGTGCCGCCGCTTCGAGCGCAACCGCGTCACTGCAGCAAATGGCAAGCCGGTCCAATCTGTCGTATTCAATCGGTGCAGATGGCACGCAAGCGGACAGATTGGTAGCGACCGTTTATGGTGCCTCCGAAGCGCGTCAGATTGTGCCCGCTTATGCCGATACGGTCGTCGCGACAGTAACGTTCTGAGCCTGCGGCGGAACCCGCCCAGGGCGAGGCGAATTCCTCGCCGGCGAAATCTATACCAGTGCGCCGGACGCTAAAAATTCGAGCCAGGTCTATAGCGCAGGAACGCGTCGCGCACCTGTTCGCGCAGCATGTCGTCATCCCACGGTTTGGTAAGGAACTTGAACACAGCGCCGCGGTTCACCGACTCGATGACGACGCCGAGCTCGGTATAGCCCGACAGGATGATGCGCATCGTCTGCGGGTAGAGCTCCTTGACCTTGCCAAAAAATTCCGTTCCTGACATGCCCGGCATGAGCTGGTCGGAGATGATGACCTGCACTGGATTGACCGCGAGCAACTCAAGGGCTTCAGGCCCGCCTGCAGCAGTGAGTATCCGGTAGCCATCGCGGCGCAGCAAACGCGTCAGAGCCGAGCGAATACCTGCTTCATCGTCGACCACGAGCACGGTCTGTGCGGATTGCGCGGCTTGCGCCGGTGATTTGATGCTGCGCCCGCTGAGCAGGTCCGACTCAAGAGCTTCGGCGGCGACAGCGTCGCTGAAATAATGGCCCTGCATTTCGTCGCAGCGCTGAGTGCGCAGGTATTCATATTGCGCCTCGGTCTCGATGCCCTCCGCCACCACCTTCAGCCCCATGCGATGCGCGATTGCGATAATGGCGGAGGCGATCGCTGCGTCATCGGCATTTTGCGTGATGTCGGTGACGAAACTGCGATCGATCTTCACGCGGCTGAACGGGAACCGCTTCAAGTAAGCCAGGGACGAATAGCCGGTTCCGAAATCATCCAGGGCGAGACTGATACCAAGTTTGCGCAGCTCGAACATGATGCGCGCCGCTTCCTGGACATCGTGCATCACCGCGCTTTCTGTCAGTTCCAGATGCAGGCATCGAGCGTCAAGGGAATGCCGACGCAGCGCATCCTGCACCGTCGCGACGATACCGTGTCCCAACTGTACGGATGAGACATTCGCAGCGATCGGGACCGTCGGCACGTTGGTCGCTATCCATGCCGCCTGTTGCGCACAAATCCGGTCGATCACCCAGCCGCCTATCTGGACGATCAATCCGCTTTCCTCCGCAACAGGGATGAATTCCGCCGGCCCGACGATGCCTCTTTCCGGATGCTCCCAGCGGATCAGGGCCTCTGCTCCGACGATTTCGCCGCTGATCATGTCGACGCGTGGCTGGTAGTGCAGAACGAACTGGTGAGCCTTTACCGCATCACGCAGCTGCATCTCGAGTGCCAGCCGCGCGGCCACGCGATCGTTCATCGCGCGGGAAAAATACATGCTGCGCGTACCGGAGGACTTGGCAAGTTTGAGTGCCGCTTCCGCGCGCTTGAACAAGGTATCTTGATCATGTGCATCGTCGGGGAACAGGGCAATGCCGGTCTGGGCGTAAACGACCATCTCAAGGCCCTGCACGCTGAAAGGAACGCTGAATACTTCCGTGATCTGCTCCTGCAGACTGGTCGCAATGAGCTCGTCATCGCCTGATCTGGCGACGACGAAAGTATCGGCGCCGATGCGGCCGATTGCGTATGGTTTGAGCAATGCGTTTTGCAAGCGCGCCGCAACCGCGCGCAACAGCTCGTCTCCGCCTTCGCGCCCCAAGGTTTCGTTGACGTGGGTGAAGTTTTCGAGATCGATGGCGACGACGCATACTTTCTGCGCGCTGTGCTCTGCCGCGAAGACGTATTGGGCGAGGCGGTCGCGGAATAGATTGTCGTTCGCCAAACCGGTCAGCGCATCGAAGTAGGCGAGATGCTCGAGCCGCTGCGCGTTGTCGATGCTCTCTAGCGCATACGACAGATCCTTCGTTAGCCAGTTGAGCAGCGCCAGTTCCTCTTCGTCGAAGAAATTGCGCTGGCGGGCAAGCAGCGACAGGGCGGCTACCGGGCGACCGCCTGCGAACAACGGAAATACCGCCGCAGCCCGGCACGCGCGTGCCTGCATGATTTTGCGCAGCGCGGCGAACGCCTGCTCGGCTAGAAGATCGTTTATCACGACGCACTTGCCAGTAAGCAGCGCCTGCGTGTCCGGCTGTTCGTGTGGCGGCGTCAGCTGCGCGAGCGATTCGATAAAATTACGCGAGTCAGCGTCGACGCCATCCATCGCAACGATACGCGCCGCCGCCACCTCGTGATCAAAAACTGATGCCCACGCAAATGGGAACACGCCTTCCTGCACGGCAACGCGACAAGCTTCCTGCAACAGCGCGTCGCGATCGTGCGTGCGCAGCATCGCGGAGCTGATTGCGGCTGCGACGGCGCGAATCCGGTTGAGGCGAATGATCTTGCGCTCATGATCCTTGCGCTCGGTAATATCGCGCACGATACCCATGAGATTGCCGTCGGGCGTCAGCGTGCCGACGACCTCTGCGGTGAATCTAGATCCGTCCTTTCGGCGGAACAGCCACTCCCGGCTGTAGTCGACGCCAGCTCTGATCGTATTTATCGCCGGCTCGACGTGCGTCATTTCCGAAGCGTCGACGATGTGGGAGGCATTGAGCCCGATCAGCTCGTCGCGCGAATAGCCGAGCATCTGGCACATCGCAGCATTGGCATCCAAATAAACACTGTTGGTATCGGCGATGATGATGCCTTCCGGAGCGCAGTCGAATAGCGTTTGATAGCGTGCTTCGCTCAGCCGCCGGGCCTTTTCAGCTTCGGTGCGCGCGGAGACGTCGATGCCCATGCCGACCAGATAGACCGCGCCGTCGAGATCGACGCGTCTCCCGGTGAAAAAGTAGGGCGTAGTGCTGCCGTCCTTGGCCCGTAGCGGCGCCTCCACCGTTGCAGCGCCGCCTTTGAAGACTTCGGCAATTCTTTCCTCGAGCAGCGCCTTGTCCGCGTGCGCGAAGAAATCGAGCGGATGCATTTGCGCGATCTCTTCGGCCGAATAGCCGGAGGCAATCTCGAAGTTACGATTCCAGCGCAGGAAGCGTCCGCGGTCATCGTAGAAATAGAGGATGCCGGGCAGACTTTCGATCATCACATCCGAAAAGCGCCGCTCGCGTTTGACGCTGAGTTCGGCCACTCGGCGATGCTCTTCGCGCGCTAGATTGTCGAGGCCGAACGAGACGTCGCCAGCTACCTGTTCGAGCAAGGAAATTTCTTTGCTGCCGAAGCAGTCCGGTTGAGCAGAGTATACGTTTAGCGTGCCGTCAACGATGTCCTTGTCGCGAATCGGGAACGCAGCCATGGCACGAAACCCGCGGCGCTTTGCCTCGACATGCCAAGGCATTATGGCTGTATCCGCCAGCAAGTCGTTGCAGACGTAGTTCGCTCCCGAGCGCAACACGGATTCAGCGGGGTTAGGATCTTCGGGGCGATCGTCGTATGTGCGAATGCCCTGCACGCGGCCGTCATCATTGCCATACGTGGCGACGGGTTCGATAAGACGCGTCTGCGGGGAGTAGAAGCCGATCCAGGCCAATGCGAAGCCGCCCACGTCGACCAGCACTCTGCACGCCGTCTGCAGCAGCTCATCGCGCGTATGCATGCGCACGATCGCCTGATTGATCTGGCGCAATGCGGTGTAAACGCGCAGCAGGCGCTCGGCATTGCTCTCGCGTTCGTGCGATGCGGTCAAATCCCGGAACACCTTAGAGGCGCCGACAATCTTTCCGTCGACATCCTTAATCGGCGACGCCATCAGCGAGACGCTGACCAGGCGGCCGTCTTTCGCCCGCCTGAGCGTCTCGATCTGATTTAGGCGTCGACCGTTGCGAATCGCGAAGCGGATGCGGTCTTCCTCGTCCTGCAGGTTGGGCGGCACGATGCGCCGAATCGATGAACCGATGACTTCCTCAGCGCTAAAGCCAAGCATGCGCTCGGCGCCTTGATTCCAGCTTGTAACGACGCCGTCCAGATCGTTGCCGATGATGGCGTCGTCGGAGGATTCGACGATTGCGGCCAGATGCCGCGACGCGGCCGTCATCTGCGCACTCTCTTCGCATAGCTTCTTGAGCTCACTGAGACGGTCAAGAAACCGCAGGCGAGTCACGCTCTGCGCAGCGAGCAATTGCAGAGCGTGCTGCTGGGCTGTGTTCAACTGGCGCGGGGTGCGGTCCAACACGCACAGCATGGCGAGAACAGGGTCGTCGCTATTGCGGATCGTTACACCGAAGAAAAATCGTATATGCGGCTCGCCGACGACCAGCGGATGGTCCCGCACGCGCGCGTCATGAAGAGCATCGGATACGGCGACCGGCGTTTTTTCGTCGCGCAAAAGGGTGCACAGGGTGAGCGCCTGCGCCGCCTGCGCTGCGGTCAAACCGACCTGGGCGCTGGATAGATGAGTCACCCCCTCTATCAGGCACACCGAAGCGTATGGGGTTTCGCAAATGCACGCAGCCAGTGCTGCAACATCATCCAGGCTCGGCTGGGACCCCGGGTCAGGGTAGTCGGCCGCGATTCGATGCTCTGACTCCCACAAATTTCGGTTTTGGTGTTGCACTGGGCGCACCAAAGCGTTGCATGGGTCGAGCTGCACGTTAAGGCCATCCAATACTGAAAAGCAACCAAATGAGTGAATGTCGCGTGACCGGTCGCCAGGCGTACGCTCCGCCGCGCATGGATTTTCACGGCCAGTCGCCCTGTTGCGGGCCGTTTTCGATTGAGAAGATTGCCCTTGGAGTGCGCCAAGTAGCATGATTGCCCACGCAGTCCACGATTTGTCCCGCAGGCGACCGGCATCGATATCCATTGCAGACCAATATGGACAAGAACACCCAACCCCTCGTCCTCGTCGTCGACGACGATGCTTCGATACGATCGGCGATACGTAGGTTGCTTGTGTCCGCGGGCTTGGCGGTTGAAGTCTACGCATCGGGAACGGAGCTGATGCAGCGGACGCAGTTCGATCGTCCCGGCTGCATTATTCTGGACGTGCACATGCCCGGGATGTCCGGATTGGAAGTGCAGGCAGCATTGAACCAGCGCCAGGTCGAAGTTCCCGTCATTTTCCTCACAGGCACGGCGGAGGTTCCAATCGCCGTCTCGGCAATGCGTGAGGGTGCTATCGACTTCATCGAAAAACCATTCGACAACGATGCACTCCTCGCTCGAGTGCGCCAGGCCATCGACCGCAGCCGCCGTCAATTGGACGGAGAATCGGAGCGGCAGGACGTGTCGCGCCGGCTCGAATCGCTCACTCAGCGCGAGCGCAGCGTCCTTGAGCTCGTGGTCGCGGGCAAGACAAACAAGGAAATCGCGCGCGAGCTTGGCAGCAGCCATCGCACGATTGAGATCCATCGCCGTCACATCATGGAGAAGATGGCAGTGGGAACGCTGGCGGACCTTGTCCGTATGCGCCTGTTAGCGCAGGGGCCATCCGGGGCGCACGGCGCGACCGGTTTATAAGTATTCCCACGGATTGTGCGCTTGCAGGGGCGCGCCTACGATAAAGCACAGGTTGATGCTGATCTGGCGTCATTTGTTGGCCGGGCGTAATGCATTTGCGTGAATTGCCCGGTGGCTTCCCTTTGCTTTGATTCCGTTGGATATGAGATCTCACGCATGAATATCCCTGAACGCGATGTTGCACCATTCCGCCTGGCAAGCCGTCCTGCGGATGCAAGTTCGCGCGCTGGCACTGTGCGGGAATCGGGCGCAAGCGAGCTCGACACGACCACCTATCTGCAGGCGCTCGTCGATGCATCGCCCGTTGCGATGCTGATTTTTGATGCCGAACGTCGCGTGCACTATGCAAATCGCACGGCGCGGATATTCGCGCGTATATTGAATCCGCAGAGCAGCGAAATCGCGTATGTGAGCGATCTTCACCCCGATCTGCTGTCGCCAGCTGCCATGCATCTGTGTGCGGTCCGCGGCACCTGGGCCGGTGAGGTGACCCTGCGTCCCTCCCATGGCCCGCAGGAGAAAGTGTTCCTCGTGCAGATTTCCACACTCGGTCCGAACCGTTCATACCCTTACGGTCTTTCCGTACGCGACATCACGGTCGATCACACCCGCGCGGTCGAGCTGCAGGAGAGAAATGTCGAGTTGGAGGTTGCCTACGCGAAGCTGCAGGACGTTCGCGAACAGGTCATTCAATCAGAGAAGCTCGCTTCGATCGGCCAGCTTGCTGCGGGTGTTGCGCACGAGATCAACAACCCGATCGGCTACGTGAATTCCAATCTGAATACGCTGCAACAATACGTCGCGCGGCTGCTCTCGGCCATACAGAGCTATACGGCAGTCCTTGCACGCGTCGGCGACGAGGCCATCGCCGCGGAAGTCGAGGAGGTCCGCCAACGACTCGACCTTGACTATCTCGTAGTCGACGTACCGGAACTCTTGTCGGAATCCCGCGAAGGCATAGATCGCGTGTGCAAGATCGTTCGAGATCTCAAGAATTTTTCGCGTAAGGAACAAGACGAGGAATGGGTAGAAACCGATATCCATAAGGGCCTCGAGTCCACACTAAACATCGTGTGGAACGAGCTGAAGTACAAAGCCGACGTCGTCAGAAATTTCGGCGAACTGCCCGTGATCGAGTGCCTGCCATCGGCGCTCAATCAGGTATTCATGAATATTCTGCTGAACGCGACGCATGCAATTAAGGATCGCGGTGTGATCACGGTCAGTACCGGTCACCAGGATGACAAGGTCTGGCTCGCGATAGGCGATGACGGCGAAGGTATCGAGCCCGATGTTCTGCCGCGCATCTTCGATCCGTTCTTTACGACCAAGGCGGTGGGCACTGGCACGGGTCTGGGTTTGGCGATCTCTTACAGCATCGTCAAAAAACACGGCGGCAATATCGAAGTCACCAGTGTGCCGGGCCAGGGCGCGCTGTTTCGCATTGAGCTGCCGATCAGGCAGCAACACTGATTCGAAAAGGAGAGGCCTGCGATGTACCGGATACTGCTGGTAGATGACGAGCCGAACATTCTGAGCGCGCTGCGCCGCAGCTTGGCCTCGATTGACGTTACTCGACTTGATGGGGAGGCGCCCAAGTTGGTGACATTCAATTCGCCGGAGGCGGCGCTTGAGCACTGCGAGGAAAACGAATTCGATCTGATACTCACCGACTATCGCATGCCAACGATGGACGGCGTTCAGCTGTTGACGCGGTTGATGGACATCCAGCCGTCGGTGCCGCGTGTGATTATCTCCGGCTACGCCGACCGCGATGCAATTATCGCCGCGATCAACGAAGCGCAGTTGACGCGGTTCATCCAGAAGCCGTGGGACGACAACGAGCTGCGTGAAACGGTCGTATCCATTCTGAACAAGGCAAGCAAGAAATCTACGGCGCCAGTCTTTCGCGACCCCAAGGCCATTTCTGAGAAACGTCAGCAAATGCTAGAAAAGGAATGTCCGGGCATCACGCAGATCGAGAGAGATGACGACGGTGGAATCTGGATAGGATTTGAAGAATAGGATGTTCGATCACACCGGCGCTTGCGCAGGATCCTAGGGTTCGAAGAAATACCGCGTCAGATGGAAAAACACCGGCGCGGCGAAGCTCACTGAGTCCAGGCGGTCCAGCATGCCGCCATGACCTTCGATCATCGAACCCCAGTCCTTCGCGCCGATGCTGCGTTTGACTGCCGACAGGGCGAGTCCGCCGAGGAACCCGGCAATCACGATAACCGCGGCCATGCCGCTGGCCTGCAGCGGCGTGAACGGCGTGATCCACCACAGCGCCGTGCCGACGCCGACCGCGCTCAATCCACCGCCGACGAAACCCTCGACGGTTTTTGACGGACTCACGTTCGGCGCGATCTTGTGCTTGCCGAACAACTTGCCGAATACGTATTGCAACACGTCGCTCATCTGCACGACGCTGAGCAGGAAGATCATCAGCATCAGATTCTGCCCGTGCTCGCTGAAGCCCGGGACCTGCACCAGCAGCAACGCCGGCGCGTAGCTGATGCAGTACACCGTGATCATCAGGCCCCACTGAATCTTCGTCACGCGCTCAAGGAAATGCTCGGTATCGCCTCCTGCGGCGGTCAGCGCGGGCAGCAGCAGAAAGCCGTACACCGGCAGGAAGATAGCGAACAGGTTGTACCAGTCGTCGGCGATCAGCCAGTACTGCACCGGCAGCAGCACGTAGAAGCACACGACCAGCGGCAGATGGTCGCCGGGCCGTGTCGGTGTCAACGTGATGAATTCGCGCAGGGCGAACAGCGAGGCGATTGCGAACAGCACGACCGTGGCATTGCGGCCGAGCACGAAGTTGACCGCGATGATGACCACCATCACCCACCACGCGCGGATGCGCGCATTGAGATTGTCGATGGTCTCGTTGCCGCCGCCGCGCTGTGCGCGCCGGTGCAGCAGCCAGCCGATCAGCGATGCGATCACGAGCAGGCTCAGGATGATGCCGAATAGCCAGAAGAATTTCTGCTGCATGTTCATGCTTGGGCTCGATATGGGATTTCATGACCCGTTCGCCCTGAGGTATCGAAGGCCGAGCGGCGCGCCATCACGCCGTTCATGGTGCGATACCTCACCACGAGCGGCTCGCGACGGTGCAAGAATTCCGCGATGTTCATGCGAGATCGACCACGGCCTGGCGCGCGCGCGCGAGGAATGCTTCCTTGGTCTCGTCCGTTACGCGTTGCAGTGGTGCGCCGAAGCGCACCGCGCAGGTGAGTGGCACCGGCAGCAAAGTGCCCTTCGGCATGCTCCGATAGAGATTGTCGAGATACACCGGCACCAGTTCGGCTGCGGGTGCCTGCCGCGCGAGGTAGAAGATTCCGCTTTTGAACTCGCCCGGCAGAGCCTGCGCACGGCGCGTGCCCTCCGGGAAGATGATCAGCGACTCGCCGCGTTCGAGCGCCTGCGCGAGCGGTGCCAGCGGGTCGCGATCGCGGTTGCCGGGGGCGCGGTCGATCAGCAATGCATTGAAGCCGTGGCGCGCGAGCCAGCCGCGGAAACCGCCATGCCAGTAATCCGCCGCAGCGACCGGTCGCGTCTTCGCACGCAAGTTCGATGGCAGGGCGCACCACAATGCGATCGTGTCCATGTGGCTCGTGTGGTTGGCGAAATAGATGCGCACCGCGTCCGACGGTTTGCAGCCGATCCACAGCGCACGTGCGCCGACCAGCACGCGCACGATAAACGCGAGCAGATATTGGACGAGCATGTCAGGCGCCCGCGCGCAACTGCGCCGCGATCGCGCGCGTGCGCGTGACGGAGGTGACGAGCGAGCCTGCTGCGACGAGCGCTGCGGCGGCGAGCAGGGCGTAGCGTTCGCCATGCCAGAACGATTCGATGGCGGCGGCGACACAGGCCACCGTCAATACCGCCATGCGCTGCTGCTTCGCCATGATGCCGCTGAAATCCTGCACGATTCCGAGCGAGCCGCCGAACACGCGCACATAGGCCGTGCCGATCGCGAATACGGCGCCAAGCCAGCCGAGCCACGGCGTACCGCCGGCATAGCCTGCCGCGACGATGAACAGCGTATCGGTGATGCGATCGGGAAATTCGTTGTAGATGCGCCCGAGCGGCGAGCCCTTGCCGCCCTCGACTGCGACCATGCCGTCGAGCAGATTGCACAACAGGCGCAATTGTATACAAAGCGCACAAAGCAGCAG
>Ga0066704_10001144_pt1 | contig 11071 bp, 7 predicted proteins | sample GraSoiAngelo_153_FD_66458 | JGI IMG/M metagenome (GOLD analysis project Ga0066704, IMG submission 66458) | Grasslands soil microbial communities from the Angelo Coastal Reserve, California, USA - 14_1009_12_40cm | ecosystem: Environmental > Terrestrial > Soil > Grasslands | place: USA... | reverse complement strand
TCGATCCGTAGAGTTCACCCATGATGAAGAGTCGGATGCTTCGCTTCGGCCGCGGTAATCTGCCGGAGGTGATCAGCCGATTGAGCGTCGCCAGCGACTCAAGCATTGCCGCGACACCCGTCGCGTTGTCCTCGGCTCCCTGTTCGGACGAGTGGCCGAGCGTCAACACTTCTTCGGAACCGGTTCCAGGGATAACACCGGTCACATAGGGGTAGACGCCGCTGTAGTATCGGCTGTCGACCGTGGCCTTCATGCGCACTACGCCTCGTTCGGCGAGGAGTTTCCGAACCAGAGCAGCTTGCCGCGGCGTGATCGAGAATGACAGCAGTGGTGTGCTTCCCTTGGTGAACGCCCAGCCGTTGTCTCCCCAGGCGTTGATCCACTGCCGGCCGTCCTCGAGTTTAGGATTCTCAGTGAAGGCATTGATGGCACCGGTGGCTCCGGCCCTTACCAGTGCCCACTTGAAATCTGCGGGATTCCGGCTTGTGAGCACCAGCTTGCCCTTGAGCGGCATCTGCGCGATCTTTGCGGGGTCGGTTTCTTTGAGTTCCACCACCTCCGCGGTGACACCCTCGGGAGGCGTCGAACCGCTCCACATGCCGAGCGAGGCGGGAACTTTCTGAAAGTCAGCCAGAGTAGCGTGCTCCGCGGGTACGGCTGGATCGACGATCTCCAGGCGTGCCGACCTCACGTCCCACGCGAGGGGCATCGTCCAGAAGCCAGCCTGGCTCGTGCCGTCCGCCGGCGCGCCCAGGAGTTCGACATTCTTGAGACCGATGTCTTCCATCGTCTTTTTCAGATATTCCGCCGTCTCCTGGAACTTGGGGTAGGTGAACCAGCGGTCTGTCGAGTACAGCTGCTGCATGAAGTCCATGGCCTGGCTGGGCTGCATTTCGCCGCGGATGGCTTGAACCAGTTGCGCAAGGTCCACAGGCGCCGCAGTCAGCACCCATGCAGAACCGAGCACCACGACGCAGGCAATAAGGAATGCCTTGACGGGATTGGGAACAGGGCTTCGCTCAGCGGTCATTCAGGTTCTCGCTGGGCACCCCACGGTTTGCGTCACCAATCGAAAGTGCCCGCAGCGTCTACCTCTTAAGAGCAAATTTGACGTCGGCTTGTGCGAGACTAGTCACAAAAATTGACTGATACAAGTGTATCCGATAGATTACGCCCTTCCGGCAAGTTGATCACAGAATGAATGTAAAGGTATTCCACGACAAGGCCTCCCTCGGTAAAGCGGCGGCGGAGCAGGCGGCAATTGCGATTCGGCGCGCTGTTCAGGATCGCGGAGGAGCGCGCATCATCGCCGCGACCGGCGCATCACAATTTGAATTTCTGGATGCGCTGACGAGGGAGCCTGAGATCGACTGGCAGCGAGTCGAGATGTTCCACCTGGACGAGTACATCGCGCTGCCCGTCACCCACCCTGCCAGCTTTCGAAAATATCTTTTGGAACGGCTGATCCACAAAACCGGGATTACCCAGTATCACTTGCTGGACGGCGACAATAATCCTGAAGGGGTTGTCCATCGCGTGGGCGAGGAATTGAAAGCTGCGCCGATTGACGTCGCATTTGTTGGCATCGGTGAAAACGGCCATCTCGCTTTTAACGATCCTCCTGCGGATTTCAAAACTGAAGAAGCCTACCTGATCGTCAACCTTGACGAAGCCTGCCGCAGCCAACAGGTGGGCGAGGGATGGTTCGCCGCGGTGTCGGAAGTACCCCGGCAAGCGATCTCGATGTCGGTGCGGCAGATTTTGAAGGCCAAAGAGATCATTGCCGTTGTACCCGATGCCCGCAAGGCACAGGCGGTGAAGTCCTGTGTTGAAGGCGAAATCACCCCGCTTGCGCCAGCTTCGATCCTGCGGACCCATCCGAACACGACTGTGTATCTCGAACGGAATTCCGCCGCGTTGCTAAGACCCGAGTTGAGGTCACCTGCGTAGGCGTGGCAGGTGTTGACTGTGGAGTCCCGTACACATCACTGGGTGCCGCATAACAATGGCAATATCTGGGCAAAACGCCTTTATCAAGCCAGGTCCGATCAGCAGCTTGCGCTGGTGGATTGGCGGACTGCTTTTTGCCTCAACGGTCATTAACTACATCGATCGGCAGACGCTGTCACTGCTCGCGCCGTATCTCAAACAGGACTATCACTGGACCAACACCGACTACGCAAATATTGTGATCGCATTCCGCCTGGCCTATGCCATGGGGCAAACGCTTTGCGGCCGGCTGGTGGACCGCGTGGGAACGAGGCGCGGCCTCACCATCAGCGTGACCTGGTATTCGATTGTTTCAATTCTGACGTCGCTGGCGAATAGCTTCTATAGTTTCGTTGGATTCCGCTTTTTGCTAGGACTCGGCGAATCAGCCAATTGGCCGGGCGCAACCAAGGCAGTTTCCGAGTGGTTTCCGAAACGCGAGCGCGGCCTGGCGACCGCACTGTTTGATAGCGGCTCATCCATTGGGGGCGCAATCGCGCCATTTATTGTTTTCTGGGTGTACTCGCGCTGGGGATGGCGCCTGGCATTTGTTATTCCAGGCCTGCTCGGTTTCCTGTGGCTAATCGTCTGGCGACGGATGTATCACCCGCCGCAGGATCATCCAAGCATCAGCGATGCCGAACTCCAGATGATTTTGGCCGACCGAGACGATGCAACGACAATATCGAAATCCCGGCCGCGATGGAGAGATCTCTTGAAGCTACCCCAAACCTGGGGAACGATCATTGCGAGGAGCTTCACTGACCCAGTCTGGTTTTTTGTCACCGACTGGTTTCCCATCTATCTGGTCGCCAAGGGCATTTCCCTCAAGAGCGGCTTGATCGCGGTGTGGGTCCCGTTCATTGCTGCCGACCTTGGTAATTTCGTCGGCGGCGGCGTCTCCGGATATTTGCTCAAGCGCGGATGGTCGCTGGGCGCTGCGCGCAAAGCGCTCGTGGTTTTTGGGGGCACGGGCGTACTTCTCCTCATTCCCACCATCTTCACGGTGAACTTGTTCCTGATCACGCTCTTATTCGGGCTTTCCACGTTTTCGTATGCCTGTTTTACGACGATCGCGAACGTCTTGCCTTCTGACCTCTTTACGAGTGAGTCAGTCGCGACGGTGAGCGGCTTGAGCGGAACCGGTGCAGGCATCGGGACCATCGTCGCATTCCTGCTGATCGGTCATTTTTCTGATGCGCGGGTGGCGATGGCCACTCATGTCTTCGACCCAATTATGATTACGGCAGGCATCATCCCCTTCATCGGGATGATCCTGGTACTGCTCCTGGTCCGCAACACCTCGGCGACGGACCAAGGTCTGGTGCGCCGGATTTGAGATGGCAACGGAGCGTTTGGAGATGGCAGCTTACACTGCCGCGCAAGAGTCGGATCTGTCGGTTTTGGACTGCGAATGCGTGGGTGGGAGCGGCTGCTCGCCACGTAGGACACATCGTCTGGTACGCTTCAATCTAAATTGAGCCATGTTCTACTATTGTCGATTATCTGACCTTTGCGGCATGGGTCGCACGCGGTGGGGTTCCCGGATTATTACTCGTTCGCGAATGTCGTTCCGCGCCGGGGGGGGCAAATAACAAAGTCGTGCACTCTGGAGAAATGAAAGGGAGCAACAGCAGAGAGGTCCTGAGCGAATGATGAATTCGATGCGCCCTTCATCAATTCGACTGCACTGGGTGCGAGTACCGTTCTGGGAGCCTTTTCGCATCTCCAACGGGGAGGTTTCCGTCAAGGATGCGATCCTGGTTCAGATCGAGGCAGGGGGCACAATCGGCTGGGGCGAAGCGTCTCCCCTCGCGGGATCTGCTTACTCCGGAGAAACTCCCCAAAGTACCTGGGACTTCCTGCGCGATCGTCTGGTTCCAGCTTTTCTCGAACGGCCTGAACTCGATCCGTTTCTCTGCTTTGATCGCATATCGAAGCTTCCGGGAGAGCCTTTTGCAAAAGCAGGACTCGAAGGGGCGGTGTGGGATCTGCGTGCCCAGCAGACCGGCGTACCGCTGTGGTCCCTGCTGGGAGGCCTTCACCGACCGATCGAATCAGGAGCGACGGTCGGCCTCATGCCTGAGCTTTCCGACCTCCTGAAACGCGTGCAACGGTTCCTGAGCCAGGGCTATCGGCGCATCAAGATCAAGATCGCGCCCGGGCGGGACCTGGAACTGGTGCGCGCGGTCCGCCACCGCTTCGGCAACATTTCCCTTATGGTGGACGCAAACGCATCTTACGAGCTTGACGACGCAGGCGTTTTCGAGGAACTGGACCGCTTCGACCTCATGATGATCGAGCAACCGCTGGCGCGGGAAGCCTTGACCGAACATGCTGAGCTTCAAAGACGATTGCGCACGCCGATTTGCCTGGACGAGTCGGCGGACGACCTGGAGTCGGTCCAATCTATTATTCGGCAGGGTAGCGGGCGTATCCTCAACATCAAGGTGCAGCGCATGGGAGGGCTATGGCCGGCGCGACAGGCGCACGACCTGGCGCGGGCTGCCGGCATATCCTGCTGGCTTGGGACTATGCCGGAACTGGGGATTGCGTCGGTGCAAGGCTTGCATCTGGCGACACTTCCTAACTTCACGTTGCCCTCCGATGTGGTGGCTTCGGAGCGCTGGTTCGTGGATGACATCCTCGGCCCGCCGATTTCGATTACCGAGAATGGATTCATCTGTCTACCGGCGGGCGCTGGCATGGGATATCAGGTAGCGGCCGACAAAGTCGCGCAATACTGCACCCGCTTTGAGGAACTACGGGCATGAGTTCACTCTCTGTCGCCGAGTGCCATAAGAGTTTGCATCACGGTCTTATTCCCGCCGTGCCGCTGACTCTCGGTGCGTCTGGCGAGATTGATGCCGCCGCGCAGGAGCGCTACGTCGCGCACATGGCCAGCCAGCCCGTTGCTGGAGTGGCTGTGTGGGCGCATACCGGTCGCGGCCTGTTACTCAGTCGCGAACAGCGAAGTCACGTACTGCGGGCCTGGCGCGACGGGCTGGGCCCGGGAAAGACGCTCATCGCAGGCGTAGGTGGTTCTGCACAACATGCCGGTGACCCCAGGGCGTTTGTTGATTCCGCGCTGCGCATGGCTGCTGACGCTCTGGAAAACGGCGCGCACGCCTTGATGGCTTACGCACCGACGCCCTTTCGCCAATCCCGTAAATGTGAGGATCTAACGATCGAGTACCACCAGCAGTTGGCCTCGATGGGTGCTCCACTCATTTTGTTCTATTTGTATGAGGCAGCGGGCGGTATCTCCTATTCGTTAGCACTATTGCGTAGTCTTTTTGCGCTGCCGCAGGTGGTCGGAATCAAGCTCGCCACGCTCGACAGCGTGATGACGTTCCAGGATGTCGCCTGCCTGATTAGTCGGGAGTTTCCCGAGAAGCTATTGATTACTGGAGAAGACCGTTTTCTGGGCTATAGCTTGATGTGCGGAGCGCAGGCAGCTCTAATCGGCATGGGCGCTGCTTGCACTGGACTACAGCTCGACCTCGTGCAGGCTTATTTCCAGGCACGAGCTGCGGAGTTTCTTACGCTGTCCCGGTTGGTGGACGAGCTCGCTGAAGGGCTTTTTGTCTCGCCGATGGAGGGCTACATCCGCCGCGTGCTTTGGACATTGGTCCATGAAGGCATTATTGGACGTGAATCCAGTTACGATCCCTGGGGACCAGAGCTGCGCGAAGGCGAATTCGCCGAGATCGGCAAAGTTCTTCACAGAGTGGCTCAGATCGATCGGGCAAAAGGAAATTGAGATCTCCTTATGTGGGAGCTGCTTCCCCCGAGAGTCCGGCTGGTTGGCGCCCCGTGCCTCAGCGAAAGCATGGCGCGGCAGATCGCGGACGACTACCAGCGGTTCTGCAATGCCCTCCCGCGGCCACTCGAGGCTTACGTCCTTGCAAGGTACGGCATTGACCTGGCTAGTGAGTATGCAGGTTTGCGCGTTAAGAATCCCGTAGGCAAGGCTTCCGGACAGCTCTCGCTCGCTGCGCACCAAGTCGAGCGAGATGCCGAAGCAGGCTTGGGCTTTGTCATCCTGAAGACCGTCATCGCTCAGGACTCAAGCGGCGATCAAAGCATGCGTGATTGGGCCATTCCTGAGACGCGAATGCTGGTGGAGCCGATTCGCGGTCGCTTGGGAGATGAGGGATGGACCGTCACGTGGAAGGGTCGAGGATGGTTTGATACGTTCGCGGCGTACCTGCACTTTTTTGGTCAAGCACTGAGCGTGGCGCAAGCGACGAACATGCTGGTTGTGCCCTCCGTCAAATATCACCTACCGGGCGGCCAAGAGACCCTATGGAAGCAGGAAGAATACAGCTTCACGACGCTCCGCCTTCTTGAGACCTGGGGGGAGGCCTGTGGCAACCGGCCGATGCCCCTGGAAAAGGACTTCAGCCCGACCCTGGCCGGCTCCGAGCGTGCCACCCAACAGTCGAAGATCGGTGAGTGGCTGAAGGTGGTTCCCGGTCTCATTCACCGCGCCTCGCCTGGCAAGGTTCGGGTTGGGCTCAAGATGTTCAACACACTCTTTGAGGACGATTTTCAGCTGCAGATGCTCGATGTTGTGTACAACGCACGGCTGGGCGAAGATCGTGCAGATTTTCTGGTGTATGCGAACCGCCTTTTCGACCCGGCCAAGGAGTTTGAAGGCAAGCTGGGTGTCGCTTATGGCGGCCCTGACCTGAGTGACCGGAATTTAGCGGTGCTGGAAAAGTTTTTGTCCGTCCGGTCAGACGCTGACCGACTGGGTGAATTACCGATCAGCGCTACCGGCGATATTCACTCTGGTCGGGGCGCCGCAGAGTATCTCCTGCGCGGCGCCTCAAGCTTTCAGATGCACACGATCTTCCAGTTGCCCAACCGGCAATTCTCCATGCAAGCCGGAAGCAAGACAGCGAAGGCGTTACATCGCCTGCTCTTTCATCCGCATGAGGGCCTCATTGCCTGGCTGCTGGACCTCAAAGAAACCTTTGGTTGGAGGGAAATGAATGTCCATCAGATGGCCCAGTGGTGCCAGAGCAACTGGAAAAGCGTTGTTGAAGAGTTGAGTTCGGCAAATCAGAACGCATAAGCATCCGCAAGCTGGGGAAATGCGGGTAGCTTTACTCGCGTGAAACCTGATAGATTTTCAACTCTCACAAGGCCCTCAATGCGCGTCTTCTATGGCTGGTGGATTGTCCTCGCTGCATTCCTGAATCTTTTCTTCTCGGTTGGGATTGTCTTCTACGGCTTCCCGGTCTTCTATCCTTCGATGGTCGATTCGCTGGGGTTCACCCGGGCGCAATTGACCCAGGGCTTTCTGCTTGGATTCGTGGTGGCGGCGCTGCTTTTCGGCCTCCTGGCAGGCATGCTCATCGACCGATGGGGGTCTCGTCAGGTGATTCGAATCGGAATTTGGTGTGTGGGCCTACCGCTCATTCTGATGGGAAGCATGACGCGCCTGTGGCAATACTACCTACTCTGCATCATGGAAGTCGTCGGTTACGTGCTGACCGGACCTATTCCCAACCAAGTCTTGATCTCCAACTGGTTCCGGCTAAAGCGCGGCCGTGCCATGGGTGGCGCCTACCTTGGATTAGGCGTAGGCGGTGCAATTTCGCCCCTTCTGATTAACGGCCTGATTCAGAGCGTTGGTTGGCGGCACGCCTTTGAAATCGTTGGAATACTCATCCTGGTCGTGCTCTTCCCCGTTGCCCAGTGGATTACGCTCTCGAGCCCGCGCGATTTGGATCTTCTCCCCGATGGACTCCCCCCCAGGCCTCGGCCGGCTTCTTCTGCGAGTGAACCCGCTTCGAACCTGGAGAACTCCGCTGTCGGAGTGGACGTGGAGCGAGCCGTGCGCAGCATCAATTTTTGGCTCATTCTGGCTGGCTGCACGTTGACTATCGGTGCAATCGGCGCGGTGACGCAGCATCTGATCCTCTTCCTCAAAGGCCAGGGATATTCCCTGAGCGCGGCTTCCCGCGTATCGAGTGGTCTCCTCGTTTCGAGCTTGGCGGGCCGGGTGATCGTGGGATACGTTGCCGACCGCTTCAGCAGGAAGAATGTGATGGCATTGTTTTACCTTATGCTGGCGCTGGCAATTCCGTTGCTGTTCGTGGCCCAGCCTACCGCCGTGTGGGGATTCGCGCTGCTTTTCGGCTTTGCCATGGGCGCCGACTACATGCTGATTCCGTTGGTTACGGCGGACTGCTTCGGATTGTCGGCGCTGGGAAAGCTCCTGTCGTTGATCATCATGGGATATTCGCTCGGTCAATGGTTTGCGCCCTGGCTGGCGGGAAGAATCTTCGATGCCCGCCGCAGTTACGATCTTGCCTGGATCATTATGGCGGCTGCCGCGGCTGTGGGCGCTGCATTGATCTACGCCGTAGCGCCGGACCGGCCTGCCGCCGCTCGCCAAAATAAAAGTGCGCATGCGCGTGATGACATCTGTTCCTGATCCCGAGGGTCGCTGGTGACCATCGGGTCTCGAGAGCGCAAACTAAGACCTTCGGCAACGACCTCATCTCTGCGGAACAAGTCCAAAATGCCAATTCTTCACTCGTCATGTAAAGGCTGAAGGGTGGCAGTATGACTGTCCATAGCGCTCATGGACACGGTTGTGAGTGTGACGGTCTACAAGCTTATTGCCGTAAGGGTGGGAACGAAACGGAGGCCCGTTGTGCGAGCCAGATCAATACACGATAGTGAAGTTTCCCTGATGATCCGCGAACACGCTCGGCAGTCCCCAGACAGGAATTCCAGGTGCATTACCTTGTGCGCCAGTTGGTTTTCCCTCAGAGTCGAAGAGCTGCCAGGCGAGCGAGCCGCCCTTCGCCCACCCTGTGCCTTCCGTCCAGACCAGCAGCATTTGACCATTCACATTCGCTGCCACGGCAGGATGTTTTCGATTCGTGCCATCGCCGGGTGCAGCGATAGATGGCGATAATTGGAATGAACTGGGATTGAGCTCGTTGAAATAAACCTCGCCCGCTTTTTCCCACGCGGCCAATACTTGCTGTCCACCTTCGCTCAGATATCCTGTACTCATGGGGCACGCGTTCAGTTCCCAAGGCCCGACATCGACAAAGCGAAATGTGCTGCCACGGTCCGTGGAAAGTAACAGCGTCATGTCACGATGGACGTTCTGCGCCGCGGCACGGTAAAAAACATAGAGCGTGCCGCCTTCGTCTGAGAACGCGCGCATGCCGCAGCAACCACACGCCCCAAGCTGGGCGGGCGAAATCGGCACTTCGCGCGCAAAAGTTTTGCCATCATCTGTCGAACGTGCCAGGTAGACTCGCCTGTGATCCTCACCCGGCTCCGAGCCGAGCGCATGCCAGACTGCGTACACGTCACCGCTCAAGTCCGCTGCCACTGAAACTCCACCATCGCCGCCTTCAGTGTGCTGCATGAGGTCGCGTTGAAGCTCGAAGACAGTATGCGAATCGTTGAGCCGGGAAAAGTACACTGGCATCGTGGCCGATGGTTTGCTATGCGGGGCGTGCGAACCAAACCAGATCACATATGCTCGCCCGTTTCGTCCGACAGCTAATTGTGGTCCGCGCACCGTGCCGACCGCCAACACGCTTCCTCGCTCGCTGTTCACACGAATTGGCTGGGAAAAATCCTTTCCACTGGGATTGCGCCACACGTACTCGATGTCTCCCGCTGAAGCGTTACCCTTGAAATAAATCATGTGGAGCACGCCTTTGCGGTCGAGCACTGTTTGCGGCTGAATCCCTTCTCGTGGCGTTCGAAGGAGCGTGATGTTCGATACGGAAGGCGCCTTCGCATTCTCAGCGAGAACAAAAGCGGCCATAGACGTGCAAACCACTGCGGCAATTAGAACTCCGATCAGCTTCCTCCTCATGATCGCCTTAGTATACCCGCAGAATCCACGGAGAAGGTGACACGGTCTATCTGAGCAGACCCGTTCAGGCTCTCGGCTTTTGATTCGATGTACATGATGCGAAATATAAAGAACAGATCAACATTCACTGTTGAATCAGGCCATAACGCTCACTGAGAATTGGCCGACCCCGGTCGATGAGTGGAGTCGAGAACAGGCGCAGTAGCGGTAGTCTCCCGGTGGCATTCGTAAGCGCTGCTTTCGCAGAGCGCGCCGCAATCCGGTTTGGCCTGGCTCTGTTTCCTGTTCTCGCTCATCGAACCGGACAGGCGCATCTCGCGCATCCGGCTCTCGGAGAAAGTTTCACGATTTCGCCCACGGAAGGCTGCTTGTCCGAGTAGTAAGTTCGACAAGGCCCAGCACCTGATGCAGGGTAGTGATTGAAAACTGCTTGCTTGCCTGCCCTCGCAGCTTGTGCTTGGCGCACAGCCACTGTCGCAGCCTCTTGCGAGCATGTCGTTCGACAGCTCGATAAGCAGGACTGACTGGTCCCAAACAGAAATAGTTAGCCCACCCGATCATGATTCGATTGAGTGTCGTGATTACTGTTTCTTGGGCCAGCAGGGTCCTGTTCCGTCCGGTTTCCTGGCTGATCGCCTCCCAGACGCGTTGCACCCGTTTCTTCGACGGAGTGCTGCCTAGATAGGCTCGTCCCGTCTTTGGCGAGTAGCATCGCCCGAACGTGTACCCTAAGAAGTCGAACTTTTCTTCCGGCAGCTTGCAGACCCGCGTCTTCGTCTCGTTCACCGTTAACTTCAGCTTCGTCATCATGCCCCGCATCGTGACGAAAGCATCTGCGGCTTTGTCGCGACAGCAGATCACGAGGTCATCGGCATAATTAACGATGTACGCTCTCAGACGCCTCTCGTGCCCCAATTTCTTCCAGCCCAGCACGAACCGACGCATGTACAGAGTACTCAGCAACGGACTGATCGGAGATCCTTGCCGACTCCCTCGACCTTCGTCCCGATTACGCGTGCTTCGACGTTTGTTTCCACGCTCGTCCGTTTCTTCGACTGGAGCGTCCAGCCACATCTTGATCAGATGAAGCATGGCTCTGTCTACGACGCGACGAGCTACCGATTTTAGAAGCTCGGAATGCGGAAGAGTATCGAAGTAGGAACTGAGATCTGCGTCTACAATTTCTCCATGGCCAGTGTTGATCAGCTTATGGACGTG